>JAEEGJ010030182.1_pt1 | contig 10616 bp, 11 predicted proteins | sample 8958761 | NCBI WGS metagenome assembly JAEEGJ01 (sample SAMN16246546, study PRJNA631951) | gut metagenome | biome: gut microbiome; feature: rumen; material: RS-attached | host: Bos | place: Iran: Karaj | collected 2018-10
AATCCATGGGGCAGGGGCTTACCAATGCGCGTATGCCTGCGGTCTCGGTTGCCTCGGCCACCGCCTCCTCGTATGGGTACATATCTACAAAGGTGGTGGTTCCGCCCATAAGCATCTCCAGTATACCCAGACGGGCTCCGTCAAATACCTCCTGATAGCCCATCTTGCCCTCAATAGGCCATATGTGCTGCTCAAGCCATTCCATCAGAGGTACATCATCCGATATGCCTCTGAGCAGGGCCATGGCTACATGCGTGTGGGTGTTTATCAGTCCCGGCATAACGATTTTACCGGAAGCGTCTATCTGCTTGGCATCGGGGTGCTTGGCAACAAACTCCAATGCGTCTTTTTTATCGGAACAGACCAGTGAGATCTTCTCGTCCTCTATTCCTATATATCCTTTAAAGTACAGATTATCGCCCTCAGAGACTGTCATGGGCAGTATTATGCCGTTGTTTATGAGAATGTTCATAGCGGAATCAAATTGTTTATGCAAAGGTAATAAATAGCATTCAAGAGCCGAAATTTTGTTCAAAATCGTACAATAGTCGATTTTTACATTTTTAAACACTTGTCTAAATTTATGAATAATTTTAATCAGAATATGCAAGTCCACCTTTTTTCCAACATTGCCGGTTGAAAAACATTTTTATCTTTGGTACGGAAACAAAACCCAAGCGATATGAGACGTACCGACATAACATCAATTCTGATAGCAACAGCTGCTCTGCTGTTCTCCTCCTGCGCCCAGGAGGATAGGTATAGTGTTGTATCCTATGATCAGGAAACCAAGACCGTATTTAATATAACGGTTACCCGCAACACAAAGACCAAGTCTCATGTAAAGAGTACAAAGTCAAATGTTGCAGGGTTCGATAGCGACACCAAGACCATATCTGATTACAGTGTTGATGTAACGCATGCAAATATGGATTCCAAGATCGCTTTCGGTCTGGTTGGTATCGACAATGAGAAAAAGGATTTCATTGTTGACAATAATCCTGTATATGAAACAGGTGGCGTCAGAACCGCGAATCTTATTACATCAAGTCTCTCGAGCGGTTCAGTAAAAGTGAGCGCATATTATCCCCATGTAAGTAGCGTGAGTTATCACAAAGATGGCTCATACGCCATATCTTTCACACCCAATGATATTAAAAAAGGTCCGTTGGCCTCAAATGCTGTTTACATGAGATGTGATCAGGACTTCGAAACGGTTAATCTCCAGTTCCATCACATCTCCAACAGTGTTGGTTTTAAAGTTTGCGACATTACCGATGACGAGCAGCTTAAGGGACTGATGCATGTCCGCAAGGTGGTGCTCCACGGGATGCCTGCTGAAGGATTGTTTGTTGTTGACGGCAATAACAGCCGTTGGGTTCCGAATGCCAAACGTCAGAATATCCTGTTCTACGAAGGTAACGATCCGGTAAAATGTGGTGTTGAGAATGCCGATTTTATGGGTAAGGGAAGACTCTCCGTCAATAGGGAGGATTGCAACCACATCTATGTAGTGCCTGAGGAATTGAAGGGCGGAAAGCATTATGTTGAGGTGATTTTTGACGTTGATCCCTTTGAATATGAAGGAACAATGTATCGTGGTGCCAAGGGACAGTCCCAGACAATTCCGCTATCCGGCGTTCTTGAGGATGATAAAATGGAATTGGGACTCCAGTACACCTTTGTACTTGGCTTGAATATCTACACTGTTTACAGACCTATTGAATTCACAGCATCGGTTGATGACTGGGAGATTAAGTTCAATGGCCGTGTGCTTGATTATGATAATGAATAATAGCAATAAAAAGAGACTACTATTATGAGAAAGATTTGGAATTATGTACAGGGACTCAGGTTCATGTACTGGAAGAGGAGGATAGAAGGAAACTGGTATTTCTCAGATGTGGTATATTACCGTGATGCCAAGAGAATCCAGAAGAACACCACCGTCAACAAACGCAAGTGGAATCTGGTGCTCAGCCCCAATTCCTACGTTATGTACGGCGACGCCCCGTTGACTGTGGCCAACATGGTGACAATGGAGGGACATTATTCTCTACGTCCTGACGGAAGCCTTACATTCTGCGAGGAGCGTGACGGAGGTGAAACCATCACAAAGAAGGCCCGTCTCTGCAAGTTGAGTGACAAGGAACTGGTTTACAGCTTTGACCGTGATCAGTTTGAGAATCTCAACTACATGAATGAGCAGAAACAGACAGAAAAGGCAGACAAAGTCTACTACTCTTTCTTCAGACTATAGATGATTAGGTTGATGGATCCAATTGGGATTCGATTTTTAGCTAAGAAAGAAAACGCGCCCCGATTTGGGGCGCGTTCCTTTTTTGATCAATAGTTGTGAGCTTACTTAATGTTCTTGCGCTCAATTGACCAACCGGCCATCTTGCCTACACCAGGCTCATTGCCTGTAAACATTGTGCCGGCCTCCTTGTCGCCCTTGAGCCACCATTTGAGCCATGCACCTGCAACCTTTGCGTAGTCACCGCCGTTGGGCTGCATGTAAGTACCGCCGTGACCTATACCGTCAAGGCTTACAAGGCATGCGGGCATTGAACCGGACATACGCTTGAAGTCATCGTTTCCGTTCTCCCATGCGATATCGGTTGAACCGCCAAGGATCCAGATAACTGATTTCTGCTTCATCTTGGCGAGGCTGGCCTTGTCCTCACTCTCATCGGTGCCGAAGTATCCGCTGTTCATGACCAGGATGGTCTTGATACGTGCATCGTCACTCATGTGGAGTGCCTGCAGACCGCCGCATGACATTCCGGCAGCAGCGATGTTGTCTATATCAAGCTTACCGTAGTAGGGGCTGTTCTTGTCGGCATTCTGAGCGATTGCCCACTCAAGAGCCTGCTTGAGGCCTTCGGGGTCACCCATTGACATTCCGCCGCCCATACCGCCGGGCATTCCACCGCCCATACGGGGCATACCGCCGCCCTGAGGACCACCCTGACCGGGAGCACCCTGCGGACGCTGTCCGCCCATGCCGCCCATAGGAGGCATACCGCCGCCGGGGAATCCGCCGCCCTGACCCATACGGGGTACATCACCGGTCTGACCGGGACGCGGAGCCTCTATCTGCTGGTAGTTGCTGGGGCCGATGGCTACGATCAGGAATCCCTGGGAAGCAACCTCATTGAGGAAATTGACGTGGCCGCTGGGAGAGTTGGCGCAACCGCCGTTCCCCCATACTATGATGGGAAGCAGGTTCTTCTTATCGAACTTGCTCAGGTCCTGCGGACGGAAAATAGTGTGAGTGGTAAGTGAGGCCTCTTCCATCATTATAGCCTTGTAGGGGCCTGTACCTCCTTCTTCAACGATTCTCGAATTCTGTGCCTGCAATGGCATGGCAACCAAAGCCATTACGGCAGCAGCTGCAAAAAACAAATCCTTTTTCATATAATTGATAGTTAGTAAATGTGGTTTTTGTGGACCAAATTTAACTCCTTTTTTTAAGATATTCTATATATTCGCGAATTGTTTGACCAACTATAATTACTATATGGAAGAGGATAAAAAACCGGTTGAACTGCCGGAAAACGCGTATCGCGAACTAAAACAAGGAGAGTCTTACGAACCGATCATGAAACCAGACAGGGTCTATCCCGAGGCCAATCTTTGGTCAGTGGGCTGGGGTCTGCTCATGGCTGTGCTGTTCTCGGCTGCAGCCGCTTATCTGGGCCTTAAGGTAGGTCAGGTGTTCGAGGCAGCCATACCTATCGCCATCATCGCCGTAGGTGTTTCTTCAGTTGCCAAGCGCAAGGGCGCCCTGGGTGAGAACGTAATCATACAGTCCATCGGCGCATGCTCGGGCGTGATTGTGGCAGGTGCCATATTCACTCTTCCCGCACTTTACATTTTGCAGGCCAAGTATCCGGATATGACCGTAAACTTTATGCAGGTGTTCATCAGTTCTCTGCTGGGCGGTGTGCTGGGTATCCTGTTCCTGATTCCGTTCCGCAAGTATTTTGTCAAGGATATGCACGGAAAGTATCCTTTCCCTGAGGCTACTGCAACCACGCAGGTGCTTATCTCAGGTGAGAAGGGCGCCGGTCAGGCAAAGCCTCTGGTCGTATCAGGTATCATAGGCGGTATCTATGATTTCATAGTATCCACATTCGGACTCTGGACCGAGAACTTCACCACAAGGGTTTGTGCGTGGGGATCGGCCCTGGCAACAAAGGTTAAACTGGTGTTCAGCATCAATACAGGTGCTGCCGTTCTGGGTCTGGGATATATCGTAGGTCTTAAGTACGCATGCATCATCGCTGCCGGTTCTGCTCTGGTTTGGTTCGTGATTGTTCCCATCCTGCCTATGCTGGGCGATGCGTTCCTACAGTCACTCAATCCCGCCGTTACCGATGCCGTGGCCGGTATGGAGCCCGAGCAGATATTCTCCAGTTATGCACGTCATATAGGTATTGGCGGTATCGCAATGGCCGGTATTCTGGGTATCATCAAGTCATGGCCTGTAATCAAAGGTGCTGTAAGCCTGGCCGGTCGTGAACTCAAGGGAGGCAAGGGTGCTGCCGACGTTCAGGTGGAGCGTACTCAGCGTGACCTTCCCATGAAGATTGTCATTATAGGTACCGTTGTGGCTCTGCTGACAGTATTTGCATTCTTCTACTTCGGTGTGATGAATTTCAATCTGCTGCATGCCGTCATAGGTATTCTGGTTGTGGGAATCATTGCGTTCCTGTTTACTACAGTCGCTGCAAACGCCATTGCCATTGTAGGTACCAATCCTGTATCAGGCATGACTCTGATGACTTTGATTCTTGCATCCGTAATCATGTTTGCTGTAGGTCTTAAGGGCACCGCCGGTATTGTATCGGCCCTGATTATGGGCGGTGTGGTTTGCACTGCGCTCTCTATGGCAGGCGGTTTCATCACTGACCTCAAGATTGGTTACTGGCTGGGTTCAACTCCGGCTGTTCAGCAGGGCTGGAAGTTCCTGGGCACTCTGGTATCGGCCCTGACTGTAGGCGGTGTACTCATCATATTGAACAAGACTTACGGATTTGTGGGTGACAACGCTTTGGTTGCTCCGCAGGCTAACGCTATGGCGGCAGTCATTGATCCGCTTATGTCTGGTACAGGTGCTCCCTGGTGGCTTTATGCTACAGGTGCCGTGATTGCCTTGATCCTGAATTTCTTCAAGATTCCGGCTCTGGCATTTGCTCTGGGTATGTTCATACCGTTCCAGCTCAATATTCCTCTTGTAGTAGGCGGATTCATAAACTGGTATGTAGGCAGCCGTTCAATTGATCCCGCGGTCAACACATCACGCGTAGAACACGGAACACTTCTGGCTTCCGGTTTCATTGCCGGTGGCGCACTGATGGGCGTTGTAAGCGCAGCCCTGAGATTTGCAGGACTGGACCTGTTTATGGCCGATTCATGGACCGGTTCACATATGGCCGAGTGGCTCTCGCTGATTATGTACGCAGTACTGATATGGTACTTTGTACGCAGCGTTATGAAACGTAAGAATTAAAACAGGGACCACGCATAGACTGCGTAAGCCAATAGGAAAAGGATGCCTGCGGTACGGCCAAGGCGTCCTTTCTTTTTTCTCATTGTAGTGAAGATGATGATGAATATGGAGAATCCCATCATCCAGATGAAATCGTTTGAGTAGTCCCGGAACTCCAGTGATATGGGCTTGATTGATGTGGACACACCCAATACGCAGAGTATGTTGAATATGTTGGAGCCTATTATGTTGCCTATGGATATGTCCATCTGCTTCTTGAAAGCGGCTGCAACCGATGCTGCAAGTTCGGGCAGGCTGGTACCCAGGGCGACGATTGTAAGGCCTATCACCTTGTCGCTTACACCAATGGCGCTTGCTATAGTGGTGGCGCCGTCAACCAGAATATCGGCTCCGAATGCTAGCATGGCACATGAGAGCACAATCAGTCCTATGGCGGCAAGTACGGTCATGGACTTTCCCTCCTGACTGTCAATATCGGCTCCCTGTGGCTGCGTACGCCCTTTCCTGACAGATATGGTTGTGAACAGGATGATGCCGGCAAATAGCGTGAGACCTTCAATCCTGGTTATGCCTGATTTGAGTGCAAATACCATCAGGAGCAGTGAAGCGACAATCATTATCGAGCCGTGACGTATCACTTTGCTGTTATCGGTCTCAATAGGGCATATCAGAGCGGTAAGTCCCAGGATAAGACCGATGTTGGCTATATTGGAGCCTACCACGTTGCCTATAGCAATGCCTGCACTGCCTTTTATGGCCGATATAAGGCTTACCAGAAGTTCCGGGGCCGATGTCCCGAAAGCCACTATGGTCATTCCGATTACGAGCGGAGAGATGCGGAAACGGCGTGCCAGTGCAACGCCTCCCTCAACAAGCCAGTCGCCGCCAAAGAAAAGCAGGACGAATCCTGCAAGCAATTTGATAACTGCCCAAATGGTTCCCGATAAAATCATGCCGCAAAATTAGTATAAATAAGTGTGAAATTTAATCCGTTTCGATACAAAAGGTCACATTTAAGGATAAGAAAGTATACTGAAAAACATTAACTTTGCATTCCGTAAAAATGACGATATGAAAGCAGTTTCAGGGCATGTAGCCCAAATAATCGGTCCGGTAGTTGACGTGGCGTTTGAGTCAGGCCAAGACCTGCCTTCAATCCATGACGCTCTGGAAATAACCCGTGATGACGGCCGTAAACTCATTATAGAGGTTCAGCAACACATAGGCGAGAATATGGTACGTTGCGTTGCAATGGACCTGACAACCGGTCTGCGCCGCGGAATGGAAGTGCGTGTTACCGGCAGCCCTATAACAATGCCTGTGGGCAAGCAGATCAAAGGACGTATGATGAACGTTACCGGTGAGCCTATTGACGACCTCAAGCCTCTGGACAAGGAGGGTGCGTTCCCCATACACCGTCAGCCGCCTAAGTTTGAGGAACTCTCTACAGTTGAGGAGGTGCTGTTTACCGGAATCAAGGTGATTGACCTGCTGGAGCCTTACTGCAAGGGCGGTAAAATTGGCCTTTTTGGCGGTGCCGGCGTAGGCAAGACCGTGCTCATCATGGAGCTCATCAACAATATCGCAAAGAAGAACAACGGATTCTCGGTATTTGCCGGAGTGGGAGAGCGTACCCGTGAGGGTAACGACCTGCTGCGTGAGATGATCGAGTCCGGTGTTATCAAATACGGCGATGCCTTCAAGGAGAGCATGGCCAAGGGAGAGTGGGATCTGAGCAAGGTTGACTATGATGAGGTTGCCAAGTCACAGGCCACGCTTGTGTACGGTCAGATGAATGAGCCTCCAGGGGCACGTTCATCGGTTGCACTTTCCGGTCTTACCGTTGCAGAGTCATTCCGTGACGGAGCCGGCAGCGACGGCGCTTACAGTGATATCCTGTTCTTTATCGATAACATCTTCCGTTTCACACAGGCAGGTTCGGAGGTATCGGCCCTTCTGGGACGTATGCCATCTGCCGTAGGTTATCAGCCTACGCTGGCCAGTGAGATGGGTAAGATGCAGGAACGAATCACATCGACCATACACGGATCAATCACATCGGTACAGGCCGTATATGTTCCGGCCGATGACCTTACCGACCCGGCACCTGCCACCACGTTCTCACACCTGGATGCAACTACCGTGCTAAGCCGTAAGATTGCTGAGCTGGGTATATATCCTGCTGTTGATCCGCTGGATTCGACTTCACGTATCCTTGACCCCAACATTGTGGGCAAGGCACATTACGATACCGCTCAGCGCGTAAAGCAGATTCTGCAGCGCTACAACGAGCTTCAGGATATCATCTCCATCCTTGGTATGGATGAGTTGTCCGATGAGGATAAACTGACAGTGGCACGTGCCCGCCGTGTACAGCGTTTCCTGTCACAGCCGTTCACCGTGGCCGAGCAGTTTACCGGCGTCAAGGGTACCATGGTAAGCATCGAGGATACCATAAAGGGATTCAACATGATCCTGGACGGTGAGGTGGATGACCTTCCCGAACAGGTGTTCCTGAATGTAGGTACCATTGAGGAGGCCATTGAGAAGGCCAAGAAACTTCAGGAGGAAATGAAGAAGTAAATCATGCTCAAGCTTAGGATTATAGCACCGGACAGAATGGTTTTTGAGGGCGATGTGGAGAGCGTCACCCTGCCTGGTACAGTAGGCAGTTTCACTGTCCTGAACCGTCACGCCCCTATAATCTCATCGCTTGAGAGTGGTAAGATTGTATATAAGGATGCGAACGGACAGACTGACATAGCCGTAAGGTCGGGGTTCGCCGAAGTCAGGAATAATGTCCTCTCAATTTGCGTAGAGTTATGAAGAAACTGATAAGGACATATATCATAGTGCTTTCGGTTGTGACCATCTTATCAGCCAAGATCGTGAGCGTAGTAACTCCGGAACACTATCCGTCACTTCTTTTCACCATTCCCATATTCTATGCGGCAATGCTTGGAGTGATGGTACTTATAAGACGTGCAGTCGAGAAAAAGGGCAAGGACCGCAGTATGTTCTTCATGATTTACAGGGTTGTCAAGATACTGCTGGCACTCATATACCTTCTGATATATTTTGTGGCTGTACGTACGGAAACTCTGGCGTTCTCTGTAGTATTCATGTCGTTCTATCTGTGCCTCTCGGCTGTTGAGACGGTGCTGTTTATAAAAGGAGAGAAAGAGAGTTGAAGCGTATACTGTACATATTGTCCCTTTTGCTTCTCTGTGTGCTTCCGGTAACGGCACAGGAGAACGCTGAACCGGAGACCGAAAACGAAGTTGATGTGAAAGGCATCATTTTCGGCCACCTGAAGGACTCATACCATTGGCATATAATTACTATAGGTGAACACGAGGTATCTCTTCATCTGCCCGTAATGCTCCACAGTAAAGTATCCGGCTGGCATTTCTTCTCTTCACGCGAACTTGAGGAAACCGGCAGCTATGATGGTTTCCGTATTGCTGAGGATGGCGCATTTGCAGGAAAACTGGTAGAGGTCATGCCCGATGGCTCCGAACTCAAACCGCTTGACCTTTCACTCACCAAAGTCGCTTTGGGTGTCATCATAAACAGTATTCTGCTTTGTTTGATCGTGATGTTCACCGCACGTTGGTACCGACATCACAGCGAAACCGATAAAGCTCCCGGAGGATTTGTGGGACTTATGGAGTATGTGGTGACAATGGTTGTGGACGATATAATCAAGCCGTCGGTAGGCAAGGAGTACAAACGGTATGCCCCGTTGCTGCTGTCACTGTTCTTCTTCATATTCTTCAGTAACCTCATGGGACTCATTCCCATATTCCCAGCCGGAGCCAATGTGACCGGTAATATAGCAGTCACGCTGTTCCTGGCACTGATAACCTTCTTTACCGTCAATATATTCGGAAACCGCGAATACTGGAAAGAGATACTCTGGCCCGATGTTCCGTTAGGCCTCAAGTGTCCGGTTCCGTTGCTTCCCATCATTGAGCTGGTAGGAATATTCACAAAGCCGTTTGCTTTGACAATCCGTCTGTTTGCCAATATAACATCCGGACACGCCATAATCCTGGCCCTGACATGCGTGATATTCATCACAGCCAATATGGGTCCGGTGATAGGTGTCCCCATGACAGGAATATCACTCCTGTTCATGGTGTTCATGAATTTGTTGGAGTTGCTTGTGGCATACATTCAGGCATATGTATTTACCATGCTTTCGTCCCTGTTCATAGGAATGTCAAGGCCGGAGCATCAGCATAAGGAGATTAAACAGGAAATAACCAATAACTAAATACTTACTACTATGTTTTTAGCAATGTTTTTACAGGCTGCCGCAGGTGCAGCGTTAGGTCATGCAGTTTCCGCTCTTGGTGCTGCTATCGCAGTTATCGGTGCAGCTATGGGTCTTGGTAAGATCGGTCAGTCTGCAATGGAAGCTATTGCCCGTCAGCCCGAGGCTGCAGGTGATGTCCGTTCATCAATGATTGTAATCGGCGCTCTGATGGAAGGCGTATCACTTATCGCCGTTCTGGTTTGTCTTCTTTCACTTTACGCAAAATAAATGGATCTTCTCATTCCCGAGGTCGGTACACTGATCTGGATGCTCATTGCAGTCGGAATAGTGTTCTTCATATTGGTAAAGTGGGGATTCCCCATGATAACCGATATGGTGGACAAACGCAATGAGTTTATTGACAAGTCGCTTGATGCTGCCAAGCAGGCTAACGAGCGTCTGGCCGGTATCCAGAATGAGTGTGATGAACTGCTCAAGGAGACCCGTGCCGAGAAGGCGCGTATCCTTAAGGAGGCAGCCGACCGGCGTGATGAGATCATTGCAGAGGCAGAGACTCGTGCCAAGGAGAGCGGTGAGAAACTCATCGCCGATGCACGTGAACAGATACGTCTTGAGAAGGAGGAGGCACTGCGCAGCATGCGCCGTCAGGTAGCCGAACTGTCGGTCCAGGTGGCCGAGAGGGTTGTCCTTAAGGAACTCTCTACCGATGAGGACCAGCTCCTTCTGATAGACCGTATGATAGATGACGTCAAAACAGAAAAGTAAGGTATGAATACAGGAACCGTTTCCGTGCGTTACGCCAAGGCTCTGCTGCAG
>JAEEGJ010030183.1_pt1 | contig 10616 bp, 6 predicted proteins | sample 8958761 | NCBI WGS metagenome assembly JAEEGJ01 (sample SAMN16246546, study PRJNA631951) | gut metagenome | biome: gut microbiome; feature: rumen; material: RS-attached | host: Bos | place: Iran: Karaj | collected 2018-10
GCTCCCGCTAAGGTTGCTATGCTCTCATATTCATCTTACGGTTCAGCAAAGCACGCTGATGTTGACAAGGTATCCAATGCAGTTAAGATCGCTAAGGAAAAGTATCCTGAACTCGTAGTTGACGGTGAGCTCCAGCTCGACGCAGCTCTTGTTGAGGAAGTAGGCCAGCTTAAGGCACCCGGATCACCGGTTGCAGGCCACGCTAACACATTGGTATTCCCTTCACTCGAAGCAGGCAACATCGGTTACAAGCTCGTTCAGAGACTTGCTAAGGCTCCTGCTTACGGACCTGTCCTCCAGGGCCTCGCACTTCCTGTTAATGACCTCTCCAGAGGATGCAACGCAGACGATATCGTTGGTACAGTTGCAATCACTGCAGTTCAGGCACAGGGCTGATAAATCCAGATAAGTATATAGACAGGAGATAAGTCTAATGAAGATTTTAGTAATCAACTGCGGAAGTTCTTCCGCTAAGTTCCAGCTTTTCGACATCGACACGGGCGCTGTCCTTGCTAAGGGTAATGCCGAGAGAATCGGAATCGACGGTAAGCTTACATATAAGCCTGCCGGCAAGGATGAGTTCGTTTCAACAGAACCCATGCCTGACCACAAGGTTGCTGTAAAGATGATCCTTGATGCTCTTGTTGATCCTGAGCATGGCGTAATCTCTGACGTATCCGAGATCGCTGCAGTAGGCCACAGAGTACTCCACGGCGGTAAGTACTACAGCGCTTCAGTTATCGTTAACGACGACGTTAAGAGAGTTATCAGAGAGTGCTTCCCGTTGGGACCTTTGCACAATCCTGCAAACCTCATCGGTATTGAGGCATGCGAGGACGTTCTTCCTGCAGGCACACCTCAAGTTGCAGTATTCGATACAGCATTCCATCAGACAATGCCCCCGAAGGCATACACATATGCTCTTCCTTATGAGATCTCCGAGAAGTATGATATCCGCCGCTATGGTTTCCACGGTACATCCCACCGTTATGTAAGCCACAGAGTTGCTGACTTCCTCGGAAAGAAGTATGAGGATCTTAGAATCATCACATGCCACCTCGGAAACGGTTCTTCATTCGCAGCTGTTAAGGACGGCAAGTGCCAGGATACATCAATGGGTCTTACACCTCTTGCAGGTATCTGCATGGGTACAAGAACAGGTGACATCGATCCCGCTATCGTTCCTTTCCTTATGAAGAACGAGAGATACACAGCTGACGAGATGGATAACCTCCTCAACAAGCAGTCAGGTGTTCAGGGTGTTTCCGGCGTTTCTTCCGACTTCAGAGATCTCGAAAAGGCTGCTAACGAAGGCAACGAGAGAGCAAGACTTGCACTCGACATGTTCGCTTACCAGGGCAAGAAGATCATCGGATCTTATGCAGCTGCTATGGGCGGTGTTGACGTTATCGTATTCACGGCTGGTATTGGCGAGAACACAGACCACATGAGAAAGGCTATGTGTGAAGGTCTCGAGTTCATGGGTGTTGAGTTTGACGATTCAGTTAACGCAGGCCTCAGAGGTAAGGAAGCAATCATCTCCAAGCCTTCTTCAAAGGTAACAGTTTGCGTTATCCCTACAAACGAAGAGCTCGCTATCGCACAGGAAACAGAAGCTCTCGTTAAATAATCCGGGTTTAATAAACTAATAAATAACCGGCTTTTCGATTATTCGAAGAGCCGGTTTTTAGTTGGTTTGATTTTCTATTTAGATCAATAGTTGATATCGAAAGCTTTCTTAAGATCTTTGTCTGCTCCGAAAACAGTTACCGTGTCGCCTTTGGCGAAAACAAAATCAGCAGGGAATTCCAGAATGGACTTGCCATCTCTTCTTATTGATAAGACATTAAGATGCAGCCTGTTTCTGATGCCGAGATCGACAAGGCTCTTTCCAATCCATTCTTGAGGAACATTGACCTCAAAGATCGAATAATCGCCGGGATAATCAAGATAATCAACGATGTCTGCAGAGCAGTAACGTACAGCTGACCATTCTGCGAGCTGCTTTTCGGGGAAGACGACTGAGTCCGCACCGGTCGCGAGAAGGAATCTTTTCTGAACGGACCGTGAAGCTCTTGCGACGATATATTTAGCACCGTTATCCTTGAGCAGGGCAGTTGTCTCTAACGAAGACTGGAAATTGTCTCCGATCGCTACGAAGCAGACGTCGAAGTTTTCTACGCCCAAAGACTTAATAAACTGCTCGTTTGTGGCATCGCCGATAAGGGAACTTGTAACCATTCCCAATACGGGTTCCAATCTCTCCTCGGTTCTGTCTACTGCCAGGATCTCATCGCCTGCCTTGCTAAGCTGGTCGATAAGGTGATATCCGAATCTGCCTATTCCTATTACGAGTACGCTCTTCATGTTTTTGTCCTTTCTGCCGGATCAGCCGACCGCTATGTTGTCTGCCGGATATTGTCTGTTGCCCAAAGATTTCCTGTTTATTGCAGCGAAAACGAGAGTCAGACCGCCGACACGTCCTGTATACATTAAGATGATCAATATATATTTTGAAACTGTATGCAAAGTCGGAGTCATGCCCATAGAGAGTCCTACTGTACCTACTGCGGATGCGCTCTCGAAGAGTGCTGTAATGAAAGCCCTGTGCTCGATCTTTGCGATCGACATGGAACCCAGGACTGCGAGCATAATATCGAGCATGAAGACGGCAACTGCACCGTAGATAGCTTCAGTGGTTATCCTTCGCTTAAAGATCGCAGGTGACTTCTCGTGCTTGAAGAAGGCGAGCATTGTAAGGAACAGGATCGTGACGGTCGTGATCTTCATACCGCCCGCAGTAGAACCCGGTGCGCCGCCTATGAGCATCAGGATTACCGTCATGACAATGCCCGTGCCTGAGAAATCATTGTAATCAGTAGTGTTGAAGCCTGCGGTCCTGGGTGTTACAGCCTGGAAGAGCGAAGCGAAGAATCTCTGGCCAAAAGGCATATCTCCATATTCGCCGAACCACAGATAGATCATGGGTATCACCACAAGTATAATTTCCATGACGAGTATGAGCTTGCTCTGAGTACTGTATTTGTAGAACTTGAATCCGTGCTTCCTGATATCCATCCAGGTAAGGAATCCGAGGCCGCCCGTGAGAATGAGGAATACGAGTGTTATAACGATAATGGGGTTGTCCATGTAAGGTGTCATGGACGAGAACTCGCCGTGAGAGCCGTTTAAGTCGAATCCTGCATTACAGAATGCTGAGATGGATGTGAATACTGAGAGCCAGATGCCCTTCAAAGGACCGTATTCTGAGATGAATACAGGTGACATTGCAACTGCTCCCAAGGCCTCGAAAATGATACATCCGAGGAAGATGAACCTGGTGTATTTCATGATCTCGCCGAGGTTCGGAGCGGAGACTGCTTCCTGCATCGTGGTCCTTGCCTGAAGGCCCAATCTCTTGCCGACGATCTTACTTAAAACGGTCGTCATCGTAACGACGCCCATGCCGCCGATCTGGATCAGAGAGAGGATCACGAGCTGTCCGAACAATGTCCAGTGAGACCAGGTGTCATAAAGGACAAGACCCGTAACGCAGCTTGCCGAAGTAGCTGTGAAAAGAGCATCGGTAACGCTTGTCCATTCTCCCGACCTTGATGAGAAGGGGAGCATAAGAAGGACAGCGCCTGCAATTATCAATAAAACGAAGCCCAGGAGTATCGTCTGAGCGCCGCTTAATCTGAAATGTTTTTTACCGCTTTTAGTCATACGCTGATATTATAAACTTTTTCTTTTAAAAATTTAAAACATTTGGCGGAAAGGTTGGCGGAAACGGAAATTGTCCCATTAATTGACGGCTATTATTTTCCATAACTGATATAATCTCCATATTCGGTTTTTATATAGGAGAGTTTTGCTTTGGCAGACGATAATTTCAGCAATTCAGACGAGTTTTTCAGAGACCTGGAGAGTATCTACGGCCAGGAGACTGAATCTTTTGGGGACCAGGATGCGGACAGGCTCCTCGAAGGATTAAATAAGGAGCAGATGGCGGCGGTCACACACCTGAACGGACCGCTCCTCATACTTGCAGGTGCAGGTTCAGGAAAGACCAGGGTCATCACATACCGTATCGCTTACATGATGCAGAAGCATAATGTTGCTCCTTCATCGATACTTGCGATCACGTTCACCAACAAGGCGGCAAATGAGATGCGCCAGCGTATCGAGGGCCTTGTGGGCGACCGTTCTAAATATATCTGGTGCGGCACGTTCCACAGTATTTTCGCAAGGCTCCTCAGAAGGCACGCAGAGCTTTTAGGATATTCACAGAACTTCTCGATCATCGATACCGATGACCAGTTAAAGCTCGTTAAGGAAGCGATGAAGGAATTGGATATCGCAGACAGCCAGTTCAAGCCCAAGAGCGTTCAGATCGAGATATCCAATGCCAAGAATAAATTTGTCGGAGTCGATGAATATACGCTCCTCGCAGGCAAGGAATATTTCCTGGGCGTTGTTGCAAGGATCTACAAGAGATATCAGGAAAAGCTCATTGCGAATAATGCAATGGATTTCGACGACATCCTCGTTAACATGGTAAAGCTCTTAGAGCAGAATCCGGATATTGCAGAGCTCTACAGGGCAAAGTTCAGATACATCATGGTCGATGAGTATCAGGACACCAATATGCCTCAGTACAGAGCGATCATGCAGCTCGCATCAGGCAGCGGCAATATCTGTGTCGTAGGTGATGATGACCAGTCCATCTATTCATTCAGAGGAGCTGATGTCAGGCTCATTTTGAAATTCGAAAAGGATTTTCCCGGCGCACAGGTAATAAAGCTTGAGGAGAATTACCGTTCGACCAAGACGATACTTGATGCTGCAAACTGCGTTATTGCCAATAACACCAAGCGCAAGTCAAAGCACCTGAGGACAGAGGGCGCGCAGGGCGAGAAGATAATCGTAATGAATGCCGACACGAGCGCGGGCGAAGCTGATTTTGTCGGCAGGACCATAAAGATGATGGCTGACAAGGGCAAGTTCAAATATTCTGACTGCGCAGTTCTTTACAGAATGAATGCCCTCTCCCGTAACATAGAAACCACGCTCCACAATATGGGCATTCCGTTCAGAGTATATGGCGGAATGAGGTTCTATGACAGAAAAGAGATCAAGGATGTTCTCGCCTATTTGAGGCTCATCAACGATCCTAAGGACAATATCGCTTTCGAGCGTATCATCAACGTTCCCAAAAGAGGCATCGGTGATGCAACGATCGAGAAGATCAGGCAGTATGCTATGACTGACAACACGAGCATGTTTGATGTTGCGCAGCGCGCTGTTGATTATCCGGAACTTGTGAGGTCGGCTAACAAGATATGCGCCTTCACTGACCTCATCAACGAGATGAGGGACAAGCTCAAAGAAGATGAGATGGATTTTGCCCATTTTGTTGATTATGTCGAGAATGAATCCGGCATTATCGAAGAGATCACCGAGCAGCGCGAAAAGAAAGGCGAGATCATCGACCGTGTCGAGAACTTAAAGGAACTTTTGTCTGAAGCTGCAGAGTACGATAAGGCGCACCGCGCTGAGCCTGTTGATATGGATACTTTAGAGATCGACGATGGTGACGGACTGCCCGTAGAAGTTGATGAAGATTTCTTTTTCGACACTGCGACAGCTGATACCACAGAAGGTATCTTAGGTCTTTATCTGGAGAATGCGTCTCTTTTTACCGAAGGCGATGAATTCAACGATACTGATGATTTCGTAAAGCTCATGTCGATCCACAGCGCAAAAGGCCTTGAGTTCGGTGCCGTATTCATCATCGGTCTGGAGGAAGGCGTTTTCCCGAGCTACAGATCCATCCAGAGCATGGAAGATACTGAGGAAGAGCGAAGACTCATGTATGTTGCTATCACGAGAGCCAAGAAAAATCTCTTCATTGTTCTTACCAGACAGAGAATGCTCTTCGGTCAGACGAACTGCAACCAGCCTTCCAGATTTATAAAAGAGATCAATCCAGAGCTCCTTTATCTTATGGGTTCGAAAAGAGAGACTCCCAAAGATCTCCCGCAGGGAGAATCTCAGCGTGAGAAATCCAAGAAGTCTATCGCTTCTGCTATCAAGTCGCAGTTTACAGTGGACAAGAAGAAGCAGGAAGCTTCGCGCGAAGGACAATTGGGTCCGGGCGATCTTTTTGAGGGATTGAAGGTGGTCCATCCGAGATTCGGCGAAGGCGTGATCTTAAAAGTGGAGCCGGTCGGAGGAGATGCGCTCGTAACGGTCGATTTTGACGGAATGAGGAAGAATATGCTCGCAAATGCGGCGGGACTTAAAAAGGCCTGAAGTCTTAAGAAACAGTGCGCTTTAGAATCTGATATGCCATTTGTAGTATAATAATCTAACGCGTTTTTAAAGGAGACTTGCAAAGATGTCAGATAATCTCAGTTTCCAGGACCTTTATGCCGACAGTATTGCTTCGATCGGGAAGTCAGACAAGATCTCCGAAGCAACCAGGGCTAAGATCAAGATGCTTCAGGATCAGAAAGACAAGATCTTAAGCGTCAATGCCACTAAGTGCTCTGAATCAAGAGGCAGGGTCGTTCCTGAAAATGACGGAGATGTCAGAAACTGCTTTGAGCGGGATATGGGAAGGATCATATACTCGCAGGCTTTCAGACGCCTTAAGCACAAGACACAGGTCTTCTTCAATCCTGCAAATGACCACATCTGCTCGAGATTAGAGCATGTCCTTTATGTTGACTATATCGCTTCCACGATAGGCAGCGCGCTTAATCTCAATGTTGATCTTATAAAGGCTATCGCGCTGGGTCACGATATCGGACATACACCGTTCGGTCACAGCGGCGAAAGAGTCCTTAACAAGAAACTCAAGGAGATCGATCCTAAGCTTTATTTTGAGCACGAATCAAACGGTCTGCGCGTTATGAATATTCTCGAAAAACATAATGACGATTACGGACTTAATCTCACGTTTGAGGTAAGGGACGGGATCATATGCCACTGCGGTGAATATTATGACGAGAGAAAGCTTGTGCCCTGCACGGATAAGACCGAAGAGGATCTGTCTTATCTGATCCCGAAGAAAAACCGTAAGGGCCCTGCCACGATGGAAGGATGTGTCGTAAGATTTGCCGACAAGATCGCTTATGTCGGAAGGGACATCGAAGATGCTTTGAGAACCGGCGTTATTGCAAGCGAATTTGACGTGCCTGTAGTATCAGACGTGATAGGAAACTCTAATTCCGAGATAATCAATTTCCTTGTTCAGGACATCATCGAGAACAGTATTGATAAAGGCTGCATCATGATGAGTGATCACGCGGGAGAAGCTTTGGAACATACGCTTAAAGAGAATGTTGCAAAGATCTATACGGCAGGCAAAGTAAAGACTTATGAGAAATATTGCGATGTAATGCTCGAAGGTCTTTTCGATGCATTCTATGAAGCAGTAAAGAATATTGAAATGGCTGAAGGATCGAAGTCATCTTCCATCAGGAAGTTCGCGGATTTTGTTAAGAATCATCCCGAATACAAAGCCGGGATCGACACCCCGCTTCCGATATATGTATCCGATTATATTGCCGGAATGACTGACTCGTTTGCCGTAAGCTGCTTTAACGAGATCTATAAGAGTTAATGGAGATTATTAAGAATGGATAACAGGGAAGAATACGGATTTTTCGCGATGTTAGACCGCATGCAGTACATCGGCAGATGGGCACTGATGCGCAACAGCAGAACGGAAAACATCAAGGAGCACAGCTTTGACGTTGCTGTCATCGCGCACTGCTTAACTATACTTCACAACAGATTTGAAAAGGATAACGAGGGAGCGATCATGCCTGATCCTTACAAGGTGCAGGCATATGCTCTTTATCACGACTGCACGGAGATCCTGACGGGCGATCTTCCGACACCTATCAAGTATCGCAATAAGGAGATCACAAAGGCATATAAGGAAGTTGAGTCTGAGGCTGCTCAAAGCCTTGTAGAGCTCCTTCCTGACGATCCCGAAATGAGAGCTGAGTATTTAGAGCTCCTTGATCCTTCCAAGAATACGGAAGAAGAAAAGCTGATGCATAAGCTCGTTAAAGCTGCTGACAAGATCGCGGCTTATATCAAGTGCTTAAGGGAAGAGAGCACGGGCAATGCGGAATTTGCCGCTGCAAAAGAATCCACCGGCAGGATCATCAGGGAGATGAACATGCCTGAAGTCGATTATTTCATGGAACATTTTGTCCCATCATACGGCTATACATTGGATAAGATAACCGGGAGGGACGCTTAACCAATGTTTGTACGACGTGCAGAGTATTTTGCAGTTGCAGCCTTATTTGTTGTTCTGGCTGTCTTTTCAGCTGTAATAACCGTGTTAAGCCTTGATACGGGTATCACGGATCCTGACAAAAAGACTTTAAAGACTGCCGATGACATCGTTGTCAGGGCAGGAGCTTTGACATCCGTTTCCGATGATGAGGTCAAGATAGCAAAAGCCCGTGTTGAAGACGGCCTTATTTCCTGCGGCGATTATGTTATCGCAGTTATGACTTCGCCTGAATACTTATTAACCGGAATAACTGATGAGAAGTTTGCAGAAGATCTCTGCAACGTAATCTACGGCGAGTCAAAGCAGACTGAAATCGGCTATATCCTTAATGACCTTAAGCAGTATTCGAGAGTTGTCGCTATCGACAGGGCTCTTGCTTCAGAGAGCAGGAAACTCAGAGCGTCCGGAATCCCTTCCGGAAAAGGAAGCGTTATATCGGAAGTAAGCCTCGAAAAGACGGGCGTTTCATCCGAACAGTATACTGTCGGAATCAGGGAATCCAGAGGTTCTTATAAGGCGACCGGAGATGAAGTCAGAACAGACTTTTTCGTTGACGGTTCACTCTTTTACGGTTATCTGAAATATTCAGACGATAAGAGCGGAAATAATTCGAATTCAAAAGAGTTTGTTCTGTCATGGGATACTGCTGACTGCGCTCCCGGAAAGCATGAAGTATATGCGCTCCTCAGAAGTTCGGACGGAAGAGGAACCGTTATTTCAGGAGGTGAGATCCTGATCCCTGAAAAGACCATTATCGAACCGGGTTCTGTTGAAGAAACACAGCTCCCGGCAGGCAAGGATTCGTCCTGGTACATGATCGACTGCAAAGACGAAAACTGCTATATCAATTTCTGCGGCCTTTCAGATGACATCAGGGTATCTCTTTACGATCTTAAGGGAGAACTGTTAGGTACAAATGAGAATCCCGGAATTCCTTATGCGATGCTGAGAGGCAAAAAGCAGGATGCTGATGCCGTAGCAGAAGAGACCGGAATTTTAGGTGTTTCCAACTGTTTCTATGTATGTGTCAGCAGGGCAGGCACCACAACTGATATGGATAAAAACGTTAATTATACGATGGTTCAGTCCAGAGACTGCGCTTATTTTGACGGTGCTTATATGGCGGTCGTAAGTGACGACGGAAACGGAAATGTTAAGCTCAGGGACATTGATCAGAATAATTATGAGGTCGAGAAAACAAAGGCCGGGATCCTTCCCATAAACGGCACTTTGTCTGCACTTATTGTTGCAGATTCCGTATCTGCCAATGCGGTGGACCTTTATCCGAAGTTTGAATTTCTTACCCGTGAATATGGTTATTATGCAGGAAGCAATAAGGGACTCGCTATAAGATGCGCGTCTTTGGAGGGCTTCTCATCTGAAATAACCATCACTGCTGATTCTATAGGAGTAGAGAGAACGCTGACACAGGGCGAGATCTTCGAAGTGCCTCAGGGCGAGACCTTGATCACTATTACGATAACGAGTTTTGACGGTTTTTCCGATTCTTACAGTATCTATCTTTTGAACGGGAACGATTCAGGAAATTTCTATCAGAATACCCTGTCGAGGTTCCCGACAAGTTATTACAGCGGCCTCTGGCTCCTTCATAACTTAAGACCTGATTACGTCTTCACACCTTACTATACAAATATCAGTTTCAATACTGCCCTTGAAGCAGAGAGCAGTTACGGCAGAAGCCTTATCGAAAAGTCACAGTATCCTTCTTATGTTAAACCGAACAGCAAGGTTTACGATAAGCCTGACTGGATGGCTGCCAAATCTGAAGTAGTAAGCTATTTCATGGATCCCAGAAATTTCTTTACACCTGAAAAGATATTCATGTTTGAGCTTTTGGGATTTGATCCCAAGGTCCACACCGTAGAAGGTGTAAGGACGATCATCAAGGGTTCTTTCATGGACAAAGCAGCTGATTACGATTACGCACAGATAATCTATGAAGCAGGAAAGGAAGCTGGTGTTTCACCTTATTTCCTTGCGAGCAGGATCATTCAGGAGATGGGTTATTCCGGTGAGTCGGCTCTGTCCAGAGGCGAAGTAGACGGATTTGAAGGATTTTATAATTTCTACAATATCGGCGCTTATGCGACGACAGAACCCGGCGGTGCGGTCATTAACGGCGCAAAATATGCACAGTGGGGCAAGGACTGGGATGGCAAGGAGATCACAGATCAGGAAGCAGCATACCTTCTTCCCTGGACCTCCGTCGAAAAGGCTATCAAGGGCGGTGCAAAGTGGATCGCTTCGGGTTATATTGATAGGGGACAGAATACTC
>JAEEGJ010030184.1_pt1 | contig 10616 bp, 9 predicted proteins | sample 8958761 | NCBI WGS metagenome assembly JAEEGJ01 (sample SAMN16246546, study PRJNA631951) | gut metagenome | biome: gut microbiome; feature: rumen; material: RS-attached | host: Bos | place: Iran: Karaj | collected 2018-10
TGAGAAACCACGGATTTGGATGTTGTATCCGGTAGAGGTGGGATCTGACGTGGTTTTGATGATATTAAGACCGGCAACCTTACCCTGGAGAAGTCCCATGGGATTGGTCTTAACGCCGGCGTTGAAATCTTCTGCCTTCATAGAGGCAACGGCGCCGGTAACTTCCTTCTTTTTCTGGGAGCCGTAACCGATTACAACTACGTCGTCCAGGAAGACGGCGTCCTCTGCCAGATTGATGAGGGCAGGGACTTCTGATGCCTTGAATGTCTGGGTTGCATAGCCGATGCAACTGAATTCAACCATGGCATCTGCACTTGATACGGTGAGGACAAAGTCTCCGTCAAGTCCTGTTGAGACACCGTTGGTGGTGCCTACTTCCAGGACCGTGGCTCCGATTACCGGACCCATGGCGTCTTCCACCACACCTTTAACCTGGTACTTGCCCTGGGCAAATACAGTTGCGCAGGCTGCAGTGAGCACTGCGAGGGCGGTTAAAATCCTTTTCATTAGTGTGATATTGGTTAATTATTTGGTTTTTATAAATTGCACTGACAGCGCTCCCAGTACCAGGAACACACCGGCGGTGAGGAGCATAGCGGGCTGGGATCCTACCAGGGAAATCACTGCTCCACCGGTTGCTGCCGCCACTATCTGGGGCAGGCAGATGGTGCAGTTGAAAAGCCCAAGGTAGCTGCCCATGTAGGGGCTTCCCTCCAGGGCATTTGTAAGGAGGGTGAAGGGCAGGGCAAGCATCGCGGCCCAGGCAAAGCCGATGAGGAAGTAACTTCCAAAGAGCACCCACTGGTTGTGGACGAACATGATTGAAGCAAATCCTATGGCGCCAAGCAGAAGACTCACAACGTATGAGAGCTTGATGCTCTTGAAACGGGGAAGGATAGCGGCCCAAACAAGTGAGCCCACGGCCTGGACGGCGAACACAACGCCCACCCAGTTACCGGCGGCCTGGAATCCGGTTGATGAAGCGGCCGATGGATCTGTCATATCCACGCCGAAGCAGTTTGCGGCGATTGCACCGTTACTGTAAGTCCACATATATAGGAAAGCCGCCCAGCAGAAAAACTGCACCAGACCCACTGTCCAGAAAGTCTTGGGAGCCTTGATAAGGAGAGCGAAGAGCCCCTCTGAAGGGGTATCGGCCTTCTTCTCAAGGTCTATTCCATGAAATTCAGCGTATTCCTTTGGTGGCATTTCCTTAACGCGGGCAAACGTATACACCACGCAGAGTATGAGAATGGCGGCACCAATATAGAAGCTCCACACGACAGACGGAGGGATGACGCCTTCAGGGGCCGTATTTGCAAGGCCGATCCATGTAAAGAATATGGGGAAAAGGTATCCCACAAGTGATCCGGCGTTGCAGAGGAAGCTTTGGATGGAGTAGGCTTTAGTCTTCTGCTCTTCGTTCACCATATCTCCCACCATCATCTTGAAGGGCTGCATGGCGATGTTGATGCTGGTGTCAAGGAAAATGAGGGAGAAAAGGCCGAACCACATAGCCATATTGAGGCCGAGGAACAGGCGTGCAGGGAAGTTGAACGAACCGGCATTGGGCAGGAGCAGCATTACTGCCACTGCTATGAGGGCACCCACGATAAGGTAAGGTTTACGACGGCCCATACGGTTCCATGTGCGGTCACTGTATTTACCCACAAGGGGCTGGACCAACATTCCCATAAGTGGGGGAAGTATCCAGAAGAAACTGAGCTGATGAGGGTCTGCGCCAAGAGTGGCGAAGATACGGCTGATATTGGCGCTCTGGAGTGCATATGCTATCTGCACCCCGAAAAATCCAAAACTGAGATCCACCAACTGGCGGAAAGTCAAACTACGTTTCTGAGACATCTCTGCTACTAGTTTTAGCCTTCATTTTGCATCTGCAAATGTAGTATTTATAATTTATTATAAAACATTTTCAGACATACTCGTTTCCCGAGTGGATATTATTTTGCGACGAACGGATTTTTCACTACCTTAGCGGCATGAAAAAGGTCTCCACAACCTGGATTATCCATGGCTTCGCCCTGCTTCATGCACTGGCCACAATAACCTGCACCCTTCTTGGAGTGAAGGACAGCCTGCTGCTTACGGTCCTCACCATGACCATGACCATACTTATCTGCTATCGGGAAAAACTCACGGTGGAAATAACGGTGGCCTCCATAGTGCTGGTGAACATTCTGGGCTTTCTGCTTGGCAACCTGGCGGCGCTGTTTGTCTTTGACCAGTTCCCTCCTATCTGGCAGCACTCGCTGTCCACCTTCATCGTGACTGAACTTCTGGGCTGGGGGTTGTTTGGCTTTGCAAACATCTTCCAGAAAGAGGGATCCGCCGAATATGAAAGGGCGCAGTCCTGGGAGAAGCACAAAATCCTGCTCATAAGCGTGGTTGCCCTTATTATCGGCCTTCGCTTCTATCTGGCCGATACTTATACCGGTAATATTTTCAAGGATTCCACGGTTGTCAGTCTGCTTGTGGTTGCAACGGTATTCGCTTTTACTTATATGGTAACCGTGGCCATCCGAATGCAGAGGGAGGCCACCCGCCAGAGAACCCGCCGCCACCAGGCGGAATTCCGGTATATGACCCTCAAGCACCAGGTGAATCCGCACTTCCTGTTCAACAGCCTCAACGTGCTTGACTCAATTGTCCAGGACGGAAGTCGTGAAGAGGCAAGCGCTTATATCCACAAGATGGCCACCATCTACCGCTATCTGGTAAAGCAGGAGGGAGAAAGACTTGTCTCCGTTGCTGAAGAGGTGGAATTCACCCGCAATTACAGGGAACTCATGCAAATCCGCTTCCCGGAAGGCCTCACATTCATCAACCACGGCATTCCTGACAATCCCCCGCAAGGGTACATAGTCCCCTGCACGCTGCAGCTGCTGCTGGAAAATGCCATCAAACATAATGCTTTCTCCGCGTCCGATCCCCTCATCATAGAGGTGTCCACTGACGGGAAGAGCATCTCCATGGAGAATAGCCTGAAGCCCAAGGCTTACACAAAGCCTTCTACCGGTATCGGCCTTCAGTATATCAGGAACCAGTACCGGGATATTGCCGGCGCAGAGATAAAGGTGGAAAAGACAGACACCCATTTCAAGGTAACCCTGCCAATTTTGCCCAATCCCAATTAATTAGTAACTTTGCATCAACAAAACAACGCCTATGAGAGCGCTTATAATTGAAGACGAGGCCCGTGCCCGCGAACATATGAAAAACCTTCTGTCTCAGCACTTTCCGGCTGCGCAGGTTGTGGGGGCTGTGGGCTCGGTCCAGGACGCCGTCAACTGGCTCATTGCAAATCCCGATCCGGATGTAATCTTTATGGATGTAGAACTGACCGACGGAATCAGTTTTGATATTTTCAATAAGGTAGAGGTCAATTCCCCCGTCATTGTCACAACAGCATATGACCAGTACGCCATCCAGGCCTTTGAAGTTAATGCCGTAGACTATCTCCTCAAACCCATTGAGATAAAAGACCTCCAGCGTGCAATGGCCCGCATAGTTTCCGGAGAGGCAAAGGCGCCATCGGCCGATACTGTCCGCAATCTCATGGACCAGGCCAGGAAGGAGAAATTCCTCATCCGCCTCAACGACCGAATAGTTCCGGTTCGCGTTTCGGACATAGCCTACTTCTATTCAGAGGACAAAAACACCTATATGGTAACCGCCAGCGGCACATCCTATGTGCTGGACGACAGCCTGGACGCCCTCGTGGAAACCCTGGACCCTGAATCCTTCTTCCGCATCTCCCGCAGCTGCATCATGGCCGAAAAAACCATTGACAGCGTATCAAAGCTTATGGGAGGCCGGCTGCGCATCAGCATCCAGTCAGGCATAGCTGCCCTCACGGATTTCACCGTTTCCCGCGCCCGTGTGGACGGCTTCATGAAGTGGCTGGAGCAATAGCGCATCCCTTGGCGGTTCTCCCCTTTGCAGTTCTCCCCTGGCGGTGGAACCCAAACAGTTGTAAATCAATCATTTACAGAAACTTCTACCAGAATTTTTTCTGGTAGAAGTTTCTGTATCGCGCTGTGTATCAACCACTTAACCTCCACCGGGGTTTTTGCGCTGTATTATCTTTGCGTAAAACTTTTAGAAGTTATGGAAGAACTATTTTACGCAATTATCACGGAGGACGGGAGTGTCCAGGTGATGACGGATTTTGAATCCCCGGAAGCGGCATCCGGAAAAAGGGCCGTAATTGACCGTGGCAGTTTCCTTTTCCAAAGCCTTGTGAGCGCCCTCAGGGAAGCCCGCCCGGAGTGCCTGTACGTAATTCAGCTTCTGGAAGCGGCACGGCGTGAAGCCAGGTATGACTGCGCCCATCTGCACCCTGAACTGGAGGCAGCGCTGTCCCGCTGGAGAAGAATGAAGGCCGATTCCCTTGGCTACTCCCCCTTTGTGGTCCTGCATCAGGGAGTGCTCCTGAAGATTGCCGATGCAGCCCCCCAGACCACGGAAGAACTGCTGGCTGTACCGGGGTTCAGCCAGGGAAAAATGGAAAAGTACGGAGAAGAAATCCTTGCCGTTACAAGGACGGTTAATCCAACTTGAGAACTGCCATGAAGGCACTCTGTGGCACCTGGACGGTACCTATCTGGCGCATGCGCTTCTTGCCCTCCTTCTGCTTTTCAAGGAGTTTGCGCTTACGGGTAACGTCACCGCCATAGCATTTAGCCGTAACGTCCTTGCGCACCTGGCGCACGGTCTCACGGGCAATAATCTTGGCCCCTATTGCGGCCTGGACGGCTATGTCAAACTGCTGACGGGGAATGAGGTCCTTGAGTTTTAGGCATATCTTACGGCCGAAGTCGTAGGCATGGTCCTCGTGGATAAGGGTGGAGAGGGCATCGGCAGGATCTCCGTTAAGGAGGATGTCCAGCTTCACCAGCCTTGCCGGACGGAAATCCGTGACGTGGTAGTCAAATGAGGCGTAACCCTTGGATATGGATTTGAGTTTATCGTAGAAGTCAAAGACCACCTCTGAAAGCGGAAGGTCGTAGTTCAGCTCCACGCGGTCAGTGGTGATGTAATGCTGGCCGATAAGAGTGCCGCGTTTATCCATGCACAGCTTCATGATGGGGCCGTAGAAATCGGCCTTTGTGATAATCTGGGCACGGATATAGGGCTCCTCAATGTGGTCTATGACGGACGGCGCAGGAAGGCCGGAGGGGTTGTGCACGTCCACAACCTCTCCCTTAGTGGTGTACACCTTATAGGAGACGTTGGGGACGGTGGTGATTACGTCCATGTTGAACTCCCTGAACAGGCGTTCCTGCACAATCTCAAGGTGCAGAAGGCCCAGGAAGCCGCAGCGGAAACCAAAGCCAAGGGCAAGGGAACTTTCCGGTTCATAGGTGAAGGAGGCGTCGTTGAGCTGGAACTTCTCCAGCGTGGCGCGGAGTTCCTCAAATTTTGAGGCATCTACGGGGTAGAGGCCGGCAAAGACCATGGGCTTGACTTCCTCAAAACCCGCTATAGCCTCTTTACAGGGCTCTTCAACGTGGGTGATGGTGTCTCCCACCTTTACCTCAACAGCTGCCTTGATGCCGGTGATGATGTATCCAACATCTCCTGCACGTACTTCCCCGGTGGGGTTGAGCTTGAGCTTGAGGTTACCAACTTCCTCGGCCTCATACTCATTGCCGGTAGAGAAGAATTTCACCTTGTCGCTGGTTTTGAGCGAACCATTTACCACCTTGAAGTACGCAATAATGCCACGGAACTGATTGAAGACGGAGTCAAAGATAAGGGCCTGGAGAGGGGCCTCAGGGTCTCCCTTTGGTGCAGGAATCTTATCCACAATGGCATCCAGCACTGCCTGGACGCCTTCTCCCGTGCGGGCCGATACCCTCAGTACATCCTCCGGATCACAACCAAGGAGGTCGCAGATCTGGTCTGTCACAACCTCCGGCTGGGCGCTGTCCATGTCAATCTTGTTGAGCACCGGGATAATCTCCAGTGAATGGTCTATGGCCTGATAAAGGTTGGAGATGGTCTGGGCCTGGATACCCTGTGAGGCGTCCACAACAAGGAGCGCTCCCTCGCAGGAGGCAATGGAACGGGAAACCTCATAGGAAAAGTCCACGTGACCGGGAGTGTCGATGAGGTTGAGACGGTAGGTTTCTCCGCCTCTTACGTAATCCATCTGGATTGCGTGGCTTTTGATGGTGATACCCTTCTCACGTTCAAGGTCCATGTCGTCCAGGACCTGATTCTCCATCTCACGGGCGCTCAGGGTTTGGGTAAGTTCCAGAAGGCGGTCGGCCAGGGTGGACTTACCGTGGTCTATATGGGCAATTATGCAGAAGTTGCGGATATTTCTCATAGGGCGCAGCTTTCGTCCCGGCAAAGTTCCTGCCCGGGTTTTTTGAGGGTTACGGAACCTCCAAGGGCCTTTTCAATCTTATCTATCATCACCGTTCCAAGAAGCACCTTCCCGTCCTTGTCCAGAAGATACAGGGACGGAATCCATTTCACGCCAAAAGCATCGGCAACCTTGGATTCCTTCTTTCCGGCTGGATCAAAGAGCTGAACGCCAGGGAGGTAATTCTCATTCACATATGTCTGTAGCGCCTCCAGGGTACGGTCAAAGGAAACGGACACAAAGGCCACCTTCTCAGGATTAGCCTTCGCCTGCAGCGCCTTCAGCTGAGGGACCTCCGCCCTGCAGTCCGGGCACCAGGAGGCCCAGAACACAAGGACCACCTGCCTTCCCCGGAAATTACTAAGTTTCACGGGGTTACCATTAATGTCATTGAGGGTGAAGTCCGGAGCTTTCACGCCGGGTTTCAGAAGATCTACGGCGTATTCAGCGTCCAAATCCTGCGCCGCCGCCCCAATGAATGGCAGCATTGCGGCTATTATGGCTATAAGTCTTTTCATACTTAATTTTGAACTGCCAAAGATAGTGATTTTGCTTTAATTATCCTATCTACGTGTCGCAGGTTTGGTGACAAACCGTTGCTGGTCCGGAAGCAAAGTGTCGCAGGTCTGCAAAAAAAGGATGACCCGCGACGGTAATCGGTCGCTGGGGCAAAAAAACGTCGCAGGTCCAGCCAAAAACACAGACCTGCGACGGTATAGAGCTTGACCCGCGACACTTTGCCGCGTGACCTGCAACAGTTAAAAGAGATACACGCAAAAGCCCGTTCCCATAAGGATGCTGAGTAGGAACGTGGACATCACAAGGAGGGGTAGCATAGGGTCCAGGGCCTTGCCGGAGCGCTTCCAGACGCCAATAATGTGAAGGATGTAAAGCGGAAGGGTAAGGACCCACATCCAATGCCACCAGGACGGCCAGCAGAGGAGGCAGTATGCAGTCATGCAAGCCCATCCAAGGCCGATTAGCACGCTCTGGTAGATCTTTGCCTTGTGCTCCCCAAGTTTTATGGCAACGGTTGTGCGGGTGGCGCGGTCCGTCTCCATGTCACGGATGTTATTGACATTGAGAACGCCGACGCTGAAACATCCTATGCCGGCGGCGGGAAGGAGCAGTTTCCAGTGGAGGCCAAGCCCCTTGGTGCACACAAAATATGCCCCCAGCACCGCTACAAGGCCAAAAAACAGGAAAACATAGATATCTCCCTTTGCCCTGTAGCCATAAGGATTGTGCCCCAGGGTGTACTTCATTGCCCCTGCAATTGCCGCGGCGCCAAGTACCAGGACCATGATTGGCGTGAGGTCCAGAAGCGTACCAAAAGCACGCCATGTCATAGCCGTTCCAAAGACAATGCAAAGGCCCACGAACACCCCTATCAGCACCTTCATCTCCCCAATGGTCATTCCGCCGCCGTTAAGGCCGTATTCCGGTCCCTGGCGGTCTGCGGTATCCGTGCCCCGAAGCACGTCTCCCAGTTCATTTGAGAGATTGGACAGAATCTGAAGGCACACCGTTGTGAGCACAATGAGGACGGCAACAAGAAGGTCCACCTTCCAGTCCGCTACCGCCAGAAGTATTCCCAGGAGCACCCCAGCCATGGAGAGCGGAAGGGTCCTTAGCCGCATAGATTTTATTGCTGCCGACGCTTTCATTTAACAGAAAAACTGAACGTGCAGTGGCTGTGATAGGTTTCGCCGGGCCGCAGGATAACGGAAGGCCAATCCGGCTTGTTGGGAGAATCAGGATAATGCTGGGTCTCAAGGCAGATGGCGCTGCGGAAAGGATACGCAATGCCGCCCTTTCCAATCACGGTGCCGTCAAGGAAATTGCCGCAGTACACCTGGATGCCGGGTTCGTTCGTAGAAACTTCAAGGCAGATTCCAGTCTCAGGGCAATACAGCGTTGCGGCGGGCTGAGTGCCGTCCAGCACCCAGTTGTGGTCATAACCGTGGCCGTTACGGATCTGCTCACAATCGGCATCAATATCCTGGCCGATAACCTTGGGCTCACGGAAATCGAACGGCGTTCCCTCAACAGGGGCAATCTCACCGGTGGTCATGAACGTGCTGTCAACGGGGGTATAGCAAGAAGCATTTATCTGGAGGATGTCCTCCGTGATGCTATGGTTTGCCGGGTCTCCGGAAAGGTTGAAATAGGCGTGATTAGTCATATTGATGACCGTAGCCTTATCCGTAACCGCCTCATAGTCAATATCAAGAGCGTTATCTTCCGTGAGGGTAAAGGTGACCGTTGCAGTGACTGTTCCCGGGAAAGAGGCGTCTCCGTCCGGGGATACAATCTGGAGTTTAAGGCTGTTCCCGGTAGCTTCAACCACCTTGTAAGGCCTGTACTGCCAGCCGTCCGGGCCGCCGTGGAGGCAGTGTCCGTAGTTATTCTGCGGCAGCTGGTAGGTTACACCGTCAATTGTGATGAGGCCCTTGTTTATGCGGTTGGCGTATCGGCCTATGGAAGCGCCAAAATCCGTCTGGTTATTCTCCGGCCTGTAATCATTAAGGTCTTCGAATCCAAGCACCACGTCCTTGAGGTTCCCTTCACGGTCCGGGACCATCAGGGACACTATGCGTCCGCCATAATTAGTGATTGAAACCTCCATTCCGTTACCGTTGGAGATGGTGTAAAGGCCGATTTCTTCTTTTTGAGTGCATCCTACCGCCATCAAAACGGCCGCCAGGGCTACAGTAAGGTATTTAGTCATAGTTGTCATAGTTTTCACAAATATAGCACTTTTTGCGCATACCTTAAGCACGTTTTAATGCCGAAAATGCGCTTATCGGCACCGATTTGCCAGCGATGAGCACGCTTTTGGGGCAAAAACGTGCTTATCGGCCTAAATGTCAGACAAAATGATTATATTTGTGAATCACAAGAGAAATAACCGCATTCCTCAAATATGAAAACCAAGCAAGAACTCAAAACAATTGCAACGCAGATCCGCCGGGATATCCTCCGTATGGTGTGCCTTGCAAAGTCCGGTCATCCGGGCGGTTCAATGTCTTCCACAGACTTCCTCACCGCCCTTTACTTCAATCAGATGAAGCAGGATCCCGCCACGTGGACCCGTGACGGAAAAGGCCAGGACATGTTCATCCTCAGCGCCGGTCACATGACCCCCGTGTACTATTCACTGCTTTCCCGCGCAGGCTATTTCCCTGTAAGTGAGCTTGCCTCCTTCCGCCAGATGGGAACCCGCCTCCAGGGCCACCCTTCAGTGCGTAAGAACCTCCCCGGCGTATTTCAGGCATCTGGATCCCTTGGCCAGGGCCTCAGCGCCGCAGCTGGCCTTGCCCTTGGAAAGAAGCTGGACAAGGATGATAACCTTGTCTTCTGCCTCTGCGGAGACGGTGAATCAGAGGAAGGCCAGATCTGGGAAGCCGGTATGTTTGCGGTTTTCCACAAGCTGGACAACCTCATTGCCATGACGGACTGGAACGGCAAGCAGATTGACGGCCCCGTGGAAGAGGTTGCCGGAGAAGGAGACCTTGCCGCCAAGTGGGAATCCTGGGGCTGGAGAGTGATTGTGGCCGATGCCCATGACTTTGACGCCATTGAAAAGGCCTATGAGCTTGCAAAGGCCGGAAAGGGCAGCGGTGTCCCCACAATGATCCTGTGGAAGAGCGAGATGGGCCACGGAGTAGACTTCATGGCAGGCACGCACAAGTGGCACGGCAGCGTCCCCAAGCCGGAGCAACTTGAAGACGCCCTCAAACAGTTAGGTGAAACCCCTCTAGGAGATTTTTAATATGAAGTACCAAGACTCAGGAAAGAAAGACACCCGCAGCGGTTTTGGCGTGGGTCTTCTGAAGGCCGGGCAGGCCGATTCAAACGTTGTGGCTCTCACCGCAGACCTCAAGGGCTCCCTCAAGATGGACGCCTTTGCGGCAGAATTCCCGGAGAGGTTCATCCAGTGCGGAATCGCGGAAGCCAACATGGTTGGCGTAGCCGCCGGCCTTGCAATCACCGGAAAAGTTCCTTTCATCGGCTCATTCGCAGAGTTTGTTACAGGCCGAGTATATGACCAGATCCGTCAGGAAGTGGCCTACGGCTGCACAAACGTAAAGATTGCCTCTTCACACGCGGGCATCACCCTTGGAGAAGACGGCGCCACCCACCAGACAATGGAGGACATCGCCCTCATGAGGGCCCTTCCCGGAATGGTGGTCCTCAACCCTTGCGACTTCAACCAGAC
>JAEEGJ010030188.1_pt1 | contig 10613 bp, 5 predicted proteins | sample 8958761 | NCBI WGS metagenome assembly JAEEGJ01 (sample SAMN16246546, study PRJNA631951) | gut metagenome | biome: gut microbiome; feature: rumen; material: RS-attached | host: Bos | place: Iran: Karaj | collected 2018-10
GGAAATTCTTGCGCACGTCGCCAACGACCTTTTCGATGTTGATGACGGGTTGTAGCATCTGGTCGGAGAGATTGACTAAGAATTCGTCCATGGCCCGCTCTGCCGTCTGGGCCAGACTGGATGCCTCCTGCAGCGCGGCGTTGCTGTCTTCCAGACGGGCGTTCACCTGCCGGATTTCATCGATGCGGTTGGCGATGGACTGCTGCATGGCCTTGAAGCTGTTCTGCAGCGATCCTATCTCATCCTCGCGCCGCGTTTCGGGCACGTGGTCATCGTAGTGGCCTTCTGAGAGTCTGCGGGCTGTCCGTGCCAGGAGTTCGAGGGGACGCACGTTACGGCTGATATAGAAGATACAGAACAAGAGCAGCAGGATCAGTCCGACGATGGCGATGACGAGCACGGTCTGCAGCAGTCTGGTGGTGCCGCCCATGATCTCGCTCTCCGGGCAGACGATAGAGGCGATCCATCCCTTTTGGCGGAATGGCTTATAGAAGACATAGCACGACTGGCCGTCGATGTCGACCTCCTTGTAGCCGCTCTCACGTGCAATCATAGATTCGACCAGCAGTTCCATCTTTGTGTCGCGTTCAGCACCGTTGATCAGTTCGAATACGCTGTGGTTGTCGATCTTGGTCGTGTCGGGATGGATGATATATCTTCCCTTACGGCCGATGATTGCACAGTAGGAGTTGGGGAAGGGCTTCGCGTCTTTGACAATCCCCGAGAACCATTTGAGCGAGACATCCAGTCCCAGCACGCCCACTATATTCTGCTTGGCATCGCGGACGAGCAGGCTGAAAGTGGTGGGCTTTACATCGTATTCGCCTTGTTCATAAGGTCTCACCCAACTGTCTTCATGGTCTTCCATGGCGTGAGTGTACCAGTTCTGCTCAAGATAGGAATTGTCGTCGTAGTGATCGCTCTCGAGGACTCTCGAGTGCCGTGCAGCCTTCTCGTTGCTGGTGTCTTCCCGATAGGTGTAGATGATGAACTCCCGATGGAAGAAGGCTGTGTCCATGGCGATGGCACAGCCGATGAGCATGGGGTTGTCCTCGATCATCTTGCGGCAGTCGCGGCTCAGGGCTTTGGGGTCGTTGAGGTGTCGCTCCATGTTCCTGCGCATCATGCGGCCAGCCACCTCTACCTTGACGAGTACATTGTCGATGGCTAGCACCGTACGGTCGAGTGTCAGCATGGCCTTCGCCACCGCCTCCTCCTTCACTGCCTGGTAGGAGAAGTGGTACATGACCGTCAGTGTCGCCACCAGCAGTACGGCCACAAACGTGACGACCCACAGGCTGAGGCGGACAGACATTCTGGCGCGAATTATCTTGAGTATCTTAGGCATTTTATAGTTTTAACTTACCTTTGGCAGTTCGATGATCATCCGGCAACCCTCTGTGTAGCTCTCGTCGAGGAAGACGATGCCTCCGAGGTTCTGGATATGGCGTTTGGTCAGTGCGAGTCCGAGGCCGAGGCCTTCGGAGAGGTCGTTGACTTTCGTGAACATCTCAAACATACGGTCGCTCTCCTCCTTGGGGATGCCGGGGCCTTCATCCTGTACGATGAAGCGAATCTTCGACAGGTATTCCGTCACCCTAAGCCATGCATAGCCGCCCGTGGAATGGTTGGCGGCATTGATGAGCAGTTCGCGGACACTCAGCATCAGGTAGTGGCGGTTGGCGGTGATGGAGAAGTCATCGGCCAGATCAACGGTGAGCCTGAAGTCGATGTCGGGATAGTTCTCATGGGCCTGTCTGATGCTCTCCTGAGCCACCTCCAGACAAGATACCTCCTCGTTTTTGTTCGCATAGAGTTCCTCGGTGGTGCCCCTGGCGGAACAGTCGGCGAGCATCAGCACCATTCGGTTGAGGAGCACGGCGTTGTGGCGCATCATGTCGGTGATGCTTACGGCCTCCTCGTCGGGCATCAGGCCTTTGCTTTCTTTCAGTACCTGTGCGAAACCCATGATGATGTTGAGGGGCGTGCGGATCTGGTGCGACACGTTCTGGATGAAGAGTGTTTTCTGCTGGTTGGAGGCCTTCGCCAGTTCACTGGTATGCACCAGTTCCTCGTTGCGGCGCAAGGCTTCTTCGTTCATCTGCCGGATCTCGTTCACGTGGTCGTTAAGTGACTCCTGCATCGTTGCAAAACTGTTCTGCAGACGGGAGACGACATCGTGTCGCGGACTGCGCGGGATCTGCTCGTCGTAGTGTCCTGAGGCAATGCGCTGCAGGTTACCCGTCAGTTTGTAGAGCGGGTGGATGGCCTGGGCGACGGTGATACTGCTAAACAGCAGCACCAGGATGAAGCCGATGATGAAGAGCGGGGCAATGATGTAGTTCAGGCGGTTATAGTTTCTGAGGATGCTCCGCTCCGGACATACGAGGGCGAGGCTCCAGTCTGTGCCCGGCACGGTCTGATAGCTGACGAGACACTGTTCGCCGTTGATCCTGACGCTCATACTGCCCGTCTTGCCGGTGGTCATCTCATGGCCCAAGGCGAAGATGTCTGTATTCTCGCGGGGATTGGCATCGGCGTAGATGGTCTTCGTGAAAAGCTGCGTGGAGTCGGGATGTAATAGATAGCGCCCCTCGCTGCCCGTCATGATGAAGTACGAACCCTCGTAGGGTGTCTCAGAGGTGATGACCTTCGAGAGACGTATCAGCGAGAGGTCGGTGGAGATGACTCCCACGAAGTGCTTATTCTCGTTGTACAGTGGCTTGCTGTAGGAGGCAATCATACCGTCGAGGGTGAGGGCCAGGGAGTCGCTCTCGTCGTAATAGACCACCCAGCAGGGCTTTCCCTGGAGGTGGGGCGTCTTATACCATACCTTCTCAAAGTATTCGTAGGGTTCTTCGATGACGGTGGTGATGGTGTCTGCCTCACGGACGGTATAAGCGGAGAAGTTTCTGCCGTATTTCGGGAAGATGTTCGGCTCGGTGCTGATGGAGCAGCCGTCTATATGGCCGTTGAGCACGACGATGCCTCGGGAGATGGCGAGGATGGAGTCCGGATTCAAATTGGCGGTCACCTCCCAGTCATTGACGTCGGTGGCCGTCTCCACGATGTCCATAAAGCGTGTGATGTGCTGCATGGTGGTGTTCACCACACTGGCGGCATGCTCCGTCGCCTCTTTCTTCACCTTGTCTCTGGAATGGATGAAGAGGAAGCCTATCGACAGGACAAAGATGGGAATGGCCATAAGCAGGATGCCCAGGCTGAGCTTCCAGGAAAGGGATTGGCGGATATGTCGTACTATATTATCCATTCACATTTCACTTTTCACTTCTCACTTTTCACTTCTTCGATCTTTTCCGACTCGGCGATGAGCTGGTTCAGCAGTGCCGTCACCTTCTCGCCCCGTTGCTGTATGCCGTCCACCAACTGGTTGGTCTCCTCCTCAGTCAGTTTCCCGTTGGTATTGCTGATGGTCTGCACACGTTTGCGGATACCTTCCACAGGCGACATCATCTGGTCTGACATATTATAGAGGAAGTTGGTCTTCATTCGTTCTGCCGCCTGTGCCTGTTCGTAGGTGGCCTGCAGTTCCTCGCCTCGTTCCTTGAGGGTTTCGGAGAGCTGTTTCATCTCTCCCATACGGGTGGCAAGTGACTGCTGCATCTCACGGAAGTGGTTCTGCAGACGCCCCACCTCATCACGTCTTCTGCTGTATCGGATGGGTTTGTCGTAATCCCCCTCGGCAATGTGTTGTGCCGATTTCTCCAGTCTCCTCAGCGGCAACAGCTGATGACGGATGTAGAAACGGCAGGACAAGAACAGTAATATCAGTCCGATGACGGCGATGATGAGTACGGTATAGAGCAGACGGTTGTAGTCGCCGAAGATGTCATCCTCCGGATAGATGATGCCGGCACTCCATCCGAGTTTAGACATCGCACGTCCCATGACCTCCGCACGTTCAAAGGGCTTGTAGAACACATAGTAGTCCTCGCCGTCCAACTTGACATACTTGTAACCCGTCTCTCCGTTGAGCATGGCCTGTGCTGCTTCGGTCATCGAGGGGTGGTCGTCTTTGGTCAGCTCGAGGATGTTCTTGTTTAGTGCAACACTGTCTGGATGGACGATGATCGTACCATCGTTCTTCAGCAGCGTACAGAAGGAGTTGGGCGACGGCTTCACATCGAGCAGGAGTTTCGAGATGAGTGCCAGCGACACGTCGACATCCATCACACCCACTTTTCTCCGGCCGTCAAACACTGGCAGACGGAAGGTGGTGATGGCATTGGCATTTTTCTCTTCGGGGTTGATCCATCCAGTGAAGATGGAGTCTGTGGCGTTGGAGTCGGTATCCCACGTGATGGTGCAGTCGGTGATATATGGCGTTGTCTCCACGAGCTTGCGGGTGTAGAGCTCCAGCTTCTCCGGCTGGTGGATATGGGACAGCATCTTCCAGTAAATATTGCCTGACGACTGTTCTACTTTCAGCAGGATATTGTCGATGCGCTGCATAGTGGCCTCCAGGGTCTGTCCGGCATCCTGAAGGGCTTCCTCCTTCACGGCCTTACGGGAAAAAACAAAAATAATCAGCAAAGCTACCAGCAGGAGTGTTGCCAGCGCCGCGATGACTGTCAGACTTAGTCTGAAAGACAAGGTCCTGGTAATAATTCTAGGTAGTTTAGCCATAATCTGCCGCAAATATACGAAAAATCTTTGAATACAATGTCACAAAATCGGAAAAATTATTAAAAATAGGTATAATATACCAACTTTTTTCGTATATTTGCACCCATAAAACCATAACTCGGCAAAAAATGAACCTATTTCCCATCATTGATGCACATAGCCATCTGTGGCTTTGGCAGGATACCCATTGGGACGGAAAACCGATCCGTACCCTCACCAACGGACGTTCCCTATTCCTCGGCGAGGAGGTGCAGATGCTGCCTCCTTTCATGATCGACGGACGAAATACCGCCGAGGTGTTCCTCTCGAATATGAACTACGCCCAGGTGTCGGCAGCCGTCGTCGTACAGGAGTTCATCGACGGCATCCAGAACGACTACCTCGCGGAGGTCATGCAGAAGTATTCAGACCGTTTCTTCGTCTTCGGCATGGTCGATTATCTGCACGATGGTTTCTTTGTCCAGGCACAGGCGTTGTTGGGGCAGGGTTTCCGTGGTCTTGCCATCCCTGGGCACAGGCTCTTGGGGCGGTCACTCACCAGTGATGAGATGATGCGCATGTTCCGACTGATGGAGTCGAGAGGGGCACTGCTCTCCATCACCCTCGCTGATGGCGACCGTCAGGTGGAGGAGTTGCAGGAGGTCATCACCGAGTGTCCGAAGCTGAAGATCGCCATCGGACATCTGGGCATGGCTAATCCGCCTGTCACTCCCCCGTGGGAGAACGAGAGTTGGCGGCGGCAGATCCTCTTGGCATGTCACGAGAATGTCTATGTCGAGACGGGTGGCATCACCTGGCTCTACAACTCGGAGTTCTATCCCTTCCCCTCTGCGGTGCGGGCCATCCGTGAGGCGGCAGAACTCGTGGGTATGGAGAAACTGATGTGGGGCAGTGACTATCCCCGCACCATCACCGCCATCACCTATCGCATGTCTTACGACTTCATCGTGAAGTCCAGCGAATTCTCCGAAGACGAGAAACGCCAACTCTTAGGTCTCAACGCCCAGCGCCTCTATGGCTTCGAAGACCTTAAGCCTCTTCCCTACATCAAGAATATGAGCGAGTGAGGTATTCAATCGTAAATCAGTAAATCGTAAATATATTCTAAGGTGAAAGCAATTCAGATTTTAGAGCCGTCGGTGATGAAGGTCATCGACCTTGCAGCGCCCCAGGCGGGCGACGATGAGGTACTCCTGAAGTTGGAGTACGTGGGTTTTTGTGGTAGTGACCTCAGCACCTTCCGTGGAGGCAATCCGATGGTGCGCATGCCGGTGGTGCCTGGCCATGAAGTGGGTGCCACGATCGTCAGCATTGGCAAGAACGTGCCCGAGGGCCTGAAGCCCGGCATGACCGTGACCGTCAATCCTTATACGAACTGTGGCAAGTGTGCCTCCTGTCGTAACGGCCGTGTGAATGCCTGTCAACATAACGAGACACTCGGTGTGCAGCGTTGGGGAGCCATGTGCGAGTATATCGCCATGCCGTGGGAGAAAGTCATTCCTGCAGGACTGCTCACACCCCGTACCTGTGCCCTCATCGAACCTATGAGTGTGGGTTTCCACGCCGTCAGCCGTGCACAGGTGACGGATATCGACGTGGTGATGGTCATCGGCTGTGGTATGGTGGGTATGGGTGCCATTGTGCGCAGTGCCTCTCGTGGTGCTACTGTCATTGCTGCGGATATCGACGATGAGAAACTCGCCATCGCCCGTGAGATGGGTGCCAGCTATACCGTCAATACCTTGAAGGATGATGTTCATGCCCGTCTGTTGGAGATGACTTCCGGTTTCGGCCCTGATGTGGTCATTGAGGCTGTGGGTAGTCCTGCGACTTATCAGATGGCCGTCGATGAGGTGGCTTTCACAGGACGCGTCATCTGCATCGGCTATGCGAAGACAGAGGTGTCGTTCCAGACAAAATATTTCGTTCAGAAGGAACTCGACATCCGCGGCTCCCGTAATGCCCAGCCTTCAGACTTCCGTGCCGTCATTCACTACTTAGAGCGTGGCACGTGTCCCGTAGACCGTCTCATCACCCGTGAGGTCAGTCCCGAGGAGGCTCCGGAAACCATGCAGTGGTGGCATGAGAACCCGGGAAAGGTGTTCCGCATCTTGGTAAAATTTAAAAATTAAAGAATTAAAAAATTAAAACTTTAAGATACAGTTCATGAAGAGGTTCTTGTTCCTATTTGCCGCCTGCCTTACGACCGTCGCAGCGCTGGCACAGCCAGACGTGAAGATAGAGTTCTTCACACCAAGTATTGTACACATCGTGAAGGGCCAGCCTACGAAGAGCCTGGTGATTACCGCCAAGCCTGAGCAGGTGGAGGTCATACAACAGGGCAACACTTGGAAAAGCAGTGAACTCATTGTCAAGTACGATCCTGCCATGATGAGCTTTACGTTCTGCACCGCCAAAGGCCGTGTGCTTCTGCGTGAACAGGGGTGGAGTACCATCCGGCAGAACCTGGAAGACTTCAAGGTGAGCCAGACATTCCTCCTCGATAAGGATGAGGCCATTTACGGCCTCGGCACGATCCAGAACGGTAAGATGAACCGTCGTGGCGAGCACAAGCGTATGGAACAGTCAAATCTCGAGGATTTCCAGAATGTCTTGCAGTCCGTGAAGGGCTGGGGTCTCTACTGGGAGAACTATTCACCCACGCAGTTTGATGACGATGCCAATGGTATGACCTTTACATCTGAGGCAGGCAATGGCATCGACTATTACTTCATGTACGGCGGCTCTGCCGATGGCGTCATCGCCCAGATGCGTCACCTCTCTGGCGATGTGCCGATGTTCCCCCTCTGGACCTACGGTTTCTGGCAGTCGAAGGAACGCTATAAGAGTGCTGCGGAAACGGAGAGCATCGTTGATCAGTACCGTGCCTTGCAGGTGCCCCTCGACGGCATCATCCAGGACTGGCAGTACTGGGGTTCCAACTATTTGTGGAACGCTATGGACTTCCTCTCAGAGGACTTTGTCACTGGTCCGCAGCTGATTAAGAACGTCCATGCCAAGCATGCCCATTTCATGATTTCCATCTGGGCCAGTTTCGGCCCGCAGACACAGCAGTTCCGTGAACTCAATGAGAAAGGTCTCCTGTTGCCCATCGAGACATGGCCGCAAAGCGGACTCTCGCATATCTGGCCTCCACGTATGGATTATCCCTCTGGCGTGAAGGTCTATGATGCCTTTAGTCCCGTGGCCCGTGATATCTACTGGAAACACCTGAAGCGCCTCTATGACTATGGTACCGATGCTTGGTGGATGGACTCCACTGATCCCGATTTCTTCAATCCCCGTGAGTCCGACTACGCCCATCCCGTCACTGGCGGCACCTGGCGTCAACTCCGTAATGCCTTCCCCTTGGAAACCGTCCGTGGTGTCTATCAGGCCCAACGTAAGGTGGGGGAGGAAAAGCGTGTCTTCATTATGACGCGCTCGGCCTTTGCAGGTCAGCAGCACTACGGCTCTAATATGTGGAGCGGCGACGTGAACTCCTCTTGGGACATGCTCCGCAAGCAGGTGCCCGCAGGACTGAGTTTCTCGCTGACAGGCGATCCTAATTTCAATACTGACATTGGCGGTTTCTTCTGTAATGCCTACAATACCCGTGGTCCTGGTTCTGCCCCGAAGAACCCGCAGTTCCAGGAACTCTACGTGCGTTGGATGCAGTACGGCCTCTTCTGTCCTGTCTTCCGCAGTCACGGTGCTGATGCTCCCCGTGAAATCTGGCAGTTTGGCAAGAAAGGCGAACCCGTTTATGATGCCATCGAACAGCAGATTCGTCTGCGTTATCGTCTGATACCTTATTTATATAGTACTGCCTGGCAGGTAACCTCTAACAACGAGAGTTACCTCCGTCCTTTGTTCAGCGACTTCGCCGCCGACCGTAAGGTGTGGGACATCGCCGACGAATTCATGTTTGGTCGTAGCATTCTTGCTGCCCCCATCCTCGACCCTCAGTACACGGAGGAGAAGATCGTCCGCACGGATGCCATGACAGGGTGGGATAGGAAAAAGGAATCAGGAGACAGTAGTCAGGAGGCAGTAGTGGATTGGACGGAAATGAAGACTGCCACGAAGTATCTGCCGAAGGGTGCCACTTGGTATGACTTTTGGACGAACAAAGCTTATAAGGGCGGACAGAACGTCACCCTTACTACCACTCTCAATCGTGTGCCGATGTTCGTGCGTGCTGGTAGCATCCTGCCCCTCGGCCCTGAGATGCAGTACGTGGGGGAGAAATCTTGGGACAACCTCGAAATCCGTGTCTATCCTGGTGCCGACGGCAGCTTCACTCTCTATGAGGACGAAGGCGACGGCTACAATTATGAGAAAGGCTACTATGCTACCATCACCTTCCGCTGGAACGATAAGGCCCGCCAACTCACCATCGGCACGCGCCAGGGTGGTTATAAGGGTATGATACTCGATCGTAAGTTCACCATCGTACTCCCTGATGGCACCTCGCGTACCGTCTCCCACGATGGCAATGAACAGAAAATTCAAATTCTCTAATTCTTTGCAGAGCAAAGCGGCAAAGCCGAGCGCTCAAATTCTTGATAAAAAACAAAACCATCATGAACAAAAAAGCTTTCCTGAGGCTCTTTGCCTTACTTTTCACTTTTCACTTCTCACTTCTCGCTTCTTTTGCTGAGGACTACGAGACCATCAACACCCCGCCTATCAAGAACCCCATGCTTTGGGCAGACGTTCCCGATCCAGACGTGATCCGTGTGGGCGACACGTTCTATCTCGTTTCCACCACCATGCACCTTATGCCTGGTGCTCCTGTGATGGCCTCGAAGGACCTGAAGAATTGGGAGACCGTCGGCTACATCTTCGACCGTCTCACCGATTCTCCGAAGTACGACCTGCAACAGGGAACCGCCTACGGCCGCGGACAGTGGGCCACCTCTCTGAAATATCACAACGGCAAGTTCTATGCCCTTCTGGCTCCCAATGAACAGGGTGCAATGGGTGACACCTATATCTTCTCCGCCGAGAAGGCTGAAGGTCCTTGGGAACTCGTCTCCCGTATGCGCCACTTCCACGATTGTTCGCTGTTCTTCGATGACGACGGCCGTGTGTTCGTCATCTACGGCACAGGCGAACTCATGGAACTCAAGCCCGACCTCTCCGACGTCATCGAGGGCACTTATATGCACATCTTCGAGCGTGAGGAAGACGAGAAAGGCCTCCTCGAGGGTTCTCGCGTCATCAAGAAAGACGGCAAATACTACCTCCTCATGATCTCCCACACCTATGCCCCTGGCCGTCATCGTCGTGAGGTTTGCTATCGTGCCGACGATATCCACGGCCCTTACGAGAAGCAAGTGATCCTCGAGAGTGAGTTCGGAGGATTTTCTTACGAGGCACAGGGCACCATCGTCGACAGCCCCTCTGGCGACTGGTACGGCATCATCTTCCAGGACCGAGGTGGTGTAGGACGTGTGCTCACCGTGATGCCCTGCCGCTGGATCAACGGCTGGCCGATGCTGGGCGATGAGAACGGCAAGGTACCTGACACCGTACGCACCTTTGTCAGCGGACAGCCAGAGACCGCCATTGTCAAGGCCGACGACTTCTCGGAATCGAAACTCGGTCTTCACTGGCAGTGGAACCACAATCCCATTGACGCCGCGTGGAGTCTCACGGAGCGTCCTGGATTCCTCCGTCTGAAAACCAACCGCGTGGTTAACACCCTCTACCTCGCTCCGAATACCCTTACCCAGCGCATGGAAGGTCCGCAGTGCTCTGGCTCCATTGTCATCGACTGTGCGAAGATGAAGGACGGCGACTGTGCCGGTTTGGCCGCTTTCAACAGTGACACAGGCGCCCTCGTCATCAAGAAGAAAGGCAAGAAGTTCTCCCTCCAGATGGTGGAGATGACCTGCCAGCTCTCCGACCGTGACAAGGAAGTGACAAGTTTCGAGGAGAAGGTCATCGAAGAGATCCCT
>JAEEGJ010030189.1_pt1 | contig 10613 bp, 10 predicted proteins | sample 8958761 | NCBI WGS metagenome assembly JAEEGJ01 (sample SAMN16246546, study PRJNA631951) | gut metagenome | biome: gut microbiome; feature: rumen; material: RS-attached | host: Bos | place: Iran: Karaj | collected 2018-10
CACACCCGTAACGGCCATGGGCAACCGCTTTCTCCTCGATTATCCCGATAAAGTGGCGGTAAAATGCTCTCGTAGGCTAACAACTGAAGAAATCGCCAGCGAGCGACAACGATTTCTCTCAATGGCCTGCCAAGGAGCCGTGCTCATTTCACCCTGCATCAGCCCCGGAGAGAAAGACATCATGGGCGAAGCCTTCGAGGCTGGTTATCCCATTACCCTGCTTCTCGAGAACGGTTTTGTTCCCTATCAGAAACCCTACGGGCGCCAATTCGACGCCTGTTCCCAAGGACGCCTGCTACTGATTGCACCTTGGCCTCACCATGACGACCACCGCAAGATTACTCGAGAACAATGCAACTCCCTCAACGCTCTCGCCCGCTACATCAGCGACAACAATTTCTACTATGAGTAAAAAAATGGTGCCGCAGGTTGCGTTTTTGTGTTTTTATCTTTAAATTTGCGGTCAATCAATCATTAATGTTTAACCAATTAACAAGTATCTCGCATGAAACGATTCATTACTCTTGTTTCGCTAGTTGCAGCACTGCTCATCCCGAGCGTTGCAACAGCACAGCGTATGCCGGCCAAGGCCAGCATGAGGCTGTCTCAATTTAAGACTCCTGCCACTGCTCCCTTACGGGCTGAGGAAGAGCCGATCATGGAAGCTCCCGATGGCATCCTGCATGACAACATGTATGCGTCCTCGTTTGCCTATGGCCTGGGCTGCGGCGACATCTATATCCAGAATCTGGATGGCGGCATCGGCAAGGTGGTAGAAGGCACCGACGGTAATCTGTACATCTACAATCCCATCTCACAGGGCTACATCTGGTTCTCGATCCTGCCCTGGATCAAGGCTGAGCCGGCAGGCGACGGCAAGTACGTCGTGAAGTTGCCGCAGCTCTACATCATCGACGTTGGCGACCCGTACTATGCCTACTGCATGCACTATGACGAGGATGAAGGCATGCCCGTGGTTGAAGAAGAGGGCGAAATTGAATTCACCTGGGAAGATGGCGTGCTCACCCAGCTGGGCGACAAGTTCATCGGCTTGTGTGACGCCACGGCCGACTGGTTCTACATGGCCGACCAGCACATCGTTTATGCTCCCATGACCGAAGAGCCCATCACGTTGTCCGATTCGGAGTACTACATCCAGGCCTACAACATGACCTACCTGTCGGACCCCACCGACCTCACTGCAACCAAAGAGCGCATCGTTGATGTGGCCATCGATGGCGAAGACATCTACATCGGTAACCTCAACAACAACAATCCCGACGCGTTCATCAAGGGTAAGCTGGTTGACGGTAAGGCGACTTTCCCCACCCGCCAGTACCTGGGCGTTGATGCCTACTACAACGGTCACATCTACGTGCTCACCGGCGACGCCTTTGTCGATACCGAGACCTACGGCAGCCCCGTGTTCAACTACAACCTGAACGACGAGATCGTCTTCACTGTTGACGAGGATGCCCAGAACATCGTTGCCGAGTGGCCTGCAGCCATGGTTACCAATGTCGGTCCCAACACGCTGTCGATTATCAACGACTTCGTTGGCCCCGGCCTCGTAGCGTTTGAAGAATATCCCGCTACACCTGCCACGCCCATCTTCACCGATGACGATATCACCATCAACCAGACGTCGGGCTTCACCGTGCTGCATTTCACCATCCCCACCGTTGATGATGAAGGCTACAAACTCAACGTGAACAAGTTGTATTACAACATCCTCCTTGACGGTGACGTGTTCACCTTCGATCCCGAAGTTTACATCGGCCTGCCCACTTACATGACCGACATTCCTTACAGCTTTGAGGACAACATCAACTTCGACATCTACATCAGCGGTAACGGCCGCCACACGGTTTATCTCTATACCACCGACTTCGAAATGGTCGGCGTGCAGAGCATCTACGCCATCGGCGATGAGGTGAACCGCTCCGAGGTTGCCTATGTCACCAATCCTCTGCCCTCGGGCATCAACGAGGTGGCCACCGGCGCTCAGGTAGTCGATACCCGCTACTACGACCTGACCGGCCGCGAACTGCCTGCAGCCCCCGCAACGGGCCTGTACCTGCAGCGTGCCACCTACAGCGACGGCACCACCGCCACCATCAAGGTCGTGAAGTAATCACCTGAACAAGACCAACACCTACAAAAGGCCGCGAAGCAGCACGTGTCGCGGCCTTTCTATGTTTTTTCCCATCCGGCTCTGCTAGAGTATTACGGGCTGGCAGCCCGTAATACCATGGCACCTCCTAGCGTTGACTGAGATGGAAGTCATTATTGCTAATGTGACGGGCTAGCGCATTAAGCGTGTCACACTGGGCCCTGGTAATCTTGCGGTAGTCGTCGTGATGAGGCCATGGGGCGATAAGGAGCAAACGCCCTTCGCAGCAGGCATCAAACTGGCGGCCACTGGGCTTCTGATAAGGAGAGAAACCGTTTTCAATCAAGACAATGATAGGGTGACCCGCCTCGAAGGCTCGTCCCATAACCTCCTTCTCCCCTGGGCTGATGCATGGAGACACGAGCACCACCCCTTGGCAAGCCAGTTCAAGGCAACGATGGCACTCCGCTTCAATCTCCTCCTTTGAAAGCCTGCGCGAACACTTGACTGCGAGCTTTTCGGGATAATCAAGCAAGAATCTGTTACCCATCATTGTCACTGGCGTGGTGCCGATGGTCATGCCTGTCTGTTGTACAAACAAGTCCTGATTGCGGCGTTTCTCCCATAGGCGTCGCGGATTGTCAATCAGGTATTGTATCCATCTATCCAACTGGCCAGAGCCTTTAAGGATGCGGTCATTGTATCCTTCTTCCCAGAGGGTACCACCATCAGGGGCAATGGCATTGATAGCATCACGGCAACCCTTTTTAAAGCCTTGGATGAGGCGTCCCAGCGGCTGCGGCATGGGCATTGTCACGTAGATAATGCCATGAATATGGTCGGGCATTAGCTGGAAACCAAGCAGCTTGACTTGAGGATGGTACTGCGGTATCTCTTGCCAAGCCCGCCTGACGGCAAGCCCCAGCCGGGAAGGATATACCCAAGGCATGACATGACGCTCGTCGGGCCCGTTCAACGCGCCCAAGACGGGACGGCGGCCCTTAACACAAAGGGTCACCAGATAGATTGCGACACCACAATAGTCGTGCCCCACCTTGCGGCGTTTCATCGACGGTTTGGCAACCAGCTCAGGATGAGCCGCAATCCAGCGTTTACGGCGCTCATTGCTGTTATCCATGTTGACAAAGGTAGCAACAAATCCCCTGGTCAACCAAGAGAACGGGAGGGTTTTAACTTTTTATTACGAGCTGGCAGCTCGTAATACCGTGACAACGCCGATGCTCTGTTAGAGTATTACGGGCTGGCAGCCCGTAATGCCATGGCATGTTGAGAGATGACTGGCTTGCATTGGGGCAGTAGGGCTGGCGGTGTCTTTGAGGGGATTTTTCTCCTGTGTGAATTTAAGAATTAGGAAAATTCACTATCTTTGCATGATTAAACATGAAGGGACGAGGTTATGATTAGTTATCTGAAATGCAAGGATGGGTTCAGCGAGATCCACCAGTGGAAGTCGGGGTGCTGGATAAGAGTCACCAAACCGACGGCCGACGATCTTGCAGTGCTCAAGGAACGCTTTGCGGTTCCCGACTTCACCCACGATGCCGAGGACATCGAGGAGCGCCCCCGCGTTGACCATGAGGACAACTGGATGATGGTCTTTGTGCGCGTGCCGTGCAAGAGCATCGACACGGACGGGGACACCATCTTCTCGACGGCTCCGGTAGCCATCCTGATACGTGACGATGTGTTCATCTCGGTCAACTACTACGACACCGAGGTCCTTGACGATTTCATCCGCTGGAGTCAGCGCCGCCACATCAACGCATGCAAGGGCTACGACCTGTTGTTGTCGCTGATGCTGTCCACGTCGGTGTGGTACCTGAAGTACCTCAAACAGATGAACACGATGATGAATGCGGCCGAAGAGCGGCTGGAACAGAAGATGGACAATGACGAGCTGATGCGCACGATGGGTCTGGGCAAGTTCCTGATTTACTTCATCACGTCGCTCAAGGGCAACATGACCGTGCTGGCCCGCCTCAAGAAACGCCTGCGCTCGCTGCCCCATGACGAAGACCTGCTCGAGGACGTTGAGATTGAGACGCAACAGGCCGTGGATACCGCCAGCATCTACAACGACATCCTGGAGCGCCAGCAGGAGACTTATTCGTCGGTCATCGGCAACAACCTGAACCGCATCATGAAGACGCTCACCGTAGTGACCATCCTGCTGATGATTCCCACGGTTGTGGCAGGCTACTATGGCATGAACGTGCCCAACGGCCTGGAGTCGCGGTGGGTCGGATTCCCGCTGGCTGTTATCATCTCACTGGTGCTGATGGCCATCGGCTATTTCTTCATCAGCCACAGCAAATTCTTCAAGTAACAACAGCACATCACGCAACAAGCCCGGCAGCGACTGCGCTGCCGGGCTTGTTGTGGTAAATAATGACGATTGACGGTTTACTTCAGGGCGAAGGCGGCACCGCCAATGCCGACGAGCTCCTCATAGGCGAGTACGCCAGCCTGTGACAGTTCTACACGGGTGTAGCCGCCATCGCGGTTGATGACGTCAACATGGGTGTCATCGACAAAGGTGAAGAGTTTCATTTCCTGGCCGTTGTTCTCGAGTGACCAGGAATTGTCCTCGGCGTTGAAGTTGAAGCGGGTCACCTGCTTGGTGGTCATGTTGGTGATAACATAGCCGGTAGCATCGCGAGCCACCAGATACTGGGCGTCCTTGCCGTCAACGACCTTCACATCGGCCGAAGCCAGTGCGGGATTGGAGCCTGACCAGAACTCAATCGAGTTCAGGATAAACAAATCGGCGGCAAAGCACAATTCATAAACGGGCAAAATCCACATAGCGACAAAAACGATCTCGTTCACGAACTTGTCACCCACATGTTCGTTCCAGTTCTTCACTTTGTTGAACAAGGCGAAACTACCTATACATGACTGCATCATCATGGATGCTGACAGGGCCACAACAGCAGCAACGATTAAATGTTTCTTTCTCATAATACCAATACTAAATATTTACTTACTATCGTTTGTAATTCTTCTTATAGTTCTCGTAGCAGTTGAGCACCTTGACCACATAGTCCACCGGCTCGGTGCCGCGGCAATAGCCGTTGGTGCAAACCGAGTCGTTGTAGTACTCGGGGTCCATCTTCCACAACATGGCCTGCTCGACGTTCTCGCTCCACACGCGCGGGTTGAGTTCATACTTGCGCGCCAGGGCTATCGCGTCGGTCACGTGGCCCGAGCCGGCATTGTAGGCCGCCAGGACAAACTTGATGCGGTCACCCGCCTCGGTGCGGCTACGCATGATGCCGTCAAGCTCCTTCAGTATCTTGGAAGCCACACGGATGCTCACCTCGGGATTGCCCAGGTCATTCTCGTCGACGCCGAAAGAGCGCGCCGTCTTGGGCATCACCTGCATGAGGCCGCGCGCACCCATCCACGAGGTGGCATTGGGGTCGAAGCCTGACTCGGAATAAGCTATCGCTGCCAGCAGCCTCCAGTCCCAGCCCATCTCCTTGGCATACTGCTTGAACACCTGGTCATAGGGCGAGATGCCGCCCGGAGGTGTCACGGCAAGGGTATCCACCTTGACCGAGTCGGGCTTGGGGCCACGGTTCATCTCGAAATAGTGCTTGAGGGCCTGCTTGGAGTATTCCTGCGCATTGCTGCTTGCCGCCCACAGGTTGATGCTGTCGGCCAGCCACTGGTTGCGTTTGGCCACGGCCCATGACGAGCGTTGCTCAAATCCCACCCTAAGCTGGATGTTGATGCTATCATAGTAGGTGAGATTCATCTGGGCGATATCGCTGTCCACGATGGTGAACGGTATCTTGCGTTGGGACACACGCTGGATGAGCTCGGTAGGCAATGCCTCCTCGCCCTCGACCGTATGGATAGAAATGCCGCCGCCTACCTCGTTGTCAAGGTTGCGCAGGCGGGACTCGTATTTGGAGCCTTTCTCGACATACACATCCCTGCCGATGAGTTCGGTCACGTCATGGATGAGTCCCACGCCACTGTGCTGCACCAGCACCTGATAGGTCTCGTTGACGGCGCCGCAGTGCAACACGCGCGACTTGTACTCGGCTGTGACGGGAATCTCACAGGCCAGCACATCCACCACGCGCTTGTCAAGCATCTTGAGCAGGTCGGCCATGCTGCGTGCGACCTTGAAACGCAGGGCAATGCCCCGCGAACGCGCAAAGTCACAGATGCGGTCATAGTCATAGCCCATCGTGTCGCCCTTGAGGATGAAAAAGCCCGTCGGGCTATAGAGTGTACCCACGTTGAGCGTGTCGGGCAACCGGTGCTGAATTTCAGCCGGTTTGCCGCCACGGCCACATGAGAGCGCACTCAACAACGCCCAGCACAGTAACAACAAGGATAACAGATGCCGCATAGCAAGCTACGATTAATAAATCCTGTCACCAACGAGCAGCAACAGGTAAACGAGAACAGCAGGCGCTACCAGCAACAGGCTGTCGATGCGGTCCAGGATACCGCCGTGACCAGGCATGATGTTGCCCGAATCCTTCACGCCGACGGTGCGTTTGATAAGCGATTCCACCAGGTCGCCAAAGGTCGAGAACACAGCCACAACGATGCTGAGTCCCACCCAGGCCTTCAAGTCGGGCACCTGGAAGAGCTCATCAAACCAATAATGGGATGCATAGGCACCAGCCACACACAATGCGATGCCGCCAATGACACCCTCCCACGATTTCTTGGGCGAGATGCGCTCAAACAGGCGATGGCGCCCCAGCAGCATGCCGAAGCAATAAGCACCCGTGTCATAAAGCCAGATGAACACGAACACCCCAAGCAGCAGCCTGGGGGCGGTAATGCTCATGATGACATTGAGCAATGCCAGCGGCAAAGCCACATAGCCCAGCGAGAAGAACGAGCGCTCCAGGCTGTGCAGCGCATTCTGGCGCGGGCGGTAAAGCTGCACAATGGTGCGCAGCAGCAGATATATGGCTATGGGAAGTATCCACCAGGCCCGCTGCATCCATCCCACCTCGTAGTGGAAATAGAAAGCCATGAAAAGCCCCACACCGCCCAGCATGTCGATGACATTAACCAGCCATGACTGGGTCGCGTCATCCTTGGCCATGGTAATCATCTCGCCAATGCCCAAGAGGATCAACAGCGAGAACACCAGCAGATACATCACCGGCGAGTTGTCGAGCAGCAGGATAGCAGCTACTATCAATGCGATATAGATAACGCCCGAGAGGACGCGTTTTACTAAATTCATCATGAGCAATCTCGTTATTTGGTGCAAATGTACAATTTTATCGTGACATAGACAACATCAACAACCGCTGACAGGAAAAATAAAGCCTTCCCGCTTTTTTTGAGGGGAAGGCTTTTTACCTTGAGAGAGGGTGCGATTTCTTTAGTTTAATTCAAAATCATCGACTCTAATCCTCTCGGCAACTCGACGTTGTACTGATAAGCCCTTGCAAACTGCTTGAGGAACTCTACAGTTGCCTTTTTGGGGCCTTTTACTGAATTCATTACGTCGTTCTTGTGGTTTGTCGAAGTAGTCATTTTGTGCATAGGCAAGCCTGTTTTAAAATTGTTACATATTGATAACGCAAGCCTAGCATATAATATTATATCGTCCCCCCAATTTAATATTTTTTTTCATTTAGGCATCAAAAACGGAGCCTGCTACTATTCACTAGCAACAGACCCCTAATGAAAAAAACATACTTTTCAGTTATTCTGTCAGACGGTCAAGGACGGTACGCACCAGGTCCTCGACTGCTGTCTTGTAGTTGGGATTGACGTCGGTGGCGACACGGTTGGCAATAATCGAACAAACGGTCATAGCACGGTGCCCCAGCATCAGGGCCATACCCTGAAGGGCGCTGCTCTCCATCTCATAGTTGGTGATGTGGCCACCATTGTACTCAAACTTCTCGATGCGGCTATTGAGCTCAGGCTCTGCCAGTTCCAGGCGAACACGGCGTCCCTGCGGGCCATAGAAGCCCACAGCACTGATGGTGTAGCCGCGCACCATGTCGTCACGACCGATTTTCTCGACCAGCCAGGGGTCGGCATCCACGACGTAGGGCTTGGCAAGCAGCGGATTCCACTTCACGAACTCGCAGAATTTCTTCTCAAAGTCCAAGTCGGCCACCTTATTGCGGTCGGCATAGTAGTTGATCACGCCATCAAAGCCGATGGCCTTGGAAGCGATGACCGAAGTGCCGACGGGCACATAGGGCTGCAGGCCGCCCGAGGTGCCGATGCGCACAATATTGAGCGTGCGGTGCTCGGCGCGAGGTGTGCGTGTCTCGAAATCGATATTGGCCAAGCCGTCGAGCTCGGTCATCACGATGTCGATGTTATCGGGACCGATACCATGAGAAAGCGCCATGATGGGCTTGCCGTGATAGGTGCCACCAATAGCGTGGAACTCGCGGCTGGATGTTTCCCAATCCCGTGTGTCAAAATAGGAGGCAATCATGGTCACGCGGCCAGGGTCGCCACACACGATGATGTTGTCGGTCAACTGTTCGGGTTTCACATGGATGTGGAACGCTGAGCCATCATTGTTGATGATAAACTCTGAGTCGGGGATTCTATCGGTATTCATATCGTTGTGAAATTAGTGTTTCGATTCTTTGTTGCGATTTAAATAGCAAAGATACTAAGTTCTTTTGAATTGTCAAAATTCCCAGTCATAAAAAATAAAAATAACACTACACTATCGTGTATCGGCAACCGGGCAGGGTGGCAATCACATTCTTGCAGTCCAGTTCGACCAGGACGCTCATGAGTTTATAGACAGGCGTGTGCAGCGCGTCGGCAAGGGCATTGATGTGGATCTCGCCACGGTTGCGGATGACATCGACCACCGCCTGCTCTTCCCCGGTCAACTCAGGGAAGAGGTCAAGCTGCTGGGGCTGACGGCCGGTCGGTTCCCACCGCATGGCGGTCAGCAGATCGTCGGCGCTGGTGATGAGGGCGGCCTTGTTGGTGGCAATGAGCTTGTTGCACCCGGCCGAGAATTCGTCGCCGCAACGTCCCGGCACAGCCATCACGTCACGGTTGTAGCTCATGGCGAGCGAGGCGGTGACCAGGGCCCCTCCCGCTCCTGCCGACTCGACAACCACCGTGCAGTCGCTCAATGCCGCCACAATGCGGTTGCGCGCCAGGAAATTGCTCTTCTGGACATCGTCCTGGCTGGTGTAGTCGGTCAAGAGCATACCGCCATGCTTGGCGATAGCGACGGCGTCGTTGCGGTGCATGGCAGGATAGATGCGGTTCAGTCCGCGCGGCAGGACGGCCACGGTGGCAACACCGTGCTTGAGGGCGGCGCGATGGGCAGCGATGTCGATGCCGTAGGCCAGTCCGCTCACCACGACCAGGTCGGGCAGGCACTGCGCCAACTCACCGATTAAGGTATCACAAAACTTGACACCGTATTGAGTGGCGTGCCTGGTCCCCACGACACTGATGACGTGGGCACTCTCCAGGTCGCACTTGCCCAGGGTATAGATCATCGCCGGAGCGTCGGCCGCCTCGATGAGGCGATGCGGGTAGTCCTCGTCGGTGAAATAGGTGGCCTTGATGCCGTGCTCGCGCACAAAGGCTTCCTCGTTCACGGCACGCTGCAAGCACTCGCGGCGGTAATCGTCGCGATAGATCTTGCTGCGTCCGCGGGTGAGACCTCGCAGTTCCTTCTCGTTCATGGCAAAGAACCGCTCCTCGCTGCCCACGACATCCAGCAGCTTGCGTGCAAGGTCCACGCCCATGCCCTGTAGACTGGCAAAAGCGATGTGATAAGTCAGAGGTGTATATCGGTTGTCGCCGCTCATTGTTTATCAAAATACTTGGAAAGACGCGCCACCAACTCATCGCCGCGGTTGATGCGCCCGTTCTGTTCCATACACACGATGGTGACTGCGGCGCTCACAACCAACTCGCCACTATCCTTCTTGAAAATGTCCTGGTAGAAGATGAAGCGCGGCCCTTTGCGTTCGATCCACAGCCGGCTGAGCATCACGTCGCCCGTGCGCAAGGGCGTGTGGTATTCAATCTCCATGCGGCGCACCACGGGAATCAGTCCCTCGCGCGTCAAGCTGCCGAAGGGGATGCCCTCCTGCTTGACAAAGGCATGGCGCGTGTGCTCCAGATAGTGCAGATAGATGGCGTTGTTGACGATGCCCTCGCTGTCGAGTTCATAGTCGCGCACTGCAATCTCAAGCGTAAAGAAGTATTTGTCCTGGTCCATTGTCTCGTCCTTTTAGTCGCAAAGGTAACTAAAAAAGGCTTTGGGCACGTGGTTTGGAAACAAGTTTTTTCGGGTTGGGGCATAACGAAGCCTGCCCGCGGGCTGAGCATCTCAGCGGGCGGGCAGGCGATATTGTTGAACGGCCTCAGATTACTTGAGCCAGTCCTGTACCTTGTCGTTGGGGACCATGCGCTCCTCAAACACGTAAGCGCCAGTCTTCTCGGAGCGGACCATCTTGATCACCTTGCTCCATGAGCGTCCTTC
>JAEEGJ010030192.1_pt1 | contig 10612 bp, 5 predicted proteins | sample 8958761 | NCBI WGS metagenome assembly JAEEGJ01 (sample SAMN16246546, study PRJNA631951) | gut metagenome | biome: gut microbiome; feature: rumen; material: RS-attached | host: Bos | place: Iran: Karaj | collected 2018-10
CTCCGGCATCAGTCAACTCCTTACCACCGTCGCTCAGCATCATCGGCTGGTCGGCCCAACCGTTAACAAGTGCAGTGCCTTCCCAGAGTACGGTCTCCTGAACAGCAGCCTCGCCAGCAGCCGGCGTAATCTCAATGCTGGAGATGAGGATGTTACCCGTGCCAGAATACTTCTGGAAGGTGAAGATGCTGCCACCCTCAGCACCCTTCAGACCGAACTCAACGATGTTGGCGTCCGGGCAGAGCTTCATGTCAGAAGCCTCGTTGCCCTCGGCATCCACGTGGAAGTAGTTCGTGCCACTGACGTTAATCATGCACTTGCGGTCGTTCACGAGTGCGGTGGGATCGTCGGCGTTGTCGTCGGCGTCGATGTTCTTACAAGCGTTCTTCGAGCAGATAACCTTCACGTTGACAGAGTCGCCCTCGGCCACGAAGAAGGAAATCTTGGTGTTGTTCATCTTGATGTAAGCCTCCTTGCCGTCAATCTGGTAGTCGGCGTTCTTGACAACGGCGAACTCCAGACCCTTCACGAAGAAGTCCTTCTTGTCGGCGCTGATGGCACCGTTCTCAACCTTGTAAACCTCACCCGTGGTGCTGGTAGCTGTAGCCTCCTCGTCGAGGATGACGTCAGCTGAGCTGATGGCGATGGTCTTCTTCTCCTTGATTGGGTTCAGCACGTAGACGTCCTTCGTGGTGCTCTTCGACTTGAAGGTGCCATAGTCGCCGTTCTCAATCACAGAGTAGGCGTAGATAGTGGCTGATTCATCCAGAGTTACCTGGCTCAACTCCTCAGCACCGCTTTCCGTGCCGTCGAGGCTCAGGAAGTTGCGTACATTCTCGTAAGGTGAGACGATGGTCACGTTAGCACCCTCGGCCTCAATGGCGGGAGCGTCGAACAAGAAGCTCACGTTAGCCTCGTTGTCGGCATTCTGCAGCAGAGCAGCGGGGTTGACAGTACCGTCGCCCATATCCATAAAGGCCTGGAACTTCAGGGTCATGTCCTGATAGCACTTGATGGGAGCCGTGTAGACAGGGCTGTTGGCGTCGGGGGTAGAACCGTCGGTGGTGTAGGTCACGATAGAGCCGAAGCCGCTGACCTCGTTTGCCTTGACAGAAACCTCACGGAACCAGAGTCCATTTTCGTAAGTCTGGTCGCCAACCTTCACGCTCGGTGTACCGGGAGCCTCGTTAGCCTCGACGATGATGAAGCTGACAAACATATCGCCATTGTACGAGCCAAGATAATAGAGACCGTCGTCATTGACGGTGAATTCCCAGCGGAAGCCGGCGACAGTTGCGGGGTGATCCTCACCGGGAGCCTCGTTCAGGGCGTCGCTCAGGTCGGCACTCTTGGCAATCTTGGGGATACGAGCTTCCTTACCCACCTTGTTGTTACCCTGCTCGAAGATGATGAGCTTGGTGCCGGCAGTCAGCTTCATGGCGATGACGTCCTGAGCGTTCTTCAGACGCAGCCAGTTGTAGTGTGGGCCTGCATAGTCGGCACCATACTTGTCGACGATTTCCTGGGTGACATAACCCTCGTTGCCGTCGACCACAGAGAGGTCAACCTGTCCCTTGTTGGTAGCAGTCGATCCACCCGTCACATCGAGGAAGTGGTTAGCGCCAAAGAGCACGCCCTTGCCGGGGCGGGCACCAAGGTCGTCGCATACGAGCACATAACTGTGCTTCAGCACTTCCAGATCGTCAACCGTAGCGGCGTTGGAAGCACCTGCAAAGCCCATAAGGGCCAAAGCTAAAGTAAATAATTTTTTCATAAAACTAATTAGTTAAGTTAAGAAATAAAAGGATAAATTGAATCGTTACGTATTATGCTCCACGGCGGGCGTGCCGCCGTGGAGCGCGAGAGGTTACTGCTTGACGAGGTAGGTCTGAACAGGCGTGTCGCCGAAGTGAGCCAGCGTGAGCACCTCACGGTCACCACTGACGACGATGCCGGTGAAGATGGCCGACTTGGTGATGGCACCCTTGTCGTTCTTCGTCTGCTTCAGGATTTCCACCTTGCCAGTCACGTTGGAGTAGGTGTACTCATAGTAGGGCAGGGCGTTGGTGTTCGACTCGTCGACCCACGTGCCTTCGGTGACGCCCTTGCTCATCTTAACGGAAGCGGAGTCAGCTGATACGAAGCTGACGCTCTCGACGAAGCCCTGCACCTCCTGTCCGAAGGCGTTGGTCTTCAGTCCTGAAGCGCGCACCCAGCGTGTGCCGGCAACGGTCTCGGGGTGGGCAATCTTCAGCGAGTCGGTGTAGCCTTTCACCCATGTGGGGTTGGCTGTGTCGGTATCTTCGTACTCGTTGGCATCGCTGCACGAGGCAACGGCGACACCCATCAGCAGGGCCGCCATTGCAATCATTGTATTTCTGAATGTCTTCATACGTTCTTATCGGTTTTGATTACTTGTTCCTCCAGCGGGCGGCACCTACATTATTCTTATAGATGTCGTTGTCGGTATTCTTGAAGTAGAGATTCACGTTGAACTCGGTAGTGGCCGTGCCGTCGAGTGCATCGGCGCGGTGCATGTTCTGGTCGTTAGCCTGCGTAGCCACGTGCGGCGGGCAGGGCTGCTCCATCAGGTCGGTGGCCGAAATGTTGGCGACGTTGACCTCCAGTGTTCCGTTCAGCGTGGCCTGGTTGCCCTTGACCAGCTTGCCGAAGTTGTTGCTGGTAGCTGTCCAGGGGTTGTTGCTGAAGATGGAGCCATTGGTCAGGTCGTTGTTCGTCGACCAGTTGTTGTCGAAGTTCAGTGTTACCACGCCTGCCGAGCCGTCGGCCAGAGTCTGGGTGTTGCGGATGTCGGCACCCCACATGGCGAGCACGCGCTGGTCGCCAGGCTTCTTGCAGAGCACGAAGAGATTGTTCTTGACGTTAAAGACCGACTTGTCGGGCAGTCCGCGCATCTTGAAGATTGAGCCGTCGGCACGGGTGTTGAAGTTGATGAGCGTGTTGTTCTCGAAGGTGATGTACCACGGTCCCGATGTCCAGGCAATCTCCGACTGCTCGCTGAAGAATGACGGGAACGGGCAGTCATAGAACGTATTCTCGACGACCTTCATATCCTTGTAGAGGTTAGAGGCCACGTTCTGTCCCGAACCGTGAATCCAGCAGTAGCCGCCGGCACCCTGGTTGTAGTAGCCGCAGTCGAAGAACTGGTTGTTCTTGATGAGCACGTGGTTCCATATTTTGTAGTTGGCACCCTGCTCACGGATAAATCCGCGGACGAGTCGCTTGAACGTACAGTTCTCGATGACCAGCGAGTCGAGCGTCACGGCCATACCGTTGGAGTACATATTAAAGAAGTAGTTACCCGTTACGCCACCCAGACCGGCCACGTTGTCGCCATAGTTAAAGGCCTCGGGGTTGTCGAAGTCGATGTCGTAGAAGGCCAGCTTCTTCATATAGATTTCGCCGCCCTCACCGGCCTCGGGCTGACGGCCGAACATAAACATCGAGTAGGGGCCGCCGTTCCACTGCTCGCCGTTGGTAGCCTGGTCGTAGCGCGAGTGCTTGCCAATACCGCAGATGACGCGGGCGCGCTTGCCCTGTGCCACATCCTCAGGACGTGTGCGCAGGGTGAAGCCCTTACAAGTGATATCGTTGCCGTCCATGTAGTAGGTCTTGCCGCCTTCGAGGTAGAAGGTCTGACCCTCGGCGTAGGCTGTGTTCGAGATGAAGTCGTAGAGTGTCGGGCTGATAGGAGCAGCTTGATACTTCGTGGTGGCCAGCGCGAAGACGTCGCCGCGCTTGATGTCGGCAGCGTCGGGGATGGTCATGCTCTCGCCCTTGGCGTACAGCTCGTCATAGCTGAGCAGGATAGGCTCGCCCGGCTGTCCGTCGGAGCGTGCGGTGCAAGTGTTGTACTTGGCATCGATGGCTACGGGCACGCGGGGGTCAATGACGTCGATGACGTAGACCGAGTTGGCCGTCAGTCCGTCGACCACGACATAGCCGCGCTCACGGTCGGCATCGGTAATCTCATACTTCTTCCACTTCTCGCCAACGGTAGAGTTGGGGTTGTTAGGCGAGGGCGATACCGTGAGATACTTGTAGCCCAGATTACCATTCTCGTCGATGTTGAAGTTCTCGTAGAAGCTCTGAAGCTTGTCCTTGTCCTCGTCAAAGCTCAGGTCGAGTCCCAGCTGGCTGATGTTCGAGTTCAGGTAGACGTGCATTGTGCTCTCGGTGGTCTCGGCCTGGTTTACGTAGACGGCGTAGGGCGTCGGATAACGCTCGTTGGTCTTGATGCCGAGGTACTCCTGCCACTGGCGGCCGTTACCGTGGCCGTACCAGTTGCTGGCGTGCGAGAAGTCTGTCTTGTTGTTGTCGAGCTTCGACAGGGCACGGATGGCAAAGCGGTAGTCGGTCGAGTACTGCAGGTCCTTGATGAGCAGGTCGAGCACCTTGGGCCCGACGATGGTGTCGAGCAGCAGGTCGCTTGTTCCCTGAATCTTGGCCCAGGCCTCACTGCCGCCGCTGACTTTGGGCTGCAGGGCCATCTGCACCTGATAGCCGGCGCAGTCGTTCACGCCGTACCAGTAGAGGTGGATGGTGTTTCCGTGGGGGTAGGCACCGTCGAGTCCGCTGTTGTAGGGATAGTCGCTGCCCTTTCCGCGCGTGTTGTCGCAGATGAACATTGTCATAAACTCGCGGTCGGTGCCTGGTGCGGCGCTGTTCTCATCATCCTTACAGGCAACGGTCAGCGCCGTGGAAGCCGCCACGAAGAGTAACAATATGCTATTCAGTATCTTTTTCATATCTTTGAGCGTGCTATGTGATTAATAACCGTAATAATTCTTGTAGGCACCGGCTGCGCGCTGGATGACCGTGTTGGGAATAGGCAGGATGTAGCGCACGGCAGGCAGCTGGCTGGCCGACAGAACTGAGGAGAACTGCTCCTGGGCACCGTTGCGGATGACCCACAGGTTGCCACTGTCGTCGCAGCGGATGTAGCCGTAGAACGAGTACTTACACTGGTCCTTGGGCAGGCCGGAGTCGGCATCGCCCCACTGGTAGAAGTCGGCGCGGTTCCAGCCGGCAGCTTTGAAGCCACCGAAGGAGATTTGGCTGGTGACGGGCTGTGCCGTTGCGGGCTTGTAGGCGTTCCAGATGCGCAGGCTCTTAAGCGACTGGTTGGGGTACTTCGTTGCCACGTTGTAGGACGGGTCGAGGACGTAGCCGTAGAGCTGGTCCTTAAACATACGCAGACCGACGACGCTGGCCTCCTCAATAGAGTACTGGTGGTAGTAAATGCGCTCGGGCAGGTTGTCGATGTAGCCGGCATCGGTCGAGTAGCCGTCGTGCTCGTTGATGGCATCCTCGTAGCCCGACATACCGCTGGCGTTCTGCATGCCTGCTGAGTAGTAGCGCAGGAAGCTGTACATCAGTTCCTCGCCGTAGGTGTTGGTGCGCACGAGGTCGCGCCAGCGTGAGTTCTCACCGGCAAACTCCCACTTACGCTCGTCGAGCACGGCTTTCTGGAAGGCCTCCTTCGATGCTTGGGCCTCAGCGATGAACGTGGGGTCGCCATCCTCAAAGGCACGCTTGTGGACCTGTGTCAGACAGTTGACGGCCTGATCAGTAGGACCGCCGTTCAGCTCGTTGGCAGCCTCGGCGTACATCAGCAGCACGTCGGCGTAGCGCATATAGGGGAAGTTGATGCCTGTGGCACCGGTAGAGATGTTGCCTGCTGCGGCGCTCTCTGCAGTCCAGAGCTTCGACCACTTGTTGTTGTGGACGTAGTACTCGTTGCGGATATAGACCGAGTCGGCCAGGCTACCCTCAGCATTGGTGAAGTAGCTGTAGTACCACAGACCGTTGACAAACTCGCGGCGCTTGTCGCCGTCGCGGAACAGGAAGCGGTAGAAGGCGTTGAGGCGGGTGTTGCCCTTGGCTTCGCCCCACGGTCCGACGGTCTTTCCCTCGTAGGCCGAATAGGTCGGTCCCTGCAGGTAGCCGGTGTTGCCGGTCGACTGCTTGGCGAAGGGAATCTCGAAGATGGGGTCGTCGTTGTTTACCACCTGATAGTTGCACTCGCCGACGAACACATCCTGATAGGGCATTGTCAGCGCGTGGGTGCCAGCCGAGATGACTGAGTCGGCATACTGCATGGCCGTCTTGTAGTAGTCCAGATAGTTGGCCGGGCGCTGCATCGTGCCGTAGTTGCGCGAGTCCTCCTTGTTGGGGCGCAGCGAGTAGCCGCCGGCGGTCAGGGCGATACGGGCGATGAGAGCCTGTGCAAACTCCTTCGAGCAGTGCTCGACGGTGACGCTGCTGGTCGACTGCATGAAGGGCGATGCCTTCTGAAGGTCGGCGATGAGAGCCTTCTGGATTTCCTCACGGTCGACTATGGGGAATACGTAGTCGTCGCGCAGCGAGGCTGAACTGAAAGTGAAGGGCACGTCGCCGAACATCACTACGAGATCGTGGTAGATCATGGCGCGCAGGCACTTGGCTTCGCCAATCCACTGCATCACCTGGCTGTCCTGGCTCCACTCCGGGTCGTTATCGGTGTTGACGACGAAGGGGCTGGCCTCGGCGGCGTTGATGAACTTGTTGCAGTACTCCACCAGTCGGTAGGCAGCCGTCCAGAAGTTAAGAATTTCGCCACCCTGGTCGTCGCAGTCGAAGCGGCCGTAGGTGTTGTGGGCGTGTGAGTTGTCAGAGCTGATCTGTATGTCGACGTCGCTATTGAGGGTGAACGTCGACTGATAGGCCTGTCCGTAGAGGTTGTTGACCAGTGCCTGTGCGTAGACACCGTTCAGGGCGCGCTCTATCTCGGTCTTCTGGCTGAAGACGAACTCCTGGGTGTAGGACGACGGTGCATCGACTTCCAGATAGTCGTTGCAGGATGCCAGTGCCAATACAGCCGTTCCAGCCAGTAAAATATTTTTGATTTTCATATCTGTGTCTTATTTTTAGAATGTGATGTTAGTACCAAACACGAAACTACGGGCACGCGGGTAGCGGTTATAGTCCATACCGCAGGTCAGACCCGTCTGGATGTCAACCTCAGGGTCGTAGCCAGAGTAACCTGTAATGATGAACAGGTTCGAGGTCGAGACGTAGAAGCGGGCTTTCGTCAGGCCAGTCTTCTGGATGAGCTTCTTCGGCAGCGTGTAGCCCACGGTGATGTCCGAACAGCGCAGGAACGAGCCGTCCTCGATGAAGTACGACTGTGTGAGCTTTGTCTGCACGTCGGCGGGGTTCCACAGCGAGCGGCCCTGATTGGCGCGCTTGTAGATGTTTACGCAGTCGTCAACGTAGTAGAGCCTGTAGAGAATGTCGCCCTTCGTGCCGCTGAGCGTACCGTCGATGTCGTTGTACTGCCAGCCGTCGGTGAACTCGGAGAGCACGTTGAAGAACTTGTTCTTGTTCTTCTCCGACGACGACAGGGTATAGGCCGTGGCGTTGTTGATGTCGAAGTCGAGCATATAGGTAAAGTTAGCCGTGAAGTCGAAGTCCTTCCACTGGCCGCTCAGTCCGAAACCGCCCTGGAACTTCGGGTTGGTGTTACCGATGACGGTACGGTCGTTCTCGGTGATGCGGCCGTCGCCGTCGAGGTCCTTGAACTTGATCTTACCCGGAAGGGTGGCGATGCCTGACTCGGTAGAGCCCGACACGTCGTTGATGACCGTCACGTAGCCGTCGGCGCGAGGAGCGCAGTTGGCCGATGTGTTGTTGTCGGCAGCACTTGAGCCCCAGGGTACAGCCAGATAGTTGTTCAGCGGGTCGAAGTAGAACTCGTCGAACTGGTAAAGACCGTCATAGACGAAGCCATAGATGAGACCCACCTCGTCGCCTACGCGGAGACAGTAGTCGTTGTAGCTCGACTTCCAGCGGTTGTTCTGGTCCCAGACGACGTCGTCGGTGCCGTTCAGTTTGTCGATCTTCATCTTGTTATGGCCGAAGGTCAGGCTGGCGCTCAGCACGTAGTCCTTACCCTGCAGGATGTCGCCGCTGATGGAGAGCTCGATACCCTTGTTGGTCACCTTACCGATGTTCTGCATCTGGTTGGTGTAGCCTAAGGGCGTGAGGTCTGAGCGGTAGAGCAGGTCGCGCGTGGTGTTCCAGTAGAACTCAGGCGTGATGGTCAGTCGGCCGTTGAACAGTGAGATGTCGGCAGCCAGGTTGCGGGTGATGGTGGTCTCCCACTTGATTTTGTGGTTGTAGAACTGGTCGCCGCTGTTGTTGCCGTAGTACTTCTCGCCCAGCGAGGTAGCCTCGCCGAAGCCGGGGCCGCCCTGGGCATTGATAGCGTTGAGCTCGCGCCAGAGGTCGTCGTTGATGCGGTTGTTACCGGCCAGACCGTAGGCGACGCGGATCTTCAGCTGGGTAATCCAGTCGATGTCCTTCATGAACGGCTCTTCAGACAGTGTCCAGGCACCTGAGATAGAGGGGAAGTAGCCCCACTGGTAGCCCGGTGCGAACTTCGTCGAACCGTCGGCGCGCATCGTGGCCGAGAGCAGGTACTTGTGCTTGTAGTTGTAGCTTGCCTGTCCGAAGAACGATGCCATGCGGTCGGGTGTCGACAGACTGGTCTCGGTGCTGTAGGGCGTACCGAACTTCATGTTGTTCCAAGCCTCGCGGGCCGTGAACGAACGGGGGAAGAGGTTGTTGACCTCGGTATTGTAGCGCGCCTGCGAGTTGTAGATTTCCTGACCGAGGAGGAACGACAGGTTGTGGTCGTCCTTGATGCTCATCGTGTAGTTGGCCGTGTTCGTCCAGACGTAGTTCAGGCGGAAGCGGTTATCGAGCTGTGCCAGGGGCTGGCCCTTGTTCTCGAGCCTCTGACCCTCACTGGTCAGTGCGCCCCAGAAGCGGCTCTGGTCAATCCAGCGCAGGCCGATAGTGCCCTCGGTGCGGAGTGTCAGTCCCTTGATGGGCTTCCAGTCGAGAGCCAGACTATTAGTATAGGTATAAGAGTGCTTAACGAGCTGGTTGATGGCGATGTCGCTCTTCGGATTGGTGTAGTTGAAGAGTTCCTCCTCGTCGGGGTCGGCATAGGTGGGGTCGATGTAGCCGAACTCGCGCAGACCGTTGGTCGGGCGATACTTCAGCACGTCGATGATACCACCCGTTCCCACGTTCTCGCCACCGGCACCCTCGTCGCGGCGGAAGGTGAACTTCGGGTTGAACTGCATCGAGAGCTTGTCGCTCAGCTTGACGTTGGTCTTGAAGTTCAGGTTCGTGCGGCGCACGCCCGAGCCGAGGATGATACCCTTGTCCTCTGACTGCGTCAGCGAGACGTTGAACTTCACCTTGTCGGAACCGCCACCGATGGTGACGTTCGTCGAGTAGTTTATGGGCGTCTCGCCCATCACCTCGTCCTGCCAGTCGTGAGAGGGTAGGGTAGAGTACATGTCGAGGTCGTAGGGGTTGCCGAAGTTGGCCTTGAAGAACTTGGCGTTCGACGAGCGCGTACCGTTGTTGGCGTGCCACTGGTACTGGTAGTTAGCAAACTCCTGGGCGTTCATCAGGTCGAGCTTCTTGGCCAGGTGGCTGATGTTCAGGTTGCCGTTGAAGGTCACCTGCACCTTACCCTCCTGGGCCGACTTGGTGGTCACCACCACAACGCCGTTACCACCCTTTGCACCGTAGATGGCGGTCAGGGAGGCGTCCTTCAGCACGTCGATCGAGGCAATGTCCGACGGGGGAATATCGTTGATGTTGTCTACTTGGAAGCCGTCGACGATGTAGAGCGGGTCGTTCGACTGGGTCACCGACGTACCGCCACGAACGCGGATGTTGACGTCGGCACCGGGCTGACCGTCGACCGTCGTCACCTGCACACCGGAAATCTTACCCTGTAGGGCTACGGCGGCCGATGTCACGGGGACAACTTCCAGTTTCTTACCCGAGATGGAGCCGACCGAGCCGGTCAGGTCCTAACGAGCCTTGCTGGTGTAACCTACGACGACCACCTCCTCGAGGGCGGCGTTGTCGTCCTTCAGCTCCACCTTCATGTCCTGCGAGGCTGTCACGTCTTGACTGACCATTCCGATGTAGGAGATGGTGACGGTCTTGCCTTTCTGCAGCTTCAGGGTGAAGTTACCGTCGAAGTCGGTCACTGCAGCGTTCTTGGGGTTACCTTTCGCAACGACGGTGGCACCGATGACGGGCTCGCCGGTGGAGTCTGTAACCGTTCCCTTGGCTGTGGTCTGTGCTGCTGCACGCCCGGCTACCAAGAGTAGACACAACAAGAGTGTTGTTCGAAAAATACTCTTCAATTTAACAGACATAAATTTTTTAGTAGTTTAATGAATATTATAAGGTTATTTCCATCAGAACTTGTCAGTTGTGTTCGTTTTTAGTAAATTATGGTGCAAAGATACAAGAAAAATTTGATAAAACGATAAGTTGAGTGACTATTTTTTCGCAAACGTTTGCGTTTTTTTATGAAAAAACCGGTGTCTTTTTGGCAAAACCCGGCGCCTTTTGGACGAATCCCGCCGCCTTTTGCTTGTAACCCACCGCCTTTTAGACGAAACCCGCCGCCTTTTCGCGCGTACGCGTTATGTAGCCGAAAAAACGACGAACCTGCACTACCAGCACTTCCTACACCTGCCGTCAGGGGGCGTAGGTGTAGGAAGTGTCGGAA
>JAEEGJ010030198.1_pt1 | contig 10611 bp, 12 predicted proteins | sample 8958761 | NCBI WGS metagenome assembly JAEEGJ01 (sample SAMN16246546, study PRJNA631951) | gut metagenome | biome: gut microbiome; feature: rumen; material: RS-attached | host: Bos | place: Iran: Karaj | collected 2018-10
ATATAAACGATGGCATCAACAAAAGAAACTTACACCTATGAGTATCCACATCCGAGCGTTACAACCGACTGTGTAATCTTTGGATTTGACGGTACAAAACTGAAAGTGCTTCTTGTCGAGCGAGGCATTGAACCGTTCAAGGGGCGATGGGCGTTTCCAGGAGGCTTCTTGAGAATGGATGAGTCGACCGAGGCCTGCGCATTGAGGGAGTTACAGGAAGAGACAGGGCTGGAAGGTGCTTATATCAAACAGTTCCACACCTTCTCTGATCCTAAGCGAGATCCAAGGGAACGTGTCGTGACAGTAGCCTATTACGCCCTTGTGAGAATGCAGGAGGTAAGAGGCGGTGATGATGCAGCAAGGGCAGCGTGGTTCGCACTGGAAGAAGTGCCGTCATTGGCGTTTGACCATGACTTGATTTTCAGAAAGGCATTGACTGAGCTGCGCAAGCAGATTCATTTTGAGCCTATCGGTTTTGAACTGCTGCCTGAGAAATTCACCGTCAAGGAACTGCAACTTCTCTATGAGACCATTCTCGATGTGAAATTTGACCGACGCAACTTCTATAACAAGATGAAGCATCTGGAGATTCTCACCCAACTGGATGAAACTGTCTTCAATTCACCCAAGAAGGAAGCGTTTCTCTTCAAGTTCAACCCAAAGAAATATGATGAACTGAAACAAAAAGGATTTAGATTAGAATTTTAATTAATTGAAGAATATGTACAACAGAGAATTTACACCCGATAGAATATCCGAATTAAAGGAGAATGAGATTTTTGTGTTCGGTAGTAACCTGGCTGGTTATCATGGTGGTGGCGCTGCGCGTATCGCTTGTCAGCGCTTTGGCGCAATATGGGGGCAGGGCGTTGGGCTGCAAGGGCAGAGCTACGCTATCCCTACTATGCAGGGCGGCGTAGAAACCATTAAGCCCTATGTGGATGAGTTCATCTGCTTTGCCGAGCAGCACCCCGAGTACAAATTCCTGGTTACCCGCATTGGCTGTGGAATCGCCGGCTTTAGAGATGAGGAGATTGCACCGTTGTTTACCCAGGCTTTGACAGTTGAGAACATCATTCTCCCTAAAGAGTTTGTTGATGAGTTGGATGAGAAGGACGCAGCCCTGTCAGGTGATGGGATAAAGGCATTAAAGATGTGGACAATGGGCGCTGGCAATTCAGCCTTGCGGTTCAATGGCGAGAACCCCATCCCCGCCAAAACCAACGTTGCCACTGAAGACAGTTGGAAAACCCAGCCCATGCCTGAATGCAATATAACCATCCCCATGGATGTGACAATTTCACGTGAGGCCATGGCCGTTGTGAAAATGGGACATATCCCTTCGGCAATGGAGGACCACTGGTTCATGTACTGCGATGAATCGTCCATTAGGTACTACCGCAGTTGGACCGGGATTTGTATCTTTGTCGCTAAATATGAAGAATGTGGTGAACAATACAAAATCACAGAACTGACCGTGAATCGCGAACAGGGTCAATATCAAAGCAGCGACAATGAACACGATGTAGCATTGTTTCTGGCTCTGTTGACCGAGGAATTCGGTGGCGATGCCAGTGAGTTTTGGAAAATCGTTCTTAAATAGTTTTTGTTGCATCGTTTTTCGAAATGTTGTGATAGTTCTTGGGCTACTTTAGTCTCTATTAGACAAGAAGAAACAATTTAAAAAACTAGAGATTATGACTAAAGAAGAAATCAAGAGCATGCTTTATAGCTTGCATCACAGCACTTTCCGCAACGAGCAACAGATCAAGAACAGTCAACAGTGTGGATGCTTCCATTGTGGGAGCCTTTTCGACCCCGAAGAAGTTACTAATTGGTGCGACTGCGATGGTAGGGGTGATCGAACAGGTCTTTGTCCCAATTGCGGCATTGATTCTGTCATCGGTGATGACTGTGGAATAGTCATTACACCATCATTCCTCAAGATCATGAACCTTCAATTCTTTGGAGGTGGCATTGACAATGTGGAGATTCATGTCACTGGTCCTAACGATGATGATGCATGAAACGAACGTCTATCAACTGTAATAAAAACACATTCTATTATGACGGTAATACATGCGAACGACTCTACTACCCAGTTCCTTTCGTTGCTCTATGAGCAGCGAAGGGATATCTCGATGCATATCACCGAAGCAAGCACCAATAGTGCGGTCCAAAGGGCTATCCGTGAAGGTGACACGGTGCTCATGCTTGGACATGGTAACAAGTATGGCTTGTTCTCGATGCCTGATCATGATGGCGTTTATCGGCGTTTTATGGTAGATGGCCGTCATGTGCAATTCCTGCGTGACAAGACCTGTATTGGCATCTGGTGTTACGCTAATCAATTTGCTGAGCGATACAACCTTCATGGACTTTTCTCGGGGATGATCATCTCAGAGCTTCAGGAGGCGATAGACAATGGCATCACTGCAACCAAGGAGGAGATTGACGTGGAGATGGTGAAATTCACTCAACGCCTGAGGGATTGCATCGACCAATACGGCCTGAAGGACACTCCCAAGAGAATCAAGGAACTGGACGATGTCAAATCCGAACTGACCACTTTCAATTACAGCAATCTGTACTATTTTGAATAAAATGAAATACGTTCATTTCTCAGAGAAAGGTCCACGACAGAATAACGAGGATTGTTGCGGCATCGTTGAGTCGTCAGGCAAAACTTTGTTTGTCGTGTGTGACGGTATGGGAGGACATTTTGGTGGCGAGGTGGCCAGCAGTACGGTTTGCGATACATTGATGGCCTACTGGCAAGAACATGCTGAGCCCGATTCACGCCAGAAGGTCCTCCATGCGGCAGAGACTGCAAGTGTAGCTCTTGACGAGAAATCTGGCTTGAGTGAGATGGGTACGACCCTGGTCATGGCTAGTGTGGAGGGTAATCAAGCGACCATCGCCCATGCTGGTGATAGCCGTTGCTATGTCATCGACATCAAGGGAAATGTGAAATACCGCACCCTTGACCATGTGGACAGTAATCCTTTCGGTCATTCCGAGATTACCCGAGCATTCTTCACAGGCCATCCCGAGAGTGCCATTCCCGACGTGAAAACCATTCTGTTAGAGCCTCTCGACCGTCTTCTGCTTTGCACCGATGGATTATATAATGCCATTGATGACGAAACCTTGCTGCACACACTACAATGTGCCAAGGACGTTGAGCAGGTTGCTGAGAAATACCGTTTGATTTGCAGTGAGAAGGCAACCGACAACTATTCTGGAATTATTATTGAAATTGAATAGGTCATGAAATTGAAAGGACAGATTATACTGATGGTGATGGCTTTTGCCTTAAGTATGACATTTACCGATTGTAATGGGAGAAGAGAAACACCTGCTAAAGCGAATCCGGTTCATCAGAAGTCGGTAGTGTCAAAGGCCGCAAAGAGTGAAAAGCCAAAGCCGTTGTATATCTACATGTATCGTTATGACGATTTCCCCGTGGCGAAGGCAAAGTATCTTTGTCGCGAACTGGAAAAAGTGTACCCGAGCGTGATTTTGGTGAAAACAGCGTTGCCTTTGCCGACAAAGGAGTACTACAAGAAGGGAAACCGATACAGGGCCGCCGGTCTACTTGATGACTTGGAGAGGTTCAAGAACGGTGGATTTGCCTTGGGAATGACAGACGAAATCATTTATCATCCTAATGAGAAGTCTCCGACTTGGGGCATTTTCGGTTTAGGGCGGACGGGAAAAAATGTTTGTGTGATTTCATCTATGCGCCCCAAGGAACGCAGGTTACAAAGTGATGATAATATGCGTAAACTCATGTTGCATGAACTAGGCCATGCTTTTGGCTTGAATCACTGTAAAGACCAGCACTGCTTTATGGTGGATGCCGAGCATGGTGACAAGTTCGCTCAAACACCTGCGTTCTGCGACAATTGTAAAAGATATCTCAATAGTAAAGGTTGGAAGCTATAACAAGTCAAACAATGGTCATGAAACGGCTAATACTAACATTAATTGTGGCATTGATAACATGCTACTCGGCCTTTCCCCAAAGCAATTACTACTTGGACAAGGCCCGTGGTTATATGCGTGATGCTGAGTACTATATCAGCAAGGCCGAGGGCTATGATCGGGAAGCAGAGTATCATGTTAAGAAGGCCCAAGAGTATCAACGCGAAGTGGATTACTGCACCCGCAACAAGCAGGCTGACAAGGCCCGCACCTATAAGCGCAAGGTTGATGACGAGACCGACAAGGCCCGTTACCAGAAAAAACTGGCTAATGATGCCAAGGAAACTGCCCGTCAGCGGCTCAAGAACGCAGCCGATGCTATGGAGAGAGCAAAACAATAAACGAATTAACCCAATATTATACTGATGAACAAGAAACATATCATCTTGACGATTCTCATTGCAGGATTGCTCACGGCAATGCTGTGTATAGTCCATAATGGCAATAAGGAGAAAAAAGACTCCCAAAGTGCAACACTGGCTATCCAATCATTAGAAGATGAGCCATCTGAAGAGTTCGCTGATACCGAAGAATACGATGACAGCACAATAAATCTCACGATAGAGTCGCCCGAGTTCCTGAATTCAATTGTTAAAGGCGCTTCATGGTCAGCGGAGCTCTTTTGTAATGCAGGAGGAAATACTTATTATCTTGCCGAGGATGAGCACCTGTTCACAACAGTCCTCTTTACAGGTGAGAAAGTCCTTGTCGAGGATCCCTCGTTTTTTTACACTCAACGAGGTGCAGCTAAACCGGAGTTCTTGATCTCGGTGGGCGAAAAATCCGTCTTAGTGGATTTCTCGGACCCCAATAGCGTGAAACAATTGTCAGCGCTCAACTTCAGTCCATTGCCAGGCTTTATGCGCCAACGCTGGAGCAATGTCGCGGATTTCAACGATAGGGTAGCATGCCCTCTCGAAATAGACTATCCCACTTCATCGGTGCCCAATAGCCAGTATATCAGCCACTGGATTTCCACTGTCGCACTAGCCCAGACAACAAAACCGATACGGGTTGCTGTCTCGCGTCCGACTTACTTCACCACTACATGGAGTAATCGCAGCGGATATAAAGGCAGCATTGACAATCGGGACGCCATCAATGAGTATATCTCAGGCAAGTATTTCAATGGCATTAAAACAGAATGCGGAACTGACCCAGATAATTATCCATCTGCCCTTTACTCATGCTTGAGTTTGCGGGCGCGCTACTACACCGACCATTATGTGACTTACCAGTTGGCAATCAGTGGGTATGGAGGCGGTGCTCATGGCTGGTCAACAGTCGAGTTGGTTTCCTATGACCATGCGAACCACCAGGAAATAGATTGGAAATACTTGTTCAAGCCAGGCAGCGAGGAACAGGTCCTCAAGCTGTTCGCCAAGGCGGCTGAGACCGATGAAGAATACCAGTATTTCTCTGCCAATTTTTGGGATGGCGTTCAGCTGACCGACGATGACGGCAAACCGACAGGAGAGATGCTGTTGCCTCAGCCCACATTAACACCCGCAGGTGTGACCGTCTCGTTCCAGCCCTATTCTCTGGCAGGCTACACAGCTGGATGCTTCCATCTCGCGGTTCCTTACAACCGCTTGAAACCCTACCTTACCGACCGCGCCAAACAATGCATCGGCTTGAAATGAACCAATAAGTCGGTTTTCCCTTCCTGGTTGGAGTGAGAAGGATTGCCAAAAGTCATTTTTCACAGCGATATCTGCTGGATTCTTTCGATGGAATAAAAGGAAGTGTGCACTTTGACGCAATGGTTGGGGATTTCGGAAATATTGAGTAAATTTGCAGGGTAAATGCGACATGGGTTTCTGATAGCGGCACCTCATAGTGGCTCGGGCAAGACGACGATTGCTCGGGGACTGATGGCGTTGTTTACCCTCAAGGGGTATTGGGTCCAGCCATTTAAGTGCGGACCAGACTATATTGACACCAAATTTCATGCTTCGGTATGTGGCAGGGCGAGTATCAACTTGGATACGTTCATGGCAACGCCTGAGCATGTGCAGGAATTGTTTGAATGTTATGGGGTGGATGCCGATGTGTGCGTTGTCGAGGGCATGATGGGCCTGTTTGATGGCTATGACCGCGACAAGGGGTCTTCGGCTGAAATTGCCCGTGTGCTGGATTTACCTGTCATTCTCGTGGTGGACGCCAAGTCGGCGGCCTATTCGATGGCGGCGCTCATTTCGGGCTTCGCCAATTTCCGCAAGGATGTTCGCATCAGCGGCGTGATCTTCAACCGCGTCGGGTCGGCAAGGCACTTCGCCATGCTGCAGCAAGTGTGTGACGACTTGGGCATCGAGTGCTATGGTTATCTGCCCAAGAAAGCCGAACTTGAGCAAGGTTCACGTTACTTGGGACTGGACTTCAGCGAGAAGCCCGAGAATAAACTCTTGATTGACCTGTTGGAGCAGAATGTGCAATGGCAGAGGCTTTTGGAACTGACGAGCAATGACAAGCCCGTTTGCCCGCAGCCTTGCAAGAGATGTGAATTGACCGGACGCACTTTGATTGCCCGTAACGATGAGTCCTTTTCTTTTATTTATCAGGAGAATATCGACCGATTTGCAGATGTGTCATTCTTTGACCCTGAGCATGATGTCCCATGCCTTGACGATGTGTCGCTGCTTTATCTACCAGGCGGCTATCCAGAGAAACATCTTGACGCTTTGGTACAGGCCGAGGCGACACGGAAGGCTATCAAAGATTATGCCGATCGAGGCGGACACATCATCGCCGAGTGCGGTGGTATGATGTACCTGTGCGAAAGAATTATCACAGACGATGGCGAATTTCCCATGTGCGGCGTACTGCCCTACAGCATTACCGCCCGCAAAGCCGATCGCAAGCTTTCGTTGGGTTATCGGCGCTTCTCGCTTGATGGCAAGGAATATCGTGGGCATGAGTTCCACTACACGCAATTCTTGGGAGAGACTCCACAATCAGTAACCCAAGTGTACAATGCCAAGGGGGAACCTGTGCTGACTCCCGTCATTCATTACAAAAACGTATGGGCAAGTTATACGCATTTGTATGAGATAAGTTTATAGTTAATAGAGAACAGTTAATAGTTGGCATTCGCATTCTAACAACTGGCAACTTACAACTGCCAACTGCCAACTGCCAACTGCCAACTGAAAACTGCCAACTGATACAATGAAACAGATATATACCAAAACCGGAGATGAGGGCATGACCAGCCTGCGCGACGGAGTGAGGGTCGCGAAGGATGACCCGCGCATTGAGGCAAACGGGCAGATTGACCAGTTGAATGCCTATTTGGGCGTCGTGCGGTCAATGCTCGGCGATGACAAAGAGAATTCACAGCTCATTCATGCCGTGCAGCGCGAATTCATGGTGGTCATGAGTCACATTGCAACTCCTGAGGGTTGCGACAATCCTCGAGAGCTCCATGCCGTTGATATCATCACTCAGCTGGAGCGAGCCATCGACAATGCCGATTATCAAGGCGGTTTTGTCGTTCCAGGTGGTGGGTCACAGTTGGCGGCGTTCATTCACTTGGCACGAACACAGGCCCGCACAGTGGAACGTCGCCTGTGGTCGCTGAATCGGGAGCATCCCGTCAATAAAGACATCCTTGTGATGATGAACCGCCTGTCTGATTATCTGTTTGTCTTAGCCAACGAGAAAGAATGAGTAACAAACGACGATTGCATCCAGTGATGTTTGCCGGTACGGGCAGCGACGTGGGCAAGAGCGTCGTGGCTGCTGCCTTTTGCCGCATTTTCAAGCAAGACGGCTATTCACCTGCTCCGTTCAAGGCCCAGAATATGGCATTAAACTCCTTTGCCACGCCCGAGGGCTTTGAAATCGGCCGTGCCCAGGCCGTCCAAGCCGAGGCAGCGGGTATTCCCTGCCACACCGATATGAATCCGCTATTGCTGAAGCCGCAGTCCGACCACACTTCGCAAGTCATCCTGCACGGCAAACCAATAGGCAACAAGAATGCTTATGACTACTGGCGCCGTGGCACCTCGGACATTGACTATCGCCGTGAGGTGTGCGATGCCTTTGATCGTTTGTCTTCCCGTTACAATCCCATTGTAATGGAGGGCGCGGGCAGCATCTCGGAAATCAACCTGCGTGACACCGACCTTGTAAACCTGCCCATGGCGCGCCATGCTCATGCCGATGTCATCCTCGTGGGGGACATTGACCGTGGCGGTGTGTTTGCTTCGGTGTATGGCAGTATTGCCTTGCAGACGCCCGAAGACCGCAGCCTCATCAAGGGAATCATCATCAACAAGTTCCGTGGCGATATGCGACTGTTTGATGAGGGACGCAAGATGCTGGAGGACATTTGCGGTGTTCCCGTGTTGGGTGTTATCCCTTACTACAAGGATATTTACATTGAGGAGGAAGATAGCGTGGCATTGGCTCAAAAGTCAATGCAGGCCGAGCGCGGCAAGGTCAATGTGGCCGTTGTTATGCTGCGTCATTTGTCCAATTATACCGACTTTGACGCGCTGGAACGTGACCCGCGGGTTCACCTATTCTACACCAACAATACCGAGGACATCAAGAAGGCCGACATCATCATCTTGCCGGGTACCAAATCAACCCTGCATGACCTGTACGAACTGCGCCGCAACGGCTGTGCCCAAGCTATCGTGAGAGCGCATCGCGAGGGTGCTGCAGTGTTGGGCATCTGTGGCGGTTACCAGATGATGGGTATGGAGGTGCTTGACCCTGACCATATTGAGGGCGACATCGAGCGTTTGCCTGGACTTGGTTTGCTGCCAACGACCACAACGATGAACGGTAATAAGCAGACACGCCAAGTCACTTGCCAATACGGTCAAGGCTATGAAATCCACCAGGGCGAGACGCATCCCGTGGGAGATGCCCAGCCTTCTCCCTTGCTCCACCTCAATGACGGGCGCGAGGATGGCTATATCGTTGACAGCAAATGCATGGGCACCTACGTCCACGGCATCCTCGACAACACGCCTTTTGTCGATTTCTTGTTAGAGCCGTTCAGGAACAAGATTGCCGAGGGTAATCAGCCATTTGACTACGCGGCTTTCAAGGAAGAACAATACGACCGCTTGGCTGCCCACGTGCGCCAATACGTCGATATGGAACAGATTTACAATATTCTGACTGACCATGATTGAAGGACACGGCGACGACCTGTATCGTTACGATAATATCAAGATGAACTTCAGTTCCAACATCTATAACGGGACTGACCTGAGTGCGCTCAACAACTACCTGTGTACACGGCTAGATGTCGTGCGCTCCTATCCCGAACCCTCGGCAGCGTCGTTGGAACAGATGATCGCCCGCGAGTGCGGCATCAGTCCTGACGAGGTGATGGTAACCAGCGGTGCAGTTGATGCGATCTACCTTATTGCCCAGACTTATCGCCATGAGGGCACTTGCCACATCCTGCAACCCACGTTCAGGGAATATGAGGATGCCTGCCGCGTGTTTGGTTATCAGGAGAGCGGGGATGGTGCCCTGTGCTGGCTGTGCAACCCCAATAATCCCACGGGCGATGTGCGGTCAGTAGAGGAGGTGTTGGGCCTTGCCGAGCGTCACCGCCTGCTCATCGTTGATCAGTCCTACGAGGACTATACGATGGCCCAATTGCTACAACCTGCCGACGTGGTCCATCGTGACAACATCATCCTGCTGCACTCGATGACGAAGCGCTATGCAGTGCCTGGGCTGCGTTTGGGATATATCACGGCATCAGCTGAGGTTATCTGCCGCCTGCGGGAGCAATACCGTCCTTGGGCCATCAATGCCCTGTCGCTGGAGGCGGGCAAGTGGCTTGTGCAACGAGGAGTGACCGCTATCCCCGACCTGCCATCTTATTTGGCCGAGACCCAGCGCCTTCGCGCCATGCTCAACGAGGTAGAAGGCATAGAGGCTCAAGACACGCTGACCAATTTCTTCCTATGCACCATCCGTCAAACGACGGCTGCCCAGTTGAAGGAATACTTGGCGCATGAGCATGGCATCCTCATCCGCGATGCCTCCAATTTCACGGGTCTCACGCCACACCACTTCCGTATCGCCACCCAGTCGCCCACCGAAAACGATGCCTTGGTCACGACTATAAAACAATTTCAAAAACACGATAAACAATAAATATTAGTATAGTTTTCTTTATTATATTGTTTTTATTGTACTTATCGTCTTCTTTTTAAATATGATGAACTTGTTGATGATATTGCCGTTGATGCTGGGATGGTTGCTGGATTTTTTGTTTGGTGACCCGTCCCGGTTGCCGCATCCCGTCGTGTGGTTTGGCAAGATGATTTCGTGGGGCGAGCACCGCCTCAACCATGGGGCACACCGCATGGCCAAGGGTGCCGTGATGGCTGTAGCCTTGATCCTGATGGTATTTTTTGTCGTGTGGGGACTCAAGCGGCTGCTGCCCAGCATGGTTTTGTGGCTGATTTTAGACACCATCATCATTTTCTACTGCTTAGCGGGAACGACGCTTATTCGCGAAGTGCGTGAGGTTTTCTTGGCGTTGGACCGTTCATTGGATGAGGGACGCCAACAAGTCGCTCGCATCGTGGGACGTGACACGTCGCAACTGTCGGCCCAGGAAGTACGCACTGCCGCCTTGGAAAC
>JAEEGJ010030199.1_pt1 | contig 10611 bp, 7 predicted proteins | sample 8958761 | NCBI WGS metagenome assembly JAEEGJ01 (sample SAMN16246546, study PRJNA631951) | gut metagenome | biome: gut microbiome; feature: rumen; material: RS-attached | host: Bos | place: Iran: Karaj | collected 2018-10
TTCATGGTCGTGTTCTCTCCTATTTCCCTTCCAACTCAAAAATCATATCCCGAAGCTCTGCGGCGCGTTCGAACTCCAGCGCTCTTGACGCGTCCTGCATTTCCTTCGTCAGCGTGCGGATCAGCGCGTCCTTTTCCTTCTTCGTCATCTTATGCTTCTTTTTCTTGGTTCCGTATTCCGCCGGCTCCTCGGCCACGAGCGTCGTCTCGATCAGCTCTTTGACCGGCTTGACGATGGTCTTGGGCGTCACATGATGTGCCTTGTTGTATTCCTCCTGCACCGTGCGGCGGCGAAGCGTCTCGTCGATGGCCCGCTGCATGGAGTCCGTGACAGCGTCCGCATACATGATGACCTTGCCGTGGACGTTTCGCGCGGCGCGGCCGATGATCTGGATCAGCGACGTGTCGGAACGCAAGAAGCCCTCCTTGTCCGCATCGAGAATCGCAATCAGCGATACCTCCGGCATATCGAGCCCTTCGCGAAGAAGATTGATGCCCACCAACACGTCGAACACGCCCGCCCGCAGGTCGCGAATCAGCTTGGCCCGCTCGATGGTCGCGATATCCGAATGCAGGTACCGGACGCGGACGCCCGCGTCCTTCAGGTAATCCGTCAGATTTTCCGCCATCTTCTTCGTCAGCGTCGTCACGAGCACCCGCTCTTTGGCGTCGGTGCGCTTCTTGATCTCGCCCATCAGGTCGTCGATCTGCCCCTCCAGCGGGCGCACCTCGACCACAGGATCCAGCAGCCCCGTCGGACGGATAATCTGCTGCGCGACCTGCTGCGCCTTTTTCAGTTCGTAAGGCGCCGGTGTGGCCGAAATATAGACAATCTGATTGATCCGCTGCTCGAATTCCTCGAAGGTCAGCGGACGGTTGTCGAAGGCCGACGGCAGACGGAATCCGTTTTCCACCAGCGATTCCTTGCGGGAACGGTCGCCCGCGTACATCGCTCGAAGCTGCGGCATCGTGACGTGGGACTCGTCCATCACGATCAGGAAATCCTCCGGGAAATAATCCAGCAGCGTGTAAGGGGCCTCGCCCGCTTTTCGGTGCGTCAGATGGCGCGAGTAATTCTCGATGCCGGAGCAGTAGCCCATTTCCTGCATCATTTCGAGATCGTAGTTCGTGCGCTGCTCCAGCCGCTGCGCCTCCAATAGTTTCCCGTTGCCCCGCAGGAATGCAAGCTGTTCGGCAAGCTCCTCACGAATCGTCCCCATCGCGATTTCCATATCCTCGTGAGACGTCACATAGTGGGATGCCGGAAAAATCATCGAATGCGTGCGTTCGCCGTAAACCTCTCCCGTCGTCACGTCGTACTCGAGAATGCGGTCGACCTCATCGCCGAACATCTCGATGCGGACGGCGCGGCTGTTGTACCCGGCGGGAAAAACCTCCACCGTGTCGCCGCGTACGCGGAACCGGCCGCGGTCGAAACCGACGTCGTTGCGCTCGTATTGGATCGCCACGAGCTTACGCAAAATCGCGTCCCGGTCGATTACCTGTCCCTTGTGCAGCGAAAGCACCATATCATGGTAGCTCTCCGGCGAGCCGAGACCGTAGATGCACGAAACGCTGGCCACCACGATCACGTCCCGCCGCTCGAACAGCGAGCAGGTTGCCGAGTGGCGAAGCTCGTCGATCTCGTCGTTGATGGAAGCGTCTTTTTCAATATAGGTATCTGTCGAGGCGATATAGGCTTCCGGCTGATAATAATCGTAATAGCTGACAAAATAACCGACGTAATTGTCGGGGAAGAACGTCTTGAACTCGCTGGCAAGCTGCGCCGCCAGCGTCTTATTGTGCGCGATGACAAGGGTCGGCTTCTGCACCTTCTCGATAACCTTCGCGATGGTAAAAGTCTTGCCCGTTCCCGTCGCGCCGAGCAGCACCTGCGCCTCCATGCCGTTCTCGATGCCCTGCGCCAAATCCTCGATAGCCTGCGGCTGGTCGCCCATCGGCTGGAAAGGCGCGTCCACGCGAAACGGCATTTCCGTATCAAATTTCATCGTATTGAGCTTCGGCACCACGGCCACGTTTTCCGCCTCCCCTGCATTTCCTTTCATTATAGCTTAACCCAAAAAGAAAAGGAAGGGACGAATCCTGCCCCTTCCTTTTCTTTCTTTTCCTATTACACTATCGCTTCCGAAAGCGTCATCATCTCCGTGATCTTGGCCTGACTGTCGTGCGCGAGATCGTAGAATTTCCCTTCCGTCGTCTCGACAATCGGCAGAGAATTGGTCCGGCTTTGATCGATGTAAATGATCTTTGCCTTCTCGCCGCTCTTCAGCCGCACCCAGCTCCCCGTCAGCGCATGGCAAACCTTTTTCACGAACAGCACGCCGTATTCCGCGTCGAGTTTGCCCGACATCATATCCGCCGTCAAGTGGTCAAAGATATGGAACGGCGAACTCTTGCGCGCATAACCGCGGTTTGAAGTCATCGCGTCATAGACGTCGATGATTCCTAAAATCTTGCCAAACGGCGAAATCGAGTCTTTCCTGATGCCGGACGGATACCCGCTGCCGTCGCCGCGCTCATGGTGCTGCAACACGCCCGCCATGAGGTCCGCCTCGTTACCCAACCCGCTTTTTGCAAGAATCTCCTGACTGAATGTAGGGTGACGGCGTATGATACTCATTTCCTGCGGAGACAGCCTGCCCGATTTCCCCCATATATCGTTGGAAATCTTCAGTTTGCCGACGTCGTGCAGCAGCCCCGCCAAAATGAGACGCGCCCTGTACTCCTGGGGCCAACGCAGCCACCTGCCCATCAGTCCGGCCAAGATCGCGACATGAAGGCTATGATGCAACAGATAATTCCCTTCGCGATTCATATTGTGAAGCTGCGCGACTGCCCGTGTCCCGTCGCAGAGTTTGTCCAGATAGCGGTCGGCGATCAACTGGCCGATTGCGTCGAGGTCGATCCCGCGACTGATCGTCTTGGGATTGAAAATTGCCTCCAACTGCCCCATGACCGTATCGTATGTTTGCACATACTCCGGATCCAAGAGAGTGTCCTTCGCCGGATCGGGGGGCTTGCGTTCGCCGCCCTCCTCTCTTGCCGGAGCGATATCCTCCACCGGTAAACGCGCGGTCCGTACCGGGATTTCGACATGCAGCGTCATCTCGTCGATGCCGACTCCCTCCGGCAGCACATCAGTCATATACGCAGGATCCTGCAGCAGGGCGATGACGAACACCGTCAGCATCGTCCCCGCGCCCATCAGCAAATCTCCTTGCGGGGACATGAGGGCCTGCGCCAAGATCATGCCCGGCTTCAAGTCCTTCAGCAATACTTGTTTCCTCATAACGCCGTCCTCACTTCTGCTCCTGTACGAAATGAATGAACGCCTTTGCGTCCTCCTCCGTCCGAAGTCGCGCCGTGTACATATAATTTCCCATCTGCGGCCGCATCATCGGAGGCATCTCTTCCTGCATGACGATATCGGCGCCGTAACGCTCCATCACTTCGTCATGCGTATGCACATACTCGTGGCAATCGCGCCGTCCCGCATAAATGCAGAAGCCGTGATCCCCGCTGTCCGGCAGCAGCCGCTTATCGGTCGTTACCATATCAGCCCATATCTGATAGACGTCCGTCGAATGCGCGAAATTCATCATATCCGGCGTATACCCGCCAGCCGGCCGCATATTGACTTCAAGGCCGACAATCGCGCCTTTTTTGCCAAGCCCTTTCTTCGCTTCCGTCAAACGGAAGAATTCCAAATGCACGAAACGCCGCTTGACGCCAAACGCTTCCACGGTCGCCCGTCCGGCCTCGCGAAGATCGTCCGGCATATCCGCCGCCACATAATAGGCAAGATCCGTCTGTTTCAACACGATATCCATGATCGACGGCGGCCATGCCGTCATCGACTCGAACAGCGGCTCCCCCTCCGAATTGATGATCGCGTCATACGAGTAAATATTGCCGGTCACGAACTCCTCCATCACATACGGAACCGGCAGCTTCTCCTTGAAGAACCATTCCAGCTCCGAGTCCTTGTCGAGACGGTAGGTATCGTTCGCTCCCACGCCGATATCCGGCTTTACGATAACCGGATATCCGACTTTCTTTACAAAAGCCTGGGCTTCCTTTATCGTCGGAATCGGCGCCAGCCGCGCCGTCGCGATGCCCGCCTTCTTATAATACGGTTTCATGCTCGACTTATGCTTCAGCCGTCCGATGCCGTCCTCCTGCTCGCCCGTCGTCACATGAAAATCCGTCCGCAGCCGCGCGTCCTGCTCCAGCCAAAACTCATTGTTCGACTCGATCCAATCGATCTTCCCATACTTGAACGTGAAAAAGCCCACCGCCCGCAGCATCTGGTCGTAGTCCTGCATATTCTCGACAAAATAATACTCGGTCAGCGACTCTCGCACATGCGCTTCAAGCATATCATAAGGGCAATCCCCGATGCCGAGCACATTTGCCCCGTTCCTTTTCAGACGATCGCAAAACAGCCAATATGTGCGTGGAAAATGTGGAGAGATAAAAACGAAATTCATAACCGAGTCCCTACCTTTCTCCCATCAAATATGGCAAAAAATAAACGATTTGCTTCTTCCACCATGGCCAATCATGATCGACGTCATATCCCCAGAAATCCACCCATGCATGAATCCCTTTTTCGTTAAAAATATCGCGAAGCCTCGCCGTGGTCACCCGGCCTTCATCTTCCCATTGGCCCTGCCCGATGCAAAGCACCATCTTCTTCTGGTTATATAAATCCACATACGGGTGGTCTTGCGGAAGTCCCGCCAGGAAATCCACCGGGGAATTCCAATACAGCGTCTCATTCATCCAACCGTCGAAAAAATACCGTGCGTCATATACGCCCGACATCGCCAGCACGCCGGAGAAAAGCTCAGGCCGGCGGAAAAACACGATCACCGAATGGGTCGCCCCCATGCTGCAGCCCGTCACGATTGGAAGTGCGCCTCCGGACTCCGAGCGGATGAACGGCAAAACCTCTTCAATAATGTAATCGTAATACGTTTCCTGCCGCGCGGCGCGCCATCCCTTGTCGCCCCATACGTTCGACCACGACTCGCTGTCCACCGTATCCACGCAGAAAAGCTGAATGCGCCCATTCTCGATCGGCTCTGCCAAAGTATCGATCATGCCGAAATTCTCGAAGTTGTCGCACATCGAGTCCTGCGTCGGAAACACCAGCACCGGTCTGCCGCCGTGTCCGTAAACGCGGATTCCCATTCCCTTTCCAAGCCGCTCGCTATGCCAGCCCGTATCCCTTCGCTCCATCGTTTCACCTCGCGCAAAATATTCCAATGATATAATATCATTCTTTATACGCCGCGAAAACCCTTTTTTCTTTTTTATTATCTTTTATTTTCTTTGAAATCAAAGAATCGCTGAACAAGGACTTTCATCCATACCCGATTTTATCTCGTCATACGGCATCAGATGGCGTTCGACGCCTGACGATTTCGACGCATTTCGTTTATCGCTCACGCAAAACTAAAACCCTTGGAAAAGGCATGAATCGACGTTTTCAAGGACTTTTTTAATCGCACGAAAACAACCCTTCAAATTTTTGGAGTAGGAAAGTAGGAAAATCCTACTTTCCTACTCCAAAAATTAGCGCTATGAATTTGAAACCTGTTAATAAAGGACTTCCTTAAAATTATTCACATGAAACTTATGTTATTGACTATAACGGTTTCGTAAACGTATTATATATGTATGTCATGGCAGCAATACGGAGGGAGATGCATAAGAATGCATAACGGTAAAACAATTAAGCGATTATTATTGTTGGTGTTATCTCTCATAATCGTCGTAACAGCATCTTCTGTGAAAACACCAAATGCTGCCGGCGGTACAAACAGAACAGCTGCACAGGTTGTCTCAGACATGACAGCAGGTTGGAATATTGGAAACAGCTTGGATTCGTATGGTCAGAAGGCTAATTTCCCATATACAACCTCAAATGAGACATACTGGGGGAATCCAAAAACAACAAAAGCATTAATTGACGCTGTTGCAGCAGCAGGCTTCAATACAGTTCGTATTCCTGTTTCCTGGGGACAGTACACGACAGGTTCTGATTATCAGATTCCAGATTTCTTCATGAACAGGGTTCATGAGGTCGTTGATTACTGTATCGAAAACGATATGTATGTAATCCTTAATACCCATCATGATATCAACGCCAATTATTGCTTCTATGTTCCGAATAATGCGAATAAGAGTCGTTCAGAGGCTTACTTCAAGTCAGTTTGGACACAGATCGGCAATGAGTTCAAGGATTATGATTACCATCTTATTTTTGAAACAATGAATGAGCCGAGACTTGTCGGTCACAGCGAGGAGTGGTGGTTCCCAAGAAATAATCCAAGCGCAGATATCAAAGAAGCAGTTGCATGCATCAATGATTACAACCAGGCTGCACTTGATGCTATCAGAGCAACCGGCGGAAACAACGCCACAAGATGCGTTATGGTTCCGGGTTATGATGCATCCATCGAAGGATGTATGACAGATACATTCGCGATGCCAAAGGATTCTGCATCAGACAGATTGATCCTTTCGGTTCATGCTTACATCCCATATCATTTCGCCATTGCAAACAATAATTACACAACAAGGTTCGATGACAGCAACAAGGGGGATATTGATTCATTCTTCAATGACCTTGACTCCAAGTTCTTATCAAAGAATGTTCCGGTCGTGGTTGGTGAGACAAGTGCAACAAACAGGAATAACAGCGCAGACCGCGTAAAGTGGGCTGATTATTATTGGGGAGCAGCTGCAAAATACAGCAATGTTGCAATGGTTCTCTGGGATAATAATATCTATGATAACAATTCAGCAGGTTCAGATGGTGAGTGCCACAGATACATTGACAGGACTACATTACAGTGGACGGTTCCGGAAATCATCAGTGCAATCATGAAGCACGTTGATGGAACACCGGCTGCTATTAATGGTACGGCGGCTCCAACTCCGACTCATACTCCAACTCCTGCTCCCGAACCAACGCAGAAGCCTGCAGCTGATGGTTTAAAGGCTGAGTACACAATCAATAATTGGGGTTCAGGTTATCAGGTATTAATCAAAGTAAAGAATGATTCATCTTCTAAAGTTAATACATGGACAGTCAAGATAAACAAGAAGGATGTAAAGATTGATTCAAGCTGGTGTGTAAATATTGCCGAAGAGGGCAACTATTATGTAATCACACCAATGTCATGGAATTCTTCTATTGAGCCGGGTGCGTCTGTAGATTTTGGAATTCAGGGCAATGGTTCGATTGGTTCAACAGTTGATGTAACAGTTCAGTAAGAAAAAATATCCCAAGGCACACGAAAAGGCCCTAACCACAAACGGTTAGGGCCTTTATAATAAGGTCAAAGTTTTCGACTTCGACCGAATATCTGGTGGAGATGAGGAGAATCGAACTCCTGTCCGAAAGCATTGTTTCACAGGCTTCTCCGAGCGAAGCTCACGATTTGCTTTAAGAACTCAGGCGCCCATGAGCGGGCTCAAAAGCTCCGATCCCTAAAAATTTCCCGGAAGATTTAAGGGAGGCCGTCCCCCGGTATCCCGCAGCTTGCCTCTTTCCCGCCCGTGCGGGAGCAGATGGGAAGAGGTTGGCGTTAAGCCGCCAAAGCGTAGTCTTCGTTAGCTTTTATATTTAATAAAAGTTTCACCTTACTGACGGGATGGTGACCCCCCGGCTCGCTACCCATGCACCAACTGCCCCCGTCGAGACCATTACATCCCCGAAAGGCTTGATACATGCGATTATAGTATCAAACTTTCCGCTTTTGGTCAATAGCAAAAAACACTTAGAATGTTAGCCATCATCCATAATTCTGCTCATATTAGCTATAACTGCATCACAGGTTTCTTCAAACTCGATCCTGGCAGCATAGTCAAAATCCTTTCGATAATCACCCCATTGCCGGTTCATTACTTGGCTGCTTCTAACCCTCTGCATGATCTCCCTGTATTGCTTTATAACCTCAAACGAACCGCGCGTTTCTGTCGTTGCCCGAAGAGCATCTTTGAGTGTAGCAAGATCAATATTTCCAGACTGTAGTTTCGTCAAGATATAGATATCGTAATAATCCCTTGGCCTTGTATTCTGATCTCCTCTGGAAATGACCGTCTCCAGTTTTTCTGCCAGAATCGTCGGGAGGTTGTACGCCAGCACATGGATGCTCCTGTCTTCGAACATCAGCTTATACTCATATTCGATTTCCCTTGGCGTGATTTTATCACCGGTCGTAATATCGAGCTTCAGGGGAACTGCCATCTTCTCGTAATTCGCCGTCAGTGCAGCACGGTATCCGGTGTACTCATCACCCTCACGGATTTCTCCGATGCTTCTGAATTCAAACGAGATATTATCATCAAGCGAGACGGCAAGTATTTCCTCAATCATTTTTTGAATGGTTTCCTTGTTGACCAGATAACCTTTGATGGTTGCATCCATATCCATAGTCGTTCGTGAATCCAGCCCTACCATAGAGGCAATCAGAAAGCCTCCTTTGATAATGAAATTCTCTCGATACGAGGATAGGGATACGCGCTCAAGGAATCGTTCAAGCATATAGTTTTGCAGAACGAGCTGAGCAGAGATTTTCTTTTCCTTCGCCACGTTTTTGACGATGGCTTTCAACTGCATCGCGTTTTTCAAAGCAGCACCTCCAAGTAAGCCCGAAGCCTTTCTTTCACTCGTAGCTTATGCGCATACTCTGACAATAGCGGGATGTTCTTTTCTTTTCGAGAAGTGTACCTCTTAAACGCATCCGTGATAATCTGAACGTCCGTGTGATTTCGTGGCCTTAAAACATCACAAAGTGACCGTTCCGCGCAGTATCCTCTAACGGTATTGCCGCCTGGTGTTTTTAGGTCAGTAACTCCAAGACTGTACAGAGGCTCTTTTGAGCCGCTGCAAATTATTTCTTCTCGCTTTGGTCCAGAAAGATTATAGGTTGCAGGAAAAACCATGTGAAATCTTATGGGCGTCCTGTCCGTCAGGTCACACAGGAACAGCGCCGTTTCCAACGAAAAGACGCCCCGCTTAAACCGGCTCTGGACATTCACGAACTCATCATCCCACACTCCCGGCAAGGTATACACACCACGCGATGCCTTCTCAAGGCCGCCAGTATCCGACAGGTATTTCAACGTGCCGCGCGAAATTCCTGCTTTAACAACCATAGCAGTGGTAATCATTCCATTATTCTGTTTTGCAAGTTTCAAGAGCTTCTGAGAATCCGTCATACTACCACTGCCTTTCTTGACTTTCTTGCTTGCTATCATAAATAAAGCGAGCGTAAATGTCAATAATAGAGCCATGAAAAAGCGCCTTCGCTGAAGAATATCGCCAATTTAAATACAATTCCATAAAAAAGGACTGCTGTTAAAGCATATCAACGCTTTATCCAACAGTCCTCAACACTAATCTGCAGTCTTGCACCGCATAGCTTTTGCAACCATTTCCGTCGTGAGTTCGTTCCTGCTGACTGGCATGATAGTTCCCTTCTTAAATATTATGTGTTCAATCCCATCTCCTTAATATACACAAATCAAGACTCCAAAAATTGGCGCTGATGAAAAAATTATTTTGAAAATCTTCCATATTCTTCCCTGCATAAGACATGCCGATACCCGGCGGAATAACCGCCTTCTTCCCCTTTTCCTACCGTCAGGCGGAAACCGGAGCTGCCTTCAAACAACATCACGCAGTCGGAGCCGCCGAACAGGAAATAGCCCAACTCGTCTCCCTTTTTCACTTCCGCCCCGGGTTTAACCGTTTCAAGGAAATTGACACTGGAAACCTGCCCCATCCCCACCGGAATGACGGCCACCATTCCATAAGCCGTCCTGATGAGAACACAGCCTCTTGTTTCGACGCTCTGCCACGAAAGGGAATTCGATTCCAAAACGTACAGCCCTTTCTTCTCGTCCCAATAAACAATGCCTCCAACCGCATTCGCATAGGGAATCTTATATACCGCCTCCACGACGCCCGACACAGGGAAATGATATCTGTGATAATCATCATAATTCAGATACGTATGCGTCAGTATCCCGTCGTGAAACAACGCCGCGTACTCGGCGCCCGGCTCTCCCAGCAGCTGCTCCACAGATACAAACGTGGAATCCTTGATCGTTACGCCGTCCTCCCTCTGAATCGGATCGGCATAGAACATTCCATCCTCGTCGATAGCCCATACGCCCTGAGGAAGGGAATCCGCAGGCGAAACGACAACGCTGTCGTCCCCCGGTTCGGCAATCGGACGGGCATCCCCGCCTGACAGCTTCCTGGAGAAAAACTCGTTGAAAGAATGCCAGTGATCCGGGGATTCATACCATCCCTTATCAAGATTCCAGGAAGGATCACGGAGAAGCATATCCAGGTACGCCTGTTTCCACGATGCCTTTGAATCGAGGAAATCCCGCCACGTATTGTTGTACTCCGTCAGCCATGTATAAATCGGTTCCAGATACTCCACAGACGGATAAAACAGGTCTTTGTCCTCCAGCTCCTCCAGCGGCTGATCCAAAAGCCAGTACACATAAAGGATGCTCTGATCGCACTTTGTCGCAAAGTTGTTGTATCTTTCCTCCGGCA
>JAEEGJ010030208.1_pt1 | contig 10608 bp, 12 predicted proteins | sample 8958761 | NCBI WGS metagenome assembly JAEEGJ01 (sample SAMN16246546, study PRJNA631951) | gut metagenome | biome: gut microbiome; feature: rumen; material: RS-attached | host: Bos | place: Iran: Karaj | collected 2018-10
TGTTCAGATGATCTGCTGCATGGATAAAGAATACATGAACGGCTTCAGGGGAGTTGATTATAAACGGACTAAATCAGTGGCTGAAGGTGATGACTGTTGTGACTACAGGCTCACAAAGTCGTTGTAAAGGCTATAGACATGAGAAAAAGAGAATACTATGATTTGGAGTTAGCGTGGGCTAACAATTTAAAAAGGAGGAGTGGACAATGGAACTTACTTTTGGTGATGTACAGGAAACAGCTCTTATTCCACTTGCGATAAAGGCAAGCGAGACAGCAAGATCTAATGCCAGGATAATTGATCTTAAGGCAAAAGAGATCATTGATGCGCTTGGAGTTGACGTTAGTAAATACGATCCCTTTTTATCACATGAGGGTGTAGTGGCTAGAACAATACTATACAGAAATGAGTTGAAGCGGCTTATCAGTAAATATCCGGATGCACTCTGCATAAATCTTGGATGTGGTTTTGATGATAAGTTCTCTCAGGTAGACAATGGCAAGATCACGTGGTTTGATGTGGATCTTCCGGATCAGATAGAGAAGAGACGTAAAGTGTACTCTGACAGGGACAGGTGCACAATGCTCGATGGGAGTGCGCTTGACGGAGAATGGACAAGGAAACTTCCTAAGCGAGACATGACCATCGTGGTTATGGAAGGAGTCCTTGAATACTTTTCCAAAGACCAGGTAAAGACATGCATCAACATGCTTTGTGACAGCTTCGAACATGGATATCTTCTTGCGGAGCTTCATTCTCCGTTCCTTGAAAAGAATGGCAGCCATCACGATGCTGTGAAACATACTAATGCTTCTTTCGGCTGGGGAACAAAGTCAGGCCGTGAATATCTGGATCTTGAACCAAGGATGAGCCTTGTGTCTGAGACGAATTATAACGAAGAAATGAAGAAATACTCAATACGCGGAAAACTTTTTGCTATCGTTGGAAAGAACATCAACAACAGACTGGCAGTATTTAAATGGTAAAGCATTAAGGGCGGAATGTATGGATAAGTTTAATGACATCGGAATTGATGACAAGTTAGACTGGAACAGGATAGAGAAGCTTATGCGGATAGGCATATTTGCCGCATGCATGGTGCTTGTGGGAGATGTGCTTATAGGTTATGGGATGCATGATTCCTCTAAAACAGGTATGGAATGGTTCTTGTCAGCATATTTGCAATTATCGGATACCAGAATGTTTTGGTCAGCATTTCTGGGATTCATAGGTATTCCGCTTGAGGCACTTTGCTATTTTGGAGTGTACAGGCTGATTGTTCCTAAATCACAGAAATATGCTCATCTTTATAGAACAGGAATACTTGGGGTATTGGCTTTCGCGGGATGTGGAGTGCATGTCCCGTGTTTGTCCACATGCTTCTTTTACAAGTATATGAACGATGCTGCCCCGGAGATTGCAGTAGATGCAGCAGTGAAATTTGGTAAATACTTTCTTTTGCCGGGAATGATAGTGTTCTTTCTATTCTGGATCATCCAACATGTGGCACATATTGCAGCATTCACAAAAGGGCTGACTCCATATCCTAAATGGTGCTGGATATTCTGTCCTGCGGTAGGAATGGCCGCAGTCATGCTGTTTAAGTTCCTTCCTGAATCAGAAGTTCGCAATGCTATTACTGCTGCTTGGATCAGTATAGGGAATTTGTGGATGTTCGTTGGACTTTTGGTTATGGCGAAGAAAGTTAAGGTTGGTGACAGATGATTATTCTGATACAGATGGTTTTATTCTGCCTGCTTTTTACTGCGATGGTCATGTACGCGGTAAGAGGGGGCGCTATTGATGGATTGTATTTCTATCCGAAAGCAGTACAGGAAAGGGCTATAGATATAGGTCTTATAACAAAAGAAACTATGCAGAAAAAGCGCAAGGTCTTCATGACAGAGTTTTACATAGTAATGCTGACAGCGCTTGTACTCATTATCGGATTATGGAACAGAGTCTCTGATTTCAAAACGGCATATTTACAGGCTCTGCTATTTCTTGAAGTAATGAATATCTATGATGGTATTGTCATAGACAAGATCTGGGTTGGACATAGCAGGTTTTGGATCTTGCCTGGCTGTGAAGATATTCCATATGTTCAGACTTGGGGCCAGGTTTTGAAAAAAAGAAGCTTGCTGGCAATGATATGGATAGCAGGAGCTGCTATAGTTGCAGGGATTGTGGTGTTTTTGTTTTGAAGGGGAAATGAGATGTATATCAACGAGTATGGAAATCCGAATAATCCAAAGCTCATATTGCTGGCGCCAATGATGATATCCGGTGCAAATCTGTATGATCTGATGAGTCCGTATCTTAAGGGAGATTACTTTATCATCGCTCCCGATCAGGGAGGCCATGGTAAAGCCGGGGCATATATCAGCGCTGATGATGAGTACAGACAGCTTAAATCGTATCTGACTGATAAAGACTATAAGGATATCAAGCTTGTATACGGAGCTTCACTTGGCGTAGCAGTTGCATGGCGGCTATTCTGGGATTCCGATTTTAATTTAGAACGTGCCTGGTTTGACGGTGTTGCACTCAATAAGAGTTCTAAGATGGCAGAAGTGCTTGTGTGTAATCTGTTCAGAAAGAGAAAGAAACAGCTGGATAAGACTCATGTGGAAGCATCAAAATCCCTAGTGGATTGGTATGGCTATGACTTCGCAAAGATGATGACTAAGAACTTTGAAAGAATCACGCTGAGTGATATCGATGCAATATGCCATGCATGCTGTACCTACGATATGAAGCCATTGTCAAAAGAGCATCAGGCTAAACTGCACCTGGAGTATGGCGAGAAGGACTTTGACCTGAAGCTTTCTAGAAAATCTTTTGCCAAGTATATGCCGGATGTGAAGGTGGTTATTAGAAAAGGATATCCGCATTGTGGATACATGGCTGCGCATACCAGAGAGTATGTGGAAGAGATTGAAGATTTCATAAATAGATGAAAATGAAAAAGGGGAAAGTAGTGATGAATAATAAGTGGAACAAGAAAAATGCGATCTGGATGGTTGTATATGCTGTAATCTATGCGGTATTCACGGTTTTGGTTTGCGTGTTGGGAGCTATTCATCCGGTAATGTTTGTGTGCTACCAGATTACAGCAGGAATTTTGTTGTCTGGTGTTACTTTCTACGCATTTAGAAGGATACAGGCACCGGGGATTGCAGCCATCTTCTCACTGATGATCATCCTCCTATTTGTGATAACAGGGGATGCTGTGCCATGGCATGTGATTCCGGTAGTTGTGATCGGAGTTTTGGCGGAGGCTGTCAGGTTCTTGTGCAAGTATAAATGGAATGGGGATGTGATCAGCACTGTAATAATGAGCTTTTCTACGTTTGGATACTATGGGCAGATATGGTTCAATCGTACATATACTTATGAATGTGCAGTAGAGGAAATGCCAGAAGGATATGCAGATACTCTGATGGCAGTAAGCCCTTTTTGGAGCCTTATAGCAGTGTTGATTGCAGGTGTGGCTCTTTCTGTGGCAATCACTGCTGTTACAGCTAAGATATTTAAGCTGGAGAAAAAATGAGAAATCTAAAGAGGAAAGAAATAATATCAAGAAGGCAATAGGTATTCTTGAAAAGAGCCTCGGAGGTGGCAAGAAATGAATGATAGTGTTTATAAAAGCATTATGACAGGCCTTAATGAAGCTATTGAAGATGCAACTAGTAAAAAGCCAATACTAAAGAGACAAAAAGTTACTGTGGAACCTGTAAAAGTGTATGAAGCAGAAGATGTAAAAAGAATTAGAAATACTACAGGAATGTCACAAAAAACCTTTGCAAGTTATATGGGAGTATCAGATAAAACGGTTGAAGCATGGGAATCTGGTACTAATCATCCATCTGGAGCTGCTAGCAGAATACTAAATATGATGGAGATTGACAAGGATTTGGTGATTAAGTTTCCTTTTGTTAGTAATGTGCAAGATAAAAAGGCTCTTCAGTGAAAATGATTACTAAAGCCATTTGGATGCAGGTTGACATGCTTCTAAATGGCTTTTGTAATTTTCTGGCAAAAAAGTATTGACCCTCACGTTACGTTATGGTTTAAGGTATAGTTACACGTGAAGGAGATGAAAGCTATGATGACAGTAAATGATGTAAGTAAAATGACGGGAGTGAGTATACGCACACTGCATTATTACGACGAGATCGGACTCTTAAAGCCGGCGAAGTACACCGATTCTGACTACAGGCTGTATGACGATGCAGCTCTGGAAAAGTTGCAGCAGATTTTACTGTTCAGGGAGCTGGAATTTCCGCTAAAAGACATAAAGGAAATAGTTAACAGATCTGACTTTGACAAGACAAAAGCACTGGAACAGCAGATAGAACTTCTGGAACTTAAGAAGGAGCACATTGAGAATCTGCTGAACATGTGCAAATACCTTAAAGTGAGAGGAGTGAGGAAATTGAATTTTTCAGCATTTGATACAAGTAAGCTTGATGCATACGCAAAAAAGGCAAAAGAGCAGTGGGGAAATACTCCTGCTTATAAGGAATATGCCGAGAAGAGCAAGAACTGGACAAAGGAATATGAGAGCGGTCTTATGGCTGACTTTACAAAGCTGTTTGAAGAGTTTGGCACTATGAAGGAAATGGATCCGGCCTCTGAAGAGGTCCAGGCTCAGGTAAAGAGAGTACAGGATTTTATTACAGAGCATATGTACACATGCACTGATGATATCCTTTATGGCCTTGGAACGTGCTATGTGGGCGGCGGCGAGATGACAGAGAACATCGAAAAGATGGGCGGCGAAGGAACTGCAGAGTTTATCTTCCAGGCAATTAAAATCCATTGTGGTGAGCCCCAATAGTATAACTTGAGTATAAAAAGAGAGAGATTGGGGTCTGACCCCAATCTCTCTCTTTTTCAGTAGTTATGCTATGTTGTGCTCTATATCATAAATTTCTTCAAGTATTTTCTCAATCTTTTCAAAAAGTTTCTTCATTGTAAAAACCCTCCTTTTTAAAATGCAATTATCAGCCGTTTGCCTTTTGATGATTTAATGATAACATCTTGTCCGGCTATTGTATAATACATATAATGATGGTAGAGATATACCTTTTGGGTATGGAAGAACGGGAGGGACAAATGGAACTTAGGCATATCAGATATTTCCTCACAGTGGCTGAAGAAGGCAGTTTTACCAAGGCTGCGGATAAACTCTGCATTGCACAGCCGCCTCTTAGCAGGCAGATACGTGATCTTGAGGAGGAGCTGGGCACCAAGCTCTTTGTGCGAAAATCCAGAGGTCTGGCCCTGACTGAAGCCGGTGTGCGATTTCAGCAATATGCACGACGCATCAAGCAGTTATCGGATCAGTCTGTTGAAGATATCAGCAAGATGCAGGAGGGCCTTACAGGCAGACTCTACCTTGCTACGGTTGAAGGACATGCCCCGGAGCTTTTTGCAAACTGGATCAGCGACTTCAAGAAAAAATATCCCCTTGTTGAATACGAAGTATGGAATGGGCATTCCGATGATGTTATAAAAAGAGTACACTCAGGACTAAATGAAGTAGGTGTAATAACCTTTCCTTTTGACGAGGAAGGTCTTGATGGGCGTCTCATATATACTGAGCCCTGGGTTGCGATAATTCCCAAGGGACATCCCTTGGCAAAGGGAAAGAGCGACAGCATTGAGCTTAAAAAGCTGGCCCCCTATGAGCTGATCATTCCGTCTCGAAGATCCAGGAGAAAAGAGATTGAGAACTGGTTTGCTCCTCTTGGCTGTGAACCTAAGATAATCTGCCGAATAGCACATATGCTAAATGCTTATGAGCTAACTGCCAAAGGCGTAGGAATTGCCATATATCCTGCTTCAGCAGCTAAATATGTAGGAGAGGATGTTGTTATAAAAAAGATCGTAAAGCCCAATGTCACAGCCCGCTATGCTATCGTCAGAAGCGCAGAGCGGGATCTCTCAAAGGTGGCTGAGGAATTCTGGAACATGGTTAATACCAATTAGGAGGAGGGAATATGAACATAGTAGTTTATTGCGGATCCAGTAAAGGTAATGACAGCAAATATATAGAGTCTGCCAGGGCTTTGGGCAGATGGATCGGAGAAAGCGGAAATACCCTTGTTTTTGGCGGAGCCAGTCAGGGACTTATGGGAGCTGTCAGTGATGCGACCCTGGAAGCCGGCGGAAAGGTTATAGGAGTTTTGCCGGATGTGCCACAGATACAGGAAAGGCGCCATCAGGGACTGACGGAATATATTGATACGCCCTCAATGGCCGAGAGAAAGGCTAAGATGATAGAACTTGCGGATGCCTTTGTGGCGCTGCCCGGGGGAATTGGCACTTTGGACGAACTTACAGATGTGCTGTCACTTTCAAGCCTTGATATAACCACATGTCCCATTGTTTTGTTTGATACTGACGGATACTATCAGCCCTTCAGAGCGGTTATCAGGAAGATCATAGAGAGCGGCTTTGGAAGGGATGAGTACTTTGCAAGGATGCTCTTTTCTGAAGATATGGAAGAAATATCACAGTTCATTACAAAAGGGAAATAAAATTCCATTATAATAATTTAGTCGAGGTAGTTGATTATATTACGTAATCACGATAAAAATAATATATAGCAAGAATCCAAAGCAGGAGGACAAAAATATGTTAGAAGTCGGAACCAAGGCACCGGCATTTGAACTGCCGGATCAGAATGGCGTAATGCACTCCCTGGAAGAATACAGGGGAAAGAAAGTGATTCTGTATTTTTACCCTAAGGACAATACATCAGGCTGCACCAAGCAGGCCTGCGGTTTCTCTGAAAGATATCCTCATTTTCAGGAAAAAGGCGCAGTTGTCCTGGGCATAAGCAAGGATACCGTTGCATCCCATAAAAAGTTTGAGGAAAAGTACGGCCTTGCATTTACTCTTTTGGCGGATCCCGAGCGCAAGGTAATTGAGGCCTATGACGTGTGGAAGGAGAAAAAGAACTATGGCAAGGTGACCATGGGCGTTGTCCGCACCACTTACCTTATCGATGAGCAGGGAATCATTGTAAGGGCCAATGATAAAGTAAAGGCAGCAGAGGATCCCGAGAACATGCTTAATCTGCTTTGATATCCTATAAAAAAAGATGGAGATGATTCTATGATTTTATTTGTAAATGCCTGTGTTCGCAAAGAGTCAAGAACCCTCAGACTGGCCAGGAGACTGCTGGATACCCTCGAGGGCGAGATCAAGGAAGTGAGACTGGAAGAGGTCCGGTTTCCCGTTGTCACTGAAGAATTCATCACCCGAAGAGAGGCTCTTAAGAATGCAAAAAAATATGATGATCCCATGTTTGATCTTGGCAGGGACTTTGCCGTTGCAGACCTGATAGTCATAGCAGCTCCTTACTATGACCTGTCTTTTCCCGCAATGCTGAAGCAGTATTTTGAGCAGATCAATGTCCTGGGACTGACCTTTAATTATTCGGAGACCGGTGTACCTTCAGGGCTCTGCAGGGCTAAGACCCTTTACTATGTGACAACCTCCGGGGGACCTATCGTGTCCGACGAACCCGGCTTTGGCTATGTGAAAGCCCTGGCCAATAGTTTTTACGGAATTATGGATGTCCGGCAGATCAAGGTTGAGGGACTGGATATTATAGGCGCAGACGTGGAGGCTATCCTGGAAGCCGGCGCTGAAATCATCGATAAGGAAGTTCCACCACACCTTCTGGAGATGGAGTCAATTCTCCAACGAGCCACAGATACCCTGAACACGCTGGAAAAGAGCGCATCAGAGCTTAAGTCCATGCAGGAGGATATCAGGAGACTCGCCGATTATTATGACAGTGAGAAGTGGCGCAGGGATTTCGAAGCTGATGAGCAGGGCCTCTATCCCAAGAACCTCAGAAGAGGCGTTCTGTCTGAGGATGGAATTTACAACCTGCTTGAGCGCAATAAGGAGACCCTGGAGGTTCTTAAATAAGTTTAAAGTCTCTGGAGAAAATGAGTCTTTATGGCTTTATATCCTATTAAGGAACATAGATCTGAACTGCATTGTAGAGCTCACCGTCAATGACGCCCAATGACATGAGCATGCCGCTTGTCATGTAGGATTCTGGCTTTGATTCTGACCATCCGGGATAGTGGTCGCCCTTAAACTCTCTTCCGATGATGTACTCCTCCTCAAAGTGAGATTCTTCTTTGTCAGATATATACTTAAGAAGGATGATCTCACAGTTCTCCTTGATGGGGAAGGTTACATTTTCCTTGGTAAGGACTCTTAAGTTTTCATCAGTCATCATGGAAACTACCTTGTAGGTATCTTCGTAATCCTCTTTTTCAAGAGCATAGTAGAAGTCGTCGGTGCTGCACTTTACAAGGAAGCCATCAAATCTTGTGGTGCCGACTACGTCGTTTTTGAACTCCTCATCGGTTCCGTAGGCTATGTCTGCGTTAACCTCCTCGAAGGAAACAACTTTAAACTGTGTTCCGTTTACAGAGTAGATCTGGCTGCCTTCCTCAGCGTTGTCAACGTAGTCAGCCTTGATCATCTCCTGACGGTAAAGGTCGCCGGTGAAGCTCTTCTCGTCAAAGCTGTTTACATGCATGTACAGATTGTTGTCATTGTCATAGTAGAAGAAAGGATCGAAGGTCTCTGCATTCTGATTGTTCAGGCAGTTAAGAGTCATGCTCTCTGATCCTTCATCTTTGGTGAAGGTTAATGTGGGATAAGATACGATATCCCAGCCAAATTTAGCTTCTGTGGTATCCTCCGCTGATCCGAAATGGAATACGAAATCATTGCCGGTCTGCTCATAGGTGAAAGGAACTACTGACATTCCGTCTTTGCTGATGACATCACCGCGGGAATGGTCAACAAAAACGTAGTAGTCTGTTACGTTATAGAGGTCATCCCCTGTGTAGGCTGCATATACACCGTTGTAAAGAATGGGTGATCCGTCTTCTTCAGCGCCGGCCTTTTCAAAGCCAAGGGTCTCGGAAGCGAAGAACTTATCGCTGAGCTCGTCATAGAAAGCGGAGTCTGTCTCTACAGTGGTCTCTCCGTCTTTGTAGTTGTGGTAGGAACCATCCTCAGCCTCTAAGTAGTTGACAGAGGATTCCTCGGTGATGACGAACTTGCCTGATGCCTTGTCCACATGTCCCTTAAACACATCATTTCTTTTGGAAACAATAAGGCTGTTGTCATCTGTTACAGCGATGGGATAAGCTGTTCCGCCGCTCTGAACTGTTGTGATCTTCTGAATGGAATTGCCTGTTTCAGCAAAAATGGTTGCTTCATAGGTTGCCTGCTTACCATCGAGATCGAAGGTGTAGGTGGTTACCAGAAGAGCATCCTCGCCGTCGCAGATAGGAGCGTAGGCATAGGACTGTCCTGCATGAAGAGATTCGATGATGCTGTCAAAGGAAGCAGCCTCCTCTTCGTCGGCAACGGCCTCTTCAGCGCCTTCAGCCTGTGCTGAAGTTGCCACCTGCTCATCGCTTATTGAAGTCTCAGTTGAAGTTTCTGCAGGAGTCTCAGTATTGTTTTTTCCACATCCGGTGATTGCTGATACTGCTAAAGATGAAAGCAGTATGATAGAGATGATTTTCTTTTTCATAATTTCCCCCCTCAATATTTTGAATTTTTATAACGACTATGTTACACCAAGTTTTGTACAATCAATTCTTAAAAATTTATAAATATTCAAATGAAGGACATTTGATGGACAGGGGTGTTTATACTACCATTGTAAAAAAATTAAGAAGGAACGTTTTTGTGATACAATTTTTATTATGATAGCATTCGACAGAGATCCCAACGTACAAACAATTCTGGCGCTGAATCTTGCGCTGATACTGCAGCTGGCCGGCGTTTCCATGGCTGCCCTGCTGGACCCTTATATAAAGAAGGAGCACAGAAGAAGGCTCTATGCCATTGCCCTGATTAGCACTTTTTTACTGGTGGAACCCCAGGTTACTGAAGTTTACGGTGATGTGCTTTACAGAGGCCACCTGGTGTTCTGGCTTACACTGTGGTCCAGTCTTTCCTATATATTCAGGACCGTGGTTCTGTACCTGTTTATCAGGCTTTCAGAGAATAAGTGGGGTCACAGGCTTCTCCACGGAGTGCTGGTTGCCAACGCAGTTATCTGCATAACACCCTTTTTCGTGCCCTGGGTATTTGAATTCTCGGACACCGGCGGCTGGCACAGAGGACCACTGGGATTTGTTCCCTTTTTGACCAGTTTTGTCCTGATCCTGTGGTTTCTGGTGAGCGCCTTCGTCAGATACAGAGGCCTTAAGCGAAGAGAGAGCATCGTGCCCATCATCATCGCTGTAATAGTCGCCATATTTGTTTACCTGGATACCTGTCTTTACTTCAGTCCCATGATATCCTTCCTAAATGTGGCAATCGTGGAGAGCACAGTATTTTTCTATATCTGGCTCCACCTGCAGTTTGTAAGGGAACATGAAAATGCCCTGAGGGCAGAGCAGAGGATAAAGATCATGATGTCCCAGATCCAGCCTCACTTTTTGTTCAATGCTCTTTCCACCATTCAGGCCCTTACGGAGACGGATCCCGAGAGAGCATCCAGAGTAATCGAGGAATTTGCCCTGTACCTCAGGCAGAACATCA
>JAEEGJ010030216.1_pt1 | contig 10606 bp, 6 predicted proteins | sample 8958761 | NCBI WGS metagenome assembly JAEEGJ01 (sample SAMN16246546, study PRJNA631951) | gut metagenome | biome: gut microbiome; feature: rumen; material: RS-attached | host: Bos | place: Iran: Karaj | collected 2018-10
TTCAAGTTTATTAAAGTCAAGAATTGATGAAGAAGAAATTACGGTGTTTGCCTTCAACTGAACTCCAAAGGTGAGAGTACCGTTATAGGTATTGCAAAAAGGATAATTCTTTATAAGCAAAGTATTATTCAAACCATCAAGATTATTAGTTATAATTTCTGATATTTTCTCTTTATCAGATAACAATTCGCTTGAAGACGCTTCTCTTGATTTCCAGCAGACTTCTTCTGTCAGGAAGAGACCTTTTTTTGTAAAGTCTAAATTACTTTTCATGATTTTTTCCTCCCATTCTGCCAATCATTTTTGATGCAAAGTAAATGTTAAGCTGCTTGATGATAAAATCTGCTTTATCTTCGTTCGAAAGAGTAGGTTCAATTTCTCCGTTGAAGAGCTCTTTTCCTTCAAGACGAATAATGCAGTTTTTATCAACAGGAAAGTTAGCAGTGCAGATACTAACGTTCGGTAGTACAAAATCCTTTGCCCATAGTTCGTTTCTAAGCTTTGAAATTTTTTCTTTAATAAGAGAAGAAACCAGCTTAAGGTCATAAGAAAATACAATATAATCTCGTCCCATACTGTTTAGTTCATTTTCAAGAAAATCATAAGCCGGTAAATTCTTTTTAGGAAAAAGCTTGTCGTAAAAGCTGCATAATTTGACTGCTACGGCAATCACCGCAACAATCCCGATTCCAATTGCGACCCCAACGCCGCCCCAGGTTAAAATGATTCTTATTGTGTCCATGTTATTTGTATAGACAGGGGAGTGAGAAAAGTTGACAGTGGATTTTTGAAAAAAATAATATTTTTTCGTGTCAACTTTTTAATAGGCTCGTGATATAATAAGATATGCCTACAAAAAATAATCTTGAATTACTTACAAAATATAATCTTGAATTATTGAAAAAAGAACTTCCGGGGTCCTTACTTCTTGAAGTGGAAAAAAAAGAAAAAAAATCAAACGTTTCTGATAAAAAGAAAATAAACTCATCTGCTAATAATAAACCAATAGAAGTCTGTATACAGCTCAACAGGGGGGGGCACAGCTCAGAAAATAGAAAAGAAAATGAAAATAATTTGCTTGCTCATACTCCAAAGTTAGAATTAATAGCAGGCAATTCTGATGATGAAAAAGATTCTCTCCTTAATTCCATTATAAAAGAAAATTTTATACCAGGTTTATCAAAAAAGTGTTATATACGAAATCTCTCTCCATCAAGTGACAAAATACAGTTTGGAATTCGTCCAGTGCGCAGTGAAGGTGATTTTTGTGACAGATTCCTTGATGAAAATGAGACTCTGCTTTTTCTTGGCCACAGATTTATAACAGAGGAAGGCGAAGTAGGAATAAGTATAATAGATTCAATTCAAATAATACAGGAAACTGAAAAAAAAGATTTTGAAGCCGAATGTGAACTTAATTTTCTTCCAAAACCTAATCCTTCTGATTTAAGCTTTACAACTCTTCTTGCATCATTACCATCTATTCGTAAGAATGCAATGGATAATCTTGAACAATGGAAGAAATACCTGGCTTGGCGTAAGGAAATTACGAACAAACAGATTCATGGTGCTAAATATTTTGATTTCGAATACTACAAAGAAACTAAGACTCTTACTTTTAGCTTAATCTTTGAATCAAAAGAAGTCTTTGAAAAAGAGAAACGCTATATAAAACGCGATGCTTGTATATTTAATAATCTTATTTCGCTTGATTTCTGGAAGTTTGATTATGATAGAAAGCTGACTTATGTAACAAAATGTAAAAAATCTTTTGGTGATAATATCACTAACAGTTTAGGCTTTTTGCAAGGCTTTACAGAGGGAGTGGAACTGACAGGTATTGCAGAAGAAAATCCAGCGCTTGCTCATGAGCATCCATCTTCAAAAGAGGAAGATAATGCTATTATAAATAGTAGCGCTGATACTTTCTCAGTAGGAGAATTAAAGGAACTGTTTCAGCATGCTTTTATTGTCGATGCTTCCTATAAGCTTCCCGATGAATTATTAAAGGAAGCTAAAGAAGATGAGCCCTCAGAGGAGCAGGAAGGGGAGTCAGCAGATGAATCGGATGATACAGAAAATGATACAAAAATCGAAGACTATATTTCTGCTATTCCAAAAAATGGATTTATTGCACTTTCTGCTGCCGGTGACTTTGCGCTTATAAGAAGATTTGAACAGGCAATAAGCAACCTTGAAGAGGGTAACTGTTATTCTCAAACTCTTATTAACTGGCTTTTTGATGTAAAACAGGCAGCGATTCCTGCAAGAGAAGCCGCAGAAATAACAGAATGGGCGAATCCAAAAATTGCTCAGAATCAAAATCAGAAAGAGGCTGTAGAAAAAGCTTTAAATGCAGAAGAACTTTTTTTGCTGCAGGGACCTCCTGGAACCGGTAAAACTACAGTAATTGCTGAAATAATTTATCAGTTTGCCCGTAAAGGACTTCGTGTTCTTGTTTCTTCTCAGTCCAATGATGCGGTTGATAACGCTTTGGACAGACTTTCAAATAATCCTTCTATTCGTGCAATTCGACTTGGCGGTCGTGGTGGCAAAAAGAAAAAGAAGAATGATGAAGAGCAGGAATGTAAATACATCGAAAAAGACGCTTTAAAGTATTATTACCAATCGCTTTCAAAATCTATATCTTCAAAATTTCTTGACGGTTGGAATGGCGTTGATAAAAGTATTAATCAATGTAATAAGGATTTACGCGATGTAACTTTGTTGCAGAAAGATTTTGATGGGCTTGGAATTCAAATTGAAGAACTTAACAAAACAATAGATACAGAAAACTCAAAATATAATAAAACTATAGAAGAATTAAGGAAAATAGAAGCCGCTAATTCAGATAAGGAAAACCTTCGTCGTAAGCTTGTTGCCTTTAAGGACTTTATTGATAACGGAAAACCCTACGATGTTCTTCCAGATGAATTTTCTTCAGTGCTAAGAAATGAGCTTTCAGCGATAAGGGCCTTTGCGCAAAGCAATGGTATAACTATACCCGACAATTTTATTTCAGCAAATCATCTTGTTATGCTAGAGTTTAAAAAGCTTTCTGAGAATTTAGAGAAAACAAGCGGTTCAAATAATGGAGATTCAGAATTCGAAAACTTGAATGCACAGATTGAAATTGTAAAAAAGCAATATCTTGAAGCGGTTGATGTTGGAAATGAAGAACTCAGCCAGGCAAAGAAAAAAGAATGGGATAGACTGAAGCTTAAACGAGATAATCTTTCAATCTCGGGTGGTATCGAATTATCCTCAGAGATTCGCAAAGCCTTTTCTGCAGATTTGCAGGCTAAATGCAAAAGCGACAAGACTTCGGTAAGCCGCCTGCTTGAATCTGTTTATAATCAATGGAAGGACTCTGTTAATGACTCGCTGAAAAAAATGCAGCAATTAATACAGTCTAATTCGTCAGAAGGAATGAAGTCTCTTGTGGAAGCTAAGAATGCTCTGGAAGGAAAAATAAATACTCATAAGCAGGAGCTTGAAGTTAAAGACAGGCAGCGAAAGTCTAAGTCAAGTCAAATCCGCGAGTTGTGTTCACGCTATGAGCTTTCTGAAGCCGCAAATGGTATAGAGCTGTCAGAGGCAATAAAATCGCACTTAAAGGAGCTGGAATCTGAACAGAATAAATCAAAGCTTTTACGCACTTGCTTTGGCGAAACAATGCAGAAATTCTGCCAGAAGCTGGATGATGAAAATACCTATCGTTATGATAATGAGTATTTTCTGGATTCCTATATTAATTCCTGCAATGTAGTTGGTGTTTCCTGTACAAGCAACATGAAAGATCTTTCGGATAAAGGCTTTGATAATTTTGATGTAGTAATCATAGATGAGGTAAGTAAGGCTACACCTCCTGAACTGCTTATTCCTCTTATGAAGGCTGGAAAGGTAATACTCGTAGGGGACCACAGACAGCTTCCTCCAATGTTTGAAGAACATGAAAAATCTTACAAAGAGATGATTGATGATTTAAGCGAGGAGGAAGAAGACTTAAGACAGGTTCTTAACGAGGATAATTTTAATAAGTTTAAAAATATGGTAACTGCTTCTCTTTTTAAGGCTTACTTTGAACAGGCAGATGAAAAGATAAAGCATTCGCTTTTGACTCAGTACCGTATGCATTCTGATATTATGAATGTTATTAATCGCTTTTATGACGGCAGACTGCAGAACGGTAATTCACCTGAAGTTGAAAAAAGAGAAAAAGCTCATAATCTTTTAATAGATGGAATAGATGGTTCTTCCTTCATTCAGCCTAAAAAACACGTTTATTGGCTTGATTCATCGTTTTTGCCCAGTAGCACTAAAAAAGCTCCAAAGCCAATTTACGAAACCTTCCGTCAGAATAGTACTTCTGCCTGCAATATTCTGGAAAAGCATCTGATAATTGAACTTTTGAAAAAGATTGCAACAGAGTATAAGAAGCAGGGCCTTGGAAAAAAGAATGCTGTTTCAGTAGGTGTAATCAGCTTCTATCAGCGTCAGGTAAATGAAATTCGTGCCGAGGTTAGAAAAATCCGTAATTCAAAAGAATTTAAGGATGCCTTTGAAGCAATAGATATTGATGTAAATACGGTAGACCGCTTTCAGGGTAAGGAAAAGAACATAATTATAACAAGCCTTGTCCGTAATAATAAGCAAGGTAATGCTTCAAAGCATGTTGTAACTTATGAGCGAATTAATGTTGCTTTTTCGCGTGCACAAAATCTGCTTTTTATTGTTGGGGCAGAGCATACTTACAATCATCTTGAAATTACTATTCCAAAAATGGATTCGGAAGGTGAACTTACACTGCCTGTTTATGCAAATATAATTGATGACTTGAAACGACATGGCTGCTTTGCAAGTTCGGCAAAACTGATTTCTACAGAAATTGAAAAAAATATTTTGAAAGAATATAACGAAGCTAAAGGTTAGGAGAGTTTAAAGATGGAAGTTTGTGAAGAAATAATAGCACATCCTTATATGAAATATAAAGTTACGGTTTCGCATCTTACTCCCCGTAAGTCTACGGCTTTTGAATGGCTTTTTCTGGAAGCTCTTATAAAAGCCGAGGGAAGTGAATTTCAGAATGAAAACTTCGAGGATTTTTTCAAAAAATATTTTATGATTGATAATCCTGGAAAACTTATTATGCCTGTTTTAAAAACACTTTACGATTTACGGGCTGTAAACTGTAAGGACTTAACAGATGATACTACTCTTAACCAGCTTAAGCTTAGCGATGTAAAAGTTTTACCGCTTGGAAAAGATATGCAGCAGAAGGGTTTTTTGCCGGCAGAAGAGCAAAGAGACATAGTGGATGTAGTATATGATGCTTTAAATAAAAAGCTGATTACCGACAGAAGTAATTTTACTCCTGAGCCTAAAGGTAATTATATACCTCTTGAAGAAGAGGGTAATGAAAAATATTTTCCAGAGAAACAAATCCGAAATTATCTGGAAGCTCAAAAAACGGAAACTGAAAATCAGGACAAAAAGGAACAGACAGACAGCCTGACAGACGATCCTCTTGTAAAAGCAATGCTGTCTAAAAACAGGCCGCAAGCAGAGAATAATAAAAAGAAAAATAAGAAAGCTAAGCAAAAGAGAATTGACTGGCTCAAAGCTGATACTCAGATTAGTGCTGTATTTCCAAGAGAAAGCAATGTCTGCTATGAAAACAGTAAGCATAAAGTTCAGTTAAAAGATGGACTCCTCTGGAAGCTTGAAGGTAATAAAGCTGTTGAGCTTGAGGAAGCAAGTCTTAAAAACTTTGAAAATAATCCTCCGGAAAGCCTGAAAGCATGTCCTGTATCTTCAATTACAAAGCCTGATTCACAGGTCCAGGAGTTATTGTTGTTTTCAAGTGATACGATAAGCAATTTTGAACATTCCATAAAAAATGTTCAGTATCGTATTAATTTTGCTACCGGTAATAATAACTGTAAAGCTTTTATAGTTGAAAATTCTTTCTTCAATGAAGAAAACTTTTTTCAGAAAATTTCGGATGGCAAAAATAAAAACAAAGACGTGAAGTCTGTTATTGTATTCAATGCGAATAAATTAGCGGTAAAGGCAGAAAGCGGTCGACTTATTGTTACAATTCCTTCAGCACCGGAAGCGGTAATTCATTCTGCGTGTATTTATGTAAACAATCTTTTTTGTATAAAGGCAGAAAAATTTCCTGTAAGAGCTGGGGATGTTTCAAGAGATATAACCTTTTCCTATATTCCAAAGAAAAATGAATTGAATGTAAGGGACTGTATTCTTTCAATAGTTGAGCAGTATTATAAAAGTCAGCCTGCTATTCTGCTTTTGTTAAATGAAGAGAACGGCTTAAAAAAGGAATTTAACGGCTTTTTAGATAAGCTTGTTGCCGACCATTCTGCAAGCGATAAAGACAAAATTTTAAATGAACTGAATCAGTTAAATCTTAAGTTGACCGGAAAAAAACTGCTTTCAAATGAAGTAGTTGCTGATTCCTTGATTGATAAAAATCATATAAAGCAGACTGTAAAGGATTTTCCTTCTGCAATAAAAGTTATAAAAGAATATACAAAGAACCCCGCTATAAAAAATCAGGTTTTGACAGAGCTCTTAAAAGCAGTTATTCCTTGTCTGCAGCCAACAGATTCGCTGGAAGATGTCTGGGCTCTTATTGACCTTGTTAAACAAAAAGCACCAGGCTTTCATGGTTATTTGAATAAGCAGGGGATCTGGGGAAAGTTTTATTCTGAAAAGGCAAAAAATGATTATTTTGAAAAAGTCTTTACAGGAAAAATAAAGACTGCACATTGGGATTTTGAAGAAAGGGTTTTTAAGTTGTATGAGCTCTGTATCAAAATAAGTACAGAAACAGAAAAGAAAAAACTGAATGAGTTCATAAATTCCTGGAGAAGTAATCTGCACAATCTCGAAAAAATATACGGAAGTATAAAGGAATCTGAAAAATACAATCAGGTATTTGAAGCAAAAATGAATGCAAATAAAAAAATGAATAACGGAGGAAAAAAATGAGTCAAAAGTTAGATGCAAGGTATGAATTAGAACGAAAACGAAGGGAAGAACTGGAACGTAAGAGAGCTGCCGATTATTCTGAGAAAGCGTTAAAAGAAATTTCTGCTCGTTTTGAACAGATGAAAAATGACGCTTTCGATTCCTATGTTCCTGATGAAATGAAAAATCTTGCCCGTAATATAAAGAACATTTCTTCTATAATAACAAGCGATCCCCTTGCGGCTCGTGATTTATGTTATGAAACAGAAAGTATGTTGAATTCAATAGCTTTTCTTGTACGTTCTGCTAAAGAAGAATTTGCCCGTCAGGAAAGACTCCGTTATGAAGAAATACAGCGTAAAAAGGCCGAGGCAAAATCTAAGATGGAAGAGGCTTTTTATTCTAGCTTAAGTGAAATCAAAAATCCTGCTCTTGCAAATTTTGGACTTAAGGAATTAGAAGAAATAAAAACCAGAATACAAAATGAAGAAATTACTGCAGAAGCAGAGCTTGTAAAGCAAATTGAAAAAGCAGCTGAAATTGCAGAAGAAAAAGCGGCAGAATGGAAAAAACAAAAGCTTGAAAAAGCAAAGCTTGAAATTATGACAAATCAGATTAATGATGCAATAAAATCTGTAGAGAATGAAAAATTTGAAAACGAAGCAAATAAAGAAAAGCTCCTAACTGAAATGTCACAGCTGAAAGAAAATCTGTCTATGGAAAATTCAGCAGAAGAAATAACAGAAAAGATTAATGCTCTTCGTGCTCAGGTAGACAATTCTCTTATAGATGAAGAGGTTCGTCGCGAAACCGTAAAGGCAATAATAAAGGAATTGAGGTCTCAGGAATTTACAGTTGAAAAGCCTCAGCTTCTTGGAGAGGGAAATAATTCCTATGTTCTTATAAAGGCAAAAAAGCCGTCTGGCAAACAGGCAACCTGTAAAATCAATCTTCAGGGAAAGCTGAATTATCGCTTTGATAATTATGAGGGTATGACCTGTCTTAAAGAAATTGAAAAATTTAATGTAGATTTGGAAAAAATCTATTCTGTAAAATTTTCTGATGAACGGGTAATCTGGGAAAATCCAGACCGTCTTTCAAGAACACAAAGTGCTTCAAGCGATTCAAAAAGGGGGAACATGTAAATGGCAGAAAGTAAAATGGCCTGGCTCGACAGGTTTAACCGTGATGCGGGAATTAAATCATCAATTATTCTTTTTGGTAATACAGATGATATTTATTTTGATGCTTTGAATAAGGGGAAATATGACAGTCTTGTAGAAATTGTTATGAAAAATCTGAAAAGCAAGGGGTACGAGAAGGTTGTAAAATGGGATAGAGTGAGCGGAATAGACCTTAAATTCTCTGATAAGATTGAGATTACGAATTCTGCAACTTCTGAACAGGCAGATGGCAACGATTACGATTTGGGTGAGGACGAGTCTGCTGGTGAAGATGTGGTAAATACAAACACCTATACAAATCCGGCAGAGTTTTTTCCATATATGCTGCAGGCTATAAGCGGAGGCAGTGGAAAAACCGCTTTCATTCTTGACTATTCAGATTTTATCTTTGGAAACGCAAATTCTCTTTCAGATGCTGAACGTCAGTATCTTACAGTTCTGGGAAAGACTCTCAAGGATTCTCAGTCTTATGATATGCTTTCTCCAAATTTTGAAGCGGTAGGAAATATCGTTGTTCTTATTACAAAAAATAATGCTATGATTCCTCCATCTTATTATCTGAATAATCCTCTTGTAAGCTCTGTAAATATTCCTCTCCCTGCTAGAAGTGAGCGCGAAAGCTTTATTTCAGAAAACAAGACCTGTTTAAAAATCTCTCAGAATATTGATGATAAAAAAATATTTGATGATTTACTTGATGCGCTTGACGGCTTTTCTCTGAAAGAAATTGCCCAGCTTATGAAGCTTTCCCGACAGAACTCAGGAGACATGACCTTTGAAAAACTTATAAATCTTTACAAATACGGTGAAAAGGTCAGTCCATGGGAGGAGCTTTCAAAGGAAAAGCTTGCTGAAATTGAAGGACGACTTTCGGCCAGAGTAAAGGGGCAGTCTCAGGCAATCGATAAGGTAAAAGAAGTAATTATCCGTGCCTATACAGGTTTCTCTGGTTTGCAGCATTCCGCAAAGCAGAAAAAGCCTAAGGGAACCTTGTTCTTTGTAGGTCCAACAGGTGTTGGAAAAACTGAGCTTGCAAAGGCTCTGGCAGAATTTGTTTTTGGTGATGAAAATGCCTGCATTCGCTTTGATATGTCTGAGTACAATCACGAGCAGAGCGACCAGAGACTTGTTGGTGCGCCTCCAGGATACGTCGGTTATGAGGCAGGCGGACAGCTTACGAATGCGGTAAAAGAAAAGCCTTTCTGTGTAATTTTGTTTGATGAAATAGAAAAGGCACATGGCCGCATTCTGGATAAATTCCTGCAGATTCTGGAAGACGGCCGCCTTACTGACGGAAAAGGAGAGACGGTTTCTTTTGCGGAAACAATCATCATCTTTACTTCCAACATTGGTGCAGCAGATGTAAATCCGAGCGGTATGGAACCAAGACAGATTCGTGAAACTTTTGTTAATAAGGTAAAAGAGCATTTTGTTAAAGAATTGAAACGTCCTGAGCTTTTGAACCGAATAGGTGACAATATTGTGGCGTTCAACTTTATCAGCGATTCGAATGTATTTATTCAGATTGCAAAAGTAAAATTTGTTGCTGTCGAAAACTTCGTAAAAGAGAAGTACAAGGCAAGTCTTGAATTTGAAGACGAGAATGAAGCGTTTAAATTTATTGCAGAGAAAGCTGGAGTAGCAAATGGTGGCCGCGGTCTTTTGAATACTATAGAAACCTATATAGTGAATCCGCTTGCTGAATGGATTTTTATGCGTTCTGATGGTGTGGAAGGGCGAAGAATAAAAATCACACTTATTAGGTCAATTTTTGATTTTGATTTTGTGTAATTTGAAATAATGGCAACGTATTTAAACCTGGCAGCAGTCAGACTTTGTACAGAATCTGAAGGACCCGGAAAGCGTTTTGCTTTGTGGGTGCAGGGTTGTAAACAAAGATGTCCTGACTGCTGCAATCAGAAAATGCAGACTTTTTCTCAGGCTCATATTGTAGAGGTTTCTGATTTTATACAGATAATCGAAAAGGCAAAAAGAGATTTTAAAATAGAAGGGGTTTCTTTTATTGGAGGCGAGCCTTTGTTGCAGGCGGAAGGTTTAAGTCTTGTTGCCGAGTGGTGCAGAAAAAATAATCTTTCTGTTCTGGTTTTTACCGGTTTTTTATATGAAACTCTTTTGAAAACACAAGAGCCTTCTGTGAGAAAATTACTTGCAAATACAGATATTCTTATTGACGGGCTCTATGATAAAACTCAGCCAGATTCAGAACGCGATTGGGTTGGATCAAAAAATCAGAAGGTTATTTTTTTATCTGACAGATATAAAAAAGGCGTTGAGTACGAAAAAAAAGAACACTCAATGGAAATATTGATTTCAGAAAAAGAGATTTTAAGTAACGGCTGGCCCTTTTAAAAAAATGAAGGGAGACGAACGTATCCTCTCCCTCAAACAGGCTCCCGAAGGAATCCTGC
>JAEEGJ010030217.1_pt1 | contig 10605 bp, 6 predicted proteins | sample 8958761 | NCBI WGS metagenome assembly JAEEGJ01 (sample SAMN16246546, study PRJNA631951) | gut metagenome | biome: gut microbiome; feature: rumen; material: RS-attached | host: Bos | place: Iran: Karaj | collected 2018-10
GTCAGGAAGCCATCGACGGTGACGCCTACAGTGGCGCCATCTGCGGACGCTTTGCCAACCGAATTGCAAAAGGCCATTTCGTGCTCGACGGCAAGGAGGACCAACTTGCGCTTAACGACGGCCAGAACCACTTGCACGGCGGCCCGACAGGCTTCAACAGCCGCGATTGGGACGTGAAAGAAACCAAAATAGCAGGCCGTGCCGGTGCCTACGAACTGACACTTTTCAGTCCCGATGGCGACGAGAATTATCCAGGCAATCTGAACGTTAAGGCCACCTATTCGCTGACCGACGACAATGAGTTCATCATCGATTTTGAAGCCACAACCGACAAACCGACCGTCATCAACCTGACGAGCCATCCGTACCTGAATATGCGCGGGGCGGGCAGCGGCCCTGTGTTCAGCCATCAGATTGAAGTGAACGCCAAGCAGTTCACACCCATTGCCGACGGCGTTCCTTCGGGCGAGATTCGCAACGTTGAAGGCACACCAATGGACCTTCGCAAGCCTGTGGCAATCGGCGACGCCATCAACACGCCGTACGAGCAGATTCAACTCTTCAAAGGCTTCGACCACAACTGGATTATCGACAAGCCCGCTGGCGAAATGGGCTTCTGCGGCCGCGTAACCGACCCCGAGTCGGGCCGATTTGTTGAAGTTTACTCAACGCAGCCTGGCCTGCAGGTTTACACCGCAATGCACTTCAACAGCTCACAGATAGGCAAGGGCGGCAAGCCGTTCTGCTCATACTGCGCCGTGGCTCTTGAGCCGCAAGGCATACCTGACGCGCCCAACAAACCAATGTTCCCGTCGGCAGTTCTGCGCCCAGGCGAAGTTTACCGCCAGACGCTGGTTTACAAGTTTGGCTGGTAATGACCAATCACGAAATTTCGGGAAAACTATAATTGGAATTGGCGCTTTCGGGCGCCTTTTCTTTTACTTGGTGCGAAGCGAAAAAATGTGCGAAAAGTTTTGATTATTCGTAGAATTTGTAATTTTATTGAAACTTTTGACGCGCAAAATGCTTGCAACTGCAATGTGCGTCCAATGTAATCGTAAAAAATTGATTATTATGGAAATAACCATTATCTGTATCGGCCTGCTTTACTTTTTTTCGCACTATCTGACAATACTCTACCAAAAGACGCGCATTCCCGATGTGCTCATTTTGATTTTTGTCGGCATACTCATCGGGCCGGTTTTTCATTTGGCTTCGATTGACAGTCTTGGAATGTTGGGGCAGGTGCTCACAAGTGTCGCACTTATCATCATTCTTTTCGAAGGCGGCCTGAATATGGAACTTTCGAGCATCGGTGGCTCGATGCGCACGGCGTCGAAACTGACAGTCAGTTTCTTCTTCATAACCGCCATCATTGTGGGGGTGCTGCTGCACTATATGCTGCATTACTCGTGGCTGCTGTCGTTCATCACCGGTTTCATTCTGGGCGGCACGTCGTCGGCTGTGGTGCTGCCAATGGTTCGTCTGTTGCGTATGAGCGACAAGCCAAGCACCGTTCTGGTTTTGGAATCGGCTTTGACCGATGTGTTGTGTATCGTGTTTGCAATCAGCTTTTTAGGCAGTTATTCGACAGGCGTTGTTGAATTGGGCAAGATTGCCGGCTCGCTCATTTCGTCGCTGGTGCTGGCATCGGCGTTGGGCGTTGGCGCGGCTTATGTTTGGCTGCGGCTGATGAACTGGATAAAAACATTCCCCAACACGCAGTTCACAACATTCGCCTTTATGTTTATTGTATATGGTATGGCCGAATATTTCGGGTTCAGCGGCGCCATCACAGCGCTTGCTTTCGGCATTGTGCTGGGCAACTACAGCAAGATTCATCTGCCTGAAAAGATTAAAAGCAAGCTGCCCGACGGCATCATCACCGAGCTGGAGCGCAAGCTGTACAGCGAAATCGTCTTCCTGCTGAAAATCTACTTCTTTGTCTATCTGGGAATGGCCATTCCGTTCGAGTCGTCGTACTTCTTCATCATTGCGGCGGCGCTGGTGGGTGCCATCTACCTTGCAAGGCTCGTTTCAACGCGGTTTCTGGTGCGCGACACCGACATCACCTGGGAAGACAAGTCGGTTATGTCGGCAATGGTGCCCAAAGGCTTGGCCGCCGCCGTCCTGGCCGGTTTGCCGCTTCAGTATGGCATTCCCGAAGGCTCTGAAATTCAGATAATTGTGTATAACGTGGTGTTTGTCAGTATCTTGACAACATCGGTTTTGATACCGCTTATCCGCACACGGTTCATCAGCCGGTTCTATCGTGTTTTCTTCAGGCCGATACCAAAACTCGAGAAAATCGCAATGATAGGAAAGAATAATGACGCAACATCAGGAACTGAATCGGTTGTAAATCAAAATGATGAAGTATGAGTAATGTTGAAATTATCGGCTATGTGGCATCGGCACTGCTGCTGCTTGCCATGATGATGACATCTGTAATAAAACTGCGTATTCTCAATACGATAGGTTGTATTCTTTATATCATTTATGGATTGCGAATAGGTTCTTATCCAGTGGCCTTGATGAACGCTGCCATCGCTTGTGTAAATATCGTGCATATCAGCCGTAATCTGCTATCAAAACATACATTCAAACTGCTGTCAATCAAAACTGATGATAGTCTTGTCGAGCCTTTTATCAATCATTATAAGTCTGATATTGAACGATTTTTTCCGGAATTCAAGTTGGAAAAGCGATTGTATGTCTGCTCGTATGTTATTGTGCGCAATATGAACATTGCCGGTATTTTTCTGGCCAGCGATATGGGTGATGGCACTCTGCTGGTTGAACTTGATTATGTGATTCCAATGTACCGAGATTTCAAGGTGGGTGATTTTCTTTTCAATGCCAATCGTAATGTTTTCAAAGAGCACGGAATCAGGAAGATAATTGCATTGTCGGCATCAGCATACCACACACGATATTTGCGTCGTGTCGGTTTCAGCGAAATTCAGTCAGAATCAGGTGTTAAGACCTTCGAATTGAATATTTGATTGCATTTTTTAGTCGCGGTGACTTGTTTGCACATCAATAGGAGTGTATCGTCTAATCCTTAGTGAATTTTACTCGAAATTCTCAGCCAGAAGTTTCCGTTTCCCGGCCGCAAAAGCCATCGCTGCAAAGGCAATCAGGAAGAAGACGGAGAGAAGTGCCACACTGTTGCGCATTGAGCCGGAAATCTGCTCAATGAAGCCAAATCCGAACATTCCGATGACAATGCCGATTTTCTCGGTGATGTCGTAGAAGGTGAAGTACGACGCGGTGTCGGTGGTGTCGGACGGGATGAGCATTGCGTAGGTTGAGCGCGCCTGCGACTGGATGCCGCCCATCACAAAGCCCAGGAACGTGGCCAGAATGTAGAACTGCGCGGCGTTCTGAATGAAATAGCCGGCCACGCAGATGACAATCCATATCACAAGCATCACCAAAAGCGATGTGAAGTTGCCGTAGCGGTTTGATACTCTTGCAAATACAACCGAACCGAACATTGCCAGAAACTGAATGAGCAGAATCACCACAATCAGCTCGATGGTGCCGATATGCAGCTCGGCGCTGCCAAAAAGCGTGGCCACCAGCAGAATGGTCTGCACGCCCATACTCAGGAACAGGAACGACACCAGAAAAAGATTCATAACCTGCTGACGGAAAAGGTTTTTGGCAACAGTGGCAATCTCTTTGAATCCTTTCGAAAGAATGCCGGTGTCAATTTTTGTTTTTGCCTTAAACTCAGTTAGATAGCGGAACGAGAACAGCGCAATGCCAATCCACCAGATGCCCACCAGCAGAAACGAGAACCGGTAGGCCGCTTCTTCGCTGCCAAAACCCCAGAAATACCACGTGTAAATCATTATCACGCTGAAAATGAACAGAATCATACTGCCAAGGTAGCCCCAGGCAAAACCTTTCGCACTCACAATGTTGTGCAAGCGGGGTGTGGCGATTATCGGCAGAAACGAGTTGTAATAGACCGTTGCGCCCGCCCAGCCGATGACAGCTAAAATGGTCATCATCAGGCCGAAACCAATGTTGACGCCAGTGAAAAAGTAGAGCCCCGAGCAGGCCGCCGCACCAATTGCGGTGAACATCACCATAAAGCGCTTGCGGTAGCCGCCCATATCGGCAATGCCTGATAATAAAGGTGTAATGAGAATAATTATGGCATAGCCGATGGCAATCGAGTAGTCGTAGAGAACTGTGTTTTTGATGCTGTGCCCGAAAATGCTCACCATACCATTGGCAAAGGCATCAGTGGTAACCCGCTCATAATAAATGGGAAACAGCGCCGACGCGACAATCAGGCTATAGACTGAGTTGGCTATATCGTATGAGCACCAAGCGTTTATGACCCTCCGGTTGTTCTTCTCAATCATATCACTTTTGATTGAAATCGTGCAGCAAAGTTTGCAAAAAAGCCTGACTTTGCATAACAATCGAGTCGCAAACTTCGGAATCCGACAGTTTAGATGATTCTAAATCGTATGTAAATTGTTCGTTTTCAGTCACAAAACCATAGCCATTGTTGTAGGCGTAGATGGCGAACTCGGGGCTTCCGGTCAGAACATCCTTGCCAAAGGTGAATTCGCTGTTGCTGATGCCGAGCTGGTCGCAGATGAGTGTGGGTATGTCACTTTGGCTCAGTACTTTGCTGATGATGGTGTCGGTTAGGTTGAGTGCGCCGCCAAGCCAAATCATCGGAATGTGGAACTTCTCGGGCACGTGGATGGGTGAAGCTCCGGGGTGGCGGCTTCCGTGGTCGGCAACCAGAATCATTAGAGTGCTGTCCCACCAGGGCTCAGCCGATGCGCGGCGCACAAAATCGCCAATGCAGCTGTCGGTGTAGTGCACCGAGTTCAGGAACAGGCTTTCTTCGTCAGAACCATTGAACTGACTCGTGTGCGGCACTTCAAACGGCTCGTGGCTGCTGAGTGTGAACAGCGCGCTGAAAAATGGCGGCTGCATTGCGCAAATGTCGCTGTGCCAGCGGTCGAGCACCACGTGGTCGTGGGCGCCCCATTTCGAGTTCATATCGCGGCGGCTGAATTCGTCCATCGTCACCATTCGGCCGTAATTGCCTGTTATAAAGTACGATTTGAGATTTGCAAAATCGATGTCGCCACCGTAGTAGAACGACGATTGGTAGCCTTCGGCGTGCAGCTTGTGGCTCAGGTGCGGCAGTTTCTGCGCCTTTTCTGTCAGTTTGACGATAGATGTGGTGGGTTGCGCCGGATAGCCGCTCAGAATGCAGATGAGCCCCTTGTCGGACCGGTCGCCGTTGGCGTAGCAGTTGCTGAACAGCACGCCGGTGCGGGCCAGGCTGTCGAGATTCGGCGTCACGCCCGGCATTCCGCCCACGCAGCCCACAGCCTTCGCCGTGAAGCTTTCCATTACCATTATCAAAATGTTTGGGCGGTTGGTTTTCAGAAGGTTAACTCGCTCATTGCCGCTTTTCAGCATCTGGGCGGTCAGGCTGTCGGCTTTGGCTTGCGGCATAAAATGGGGCGTGCGCGCATTGTCGATGTATCGCAGCGAGTTGCAGAAGTTCCACTGCACGTTGATTGCCGCGTGGTTGGCATAGGGCTTGTCGCTGAAAAAGACCGTGCCTGTGCGGATGGGAGCAATGCCCACGCCGCCGCGCATCGGAATCACAAACAGTCCGGCCGTGAGCAGCAGAACAGGTGCCACAAACCACCGCGTGGGCTTCATTTGAGCCATCGGCTTGCCCACATATTTAAAATAAACCTTGATGCTCGCCCACGCAAACGCCGCAATCCACACCACAAAAAGCGCCGTGAGCCACACCGGAGTCGATGCGGCGGCCTCTTTGGGCGTTTTCAGGTACATCAGCACGGAGCTGTCCATACGGAAGCCCCAGTTGCGGTAGAGTTCGCAGTCGCAAATGCCTATAATCGAGAACGATACAATGCACAAAACAGTGATGGTATTGATAATTACTGCCGTCACGCGGCCCGAGCACCAGAATGTCAGCATCATTATAAGTAACGCAACATCAACAAGATAGCTGCAGGTGGATAAGTCGAGCTTGATGCCGTGTCCGAAGGTGCCCAAAATGGTACCGAAGTCGAGCGCGGCTGTCATCCGGATGTTGTAAAGCTCAAAAAAGAGCCTTGTGACCACAAAAAACAGCAGCCAGAAGATGAAATATTTTGCAATAATAAATAGTCGTTGTATCATCGCATTAGCTTGATAATTAAACCGTTTGCGGTGTTTTGTAAGCACTACCCGCAACACCCGCCGCGCCATTTTCGCGGTCGGCCGACGAAAATAGCAAAAGAAAATTTTGTCGGGTAACTAAAAAAAACAATATATTTAGGTTTTCTACTTAACAATATTATGGATGAAATTTTGTTCGACATCAAAGATGCCATAGATTGTAATAACTGGTTTGCTCACAGTCCACAACCGATTTTTGTGATGAAGGTGGACGGCGGCAGCCTGAAACTTCATAAAATCAATCGCAGCGCGTGCGAATTGCTGAAATGCACCGACGATGGCTACCAATCACTGACGCCTGTCGGAATCGGACTGTTCAAATCGGAAGCTGAAGCTCAACAATATATTGACTCGGAGATTGGCCCCGAAGGCGTTGTTTACGTGACACAGATTATGCCGCTTATTGAGCCGGCAATCTCGTCGGAAATCTCGCTCTACAAAATGCGCGCCGCCGACGGATATACTTATCTGACTGCTTTCCAGCAGAATATCGGCAATATGTCGAAAATTCTGACAGCCCTGCGCCACAGCGAGTTCCGTTTCCTGATGATGGCCGAAAACATCACCGACGGCATAATGATTTATGAAAATGGCAAGCTGATGTTCGCCAATACGGCCAGCACGCGCATCACAGGTTTAACAAAAGAACAGCTCAAAACGGCGTCGCCGCTGTCGCTTATTTGCGACTACGAACGCGAGCGAGTTCAACGGCTGATGGAAGAGCAGAAAAAAACGAATCCTAACTTTTTCAGCACCGAGGTGTGGATTATGAACCGGTTGGGGCAGGAGAAGTGCATAAAATGCATATTCTCAATGACAAAAACCCAGACGGGCGAAACTGTTTCATATAATGTTGTTACCGACATCACGGCGCAGAAACTTACCGAGAGGGCGCTCATCAAAAGTCAGGAGGAATTCAAAATGCTGGCCGACAACAGCCCCGACCTCATCACGCGCTACAATCGCAACCTGACGTACGCCTACGTGAACCGCGCTGTTGGCGAGGCAATGAAGATTCCGTTGGAGAAGTTCATCGGCCAAAACACGATGGATATGGAAATCGAGCAAAATGTGGCTTCGTTTATTGAGGAGATGCATCTTGAGGTTTTCCGCACCGGTCGCAAGCTGAAATTTGAGTTCAGGATGAATATCGATGGCAAACAGCATATTTTCCAGTCGAGTATGGTGCCCGAAATGTCGAAAGACGGCACTGTGAGCACGGTTCTCAACGTCTCACGCGACATAACACAACTCAAAGAGTTTGAGACCGAGCTGAACAAGGAAAAACAACGGATGCTGGAGAGCAACAGCAACATCGCGGCGAACATCAAACTATTGGGAGTCAGAATGTTGGAAGCCTGCCCCGAGCTTAAGAAATCCAACCTTTTCTCATCGATGACACATATTGCCGATTGGACCGGCATCGGCGCACGGCTGCTGAAAATGGAGCCCGCCACTGTGGATGTCATTAAACTCCTGACCGAATATCACTTACGCAATGTAAACGAACTTGCTGCGAAGGGCATAACCCTGAAACTCGAGTTCCCCTACGATACTCAAAAAATCTATACCGACAGCCAGGTGCTAAATATGATTCTCGATAATTTGCTCGACAATGCCATTGAATCAAAGGGAGTTAGCGAGATTGTCATTGGCTTTGGTATGGCCGAGAACAACGAGGTGGTCTTTTATGTGAAAGACAACGGCGCCGGCGTTCCTTCCGACTTGCTGGAGAAGATTTTCGAGCCGTTCTGCACCATCGGCAAAGACGGACATTCGGGCCTCGGACTGAGCACCGCCGCCAAGTGCGTCGAACATCTCAAGGGGCGCGTTTGGTGCTACTCAACAGAGGGCGATGGCGCGCAATTCTTCTTCACGCATCCCATTGGAGTGTTGCAACCGCCTGTTAAACAAACCAATAACGACACCAAGCGCTGGGCCGGCAAGAAGATTCACGTGGTGGAGGACACCGATGCCAACTATATGCTCATTGAGGCGATGCTCAAGCCGCAGGGCGATGTGGTTCTCACCCGCTCGGTCGATGGCCTGCACGCCATTGATTATGTCCGTGCCAACCCTGACATCGATATGATTTTGATGGACATCCAACTGCCTGATATTGACGGCTATACGGTGACGCAACAAATCCGCACTTTCAATACAAAGGTACCCATCATCGCCCAAACGGCCTATGCAATGTACGCCGATGTGGTGAAAGCAGTGAATGCCGGCTGCAACGATTTCATTGCCAAGCCGATAAAGATTAAAAAGATGCTTGCGCTGATGGAGAAGTATTTGGGATGATTTTTAGGGTTAGGGCTCCAAAGCAACCAAGTTTTTAGAGATTTGTTCTCGATATGCGCTATATCTAAAAACAGTGCAGCCTCCAATCGGTTTGGAGGCTGCACTAAAAATCACAAATAAATCTTCTCGTTATCCTTGTCCAAAAACGCGTATTCGAGGAATGCGTGTGTGCTTGCGGCCTTGACTCTCAGGCGGTGCAGGTATTTCAGCTTCCAACGGCGTTTGATTGAGAACAACCCTTTGTTCAGATAGGCAGCGATGAACGGGTGCACAGCCAACGTTATCCGCTTGTTTTTGTATGTTTTAAGCCCCCAGCAGATGATGTTTTCGAGCTCGTCAATCAGCAGGAAGGTGGGAGTGACCTCGCCGGTTCCGTTGCACGACGGGCATTTCTCCAGTGTGCGCACGGTGGTTTCGGGACGCACGCGCTGGCGGGTGATTTGTATAAGGCCGAATTTGCTCAGCGGCAGAACGTGATGGCGTGCGCGGTCGTGCTGCATACACTCCTTCATATACTCGTAGAGCTTGTTTTTGTTCTCGGCCGTGTGCATATCAATGAAGTCGATGACAATGATGCCGCCCATATCGCGCAAGCGCAACTGGCGTGCAATCTCGGCAGCAGCCACCATATTAACATCAATGGCGTTCTCCTCCTGGTTGGTGCTGTTTTGTGTGCGGTTGCCCGAATTGACGTCGATAACGTGCAGTGCCTCAGTGCGTTCAATAACCAGATAGGCGCCCTTCTGCATAGCCACGGTCTTGCCGAAGAGCGATTTTATCTGCTTCTCAAGTCCGAAATGCTCAAAAATAGGTTGCGCACCATCGTAGAGTTTCACAATCTTCTCGCACTCTGGCGCAATGCTGCGGATGTACTCCTTGGTCTCCTCAAACAGCTTGGCGTTGTTGATGTAGATGTTGTTGTACTCGGGAGTGAACATATCGCGGAGCATAGCCGTGGTGCGGTCGAGCTCGCCAATGAGCAATTTCGGCGGCTGGCTCTTGATGTTCTGGAAAGCGGAGTTCCATTTGTCCATCAGCTCGCGCATCTCGGTGTCGAGGTCGGCAAGACTGGCGTTTTCGGCCACCGTGCGCACAATCACACCGAAATTCTTCGGTTTCACGCTCTGTATCATCTTGCGCAGGCGGTCGCGCTCGGCCTGCGATTGAATTTTCTGCGACACCGAAACCTTGTCGGAGAAGGGCATAAGCACAAGGTTGCGTCCGGCAATCGATATTTCCGATGTCAGGCGCGGACCTTTGGTCGAGATAGGCTCTTTGGCAATCTGCACCAGAATGGTTTGTCCGTCACGCAGCACCTGGTTGATTTTCCCGTGCTTGTCAATGTCGGGCTCCATATCGAAATTGCTGATTGACGTAAGCGGATTCTTACGTTCCAAGTTGCTCTGTACGAACTTGTTGATGGAGCGGAACTGCGGACCGAGGTCGAGGTAGTGAAGGAAGGCGTCCTTCTCGTAGCCCACGTCAACAAACGCGGCGTTCAGTCCCGACATTATCTTCTTGACCTTGCCCAAATAGATGTCGCCCACCGAGAAGTTCGCGTTCATCTTCTCGCGGTTCAGCTCAACAAGTACTTTATCTTCAACAAGCGCAATCACAACCTCCGAGGGGGTTGCGTTGATTATCAATTCCTTATTCACAATATGTGCTTTTAGTTGGGGGAGGCAGATAATATTTTAGGCTTGCAGGTGCAAAGCCGTTCAGTCTTGCCCAACCCGTTATTTCCCAGGCGAGTTCGGCGAACGCGCCCGATAAGTTTAGTTCAGATGACAATAAAACCACAACACACCGCAGTGCGATGTGTGCAAGGTTACCTATATATAAAACAATAAACCTTAAGAGCAAGCTCCAAGGTTTATTGCAGTTCATCTAAAAGAGATTATTTCTTCTTATGACGATTCTTGCGAAGGCGTTTTTTACGCTTGTGCGTAGCCATTTTGTGCCTTTTGTGTTTCTTTCCGTTTGGCATATTCGTACTGTTTTAGATTATTTTACGTTGTCTTTTACTTTCACCATAAAAGTCTTAGCGGGTTTAAACGC
>JAEEGJ010030224.1_pt1 | contig 10604 bp, 7 predicted proteins | sample 8958761 | NCBI WGS metagenome assembly JAEEGJ01 (sample SAMN16246546, study PRJNA631951) | gut metagenome | biome: gut microbiome; feature: rumen; material: RS-attached | host: Bos | place: Iran: Karaj | collected 2018-10
AGCACTAGTCTTGCATGGCCCGTGCAGTGGCTTTCGTACGGCTCGAACATGGGCGTTTCATTGCTCTGGTTCTTGTGAAGCTCCTTGATTTTATCGAGCGCGTCAATGACGGTGACTTTATTTTTGCGGAGCTTCTGGACCCACTTCTTGTATTGCGGAAGGTTGATGCCTTTTTTCGCCTTGTCCGAATATTGCTCGGGGACGGCTAAGAGCTTGTCTGGAACGGGGACGACGATGAGCTTGACTCCACGTGCTTCGAGCGAATCTTTGAAGGCGATGATTTGTGGCGTGTTGTCGGTCCAACGCTTGGTGGCGTTCAAGAGGCTTTCTTGCAAGAACAGCCAGCCGTCCTTGCCCTCGATAGCGCATGCGACTTCTTCGGTGGTGCTGCCGCATTTCTTCATGTCGCGCGTCATCTGCTTCTGGAGCTCGGAGGCGGCGTTTGCCTGTGCGGGCCACAAAGTGCATAAAGCGAAAAGCGCCACGAGGGCGCCTTTTGCGAAGGTTTGAATAACGACCTTGACCATTAATCACCGACCATTAACAGAATACAAGGTCATAGGTATCGGGCTAATTTAACCTAACTCCTAAAACCTAATACCTAAAACCTATTTAATCAACGATTCGCCGGATTCCACGCTCTGGTAGATGAGGGTGTTGATGGTCATCGGGCCGACACCGCCCGGCACCGGAGTGTATGCGGAAGCAACATCTTCGAGACCCTTCTCGATATCGCCCACGCCACCTGGATGGTAACCGGCATCGACGACGACTGCACCCGGCTTGATCCAGGACTTCTTGATGAATTCCGGCTTGCCGACGGCGCCGACCAAGATGTCTGCCTGCTTCACGAATTCCGGGAGGTTTTCGGTCTTGCTGTGGCAAATGGTCACGGTGCAGTTTGCGTTGAGGAGCATCATGGCCATCGGCTTTCCGAGGATGGCGCTACGGCCGACTACGACTGCATGCTTGCCTGCAAGCGGAATGTTGTATGCCTTGAGGAGGCGCATAATGCCGGCCGGCGTTGCGCAACCGTAAGCTTTTTCGCCCATGGACATGCGGCCAAAGCCGAGGCATGTCACACCGTCGACGTCCTTGCGGGCATCGATCGCTTCGAATGCGGCGCGTTCGTCGATGTGGCGCGGAACCGGGTGCTGCAAGAGGATGCCGTGCACGTTCGGGTTCTCGTTGAGTTCCTGGATCTTGTTGAGGAGTTCTTCGGTCGTGGTGTTCTTGTCCATCACTACGCGGATGCTTTCCATGCCGACGCGGGCGCAGGCGTTGCCCTTCATCTTGACGTAAGTGGCGCTGGCCGGATCGTCGCCCACGAGGATCGTCGCAAGAATCGGAGTCTTGCCGGTCTTTTCCTTGAGCTTTGCCACGCGGGCGCTGAGTTCTTCTTCAGTAGTCTTGGCAAGAGCCTTGCCATCCAGAATGAGTGCTGCCATAAAATCTCCGTTTTTCCAAAATTTAAAAAAATTGGGCCTAATTCTAAAGGCTTAAAAAAAGAGAAGCCTGCTCGGTGGCAGGCATGAAAAAAGGTTTAACGGGTTCGGATTAAAATTTATTTCCGAAGAAGGATGGGATGATGATACCGACGATAATGGCCCAAGGATAAGAGAGAGAACCTTTAAGCCAGCCGGTGGAGTAAACGGGTTCAGGTTTCTTTAGGAATTGCAGCTCGTTATCGTTTTGCAAAGTGGATTCGGCTACAACTTTTACTAAAGAATCTTTAACGTTATTAATGGATTCATCGAACAGCCTCTTCTGGGCTGCAGCCGAATCAAGATAACACTTAAAGCTGTTTTTCATTCTGTACTTCCCTTCTGATTTTTCAAGATAGTAAATAAATACCTAATTTTAAAGGGGAAATGTGTGAATTATTTTACAATTGTGAAAATTAGAGATTTAAGTCACAAATTTTTTCGTTTTTTTTCGGCAAAAAAGGTATCTTTTTTTTTAAAGTTTAGGATTGGAAACATTTTTATGAAAAAAATTTGTTATTTGCTGGCATTTCTTGCAGTGAATGGGCTTGTGGCCTGTGGTGGTAGTAAACCTGCACCAGCTGTTAATCCGAGCCCAGCAGCTGCAGCAACCGCAAAACCTGCTCCCGTTGTTCCCGATTTGTCGCCATTGCCAGAACCTGCTCCAGTTCAAGAGCAGAAAGTATTCTTGAATAACGCCGTTGACCGCTATAGCTATGCGCTCGGTGTTGATTTCGGCAGGGCCGTTTCCAATATCAACGTGCCTGTGAAGTTTGACGTCCTTGTGGATGCCATGCGCGATGTCCTTGATTCCAGCCGTGAAGTTCTCATGACGGATTCGCAGTCCGAGGCCGCACTTCAGGATTTGCTGAACCAGATGCAGGTGCAAAAGGAAATTGATGAGTCGGCAGCTTCACGCAAGGCGCTTTGCGATCAGGCCGCATTCCTAGCAAAGAATATCCAGGATCCACGAATCTGGGTCACGAAAAAGGGCGTACAGTATTTAATGCTCAAGGAAGGAACTGGAGTTAGGCCAAAGGCTAACGATAAGGTTCGAGTTCATTATGTGGGCTCCCTTCTCAATGGAACCGAATTTGACAATAGCGTCAAGCGCGGTGCCCCGATGGAGTTTGAGGTGTCGGCTGTGATTGAAGGCTGGCAAGACTTGCTCATGGATATGAAAGTCGGTGAAAAGGTGAGAGCTTGGATTCCAAGTCATCTTGCTTATGGAGAAGCTGGCGCTCCGCCGTCCATTCCGTCTAATTCCCTTTTGGTATTCGAAGTGGAATTGTTGCAGGTGTTCCCTTCCAAGTAACTTGGTGGGCGAGAGAGCTGATTCGCACGAAAAGTGCCAAATTTTTGTTCAAAAGGCGAAGGGCTTTAAGTCCTTCGCTTTTTCTGTTGCTACTTTTTAGGCCATGAATAACGCAGCGTCTGATTTTTATTCTCAACACTTCGAAGTTGCCGGGTTCATCCGTGAAGTGTTTGGCTACATGGACCGGTTCAAGGGTCAGCTTTTCGTCTTGAAAATTGACGATAGCTTGATGGACCATCCGATGTTCCCCGTGCTGATGCGCGATATTGCCCTTTTGCACAAGGCGGGCATCCGCATTATCATTGTGCCGGGAACGCGAAATAGCATCGACGCTCAGCTCAAGGCGTGGGACCTTGAAACGGAATTCTATAATGGCGTGAGGCTCACGAACGAAGAAGCGCTGCCGCTTGTGGAACAGGCATCCTTGGGCGTTGCGCAACGCATCATGAGCCACCTTACGGCGAGCGGGCTTAGCGGCATTCAGGGCAACTGGATTTTGGCGCGCAGCATGGGCGTGATTAACGGTGTCGATTACATGCGCACCGGGCGTATCGAACGCATCCAGCGCGATTTGCTGGAACAGCTCATGGACGAAAAGTTTGTGCCGATTATTCCGCCGATTGGCTGGAACAAGATCGGGCATGCATACAACATTTCGAGTACGGAACTGGCGACGGAACTCTGCAAGTACCTCAAAGTCGGCAAACTCTTCTTTATCGGAAGCGAAAGCGGCATCAAGCTTGAAGGCCTTGTGACGGGCAAGAACACCAAGTATCTTGAACCGACGGATAACGGGCTCATTTCTGCAATGGATGTGGACCAGGCAAAGGAACTCCTGGAACTCAATTCCGATGTGCTCGACTTTGCACAGATGGACTACTTGATGAATGCCATCCATGCTTGCGAGGCTGGCGCAAACCGCGTGCATTTGTTGAGCGGCGAATTCCAGGGCAGCGTGCTACAAGAAGTTTTCAGCGCCCGCGGTGACGGAACGATGGTGTACGCCAACCAGTATTCGAGTATCCGCCCGGCAAATATCGAGGATATTCCGGATATCTTGCGCATTATGCAGGACTACATTGCAAAGGGCTATTTGGTTCCGCGCACGCAGGATTCTATTTCCGAAAAGCTGGAAGATTATGTTGTCTATAGCATTGACAACAGCATCCACGGTTGCGGTGCACTCCATGCGTTCGAAGACGGAATGGCCGAAGTGGCAGGAATCGCCGTTGGCGCGAACTACCGCAAGTCGGGTATTGGCGAAGCGATTGTGCGCCATTTGATTTCGCTTGGCCGCATGAAGGGCTACAAGACTTTGTTCTTGCTTACGACTCAGGCGCTCGATTGGTTCTATCAGCTTGGATTTGAGGATGGAACCGTTGCCGATTTGCCAAAGAGCAAACGCGAACATTACAATCAAAAGCGCAAGTCCCGCATTTTGATGCTTCCACTGGATAAATAGAATTCCGCTTATAGCGTTTTATTTTGAGCGTCGCCATTCTGGGCGGCGCTTTTGTCGTTTTGTTTGTGTGATGTTCCCTTCTATCATTTTTTTTTATTCTGTCCAAAGTATTGTTTGTATATTTATAAGAAATTTGGAGAAAAGATGCGATTGAAAAGTTTGGCTTTTGCGCTATTTGCTGCATTGTTCAGTTTGACATCGTGTTCTGTTTGGGATGATGACGAAGGTGAAATATAAATGCGCTGGAAAGGAAGTTTCCGAAAAAGATATTAGGAGATAAAATGCATTTCCGAAAATTGATTTTGACATTATTGCTTGTTTTGTTGAACTTGATGGCAAGTTCCTGTTCCGGTGACAAGGACGATGTTGTGGTTGCTCGATATGACGATATTGGATTCAAGTATTCTCCGACGGAATTGCAGGGTGCAGTTGAGTATGCGCTCATGATACCGGAATTTGTAAGGATTGAACGCCTTGATGAAAAGTTTAATTCGGTAGATTTTGTTGAGGTCCCGATTGATTCTACTATCAAGAATGCCTTTGTCTTTAAAGTCGGCGAGCGCGATTACGAAACGCCTTTCGTGAAAATTGTGGCGGTTTTCTTGGATGGAAAAAAGAAAGTTGAATTTCCGCAATATGTACGACTGTGGGAAAGCAACAACAATTTGAAATTGAATATCAACGAGTCTTTGATTGCTGGCCGCATCGATTACTTGATGCAAAAAGAAAATTTTGATTATGCCGCAGCCGAAGAAAAAGCGCGTTCAGAAATGACGCAATTGTTTGGCCTTGATTTTAATGCTCTCTATGCGAATCGGTATAACGGTGTGCATTGTGCAAACACGTGGGGATTGTATGAACCGTACCTTTACTGCCGTCATGAGATTTCGGACAGCCTGTTTTATAGCGACTACAGGGAACTGAGCGAACATTTTGCCAAGACGGGGAAAATCGATTCTTCGATGATTGTCCGCGCTGCAGATGCGTGGCTTTCTACTTTTGAAAATACAATCGGCGAGAATGGTAAGCCTACATTTAAGAGCTTATCGAGAAATACTTTTTGGAACGAGTATAAATATTGGCATGATTTCTTTCAAAAAAGCTATGGAATAAAATTCTCGATGTGCGATACTTGCCAAGCGGTAATTGAAAAAAAGAGTAGCGACTTTTATGGTCGTAGGTTTGTATGTGAATTTGAAAAATGGGGCGGGGCTAATTCCTATATTCGTTTGTCTACGCTTTTTGAAGATTCTATTGGAGCGTGTTTGCTGTCGAAAACGGCTCTTATTGAACATAACGGTTTAAATTATTTATGCAAGAAAGAGGAAAATGTATGGAACGTGGAAAATAACCGCGATACTATACTGACGTACAAGTTTGGAACATGCGGTAGTTACGCTACCAAGAATCATGCCTTTTATATGCACGATTCGCTTTTCTATTGTGAATGCCTCGATGAGATAAATTGCGCTTGGACCGATAAATATGTGAAAGCTGAGTTTAATGAAAAAGATTCTTTGTATGCAGAAGTTTTGCACGCGAATGCGCTCTATCGATTTGGGGAATGCAAGGGAGATGGGGATAAGCAACAACTAGATAGTGTTTTTGTGCAATGCTCTTTTGGAAGATGGGTACAGATAGATTCGTTGCTATATTATTTGGGAGGCTGCACGAAAGACAATCAAAAAGGCGAACATCTTGGACTCTATTATTCATGTATAGAATATTGGCAAGGAGCCGATTCTCCTGTATGGCGAGAAGTTTATCCGCCTGTGTATTTTAACGATACTTGCGATTCTAGGTACCAAAATCATGTTGTAAAATATGATAGTACATATTTTATTTGCGAAGCAGAATATTGTATTGAAGAAGATGGTTTTGTAAAATTCGGTTGCTGGGGTATCGGGCATTGGCGTAAAATGAAAGATGACGAAATGATTCTGCCGATGATTGATAATATCCCTTGTGAAAGGAGCCGGATCAATTTTAGAGTTGGCTATGGTGATGATTTCTTTATTTGTAGGGATGGGCGTTGGCATCCTGTAGCTGCGGATTCTGTAATGCCTCCTGAAAAAGATGGCCTTTTCTGTACAGATAGTTTGTATGGACTTGTGAAACGTTATGGCGAGACATACTATATGTGCGATTCTGTAAGGTCGTGGCGTGAAATGCCTGCGTTAGAAGCGGGGTCTTATGCGTTCCGTGATAGCTTGGGCAAATGCAATTCGAATTTGCAAAAGACGATTTATTGGAGTGAAAAAGCGGATGCATTTTTTGGCTGTACAAAAATCGATAGCGTTTTGGATTGGCGAGAAATTCGCTTGGGAAAAGAACCTTACACAATGCCGGAGTCCTTTAAAAAAGAAAAATTCAAGGGTGGAACGTTTACGGATGATTCGATATATTCAGTAACGGTCGATAACAATCTTTATCGTTTTATCCTTTCAAAAAATACGATGTTCCTTTCCCATGTAGATTTGGCAAGCGGTGGGTATGATGCGTATTTCTACAATAAGAATTTATTCTTGCATCGGGAACGTTCAAAAGAAAGATTGTCGTTAGATTCTTTGGATAATAAAAGTGAAAGTTTTGAGACTTTTTATGAAACGTGGAAAGTCGATGTCAAGAAATATAGCGAGTGTAACCGACGTTCCGCAAATGTTGAAACGGTGTCCTTGTTGGACTTTGATGAAACTGCCTATATGGATTGGGCAAGTGCAATGTCGTTTTGTCCCGAGGGTTTCCATATTCCTTCGATAGAAGAATTTAAGCAAGAAGATTATATTTCGTATTTGACGACTGATTTGATGCTTCGGAACGATTCTCCTGTTTTGTGGTATTTTAAAATGCATACGAGCGGATGTTACGAGAACAATAACGTATATTTTGACATCTTTTGGTCTGCAACTGAGAAGAATTCTAAAACGCAGGAATGTTTTGAAATTGCATGGCGTGACCGCGGTGAATTAGGCCGTCGCATCGTAGATTGCCCCAAGGATTTGTACCCGATGGTGCAGGCGCTTTGCGTCCAAGATAAATAAATTCTGGAGGAGATAATGAAATTTAAAAGTGCAGTCTTAACGATATTTGCGGCGATGTATCTTGTCGCATGTTCCGATAACGATGAGGGTGTAATTATTGCCCGAATGGACGAAAACGGATACCAGTATTCACCGGCGTCAGTGAGTGTATCTGTTGAGTATTTGCCAACGATGAAGCCTTCGATGGTCCGTATTGAAGTTGTCGATGAGCAACTGAATGCTGTAGATACAATCGAGTTGTCGAGGGATTCTGCGAATTGGAGAGAAAACAGTTTCACCATGGTTTCCAGGGATATTGAATATCCGCTTTTGAGGATTGTAACGGAGTTCCCATATGGCGAAAAATCCAAGATGGAATTTACGCAGTACCATCGCCTAAATTCGAATAGCCGTAACTATAACATCAGCCAGAATATTTACATGGCGCTTGCATCTTCGCGTATCGAGCATTTTGTAAAGAAGGAAAATTACAGTTTTACAGATGCCGAAGATACGGTTTTGGAAGAAATGTCGAAACGGTTTGGCCTCAATGCAAATCGAATCAAAACGTATGAAATTTCTTCTCACGATATTGGGTTTAGCGATCTGCTTTTGTACGTAATTTGCAGGCACGAAATTTCGGATAGCCTGTTCTACAGTGATTTTAAGAAGTTGCGTGATTACTATGCCGAGAAGAGCTTTGTGGATACGGCAATGGCTATTACGGCGGCAGATGCATGGCTTTCGACTTTTGAAAATGTTCCCGACGAAGATTCGCGCGAGACTGCATTCCAGAGTGTTTCGAGGGATACAGTCGTGGGCTTGAAGAATATGCAGAAGGACTTTTTTGGCCAAGTCTATGAGATAAAATTCACGACGAAAGATTCTGTGAGAATCGAGAAGAAGTCTAGTAAGTTCTATGGGAAATACTTTTATTATGACCGCGATGGCTATAGCGAATATGATGCGCAATGGAGATTTAAAAATCCTATTGAGGATACCCTTGGACTGTGTATTCTTAGTACAAAGTCTATTGTCTCGTTCAAGGGCGATGAATATTTGTGTGAAAATGGCTCGAACATTTGGAAAAAGAATGTGCATCATGATAAACTGCTAGATAGCTATTATGGTTCCTGTGGGAGTTCCAAGAATGGCGAGGCTATTTATACCAGGGATTCGTTGTTCATTTGCGAATGCGACAAATCGGATAATTGTGCCTGGAGCGATAAGTATGCCGGCAAGGAAGTTTCCCGAAGGGATTCTGCTGCTTTTGTAAAGTATATCGAAGCGAAAGCGACCGCGAAATTCGGAAGGTGCTATACCAATGGTTATGGCGATACGAAAAAGCTAGATAATTTGTATATACAGTGCATTAATTCAAAATGGTTTGAGGTGGATTCGCTGACATACTCTATCGGCCATTGTGCAAAGGATAATGAAAAAGGTAAACACCTTGGAATTTATTATGGATGCCGTAGTTATGCTGATTACGGTGCCGGCGATACCGTATGGGCCGAAATCCCGTGGCCAGTCTATGCGGGTGAACCCTGCACTGGAAAACAATTGAGAAAGATATCAAAAGACAGCTTGGATTATTTCATTTGCGAAAATAGCGGTTTGAAAAAGAGTGATTCCAGCGTGGTGTACAAATGGCGTAAGCTCGATAGTGCAGAAGCGATTCCTCCTGTGATTCACATGGATACGTGTGAAAATATAATGCCCTATGACTTTTTGAAAAAGGTTTATGATGGAAATTATTACATGTGCGAGAATGGAAAGTGGCACCCTGTAGACAAGGAAAAACTGACGCCTCCGGAAAAGGCGGGAGATATCTGTTCCTTGGCGCTTTATGATACCGTAAAAAGGTACGATGGGGTTTACTATAGATGCACTGCGTTGAACATGTGGTTTGATGTTGATACCGTAACGTCTGTCAGCTATGCGTATCGCGATAGCCTTGGAAGCTGTGATACTCTTTCGAATGTGGGCTTGCATTGGAACAAGGAAACTTCGGCGCTTTGGAGTTGCGTTAAATCCGGTAGCGAAACTCGGTGGGGTAAAGTTGAATTGCGTGAAAGGGAAGGAGTTTCTTTGCCGGACCCGCTAGACTTGAGCCGTTTTGCAGGCGGAACCCGTGTAAGCACCATGCTTTATACCGTGGATGTTGACGGGATGGTTTATCGTTTTACTCCGACGACAAGTGGCACATGGTATTTGTCCGGCATTGAAGAGCCAGAAGAATAATATTACATTTAAAAATATGAATACACTCGAAGCTATTAAAACACGTCGCAGCACGCGTAAGTTCAAGGCGCAACCTGTTGAACTCGAAAAATTGCAAGCCATTGCCGAAGCGGGCCGTTTTGGACCCACTGGCGGAAACTGCCAGACCAATCACTTCTTTGTGATTTCGGATGCGGCGGTCATTGCAAAGCTCAAGGAACTCGTGCAGGCTGCTTTTGCAAAAATGGAACTTCGCGAAGACCTTTACAAGAGCCTCAAGAATTCTATCACGCTTTCGCGCAAGGGCAATTATTCTTTCTGCTATACGGCGCCCGTGCTTATCGTCGTTGCGAACAAGAAGGAATATGGCAACAACATGGCGGATGTCGCCTGCGCTGTCGAGAACATGATGCTTGCCGCAAACGAACTCGATCTTGGCAGTTGCTATATCAATCAGCTCAAGTGGCTTAATGAAGACCCGACGCTTTTGGAATACCTCCGCTCGCTCGGGCTCAAGGAAAGCGAACGCGTTTACGCTTCTGTTGCGATTGGCTATGCCGACACGGAATCGGGACTCCCGAACCGCGCGGAAACGCCCCGCACAGGCAACGAAGTCGTGTTTGTGTAGCAGGCAGATTTTCTATATTTGCGTCGCGAAATGGTGTTAAAAAGTTACTGGATTCTTCATTTCACTGCGTTTCATTCAGGATGACGATTTGAACGCGTCATTCTGAGGCCAAAGGCCGAAGAATCCAGTTAAGGTAATGCTATACTGGAAACCTCTATTAACTATTAACTGCACCGAAGGTGCCTGTCATGATGGATTTTAAGAAAATGGAAGACGGCTTCCGGATGATTCTGGAAGGCATGGGCGAAGACCCGAACCGTGAAGGACTTATCGATACGCCGAAGCGTGTTGCTAAGATGTACGCCGAACTCATGACGAGCCTTACGGGCGAAATGAAGGCCGAAGACATCCTCAAGACGCGTTTCCACGAAAAGTACGACGAGATGATCATCGTGCCGGACATCCAGTTTGCAAGCATGTGCGAACACCACTTTTTGCCATTCACGGGCAAGGCCCACGTGGCTTACATCCC
>JAEEGJ010030226.1_pt1 | contig 10604 bp, 9 predicted proteins | sample 8958761 | NCBI WGS metagenome assembly JAEEGJ01 (sample SAMN16246546, study PRJNA631951) | gut metagenome | biome: gut microbiome; feature: rumen; material: RS-attached | host: Bos | place: Iran: Karaj | collected 2018-10
GCACACGGATAGAATTTTTAGGATTTAAAGAAGCTGCAACAAGACCTGTGATTTTTCCCATTGCAACTTCTTCTGCATGACTTGGACCTGCAACATAAACTGTGCAGTCTTTATAAATTTCAGGGAGGGCCGATTCTATTGTTTCAAGAATAAGCTTTGGTCCGTTATCAGAAGGAACAAAACCTTTTGTAAGGGCCGCAATAACTGTAGAACCGTCTACGATATTTGGAACTGTGTTAATTTTTGCAAGTGTCTGTGCAAGAAAGATAGACGGAGAAGCTACAAAAAGGAACTCTTTTCCAAAAGCAACCTGCCATATATCATTTGAACAGGTAATGCTTTCGTTGAGCTTAAAGCCCGGAAGAAAGCGCTTGTTTTCATGCTCATTATTTATGGAAGCAACAACATCCTCTTCCAGAGCCCAGATTTCTACCTTATGCCCACCGCGTGCAAGCGCCTGAGCAATACCAGTTCCCCAGGCTCCACCGCCGATTACACCAACTGTTTTTTGTTCCATGGTTCCTCCCGAGCGATTTTCGATTTTAGCCTAGTACCAGCCGTCCTCGCAATCCTTCCAGTCAAAAATTTCTTCATCTTTGAACCAGAGTGCAATTTCGCGTGCAGCACTTTCGTCGCTGTCAGAAGCGTGAATAATATTGCGTTCTGTATGAATACAGTAGTCTCCGCGGATTGTTCCAGGAGCAGCTTCACTTGGCTTTGTAGAACCAACAAATTTTCTGATTAAAGCAACACAATCATCTGCCTGCCATACCATAGCAATAACAGGACCAGAAGTAATATAGTCCACCAAACCCTCATAAAATGGCTTACCTTCGTGCTCTGCATAATGCTTGGCAGCAAGGTCACCAGAAACGTGAACCATCTTCATTGCAACAAGTTTAAAACCTTTTTTCTCGAGGCGTTCAATAACCTCACCTACCAGACGACGATTTACAACGCCCGGCTTTAACATAACAAAACATCTACTCATAGTCTTATTATTATAATGGAGATAAAGAATGTAATCAATATATATAAACATGTAGAAAAATACTGTCTACTCCCGTGGCAAATGTCAGTCGATGTTTTGTTTGTTATTTATGCTAAAGATTATACAGACAAAGCTTCTTCAACGGCCTGAATGATGGAATCCGGTGTAGAAGCGCCTGCTGTTATACCGATGGTTTTTAACTGGAAAAATTCTTCCGGAATGTCAGAAGCAGACTGGATGTGGGCGGCATGCTTACAATTTTCAGCAGCTATCTGGTAAAGGCGGCGGGTGTTGGCGCTGGACTTACCACCAATAACGAGCACTCCTTCTACCTGGCTGCAAAGTTCCTGAAGGGCCTGCTGACGTTCGCTTGTGGCAGGGCAGATTGTATTCATTACCGTTATGTTGCGGAATTTTGCGGCAAGGATTTCGCGGATTTTCTGGAATTCTTTTATACTGTAGGTGGTCTGGCTCATTAGAATTACATTGATTTTGTCGGCGTTGGGAATGTTGAGGGCACGGGCTTCTTCTTCGTTTTGAATCTGAATAAAATTGGGGCCGGCAAAACCTGCAATGCCAATCATCTCGCCGTGATTTTTGTCGCCGGTGATTATTACGTAGTCGCTGTCTTTGGTATAGCGCTCTACCATTTTCTGGCTTGCTTTTACACGAGGACAGGTTGCATCAATTATGCGGCACCCCTTCTCTTCCAAAGCAGCAGTTACACGAGGAGCAACACCATGCGCACGAATAATTACAGTTGAACCATCAGGAATTGTATTGATTTGTGATTCTTCTACCGTGCAAAGTCCCCTGCTCTGTAAATCGGCAAGGGCAGCTTCGTTATGGATGAGAGGGCCAAGTGAATAGACAGTGCCCTTCGACAGGCTCAGGGACCGCGCTTCTGACAAAGCATCTTCTGCAAGATCAACAGCACGCCTTACACCAAAACAAAAACCTAATACTTTTGCACGGATTATTTTCATAGACAAAAAAAACGGCCCCTTTGACAAGCTCAGGGACCGTTGTATTTATTTATTCATCCTTCTTTGCAGCTTTGAGTGAGTGATGTACACCAAACTCTGGCTTCCAGTTCTTGCGGCATGCAGAAATGAAACCGCTTGAAATGAAGATTGAAGAGTATGCACCACTGATCAAACCTACGATAAGGGCGAGAGAGAAGTCTTTGATGCTTCCTGTTGTGAATACGAACAAGGCAATAACAGCGAACAAAGTTGTTACTGTTGTCAAAATAGAACGTACCAATGTGTCGCTCAAAGATTTGTTCAAGATGTCATTGAAGTTCTTAGCTTCATCCATGTACTTAAGGTTATAACGGATACGGTCAAGAATAACGACTGTAGCGTTGATCGAGTAACCGATGATTGTAAGTACAGCAGCAAGAACAGTTGTTGAGAATTCCATCTGAGTCCAGATAATGAATGTCATCATGATAAGTGTATCGTGAATCAAAGCAATTACAGAACCAAGAGCAAAGTCCCAGTGGAAACGAACTGCTGCATAAACCCAGATAAGGATAACTGTAAGAACAAACATCAAAACAGACTTAAGAACAATTGAGTGAGAGAATGAAGAACCAATAAAGTCAGTCTTTACGATTGCAACATTTTCTTTTCCAAACTTGCTGTTAAGCTTGTCATTAATCTGTGTATTTACATCGATTGAACCGTCTGAACTAACTCCGGCACGAATCTGATAGCTTGCATCGGCACCATTACCAAGCTGTTTAATTGAAATACCTTCCATTGAAGAAAGAGCATCGCGAACATCGTCAGTTGTGATTTCTGAAGTTCCAGCCGGGTAAATGTAAAGCTTAGTAGTTGTAAGCTGATTTGTAGCAGCTGAGTTCAAGAAAAGCTTTGTTGTTGGGAATGAACCGTTCAAAACTGTTGTAGAAACTCCATCAATTTTATTCAATTCATTAGCAAGAGCCTGAACTGTTGTAGCTTCGTTAAAGTTGATTGAACGAGTTTCGTTTGTTGTTCCAACACCGGTAATAACAACATCAAGCTGACCAGCGCTCAAATCAAGAGAAACCTTTGCAGCACCACTGTATGTAACTTCGGCTACTGGAGGAGCAACACGAACCTCTTCAATAAGACCAGGTTTGAAGTCAATACCAAGATTAACTCCACGTGTAAACATTCCAACAATACCAAAAATAATAATTACGCAACTTATAATTGCACAAGGAATAAATCCTTTATTAAAAGTCAGTGTCTTTTTCATTATTTAATCCCCCATGCAATGCTTACTTTCTTTGCGTGCAGGACATCGGTATCAAAGTCAAATATGAGACGAGATACGAACAATGCTGTGAATACAGAAGAAATTACACCGATTGCCAAAGAAACAGCGAAACCCTGGATTGCACCAGTTCCAAGCCATGACAAGAAGATGGCAGCGATGAAGGTAGTGATGTTAGAGTCCATAATTGCCCAGAAAGCATTATCAAAACCCATTGAAATTGCAACAGGACGACTCTTTCCATTTCTAAGCTCTTCCTTAATGCGTTCAAAAATCAATACGTTAGCATCTACGGCCATACCGATTGTAAGAATCATACCGGCAATAGAAGAAAGTGTAAGTGTATAGTTGAAAGCAGAAAGAATTGAGAACATCATATAAAGGTTCAAAACCTGAGCAACAACAGCGTTCAAACCAGATCTCTTATAGAACAAGAGCATGAATACAAGGATCAAACCAAGACCAAGGATAATGGCCATGATACCCTGATGAATTGCAGCTTCACCAAGAGAAGCACCAATTACCTGCTGGCTTTCTACAGAAAGTGGAACGTTGAGCCATGCTGTCTGAAGAACCTTCTTAATATTGTTAGCTTCTTCCTGGCTGAATGCACCAGTAAGAGAAACGCTACCAGTATTAATTGCTTCGTTAATGCGTGCGTTAGATTTAACCTTGTTGTCGCTTACGATAGCCATGTAGTCATTTATGTGAGCAGCAGTGAATTCACCAAAGATTGTAGTTCCTTCACCATCAAGATTAAAACAAACCTGTGGCTGACCTGTATACTGATCAGAACGAACTTCTGCAGACTGTACGTGCTTACCGTCAAGAGCAACTTCCTTCTTAACAACAAGCCAGTCTACGCGTTCATCAAGACCATAAGAATCTTTTTCATAAACACCAAATACTTCGCAGTCTTCTGGGATAATTGAAGCATCCATAAGTTCACCAGCAGCATTGAATGTGCTTGCAGGATGCTGTGCATAATATGTTTTGAATGCGTTTGTTGCATCCATATCTGAAAGACGGAAATTAAGGATACCCTTACCCATAATCAAAGTATTGATTGTATCTGCCTGAGCAGCACCTGGGATTTCAATATAGATTCTGTCTTCACCCTGCTGTCTGATAACAGGAGATGTAAGACCAAACTTATCGATACGGCCTGTAAGATTTTCAATAGCATTTGCCATTGCTTCTTTTTTGAAGTCAGCAGCATTTTCTGCAGCAACGCTATCGCCCTGTGATTCCAAAGCAGCATCAAGATCTGCCTTTACGATAACGTTCATACCGCCAGAAAGATCAAGACCAAGCTTTACAGAGTTATCGTAATATTTCTTAGCTTTAAGAATTTCATCACGATACTTTGCCTGAATTACATTCATAAAATCAAGTTCTGAATCATAAGCAGCAACAACATCTTTTGCTGTCATCTTTTCTGGAACTTTCTGTCCATAAGACTTGTACTGCTTCTCGGCTTGCTTATTGAGCCATGCAAAATCTCCGTCCAAAACGGCTTCTGCATCTTTTACCATGCTTTTGATTGTGCGTACATCTTCTGCAGCCTTACTTTCGGCATAGTTCTTGATATTTTCCGTTGAACCTAAGGCAAGCTGTTGAACTTCCTTTGGAGTTCTTCCGTACCAGCTGATTGATGGCCAGAGGAAAACGAAACAAATAGCAAGAACAGCAAGAAGAATAACCAAGCGTGTTCGTTTGTTCATTTTTATTTAACCCCGAATTATATTTATTTTGTTTCTTCTGAAGCAGCTTCTTCCTTAGCAGGTTCTGCGGCTTCTTCTGATTTTTTTGCCTTACCAAATGCAAATTTCTTCTGTTTCTTAGCAGCAGCTTCTTCTGCAAGCTTTGCCTTTTCTGCATCAGAAAGTTCTACGGAAGAAATTGCTGAGCGGTTGAATTCAATTTTGCAATCATCATCAACTTTTACAATTACAGTATTTTCTTTTACTGATGAAATTACACCGTGAATACCACCAATTGTAATGATTTTATCACCCTTTTTGAGGGCAGAAAGCATACGCTGTGTTTCCTTCTGCTTTTTGTTCTGAGGGCGAATAAGGAAGAAATAGAATATTACGATGATAAGTAATAATGGAATAAAAGATCCTGCCATGCTTGCTGGACCTGCAGCCTGTGCGGCACCGGCTGTTAAGAAAGGAATAAAAGACATATATTTTTCCGTCCTATTTTAAATATATTTTGATAATAATATCAGTCTTACAAGAATATCATTAAATAGGAATGATGTCTAGTGATTTACTGAATCAGCTGGGTTAGAGCTTCGTTTAACTTGCGGACGGAAGAATCATTTGGGTTGATGGCTACTACCTGCTTGAGGTAGTATTGGGCTTTGCGGTAGTCGTTTTTGGCGTAATAGATTTCGTAGAGGCGGAAAAGGGCGTCGCTGTTACGAGGGTTTGCAATTAAACTTGAACGAAGATCGGCAAGTGAAGAGTCTTCGTTGCGTTCGAGGAAGCTTTTACGGTAGTACAGGTAGCTCTTAATTTTTGAAGATGCAGAAGGCAGCATAGAATCAATAAGTGTTATAGATTCATCACGAGAAAGAACCTGTGTACTTGCAAGAATGTAGCCTTGAGTATTTAATTCACTTGCGGAGTTTGCATTGTATGCTTTTTGCGCAACATCCATTGCTTCACTCTTTTTACCAAGCTTAAGGCAGATTGTTACGTGTTTTAGAATAAGAGCTTCATTATCAGGCTGCTTTTTAATAAGACTACTGCTTATATCATATGCCTCCTGCCAGTTTTCGCGCTGAACAAGACCTTCAAGAGCGTAAACAAGAGCATCATTATTCGAAGGCTTTCTTTCAAGAACGATAGCAGCAAGCTCGTCGGCATACTTTCCTGCAACCGGACCATCTGTTAATGAAGAAATGCGTGCTGCAATAAGAAGAGCATCAACATTATCAGGGTAAAGCTGCATTGCTTTTTCGATTGTATCTGTAGCAGCGTTTGTATTTTTACTCCAGTCAAGCTGAACTCTTGCTCGCAAAATCAGATAGTCAATATTAGTATCATTCTGGCGTGCATACATATCAAGAAGCGAAACAGCATGAATATAATCATTCTTTTCTATAAATATACGTGCACGGAACAATACAAACTCAAGATCATTTGGAGTCTGCTGAAGAACTCTTGCAACCGCTTCTTCTGCAGCAGCATAGTCCCCCTTTTCAAAGGCTATGTAAGCATTCTGTTTAAGAATTGCAAGGCTTGAGTTACCTGCTCCCCCCGCCTGTTTCATAACATCTTCGGCAAGGGCAGATTTTCCGTTTTTACTTAAAACCTTTGCATATTCAAGGACAATTTCGATATTTTTAGAAGCTTCGTACGCTTTTGAAAGATATGGCTCCGATTTTTCATAATCAGAACGCTTTTCGTAATAAAGCCCCGCAAGATAATTTGCAGCTACAGATGACGGATTAAGTTTCAAAGAATCAAGAATGCCCTGCTCGCACTGAGCCTGAACATTTGCAGTGATATTTGGTGTAAGAAAAACAAGAGCAGGCAGGAATGTAGAAAGGAAATCTGTATTTCCTGTGCTTGTATCGTAAATGCCGTTTCGAACAGATTTTAATGCACCTGTATATGGAGTTTCTTCTGTAGCATCATAAACATTCCAGGTAATCTTTTGCGAAGGCCACAAAATGCGCATGATTTCCGAAGCTGTATAAATAAGAACCTTTTCGTTTTCGGTAAGCTCTGATTCTGTTTTATGCATTTGAGACATTGCTGTTGAAATAGAAGAAGGAGATCCCATTTCTACATTCTTAACAATATCTTCGTTGATTTTTGCAAAATATGATTTAGGCTTTGTTGCAGAAGGAAGCTTTATAGCCTCTGTAGTTTGAACTGGTTCAGTCTTAGTAACTGTCTGCTCATCTGATTTTACAGTATCATCTGATTTTTCTGAAACAACAGGTGGTGCATACTCGCCCGTAGAATGGCTCGATTCTTTTGCAGCATCATCTGTTCCACTGCTTGAGGCACACGCATTAAAAAAGAACGCAGCCAAAACAAACAGCGTAATCAGTGTTGATTTGAGAAAACATGTATTAATGTGAAAAAAATCAGTTTTCCGGAGCAATTAAACCCACCAATAAGTTTATTATTCTACAGGCTCATCAATAGATGCAAAATCAGACATTTCTTCTGTATCCTGATCAATGTTTTCATCATCCTTAACTACAAAGTTAGAATGATTTCTTTGAAGCAGGAAAAATGCAACTATAAATATTCCAGACACAATAAGAAACAAGGGACCACCCACAATAGCAACAGTCTGGAAGGGAACTTTTACAATACCAAAAGAAAAAAGCATGAACCATAATCCCATCAAAAACAATGCAATTGAAGGAATAAAGTAGCCTGCCTGAAGCCTCTGATATTTAATAATTCCGGCGATATATAGAAATATTCCTGCCGTTACACCTATCATCGGCCACCATTGAATAAAAGTATATGGAAGAATTTGAAGTTCATGCAAAACTGTTACAATTCCCCAGAAAACAAGCTCAAATCCAATAAAAATCTGATGAAGCTTTTTAGTATTCCTTATACTTAAAACAAGAACGGGAATACCACTTGCAGCTGCAAGACATGGTAGATAATTGATAACAATATGATGATTTTCTATAGGAACAATTATATTAAAAATCCCAAGACAAATCAAAAATCCGGAGCCACAATACAAGATGAGATTTGCAAAAAATGAACTGTCTTTCTTCATAGCATGCCCCAAATTCTATATATTAAGATAAATATATTTTATATGTAAAATTTAATCTTTACAATAATAAATCACTATGTTAGATTAAAAAATATGAAATTTCAAAAACAAATCCGCGTGATTTTTTCTATATTTATGTGTCTTTCAAGCGCTTTTCTTTTTTCATGTAAAGGCAGGGCATATTCATCTTCATTTACTGCAGAAGAGACCCAGAAACAGCTTAATATTCTGCTTGAAACCCAGGATCTTGATCCAAAACAGCGGTATACAATTATAAATCAGCTTGCTACAAACCTTCTGGCCGAAGAAGATTATCAGGGAGCTATTCTGCTGCTTACAGAATGGGTAGAAAAGAACCCTGATGACATGTATAACTCATACTGGCTTTTAATGACTGCACATGCATACCTTTCTTTGGGCGCAGAGCCTGTTGCAGAGTATTATTTTGATCGCATTCTGCAAAAATGCCCTGATTTGCTTGTAAAAGGCAACTCTATTCATTTTATGTGCCTGCAAAACCTTATTCAGATCAGTAAAACTTCGAGCCACAGAATTAAATATTTTAATGAGCTTATAAACCGCTTCCCTCAGGATGTTAATACTACAGAGCTTTATCTTCGCCTTGCACTTGAATATGAAAGCGATAACCAGTGGGATCAGGCACTTAAAGCTTGTGAATTATTTGTTCAGCAGCCTGATGCTACCACAATTCAGATTCCTGGTGAGCCTGATGCTTATAAAAATGCCCGTCACTTAATTGATTTTAACAATTCTTCAAAGGACTGGACTTTTGAAACACTACAGGAGCTTGAAACTGCTGTAAAAAAGGCTATTTCAAACAGAGACTGGCGTGCACTTGACCGCTACAAAGCAAAGGTTAACTTCTTTTCTATGTCATGGCGACAGGATGAAACAGACCCTAACTCTCAGGAAGAGTTTTCTATGGGTGACTGGATGATTCGTAAAGCTCACTACTCCGATACTCTTGATGAATCTTCTAATGCAAACGAAGCATATCTTAAAACATGGGGCTGGAACACTTATGTAAATACCTGGTACCTTTATTTCCGCAAGGTAAACTTCCCTCTTGATCCTGATATTAACGGCAACTGGGAATGGGCTGGCATTTACATTGGAAACAAGCTGTAATGAAAAAAATAATCGTTCTGATTTTAATATTTTTCTCTATTTGTGCGGGATGTTTTGCACAGGAAATGGAAACAGTTTCTGATGAAGGGGGTTTTGAAGAAGTGGTTTCAACAGACTCAACCACCACAGAAGAGACTGAAACTGTGGTCCCTGAGCCTGTCGAAGGGGTTGATGCAGAACCGCTTGATGAAAATCCCGAAGAATCAGAACCAGAAAACACAGACGACACCCCTGCCCTTGAAAAAAAGCCTCTTTCGCTTGAATATCCGGAACGGGCAGAAATTGAAAGATTCCGTAAACAATACCTTGACCCAAAATGGACAAAAGTTTTATACGATGCACTTGAAAACGCAATTGATTACAGGCTTTATGTGCGTAAGGCCTTAGCCGCGGCAGAGCTTCCTCCCGAGCTTGAATATCTTCCGATTGTAGAATCAAATTATAAGACAAACGCAAAATCACGCTCAGGGGCGCTGGGACTGTGGCAGTTTATGACAAACAGCGTGCGCCCATTCCTTACCTTAAATGATTATGTAGATGAACGCCTTGACCCATGGAAAGAAACAGATGCTGCAATTAAAAAGCTCAAAGAAAACTATGCTATTTTTGGAGACTGGTTTTTAGCAATAGGCGCTTATAACTGTGGAGCGGGTGCAATGACACGTGCACTTGCAAAAGCAGAAGAAAAGGATTTCTGGTATTTGTGCGATAAAAATCTTATTCCTTCACAAACTCAGCTTTATGTTCCAAAGCTTTTAGCAATTGCAGACCTTGCTTTGAACACCGAATACTTTGGAATTGATATTCCAAACCACGAAGAAGAATATGAAGCTTTATATAATGAAACAAATGCTGTTTTTGATTACATCACTGTAAATAAAGCATATTCAATTGCAACTTTAGCCCAGAACATGAGAATTGATACAGCAGAGCTTAAACGTCTTAACCCTTCTTTTGTACTTGGCTTTACTCATCCTTCTGCAAAATCAGCAATCAGGCTTCCGGCAGGAACAGAAGAAAGTGCACGCGCCGCTTTAGAAACAATGGAACCTATGGATTTTCCAATCAAATATACTGTAGAAAAAGGCGATTCTCTCTGGAGCATTTCAAGACGCTATGGATGCACTGTTAGTCAGATTTGCGAGCTCAACGGCATACAGGAAAACGCAATCCTTAAAATAGGAAAAATTCTTTATATTCCCTCAAAATAAGTCGATAATGAACTAATGAAAAAGATTGTTTTTAAAAGCTCAGTTATTTCGTTATTTTTTCTTTTATCGGCAGGCGCTGCAGGCCTTTTTGCAGCTGAACCAAGCCTTGAATCTACAAGCGAAATTAACTGGATTACAAGACGTTTTACTTCTAACCTCACTTTGGATACTAAAAAGGCTGGCCTTGAAATGCCTTCTGGTAAAAAGAAGGCCTC
>JAEEGJ010030227.1_pt1 | contig 10604 bp, 6 predicted proteins | sample 8958761 | NCBI WGS metagenome assembly JAEEGJ01 (sample SAMN16246546, study PRJNA631951) | gut metagenome | biome: gut microbiome; feature: rumen; material: RS-attached | host: Bos | place: Iran: Karaj | collected 2018-10
AAGCTACGGAATGTTCCTGATACATATGTTCTGGCTGTGGCTGCTGGCACCCGTAATTACCCCGCTTATGCACATATCGCTGGCAATCCCGTGCATAGCGCTTGCCACTTACATAGTGAGCTACCTCAGCTGCAAGCTGATCTCCCTTATTCCGGGAAGCAGATGGGTGATTGGCTAGTTGCCAAAAAAGGTAAGAACCTCCCGGATAAGCATCTCCATATCTGAATAATCCGTGACGGTTTCCAGAGGGAACCCGAACGATGCCACCTTGTATCCCTTAGCCGTGAACTGGACGGCTGCAGGGACGTTGTTGCCTGTATATCTGTAGGTTGTGACGCCTTTGTCATCCGCAGGTACAATGCCGTCAGGGTTTTCCACGTGGTAGACGGCGGCGTTGCGCTCGCGGTGGAAGGCAATGGCCTTCCCGCCGCCCGCAGGCGCCGCCTGGCCGGTATATGAACCGTGCCCCGTGTGCCATTTGTAGCCCAGGACTTCCTGTACGAACTTGATGTCCTGCTCCCGCTGCTGCTTGTCAACCTCAATGGGGAAGACCCTGTCCCAGACATCCGTGGCAATGTTGGCACCGGATATCAGGACGTTCCCTCCACCGGAGGTATAACTCCTGATTGCGCTCTGCAGTTCGGCAGGGAATACGGCATAGCGCACCTTTCCGGGGCCGGCGAATATCTTGACCTGCTTGCCGCAGATGATGTCCACTGCGCCGGTTCCCTTGCCCATTGTTGGATCAGCCTCCCAGGCTGCAGCGGAAACGCTGTAGAACGGCCTTCCTGCGGCCATAAGGGCCCGGCCGTGCACCTTTGCATAGTCAAAGGTGTTGCCGGGGATTATGGTGCCGGCCTTGTCTACGCTGCTGCCGCCCCAGCCGGGATTGTCATCGTCAATCCACTCCATATCCCTGCGGAACTCATACACTTCTCCAATGAACGATATGTCGTTGATGTATCCTACGCCGCCGTCCTCGTTGTACAGGAAGCCGCCGTAGGTCTCGGAATCAAACCAGGTGGGCCCGGAGACGCGGTCAAAGTTGTTGACAACCATCACGGTGCTGCCGGTAGGGCTGTCCGGTACGCCAAAGCTGACGATCTGCGACGGGAAACTCTTTCCGCCGTCGTTCACTGCAACTACCTTGAAACTGTAGATATGGCCCTTGGCGTAGTTCAGGCTGGTCTGCACCCAGCCGTCTTCTGTGGTCTTGATAGTTGCGGGAACGCCATCGTCAAAGAAGCCGTCGTCCAGCCTTGTGTATACTATATAGCTCTTGGCATCGGCCGTAGGCTCCAGCTGGTCCTTTGTGGGTTTCCATTTAAGGATCAGGCTGCCGTCTCCGTCTGGCAGTACTGCAATGGAATTTACCGGCAGCGGCTGAACCACATATTCCCGGTTATACTCGTTGCTTAGGAATTTGAGGACGCCTTTATATATAGCCCTGGCAAGGGTGAACTTGAAGTCAGGGTTGAGGCCATACTGCATATCGGCCAGGTTCTGGTGGGCCAGGTTCTCCACTATGATTCCCGGGACGGAGGTGGTACGGGCCTCGCTGTAGGAGCGGTCCCATATCTCCCTGCGGCTCCATTCAGGATTGAATTCTGCCCGTATGTCGTTGCAAATCTGGCTCTGCACCAGGTCTGCGTAGGTACGTCCCAGGTAACGGCTCCTGCCGTCCGCGTAGGTGGCCTTTCCGTCGGAAGATAGCGTGTAGATGGCCAGGGTGCCCACTATGGAGTCGTTGGGGGTTACTCCGGCATCGGAATGGATGGCCAGGGAGACGTCCACCGGAATCTTCTTGCCTGGCTTGTCCGGGTTGACCTTGCTTCCGCCGGTCAGGTCGCTGACCCAGGCGCCGCGTCCGGCAAAGTCCTTTGTATAGTCATCCGCCCAGTTTATAGTCAGGTCCGGCTCGGCGCCTGCCCACTGCATCCAGTAGAGGGCGCCTTCAAGGTAGCTGGCCATTCCGGACGTGGTGTAGCTGCTCTGCGGCGCTTTTGCAACGCCGCGCGCAGTCTTGCCCACGCCGCCGCCAATCTTCACGGCATCCGCCGTGACTACGCATCCGTAAGGCATACTCTTGCCTGAAGGATATACGTTGTCAAGGGTTACGCGAGACTCGGAATCGAACGGGAACGTTCCAAGGTAGATCCAAGTGCTTCCACCCATTTGCTGGTTCACATAGAACTCCGTGGAGCCTCCAGCGTGGTGTACGGTGTAATGTGCGGCATCGCTGCTGTTATTGAGGGTCTTGTACGATACGTACACCGCATAACTTCCTTTCTCCGGAGGGGTGAAAGACCACTTTGCAATTGCGTATCCGTCTCCGGCGGATTCCACACACCCGGTCTGGCGGGCGCTCCCCGCCTTGAACGGTGTATCGCCCAGCATATAGGTACGCTTGGAATCAGCAAAGCCAACTCCCGCGTTGCTCCAGTCCCCGGTCTCGGTATATATGCCCACGCGGCGAAGGAGGCCTGCGCGCTCTCCCGTGAAAGCGGGGTCGTTGTCAATGATTACCTCGTGCTCCTGGAGATCCCTTTCGCGCGGGCTCAGGATGTAAGCGCCCGCATTCTCCAGCATAGGCATAAGGAAGGGGAGCACTATACTTTGGGTGTACAGGTCCTCCACCGTGCCGTGGGTGGGGGCGCGCTGCCATTCCCAGCGGTCCGTGGACTCCTCGAAATAGCGCCCGTGGCTCTGCCACAGGGCAATATGCCTCCCGTCCAGTCCCTTGGGATTGGCCTGCGCTCCCACCCTTCTCACCAGCGGCGTTCCCCCCGGTGCGTTGTAGTGATACGTGGCCTTTGCGGGCTTGCCGTCAAACCCAAGCGCCGGTGTGGCATAATCGTTCAAATTATGGTTCCGGACGTAGATATTTCCAATTGTATTGCTGCTGTATGCGCTTGGGAACAGGGACTTAAGGGTGGTGCGGAACCAGTCTATGTCCGACTTCCTCCACGGATAGTCGCCCAACTCCTGGCTGAAATAGAAATCCAGCACGTTGGAACGCCGCAGCACGCGATCCAGTTTCAAGTCAGTCTCCACGGTGGTGCGCTCCTCAAGGAGTACGCGAAGCGAGTCGCTCGCTTCCACGAAATCCTGCTGGATGGCTCCCTGCGCATATGCTGCACAGGCAATGAATGACGCAATTATGGCTGTCGCTACTCTGCGGATCATTTTTTCTTGGGCGATTTATTTAAGGCAATTATGAGATTAATCAGGAATATGAATACCGAGCCCACTACAAGGGCCAGGACATCGGCCTCGAAATCTTTCAGGTCCGCAGTCCTGTAACTAAGCTGTTTCTGGACCATTTCAGTCCCGGCCGCCAGCGCACACCCCAGTCCAAAGATCAGGGTCACGTGCATCAGCGCCTTGAAGAACTTGCGCGTAATTGGGGCGAACGTCAGGTACATCAGGAAAGGGAAGGGCAGGAACATTATGAAATGCACCAGCTTGTCCGTGGGAATTCCCAGGATCTTCCTCTGCACGTGAGGCAGGTTTTGCAAAGTGGCAAAACACAGGTATAACACCGCGGCCAGATAAATCAGCAGCAGTATTCCAAAGAATATCCTAGTACCTTTTTTCATTGCTTAAAGTGCCTGCATATCATACAGTTTCTTGTAATAGCCGTCCTTGGCTATCAGCTGGTCGTGGTTGCCGCGCTCCACAATGCGGCCTTCGTCCATCACTATGATCTCGTCTGCATTCTTGATGGTGGAGAGCCTGTGCGCAATTGCCAGCGTAGTGCGGTTGCTCATAAGCCTTTCCAGGGCTTCCTGCACGGCGCGCTCGGACTCTGTGTCCAGGGCCGCGGTGGCCTCGTCCAGGATAAGGATGGGAGGGTTCTTGAGCACCGCCCTTGCAATGCTTATCCTCTGCCTCTGGCCTCCGCTGAGCTTTATTCCGCGGTCGCCTATGTTTGTGTCATATCCTTCTTCCTTCTCCATTATGAAGTCGTGCGCGTTGGCAATCTTTGCCGCTGCGATCACTTCCTCGCGTGTGGAGTGCTCCACGCCAAATGCTATGTTGTTGAAAATGGTGTCGTTGAACAGGATAGGATCCTGGTTTACATTGCCCATAAGCGAGCGCAGCGACGCTATCTTAACCTTTCGGATGTCCTTCCCGTCAATGCTTATGCAACCTCCGGTAATGTCATAGAAACGGGGGATGAGGTCCGCCAGCGTGGATTTTCCGGCGCCGGAGGCCCCAACTATGGCTATGGTCTTGCCTTTCTCTATTTCAAGGTTGATGTCGCTCAGCACGTCGCGGTTTCCGTCAGGATACCTGAAGAAAACAGAATCAAAGCTGATGCCCTTGTCCAGGCCGTGGATCTCAACAGCGTCAGGAGCGTCCTGGATGGGGTTTCCGCTCTCCAGGATCTTGTTGATCCTCTCCATTGAAGCCATACCCTTGGGGATGCTGTACGCCGCCTTTGAGAGGTCCTTTATAGGGGCGATGATGCTGTACAGGATCACCATAAAGAATATGAAGGTTGGAGCGTCAATGGGAGCGTTGTCCTTGAGGATGAGGCTTCCGCCGAACCACAGCACCACCGCAATCATAAATGTTCCAAGGCACTCGCTGACGGGATGCGCGGAAGCCTGCCTTGTTGCCACGCGGCTTGTCTTTATGCGCATATTGTCTATGATTCCAAGGAAGCGCCTGCTCATCTTCTTCTCCGCCAGGAAAGCCTTTATCACGCGCAGTCCGCCCAGCGTCTCCTCCACCTGGCTCATAGTGTCGCTCCACAGGGCCTGCGCCTCAAGCGACTGCTCCTTGAGCTTGCGCCCGATGGCTCCCATAAGCCACAGCATCACCGGGGCGAAGACTATGGTGAACAGCGTCAGCTGCCAGGAGATGATGACCATTGCGGCAAAATATCCTATTATGAGGATGGGATTCTTGACGAACATATCCAGCACGCCCGTCACTGAATTCTCCACTTCCTGCACGTCTCCGCTCATACGGGCTATGATATCGCCCTTGCGCTCCTGGGAGAAGTACCCTATTGGCAGGGAGAGTATCTTGTCATAGATCTTCTTGCGCATATCCTTGACCACGCCAGTCCTGATTGGAATCATCACTGCCGATGCGCCAAAGTAGCAGGCGGTCTTGAACACCGTCATCACGCAAAGGAAAAGGCACAGCAGAAAAAGCGTCCTGGATGCTCCGTGGCTGCCTGTGAACTGCGCTACGTAATAATACAGGTTGTTGATAAGTGCCTGGCTGTCAAATGCACTGACCTCGTCCCACGGGATGAGCGTGTACTCCTTGACGTCCATATTGAACAGCATCTTGAGTATGGGCATTATCATACTGAAGGAGAACAGGTTGAATATCACTGAAAGGATATTCAGCAATACGCTCCACCACAGGTATTTCCGGTAGGGAGCCACATACTCCCTGAGCATTTTCCAAAAAGCTTTCATCACTTTGTCTATAAATGGAACAGTCGCGAGGGCAGCTGCCGCGGGAGCACCACCAGGCGCACGTCACGCCTGCCAATGGCGTCGAGCGCCTCCCTGGTGCACCTGTGAGCCTCGTCGGGGGTGTTGTTGTTCTCGCTCAGGTGGCACAGGAACACGTTCCTGAGCCCCGGATGCGAGAACTCCCTGACCGCCTCCGCGCACTTGGCGTTGCTCAGGTGGCCGTATCCGTTCCTGATACGGTCACGGAGCACCTTGGGGTATGGGCCGTGGTCCAGCATATAATCGTCAAAGTTCGATTCTATGATCACGGTGTCGGCGGTTGCGGCGTATTCCAGCGCCGCTGCTTCCGCTTCGCCTGCGTCTGTCATTATCACTACGGTGTAGTCCTCTATCTTTATGCAGTAGCCAACCGTCTGGGTGGCGTCGTGCGGAACTACAAAATACTTTGCCTTTATCTTGCCGGGGACTATCTCCGTCCAGTCTTGGTCTTTCAGTATCCTCCGGCAGGAGGCTATGTACCCTTGCGTGAAAAAGTTGTTCGCAAGGGCCTTGTGCAGGGTTCCGGTGGCAAATACCGGCTTCTGCAGGTACTTGCAGAAAGACCCCAGGGACCTTATGTGGTCCATATGGTCGTGGGTGATGAGCATTGCCTGGAAACTGTCCGGCCCAAGGCCTTCAGCAGCCAGTTCGCGTTTGACGCGGCGCAGGCTCACCCCCGCATCTATCAGGACTCCGGCGCTTATGCGGCCGTCTTCTTCCTGTCCCAGGAAATAACAGTTGCCGCAGCTCCCGCTGGAGAATGACTTTAATAGTATTGAACCCATCTATTCCTCTTCACAATATTTCCCTATGACGCTGTATGCATCCGCAACTCCCAGTTCTCCGGCCCTTGAAAGGTCTATACAGCCTTTCTCCAGGTCTTTCAGGTATATGAGTACAAGACCCCGGTTGAAATAGGCATCGGACATATAAGGATACAGCTGTATTGCCTTGTTGTAGTCTTCTATGGCTTCCACCATCTGGGAGGACAGGGTATGCAGGTTGCCCATATTGAAATAGATATACGGGACATCCTGCACTATCTGTGCGGCCCTTTGCATATCGTTGAGCGCGTCCGTGTAATCGTATGTGTGGCTTACCTGGTCCGTGATGCGGGCCCTGGTGGTGCCCTGGTCGTCCATCGTAAGGGTCTGGACGTTGTTCTGGATGGAGTTTATGAAGTCTATCATCTCCGCGCGCAGCACGCCGCGGTTCATATAGTAGAAGGCCCTGTAGTATTCTGCGTAGCGGTCCCTGGCCGCGTCCGTGGGAGCGGCCTGTATGGCGCTGTCAAACCAGGTGAGCGCCGCGTTGTACTGCTTGTTCTGCAGCTCGTACAGTCCTTTTATGAAATAGACTTCCGAGACGGACAGCTGCGCGCTGTCCAGTTTCTCGTACATCCTTGTCTCGAAATCTTCTCCCAGGATGTCTCCCGCCAGCTGCTGGCTTGAAACTGCAATCGGGACGGGGGATTCCGCGAGGAAGCGGTCTATCAGGGAGTGCTCTATCTTATGCTCCAGGGCATAGTTGGTGTTGTCCGCCTCCTTTGTCAGGCTGAACTTATACAGAGGCTTAAGACGTATGTCTATATCCCTGTGCTGGAGGAGTTCGTCGTTGAAGTCTTTCTTTGCGAAATCCGCATCCAGGGCAATCAGGGAACTGTATTTCTTGGTAGTGTCCGCAAAGGACCCCTCGTCCGTCACGTTCTTTTCCCTGTACTCCCGCACCTTTGCCTGGGCGGTGTCGTAGTCCTGCCTTGAGGCGGCGGTACGGCCCATCATACCCTGTACATAAGAGCGGTTCATATACGCTTTTGCAAAGTCCGGGTAAAGGTCTATGGCCTTGTCGTAGTCCTCCAAGGCGTCCTGCCAGCGCTCCATCTGAACAAAGAAAGCCGCCCTGTTATAGTATGCGAGCACATTGTTGGGGTTGATGTTTATCACCCTGTCCATATCCTCAAGGGCGGAGGGATAGTCTCCCACCTGGGCGCTTATGAGACTCCTGTTGTAAAGCGTGAGTGCGTTGCCAGGTTCCTGCTCCAGGACCTTGTTGAGGTCGCGGACAGCCTCGTTGTATCGGTTCTGCTCGTAATAGATCAGGGCGCGGTTGAACAGAGCCAGGGTGCTGGTGGAGTCCAGGTGTATGGCGGAGTCCATATCCTTGAGGGCTTCGTCATAGTTTTCCTGCTCCGCATAGAGGCGCCCTCGGCGGATGAAGCCTTCCGGATCGAAACGGTCAAGCTCTATGGCCTTGTTATAGTCGTTCACCGCCTTGAGGGTATCTCCAAGGAACAGATAGGAGGCGCCGCGGTTCAGGTAGGCGACAGGGTCGCGCGGCTCCTGGCGGATGTATTTGTCAAAGTCTTTCACGGCGTTCTCGAACTGCTGTGCAAGGAAAAACGTGACACCGCGCGAATAGTAGATTCCGCTGAGGCCGGGACGGAGGTCCAGGGCCTTCTGAAGGTCCGCGAGGGCCTCGTCATATCGGCCGAAGCGGCTCAGGGTGATAGCCCTGTAGTGGTATCCGTTGGTGAAGACGGGATTGATGACCACGGACTGGTTGAAATCCTGATGCGCTCCGCGGAGGTCTCCCAGGTTGTACTTGGCAATTCCGCGGAAGAAGAAGGTCCAGTAGTCCGATGTGTCAAGCTGGGCAAGTACGTTGAAGTTTTCTATGGCCTGGGCGTATTTGCCGTCGGAAAGAGCGTTGCGGCCCCTGAAATAGAATACGTCCTTGTCGTACTGGGCGAATACCGCCTGTACGGAACATATTACTACGATAAGAGAGAGTAAGGCCCTGCGCATCCTTTCAAGTTTTGCTTGAATTTTATAAATTTGCCATAATTATACAAATATAATCATAAATCAAGCCTAAGCGGTGATTCACACCAAAAAAATAGCCCTCTTTTTAACCCTTGCGTGTGCTCTTTTCCTTTGCCGGGAAGCTTCCGCCCAACGCATCGGCCAGCTCAGGAGGGATGTGGAGTTTCTCAGCAGTGAAATGTGCGCAGGACGCGGTACCGGGACCGCCGGTGCGGGGGAGGCTGCGCAGCTGGTCGCCCGCCGCTTTGCCAAGTACGGCCTGGAACCCTTCACGCCAGGATACTGCACTTCTTTCTTTGCCGGGGACAAGATTGGCCGCAACGTAATAGGACTTCAGCCCGGCTGGGGAGACAAATACATAGTGATAACCGCGCATTATGACAACCTGGGTATCCTGGAGGGCAATATGTACCCTGGAGCGGATTCCAACGCTTCAGGCGTTGCAATGCTCCTTGGCCTGGTAGAGGAACTGGCCGGCAACAATTATCCCCAGAGTATCATTTTCGTGGCCCTTGACGCCCACCAGACAATGGGCGGGGCAAGCGACCTCCTGGACCGAATAGAGAGCGGCAGGCTCATAAATCCGCGTACCGGCCGCCCCGTTACGTCTAACCATATAACCTCAGTAGTCAATCTGGATATGCTGGGCGCCACATCGGCCCCTCTCCATCAGGGAAGGCCTGACTATATCATTATGCTGGGATCAGAGAAGCACCGCGACCTGCTGCTTCGCCTTAACATTGATTCTATGGACATAGGCTTCGATTATTACGGCAGCGCTTCATTCACCGATATGTTCCTGAACAGGGTGGGGGACCAGAAGGTCTTCCACGACGCCGGCATCCCGGTGGGCCTGTTCACCTCCGGCATCACAATGCTTACAAACAAAAGGGAAGATACCGCCGACAGCCTGGACTACGAAGTGATGGACAAGCGCTTCACCCTCCTCTACCACTTCTTCGACCATTCCATCCCGCTGCTCTAAATATCCTCGTGGAGCGTATAGTGCGTAACTCAAGTACAAGTCAACTTACCTGCCAAAAACAAAACGGACTCCGGTAGATAAAGTGAACACGGCTGGATGGAAGGTACGATATGTTTCAAGAACATTATAATCGCGGGGGAAAGTATAACTGAATTGAGGCTCTAAATAAACTCCAAGCCAGTCTGATACGTTCAACTGGAGGCCTCCTGCCCCAAGCAAAGAAAGACTGAAGCCATCTTTATTGATTCTTTCACCTGCAAGAGAGGCTCCCACACAATAATCTCCCTCCACTCCGCCGCCCAGATAAACATCCAGCCACCTATTGGAAGCCAGAGTCCAGTCCAGACGGACCGGTATGCCTATATAATGGGCAATCTGTGTCTTTTTTCCAGAAATGGAGTATCTGAAACTTGACTTATACCTGGAATACTCCAATCCCGTTGTCAGGTTGAGCCTTTCTGATAATTGTATCCTTGCAGAAAGAGCAGCCTTGATGGGTACCTGATGGGAACGGTTTCCCGTCAGAACAACCGACGGCTCCTCTTGATCCTGGGGATTCGTTGTTTCAATTGGCTCAGAAGGTTGGCCAGTTGGAGTCGTCTGGGATCCTTCAATGCCAGAACCAATATTACTTCCGGTTGAACTGCTGATTGAGGATATTGGTTTTGTTATGACTGGAAGATTCAAATTATTAATCTCAACAATGGCAGGGGTAAGAATTGCCGCCAGTAATCCACCGCCTGCAATTGCCCCGGCAGCAGGTCCTACCTTCAGTTTCACGGTCTTGATGCTCTCTTCCTCTGGAGCGAACGGAGATATCAAAGGAATAACAGGCTTGTCAGGAACCGTAGACGCTTCGGTACCCGTCGTAGCCTGTTTCCCCTCCATAGGAGTAACGACCGGATCGACTACTGGATTAGTCTGTTTGTTATCCAGACTTTCGTCGGACTCTTTAGACTTTGATAAGGATATTGCCTTAGGAGCCACGGTTATCTCAGGATTACCGGTTGACTCTGGGACTACTGCCGGTTCCGAATCAACATATACAGGGGTTTCCGGTTGCTCAGCCACCAGGACGCCATTCTCCTGCGAGGTCGGATGGCGGAGCAGGAGCACTGCGGCCAGCCCCGCGGCAAAAGCAGCAACTGTCACACAAATCAAAGGGTAAAGCTTTCTGGACGAACCGTTGCCAGTTCCATCCTTAAGCGCGTGGAATTCAGAAAGGCTACCCTCCGGAAGGGCGCTTTCGTATCCGTCCAACTTATCCTTAAATATGCCTTCCCACTTTCTCATCATCCTTGTCTGTTCAGATAGTGC
>JAEEGJ010030231.1_pt1 | contig 10603 bp, 10 predicted proteins | sample 8958761 | NCBI WGS metagenome assembly JAEEGJ01 (sample SAMN16246546, study PRJNA631951) | gut metagenome | biome: gut microbiome; feature: rumen; material: RS-attached | host: Bos | place: Iran: Karaj | collected 2018-10
GGGAAGAAGGCGCCCCCGCCGCGCTGGACCTCATCCGGAAGCATCAGGTGGAGCTGGTGATCAACATCCCCAAGAACTTCACCCACAGCGAGCTCAGCAACGGTTACCAGATGCGTCGCGCCGCCATTGACTTCAACGTGCCGCTCATTACGAACAGCCGCCTGGCGACCGCCTATATCCGGGCCTTCTGCACCGTGCCGCAGGACGCCATCTCCATCAAGAGCTGGGACGAGTATTAGCCGCCGTGGCCCGGTCGAAGTTCCTGTATCATCTGCTCGCCCTCGCCGTCGTGGGGGTTTGGGGCGTGACCTTCGTCTGCACGAAGACCTTGATTTCCGCCGGACTGGATCCGGCGGAAATCTTCGTCGTTCGCTTTACGATGGCCTACCTCGGCATCTGGGTCCTTTCGCTTCTGCAGAAGGGTCCCCGCCGCCTGTGGAGCCGCAATTGGAAGGATGAGCTGCTGTTCTTCTTCCTGGGCGTGACGGGCGGATCGTTCTATTTCCTGACGGAAAATACGGCGCTCGCCTACACGCAGGCCAGCAACGTGGCGTTCCTGGTGTGCAGCGCGCCGCTGATGACCGCGCTCCTGTCGCTCGCCTACCGGTGGCTGCGCCGCGACCGTTTCGCGGCCGCCCTGGAGCGGGTGGGTTCGGGTTGGCTGCTCGTGCTCGGGACGCTGCTGGCCCTGGGCGGGATGGCACTGATGCTGTTCGACGGTTCCCGGGTGCAGGTGTCGCTCCGGGGCGACCTGCTGGCCCTGGGCGCTGCCCTTTGCTGGGCGCTGTACAGCCTGTTCATGGGAAAGATGACGGACGAGTACGGGGCCGTGTTCGCGACCCGGAAGGTTTTCTTCTACGGCCTGCTGACCATCCTCCCCTTCCTGCTGGGCCGGGAATTCGCGCCGCTGGAGCTCTTCTGCCGGCCCGTGGTCTGGGGGAACCTGCTCTTCCTGGGCTTGCTGGCTTCCCTGGGCTGCTTTGTGGCGTGGAATCTGGTGATGTCAAAGATCGGGAACCTGACCTCCACCAACTATGTCTATCTGAATCCGGTCTTTACGCTGGTGTCGGCCATGATCATCCTCGGCGAGCGGCTTACGCCCGCCGGGGCGATCGGTTCAGCGTTGATCCTGCTGGGCGTCGTCCTGGCAGGAAGAAGGAATCAATAGTTCTCCGCGAGGACCTGGAAATAGGCCTGGGGATGCTGGCAGACCGGGCAGATCTCGGGCGCCTGCTTCCCGACCACGATGTGGCCGCAGTTGGAGCACTGCCAGATGGCGTCGCCGTCCTTGGAGAAGACCTTCTTGTCCTGGATGTTCTTGAGGAGCTTGCGGTAGCGCTCCTCGTGGTGCTTCTCGATCGCGCCGACCATCTCGAAGCGCTGCGCGATCTCCTCGAAGCCCTCCTCGCGCGCTTCCTTCGCCATGCGGGCGTACATGTCCGTCCACTCGAAGTTCTCGCCGGCGGCGGCGTCCAGGAGGTTGGCGGCGGTGTCGGGGACGCTGCCGTCGTGGAGGTATTTGAACCAGATCTTGGCGTGCTCCTTCTCGTTGTCGGCCGTCTCCTGGAAGAGGGCCGCGATCTGGACGTAGCCGTCCTTCTTGGCCTTGGAGGCGTAGTAGGTGTATTTGTTGCGGGCCTGGGACTCGCCGGCGAAGGCCTCCTGGAGGTTCTTCTCCGTCTTGGTGCCGGCCAGGCTCTTGCCGGGCTTGAAGCCGGCCGGGGCGGCGGGCGCAGCGGCGGCTGCCGGCGCGACAGGGCGGGTGCTGCCGTCGTCGAGGATCTCTACGAACTTCTCGCGGGGCTGCTTGCAGCGGGGGCATACGGCGGGAGCTTCATCTCCCTCGTGGATATATCCACAGACTGTGCATTTGAATCTTGCCATAATAACTGGATTTTCGGTTAGTGTTTGTCAGACAAATGTAAAAAGAAATCTCCCGAAAAACAAAAACTTCCGGAATGCTCCGAAATGCAGTAAAAAGAGGTGTCGAACCCCGAAAAATATACGGAAATTGCAGAATTTTGCGTACTTTTGTGGATTATGGAACTTAGCACGAAATACAACCCCTCCGAAGTGGAGGACAAGTGGTACGCCTACTGGCTGAAGAACCGGTGTTTTCATTCCGAACCGGACAACCGCGAACCTTATACGATCGTCATTCCGCCGCCCAACGTGACGGGTATTCTCCATATGGGCCACGTGCTCAACAACACGCTCAACGACGTGCTCATCCGCAAGGCGCGGATGGACGGCAAGAACGCCTGCTGGGTGCCCGGCACGGACCATGCCTCCATCGCCACGGAGTCCAAGGTGGTCGCGCGCCTCAAGGAGCGCGGCATCTCCAAGGAAGACCTCACGCGTGAGGAATTCCTCAAATACGCCTGGGAGTGGAAGGAGGAGCACGGCGGCATCATCCTGCAGCAGCTCCGCAAGCTCGGCGCCTCCTGCGACTGGGACCGCACCCGCTTCACGATGGAGCCGGAACTGTCCGAGGCCGTCCTCGCCACCTTCGTCCACTTCTACCGCAAGGGGTGGATCTACCGCGGCGTGCGCATGGTCAACTGGGACCCGGTGGCCCTGACCGCCATCTCTGACGACGAGGTCATCCACAAGGACACCAAGAGCCATTTCTTCCACCTGAAATACTACGTCTCCGACGGCCACGGCAACCCCACGGACGAATACCTCGTGATCGCCACCACGCGCCCGGAGACCATCATGGCCGACGCCGCCATCTGCGTGAACCCCGCCGACGAGCGGCACCACTGGCTGCGCGGCAAGAAGGTGATCATCCCCCTGATCAACAGGGAGATACCCGTCATCGAGGACGACTACGTGGAGATGGACTTCGGTACCGGCTGCCTCAAGGTCACCCCGGCCCACGACGCCCACGACTACGAGATTGGCCTGCGCCACAACCTGCCCGTCCTGGACATCATCGACGACCACGGCCGCCTGAACGAGAACGCGCAGATCCTCGTGGGCGAAGATCGCTTCGTGGCCCGCAAGAAGATCGAGAAGATGCTCGAGGAGTCCGGCAACCTGGTGAAGGTGGAAGAGTACATCTCGCCGGTGGGCTACAGCGAGCGCACGGACGCCGTCATCGAGCCGAAGCTCAGCGCGCAGTGGTTCCTCAAGATGGAGGACCTCGCTGCCCGCGCCCTGGACCACGTGGAGTCCGGCCGCATCAAGTTCATCCCGGACCGCTATCGCAACACCTACCGCCACTGGATGGAGAACGTCCGCGACTGGTGCATCTCCCGCCAGCTCTGGTGGGGCCAGCGCATCCCGGCCTGGTATCTGCCCGACGGGCAGGTGGTGGTCGAGGAGACGGCCGAAAAGGCCCTTGCAGCGGCGCAGAAGATCGATCCGTCCCTGACGGCGGCGGACCTGCGGCAGGACGAGGACGTGCTCGACACCTGGTTCTCCAGCTGGCTCTGGCCCATCTCGGTCTTCGATCCCGAGTATCCCGGCCATCCGGAGCACAAGCCCAACCGGGACCTGTCCTACTATTATCCGACCAGCGACCTGGTCACGGCCCCCGACATCATCTTCTTCTGGGTGGCCCGTATGATCATGGCCGGCGACGAATTTATGCACGACGTGCCGTTCCGCAACGTCTATTTCACCGGTATCGTGCGCGACAAGATCGGCCGCAAGATGTCCAAGACCCTGGGCAACAGCCCCAACCCGCTGGACCTGATCGCCAAGTATGGCGCCGACGCCGTCCGCCTGGGTATGCTGCTGTGCGCCTCCGCCGGCAACGACATCCTCTACGACGAGTCCCAGGTGGAGCAGGGGCGTAACTTCTGCGCCAAGATCTGGAACGCCTGGCGCCTCGTCAGCAACTGGAACGTGGACGCCGCCGCGGAGCAGCCGGAAGCCGCCCGCGTGGCCGTGAAATGGTTCGACAACCTGCTTTCCCGCACCATAGAGACGGTCGAGGACCATTATGGCAAGTTCCGTATCAACGACGCCCTGATGGCCATCTACAAGCTCTTCTGGGACGACTATTGCAGCTGGTTCCTGGAGCTCGTGAAGCCCGAATACGGCAAGGCCGTCGACAGCCGCACCTACGAGGCCGCCGTGCTCTTCTTCGAGAAACTCATCAAGCTGATCCACCCGGTGATGCCTTTCATCACCGAGGAGCTGTGGCAGGCGATGGAGCCGCGCCGCGAGGGGGAGACCATCATGTTCCAGCGCACGCCGGTCGCAGGACCGTATGACGCTGAATTCCTGGCCCGTTTCGACCGGGCGCGCGAGGCGATCATCGCCATCCGTGCCGTCCGTGCCCAGAAGCAGATCCCCCCGAAGGAGTCGCTCGACCTGTTCATCGACGGCGAGTTCTCCGACGAGCTGCTGCCCGTCATCCGCAAGGTGGCGAACGTGGGTATGATCAAGGCGGGTGCCGCCGAAGGCGCCTCCGTGTCCTTCCTCGTGGGCACCATCAAGATGAGCATTCCGCTCGCCGGCTTCGTCAACGCCGACGAGGAGAAGGCGAAGCTGCTCGCGGAGCTCGACCACCAGCGGAAATTCCTCGCCGGCGTGCGCGCCAAGCTCTCCAACGAGAAGTTCGTCGCCCACGCTCCCGAGGCGGTGATCGCCGTCGAGCGCAAGAAAGAAGCTGACTGCCTGGCGAGGATCGAGGCGCTGGAAGCCTCCTTAGGTGCAATCAACTAATTCTAAATGAATATGTTAGTATATCCACTTTTTATCGGAACCTGGGAGCTGATCCTCCTCATCGTGGTCATCGTCCTGATCTTCGGCGGGAAGAAGATTCCCGAGTTGATGAAGGGTGTCGGCAAGGGTGTCAAGAGCTTCAAGGAAGGCCTGAACGAGATCGACGAACAGGTCAACCAGGCCGATGGCGACAAACCCGCTCCCAAAGAGGAAGAAAAAAGCGCTGACGGGCAGTAGGCTGTGGCAGGGGAGGACGCCGGCAAGGAGATGACCTTCTGGGACCATCTGGATGAGCTGAGAGGTACGATTCTCCGCTCGCTTGCCGCCGTGTCCGTCTGTGCCGTCCTGGGCCTCGTTTTCAGGGTTTTCCTGTTCGACGGCATCATCCTGCCCCCGACGCGGCCGGATTTCTTCGTGTACCGCCTGCTGGGCTGGGATTTCACGATGCAGCTGATCAACGTGGAGTTGAGCGCCCAGTTCTTCGCCCACCTGAAGGCTGCCTTCGCCGCGGGACTCGTCGTCGCATTCCCGTACGTGATTTTTGAGCTGTGGCGCTTTGTGGCCCCTGCGCTTTATGCGCGGGAGAAAGGACCTGTCCGGACGGCTTTCTGCCTGTCCACGGGGCTTTTCTACCTGGGCGTGGCGGTCGGCTATTTCATCGTCCTGCCTTTCTGCCTCCGCTTTTTCCTGAGCTATACGGTCAGCGACGCCGTGGCGAACACCATCACGCTGGGCTCCTATATGTCGATGTTCTTCAGCATGGTGCTGCTGATCGGCATCACCTTCGAATTCCCGACCGTGGTGATGGCCCTGGGCCGTCTGGGCATCGTCAGCCGCAGCGTGCTGCGCAAGGGGCGCAAATACGCCCTCGTGCTCGTCCTGTTCCTCGCGGCGCTGATCACGCCGGCCGACCCGTTCTCGATGTTCGTGCTGGCCATCCCGCTTTACCTGTTGTACGAATTTTCCATCCTGCTATGCTCGAAGTCTGCGGAGAAGCCCGAAACGGAAGAATAGCCTGCGTCAATTGGCCGCAGGCCTTTCCCGAGCGTCCGGAGGTGGATTTCGACATCTCCCATTCGGGCGACAGCCTGCACCTGCATTTCCGCGTCCGGGAGGACGCCGTGCGGGCGGTGTGCGACGCTGACGGGGGTCGCTCCTGGGAGGATTCCTGCGTGGAATTCTTCTTCGCCCCGCGGCAGGACGGGGTCTATTATAACCTGGAATGCACCTGCATCGGCAGGATCCTGCTGTGCCGGGGCGCGGGGCGCCACGGACGGGAGCCCCTCCCGGAGGCGATCCTGCAGGGCATCCGCCGCCGCGCGACGCTGGGCACGGAGCCTTTCGGCCTCCGGGCGGAGCCGACGGCCTGGGAGGTGGAGCTGGACATTCCGGCGGCGACCTTCGGCCTGGACACGTTCTCCGGCCTGCAGGCCCGCGCCAATTTCTACAAATGTGGCGACCTGCTGCCTGTCCCGCACTACCTCAGCTGGGCGCCCATCGCCACGCCCAATCCCGATTTCCATCGCCCGGAATTCTTTGATACACTGATGTTTGTATGATCTCGATCGAGGATGTGACCGTCGCCTATGGAGGTTTTGTCCTGCTGGACAGGATCAACTTCCACATCAGCGGGACCGACAAGATCGGCCTCGTGGGCAAGAACGGGGCGGGGAAGTCCACCATCCTCAAGCTGATCGCCGACCTGCAGAGCCCGACTTCCGGCCGGGTGGACAAGCCGAAGGACCTCACGGTCGGCTATCTGCCGCAGATTATGGAGCACCACCGCGGACGCACGGTCCTCGAGGAGGCGATGACCGCCTTCGAGAGCACGGCGGCGATCGAAGAGGAGATTGCGCGCGTCACGCGCGAACTGGAGACCCGCACGGACTACGAATCCGACGCCTATTCCGCCCTGATCGAGCACCTGACCGGCCTGAACGACCGCCTGGAAATGAGCCATACGGAGCCACCGGAGGTGCAGGCGCGCCGGACCCTGCTCGGCCTTGGTTTCCTCGACGACGAGCTCGGCCGCCCCACGGAGACCTTCTCCCAGGGCTGGAACATGCGCATCGAACTGGCCAAGATCCTGCTCCGCCAGCCGGAGGTGCTCCTGCTGGACGAGCCGACCAACCACCTCGACATCGAGTCCATCGAATGGCTGGAGGAGTACCTCAAGTCACGCCGCTGCGCGCTGCTGCTCGTCAGCCACGACCGCCGCTTCCTGGACACGGTCACGAACCGGACCGTGGAGGTGATGCTGGGCCATATCCACGATTATAAAGTCCCATATACCAAATACTTGGAGTTACGCGCCGAGCGGATTCAGCAGCAGGTCGCCGCCTACGAGAACCAGCAGCGGATGATCCAGAAGACCGAGGAATTCATCCAGGCCTTCCGCTACAAGCCGACCAAGTCCAACCAGGTCCAGTCGCGCATCAAGGCGCTGGAGAAGCTGGACCGCATCGAGATCGACGAGACCGACAATGCCCGCCTGACGGTGAAATTCCCGCCGGCGCCGCGCTCCGGCGACGTCGTGTTCAAGGGCACCGACCTCACCGTCGGCTACCCGCAGAAAGTCGTTTTCCGCCACGCGGAAGTGGAGATCAAGCGCGGGGAGAAGGTCGCCCTCATCGGGCGCAACGGCGAAGGCAAGACGACCTTGATGCGCGTGATCGCCGGCGAGCTGCAGCCGATCGGCGGCGAAGCCCGCCTCGGCCACAACGTACAGCTTGGCTATTATGCTCAGAACCAGGAAGATATCCTGGACAAGAACGAGACGGTGTTTTCGACCCTGGACCGCATCGCGGTAGGGGATATCCGGAGCAGGCTCCGGGACCTGCTGGCGCAGTTCCTCTTCCGCGGGGAGGACATCGACAAGCGCGTGTCGGTGCTCTCGGGTGGCGAACGCGCCCGCCTGGGTATGGCGAAACTGATGCTCCAGAGCTACAACCTGCTGGCCCTCGACGAGCCGACCAACCATATGGACATCAAGTCGAAGGACATCCTCAAACAGGCCCTGAAGGCCTACGACGGCACCCTGATCGTGGTATCCCACGACCGCGACTTCCTGGAAGGGCTGGTGGACAAGATGTACGAGTTCCGGGACGGACAGGTGCGGGAGCATCTCGGCACCGTCTCCGAGTTTCTCGCGAAGCGCAAGCTGGAGACGCTCCAGGAGCTGGAGCGGAAATTCGCCCCGCCCGCGCCGAAGCAGGACAATTCCGCGAAGAGCGCGGCCTTCGAGGCCCGGAAGCAGGAAAACCGGATGGACCGGAAGAAGAAGAACCGGATCTCCTACCTGGAGAGCGAAATCGGCAAACTGGAGGAACGGATGAAGGAGATCGAGAACGTGCTGGCCGCCCCGACGGAGAAGGATGACATCTTGGAGCTGACCCGTACATACCTGGAGTGCAAGCGGGATCTGGATGCCAAGACGGAGGAGTGGGGGACTTTGATAGAATAATTATTCTATATGAATAGGCTGATATATCGTATTTTAAGTTTATCTATCGGAATCTTTGCTTTAGCTTTGGTGCCGGTGCTTGCCCAGACGGTCACCCATCTGGAGCCGGAGGATTTGTCTCCCTTCGACCGCATCTCGCTGGGCGGGGATTTCGCCCTGGATCTCCATTACGGGAAGCAGTATCGCGTGCAGGTGGATATGGAGGATCTGTTCGTCGATTATCTGATGCTGGCCGTGGAGGACAGCAGCCTGACCGTTTCGGTGGACGACAGGCGCGTGCCGGGGGACATTCGCCGTATGTTCCGCAACAGGGAGGCTTCCCAGCCGGTTTTCCGCGTGTCTGTCACGATGCCGGAATCGCTGTCCTACCTGCGTCTGGCGGACAATGCGTCCCTAGCCTCGGCGGACGATCTCGTGTTCAATCCCGATGAATTCGCCCTCCGGACGACGGACAACGCCCGGACGGCCACCTTCACCGTCCGTTCCGGACGCGTGTCCCTGGATATGGACAAGAAATCGGAAGTGCTGATGCGCAGCGATTCGGATACGCTCTTCATCCGGATGGCTGGCAATTCCAACCTCGCCGTCGAACAGCATACCAAGACCACGGTCATCAATTCCGTGGCGAACACGTCCATCCAGCTGGAAGGGGAGACGGAGGGAATGGAGGTCCACGTGAAGGGAACTTCGAAGGCGATTCTCAACGGACTGGCGGACCACGTGTCCTTCGAAATGGCCAATTCGACCAACGTGAATGCGATCAGTCTGGAGTGCCGGGAAGCCCGTGCGACGATGAACGGAATCTGCACGCTTTCCCTGTCCGTCACCGACGATCTGTACGTCGATCTGACCCACGGTGCGAACCTGTATTTCCTGAACGAACCGAACGTTCACGTCCAGTATATCAAGAGTTCTTCACTAATGCCTTATGATCGGAAATGATCGATAATAAAACAAAGATGTTACTTATATTAACTTTTTTGTTTTATTTGCTGATTATCACTACTTAGAGTCCGATTCGATATATTTCCTCAAAAACTGCAGCGCGACGTTCGCGAAGCGGCGGATATTGCCCTTGCGACCCAGGTCGCACCAGTATTTTTTAGTGACGGTTCCGGCGGGTCCGGTCACGGCGATCCACACCGTCCCTTCAGGGTTCCCGAGCTCGTCGCCGCCTTCCGCCAGGCCGGTCGTGGCCACGGCGTAGGTGCTGCCGGTCAGGGCGCGCACGCCCTCGGCCATGGCGGCCGCGACCTCGCCGCTGACAAGGCCTTTTCCCTGGATCACCTTGTGGGGGACACCGAGGACTTTCTCCTTGACCGCGACAGCGTAGGAGGTTACGGATCCGAGGTAATAGGCGGAGGAGCCGGAGACGGTCGTGAGGAGGTGGGAGATCTGTCCGCCCGTGCAGGATTCTGCGGCGCTGAGGGTCTTTCCGCTAGCTTTCAGCAGCGTTCCGATTCGGTTTTGAACTGGTTCTCTCATTCTTGGTGCGGTTGAGCAGGTATTTGAGCATATTTCCGACGAATTTGGGGCCCTGGCGCACCAGGCCGGTGCGGACTTCCACCAGGGTGGCGCCGGCGTCGAGCGCCTCCGCGGCCTGCTGGGCAGTCTCTATGTGCGTGTTGGCGATGATGGGAATGCGGTTTCCGCCCCCGTACGAGGCGATTTGGCGGACTTGTTCGAGGCTGCGGGCCTCGATGCCGTCTATGCCGTTCATAAGGCTGAAATCGAGGATTTCGCTTAATTCCGTGGCGGTTATCTCTTTGGGGAGCTTGAGGACGATGGGTTTGTAGATTTCTTCGGCCAGGCGTGCGTTCAGCAGAGGATCGAGGATGTCCGTGCCGGGCTGTCCGGAGAGGTCGATGACGAAGAAGTCGCAGAAATCGTATGCGAGGGCGAAGGCCGTCAGGAAGTCCCGGTCGATGCAGCAGCCGAGGATGTCGTTCTGCGGGTCGTCCTGGATGTGGCGGACGGCTCTGCGGACGCCGTCAGCGCCCATCGGTCCTATCTCTACAAAGCTGAATCCCAGGTTGTTAAGGTCGTTGTAGAGCTCTCCGTGGATGTCCAGGCCGGCGCCCAGGCCGACGGGGTTGTAGAAGGGGAGCCCGAAGACTTCGCGCTGCAGGCCGACAGGGCGGTTGTTGTGGAACCAGCGGCTGAGGGTGCGTCCCAGGGGCACCATTTCGATGAATTCGAAGTACCGGAGGGCCCTTTTGGAGGCCTTCTCGATGTCTGCATTGCGGACAAAGGGTTTGACGAACAGACTATACAATCCCATAACAGGACAAATATACAGATTATTTGGCAATTAATGTCCATTTAACCGCCAGCCGGTTGGAATACCCGCCTCGCTTCCAGCTCAGCGGGTATTCCAACCGGCTACGGCTCACGGTACCATTGCGCCTGCCCAGCCAACGCACGCCCGCGCACGGCCCCCGACGGCACGGGCAAACGTCC
>JAEEGJ010030232.1_pt1 | contig 10603 bp, 10 predicted proteins | sample 8958761 | NCBI WGS metagenome assembly JAEEGJ01 (sample SAMN16246546, study PRJNA631951) | gut metagenome | biome: gut microbiome; feature: rumen; material: RS-attached | host: Bos | place: Iran: Karaj | collected 2018-10
CAGGAGGCGCCACATGAAACGGTATTGCCGCCACGATATCGTGGCGGCAAGCTGTTTCGGGAGGATATGGACCGTTAGCTCAGTTGGTAGAGCAGCCGGCTCATAACCGGTCGGTCCGGGGTTCGAGTCCCTGACGGTCCACCAGTATTTTTCTGATGCTGACAGGGATGCGATCCGCACAGGATCGGCCAAAAACTACATACAGGGGAATAGCTCAGCTGGTAGAGCGGCGGTCTCCAAAACCGTAGGCCGAGGGTTCGAAGCCTTCTTCCCCTGCCAAGCAGCAGCCCGACTTTGTCTACCGGACAAAGTCGGGTTGCTGTGCGTTTTTGAAAAGACTTATGTTTACAACCTTTCTGAAAAAAGATAAAATGCTTTATAGAGTCGTTCAAGAGTATGCACACAGGAGAAATATCATGGAAAAGCAGAGAGCTATTGAAATAGTCACCGCAGATCTTCAAGCTTCTTGACCTATTCCCGCGAACGGCAAATGTTCCCGGACACAAGATTGAAAAAAGGAAAACGATGAAGGAAAACATGATTGTAATAAAGAAAGTTGACAGGGACAATTTTTTTGAAACGTCTATGGATTTGTTTGACCGATATCAGGAAGTCCAGAATGTCTTCCGCATGGAAAGCGGAAAGCTTGTTTTGAAAAAGCAACCCTTTACCGAAACGTGGTCACCCGAACGTAAACGTGAAAAGGCGGCGGAGATACTGTCGGGAAAATACCTTACTTTTTGTGCTTTTGACGGCGAATCGGTCATCGGTGAAATAATGCTGATCCCTGAACTGAACGACAACCGCCTGATCATCGACAGTCTCCACGTTTCCCGCGAATACAGACAACACGGAATCGGGCGGCAATTAGTTGAAACCGCCTGCGACTACGCTAAAAGCCGTGGTGCGGAGGCACTGTATGCGTCTTGCTGCTCTGCGGAGGAAACCATCCGCTTTTATACGGCGATGGGCTTTGAACCGAGCGAGCATCCAATCACGTCATGCGTGGAAGATGAACCTTTTGATATCCAGATGGAGTGCAGATTCATGGATGACAATCGGTAATACGATTTGGTTCTTGGATGCTTCGGCAGAAGAAAGATCGATATACAGATACAAAATGACCTTGCCGGAATACACCGGATGGAATAAGCAATGGCGCTGAGCCGACAGGGGGTTACCGGACACCGTTTGGTTCATTAAACTATCTTCGGACACCGTTTGGTGCAACACAGACAGATATCGGCTTGAATCGTTACGATTCAAGCCGATTTTCTTTTGCGCGAGCTATTGATTTGTGCGATTTTCCGAGTAGAATGTATATTGAAATGTGTATTTTTCCGAGCGTTGAACCTGCTGAAAAGTGCAGGTGGCTTTCGATCTGCCGGACGGAACCGTGCCGTCGCTGATGCTGGCCTTGGGATACCCGAGCGAAAAGTCGAAACCGGCCCCGCTGCATGGACAGAGAGAGCCGATCGAAGAGTTTGTTATTGAGTTGTGATAATATGAAGACAGAACACATTATAGCATTAAGGAGTATTATCTATGAGCGCAATTCACAATGAAGCAAAGATAAGATTTCCGCTGATCGTAGCCATTCGTGAGCAGTTGGAGCACAGAGCTCTATGGATGTATCTCTTGTGTGACGAGGCCTCAAAAAAGGGCCTCTCATCAGATTCATATGCTCCGGAGGCCATCCATCGCTGCGGGCTGTATCAAGGAACCAACCTCCGGAAGAAAGCAGGCGGCGGGTCTTCTTTAAAAGGGCTGAAAAAAACGCTGTTTTCCAAGTTTGCCCAGTGGGTCTTTGAAATGAATATCCAACGTTGTGATGACAATCATTTGGACATTGATTTTCACTACTGCCCACTTGTAAAAGCATGGCAAAAGCAGGGCTGCTCAGATGAAGAGATTCGGCGTCTTTGCGATTATGCCATGTGCGGTGACCGTGGAATTGCCGAGAGTTTCGGCTGCAAACTGGAACTGCCGGCTACTATCGCTAGGGGAGACGATGTGTGCAAGATCCGCTTTGTCCGTAAGTAATGCTCGAGGCAAAAACGACTCCTAAAACTATTGCTCAATTGCATAAACTTTTACCCAACTAGTGAAACTTTTTGCCTTATAACTGAACGATTTCAAATTGATTACACACATATCCGGACACAAATAACGTAAATAACGGCTCAATTGGGAGAATAAATGGATCTCTCAATTGAGCCGTTAATTTATAAAACCGCCGATGGCAAAGTGGTTGAAAAAACAAAGGGCACTCTGACTTTCTATCAAAATCAGAGTACCCTTTTGGCGCAGAAGGAGGGATTTGATCCACCTTGCCGCATTTGCCGTTTGCGAGCAGGCAAAAAACCTGCCCGCAAAGCGGCGCGGCTGCGGAAATTGCGTCTTTGCTGTATCCGCCCCCGGCGGCGCAAAGCCGCAATTCCCTCGCTCCGCTCGGGTTCAAATCTCCACCCCACGATATAAAAAGATGCCCCACCGTCGGTGGAGCATCTTTTTATGTGAAAGAACGCGTAAGAGTACACCAAAGTATAGAAGGACCGCGTAAAAGGACACCAAAAGAGGATCGAAAAAGTCGGACTTTGTCACTCGGAAAGATTGATCCAGTATCTTTCCAGATAAACGCCGCGCTCTTTCAAATAGACGGTCGACTCATACTTTCCGCCATTGTTCAAAATGGTTTTTCGACTTCCTTCATTTCCCTGAACACATCATACCAACACGTGAAGGATCCCCAGCTTTCTGCATTCCGGCAGGACGAGTTTCAACATTTGTGTGGCATATCCTTTTCTTCGCTCGCTCGGACAGACGGAGTAGCCGATATGCCCGGCATACTTCTCCAAAAATGCATTGAAATAGTGGCGGATCTGAATGACTCCCACGATTTTGTTGTCGGATTCCCGCAGATAGATATACTGTGTCATCGGCACAAGTTCGGGAGGTGTCGTTTCGGCGCGTTTAAGCGCCTCGACCTGATCCAGCCAGTCCTGTGTCCGGTCAAAACGCCGCAATGAGCCGCAGCCGTCCATGGAGCCTCCGTATTCGAGAAACTCCCTGCGGTACGCCTGTATCTGCTCGTCGTATTCGATTGAGGGTGCTATTAATATAATTTTCAGTTTCTTCCTTTATGTTCAGGAGAGCTGAGCCGATCAGAAGGCCCATCTGCCGCGGCGGAAGATGGGAATGACTTTGCCGTCCCGCGTCACCGCGTCGATGTCCAGGCCTTCGTAGCCGATCATGAAATCGTTGTGCTCCATGGAGTCGTTAATTCCCATCGCCCGGCACTCATCGATCGTCTTGCTCTCAAAACCGCGGATCGTGTTGGTGAAGCCCATGCCCAGAGCCAGATGGCAGGCGGCGTTTTCGTCGAACAGGGTATCCCAGAAGATCAGGCCGGACTCGGAGATCGGGGAATTGACCGGCACCAAGGCGCACTCGCCCAGATAGGCGGCGCCTTCGTCCATGGCGATCATCTGCTCCAGCAGGGCCTGGTTCTTCTCAGCATGGACCTCCACGGCCTTGCCGCCCTCGAAGCGGACGGAGAAGTTCTCGATCAGCTCGCCGTTGTAGCTGAGGGGCTTGGTGGCGTAGACGATGCCCTCGGCCTTGCCTCGCATGGGAGAGGTGTAGCACTCCTCGCTGGGGATGTTCGCGTCGAAGGGCAGGCCGGCGATCGTGGTCTCCTGGCCACCCAGGAAGGTCCCCTCGGGGATCATGCCGACGGTCAGGTTCGTGCCGTTGTCGCCCCGGTAGCGCAGCTCGGCTATGCCCAGGCTGTTCAGATATTCGCAGCGATCATGCAGTTCCTTGTTATGGGCCTCCCAGGCGGCGATGGGATCCTCGCCGTCGGCGCGAGAAGTGAAGAGGATTGCCTCCCAGAGCTTTTCGATGGCCTGATTCTTTTTAAGGCCGGGGAAGACCTTCTTGGCCCAGGCCGCGCCGGGCACGGCCGCGATACACCACTGCTGCTTGTTCTCCATCTGATCGTAGTAGGGCTTGACGATGGGCCAGCTCTTCTGGTCGGCCTTGGCGACCTTGCCCTGGTTGATGCCCTTTAGACCGTCGGGGTCCGAGGAGACCAGGCTGATGGTGCAGGGCAGTGTGTCCACGTAGTGCTGGAGCCGGACCTTTTCCCACTCCTCGACCTTGGCAAGGGTCTTGACGGTCTGATGCCGGACATCCAGCTTGTAGATCGGCTGGTGGAAAAACTCCACCTTGACATAACGGGCCCCGGCCTTGTAGCATTCGTCCACCAGCAGCTCCACGAACTTCGGCTGGTCGAGCTGGCAATAGATGATGACGTCCTGGCCCTTCTGGATGTTGACGCCCATCCGGGCAATCAGCCGGGCGTACTTTCTGAGAATGGTTTGTTTCATTTTCTTTTCTCCTTTATCGAATGATTACTCGCTGATTCATTTGACGGGGATCTCTTCGATCCTTTTTTGCCGTGGTAGACACCCACTTCGTTCTCTTACCAAGATTATAAAAAGGATTGCTGTCTTTGTCAAGATAGCAATCCTTTTCTGTGTAAGGGCGTACAAACGTACATTTTCCGAGGTAAGAAAAAACAAACGTAACGTCTGCTGTCTCAACAGATCAGAATCTATCGTTTTATGAATAAAGGCATATCGTATTCATCTTTTCCGTTTTCTTCAAATCCGATGGATTTCCAAAAACGAATGGAGTTTTCTTTTTGACTGTTGATTTCATAGTACTTTGCTCCGTCCAACCTCGTGTGGTCTTCCAGCGCATAAAAGCATCTGTGTCCTGTGCCATTGCCCCTAAACTCAGGGAATACCCAAAAGTCTAAGATAAAGCATTTTCCGTCTTCGCTTTGATAGGTATTATACTGTGCAGCACCGATCCGTACATTTCCATCTACAAAATAAACCATGTGATGTTTATCAATTTCTCTGATCATGTGTGCTTTGATTATGCCTCTATATTCATCACCGGAAAAATAAGCTATGTCTTCCTCGTCCTCAACGATCCCGTCATTTATCAAATATCTGAGATGAAGTTTCCAAAACTCCTCAATATTTTCTACCGCTATTTCTTCGATGCTTATCATCTTAACTCTCCTCGAATCTTGACTATCGCCGCAATTATACCATGCTCTGTTGATAATAACAAGAAATAAAACCTCTCTTGCCCTGGTAGACAAAAGAGGTTTCTTTGTTGTCAAAGACCGCGTAAAAGTACACTAAACCATAGAAAGAACGCGTAAAAGTACACCGGCAGAGATCTCGACAAATCAGAATTTACCTTTTTATCTCTCGAATCATGTGATATTCGTTCAATAAGGTTCCGTCTTTCAGACGTACAGCATTCACACCGACACCGGTTATCCTGAAACCCATTTTTTCATATAAAGCTCTTGCCCGGCTGTTCCCCTCGATAAACTCCAGTTCCATTTGCAGAATATTTTCATGATCCTCCGCAATCTTGATAAGCTCCTGAAAAAGTCTTGTCCCGATCCCCTGATTCCAGTAATCCCTCAGCAATGCGATCGCAACGCTGGCACGATGCCTGGTCTTTATTCTGTTGTTCCAGGTAATCTGACAGTTACCGGCAACTATTCCTTCCACAATGCAAACGAGCATCGCTTCGGTATCGGAACGGTTGATTCTATCAAACAGCTCTCTTTCACCTTCCGCGGTGTATCTGCTGCATTCCTCAGGATAACGGAGAACAAAATCGGTCTCTTCCGCTGATTGATACAGATAATCAAGCATCCCTTGAATGTCTTCTTCTTTCGGACTCCTGATCAGGGCTTTTCTTCCATCCTTTAACGTAAATTCAAACTCACGAATAATCATAACTGTTTCTCCTCAAACTCCGATTTGTTGCGGTAATTATACCTTAGTCAACCTCATAAAACAACAAGAAAACCTCTCTTGCCCCGGTAGACAAAAGAGGTTTCTTTGATGGTGCGCGAGGCGGGACTTGAACCCGCATGCCCGGAATGAGCACTAGAACCTGAATCTAGCGAGTCTACCAATTCCACCACTCGCGCAGATGGCGGTCTCTCGACTGCCCCGATATAGTATCATAAGATTCCGTTCTTGTCAATCCTTTTTTTCGGAAAATCGAAAAAAACGGAAAGAAGGAAGCAACAGTTCAGCCCACGGAGGAAATTGGGATTTGGCGATCAGGCAATAGGCAACAGGCAATAGGGGACCTCTAAAAACTCATAATTTCGAGAAAAACAAGGAAGAAAAACTTAGGTTTTTCAAGGGTTTTTCGTAAGGACATTTTTGAAATCAGATCGTTTTTAGAGGTGCCCAATAGGGAATAGGAGACGAAGAAACGGATATGGCCGCGTCGTTCTCCTATTGCCTATTGCCTGGTGGCTATTGCCTCATCCCGACAAATCGGGATTTGCCGATTTCTTGCGTAGGGCGGGCTGACCTCAGCCCGCCGCCGATACGCTGGTGGTCATCTGATCCGACAGCGATCTCTGAATAAGAGGAATGATTTCCGGCAATACTAAACGCACGGTGAGCGCTTCACCGTGCGTATTTTCTGACCATATCAATAAAAGGAGTCGATCCCATGAACACGAACAACTTCGGTCAGTCCGGCCGCAATCCCAACCACTGCATCGCCTGCACGGTGCAGCAGTGTGCGCACCACTGCGGCAGCGACAACTACTGCTCCCTGGACCGCATTCTGGTGGGTACCCACGAGTACAACCCAACCGAGGACCAGTGCACCGACTGCAAATCCTTCCTGAAGAAGTAAAAGAAACGCGGCACAGCTTTCGGCTGTGCCGCTGCAACGGGTCAAATATGGTTTTTTTCCACGCTGAAGCGCCCCACAAACGGAGATCCGTTTGTGGGGCGCTGTCTTGCAAGGCGGAGCCTTACTTGCCCATGTTCATCTGAGCGGCGACCTCAGCGGCGAAGTCTTCGACCTTCTTCTCAATGCCCTCGCCCTTTTCAAAGCGAACGGCCTTCACGAAGGTGACCTTGCCGCCCATCTTCTTGGCGGCGTCGGCGATGTAGTTCTCGACGGAGCCCTGGAACAGGTCGGAGCGGACGAAGGCCTGCTGCAGCAGGCAGTTCTCTTCGTAGAACTTGTTCAGCTTGCCGGCAACGATCTTTTCCTTGACCTGAGCGGGCTTGCTGGCCATCTTGGGGTCGGCGTCCATCTGCGCGAGCTGGACCTTCTTCTCCTCCTCGAGGACGTCCGCGGAGACCTCGGACTTATCCCAGAAGCGGGGGTTCAGCGCAGCGATCTGCATGGCGACGTTCTTGCCGATCTCGGTGGCGTCGATGCCGCCTTCGACCTTCAGGTTGACCAGAACGCCGATCTTGCCGCCGGCATGGACGTAAGCCACGCTGGTATCGGTGTCGAAGCGGATGAAGCGGCGGATCTGCAGGTTTTCACCGATGGACATGACCTTCTCGGGGAGGATGCCCTCAACGGACAGCTCGGAGCCGGGGAAGGGGCACTTCTTGAGGGCGTCCACGTCGGCGGGGTTGGAGTCCACGACGACCTGAGCGATGCCCTTGACAAACTCGACGAACGGAGCGGACTTCGCGCAGAAGTCGGTCTCGCAGTTGACCTCGACGACGGCGCCGACGCTGCCTTCGACCATGGCGTAGGCCATGCCCTCGGCAGCAATGCGGCCGGCCTTCTTGATGGCCTTGGCCAGGCCCTTTTCACGGAGCCATTCGATCGCCTTGTCCATATCGCCGTCGCAGGCGGAGAGGGCCTTCTTGCAGTCCATCATGCCGACGTTGGTTCTTTCACGCAGGGTCTTGACGTCTTGAGCGGTAAATGCCATTTTATTGTTCCTCCTGTAAATTTGTAAGTACCGGCAAAGAGGCTCCTTGCCGGTACGAAGTTTTGGATTATTCCTCCGTCGCAGCGGCGGGTTCGGCGGGCGCTTCCTCGGTCATCTCGAGCTGCTCGCCCTGACGGCCCTCGACCACGGCGTTGGCCATGGTGGAAGCGATCAGGCGGATGGCGCGGATGGCGTCGTCGTTGCCGGGGATGACGTAATCGACCTCGTCGGGATCGCAGTTGGTGTCAACGATGGCGACGATGGGGATGTGCAGCTTGCGGGCTTCGGCGATGGCGTTGCGCTCCTTGCGGGGGTCAACGATGAACAGCGCGCCGGGGAGCTTCTTCATTTCCTTGACGCCGCCGAGGTACTTCTCGAGCTTGGCGATTTCGCCCTGATGCTTGATGACTTCCTTCTTGGGCAGCATGGCGAAGGTGCCGTCAGACTCCATCTTGCGGAGCTGAGCCAGACGGTCGATACGGGTGCGCATGGTCTTGAAGTTGGTGAGCATGCCGCCGAGCCAACGGGCGTTGACGTAGTACATGCCGGACTTCTCGGCCTCTTCCTTGATGGCGTCCTGGGCCTGCTTCTTGGTGCCGACGAACAGGAGGCTTTCGCCGTTCTCGGAGAGCTGACGCACGAAGGCGTAGGCTTCCTCGAGCTTCTTCACGGTCTTCTGGAGGTCAATGATATAGATACCATTGCGCTCGGTGTAGATATACTGCGCCATTTTGGGGTTCCAGCGTCTGGTCTGGTGGCCGAAGTGGACACCGGCTTCCAGCAGCTGCTTCATGGATACGACTGCCATTTTGATGTTCTCCTTTTGATTTTTGTTTTTCCGCCACCCCGATCATCTCCGCCGCCTACCCCGCAGGGCACAAGGGACGGATCCTGTTGGTGTGTGGATTTGAATCGGCATGGGCGCTCTTTCACCCATGCCGACGTATTATACATGATGATGCAGAAGAATGCAAGCATTTTTTTATAAAATTCCGTGTTTTTTCTGCGGAATTGTATTTCGGCAATAGGCATCAGGCAAGAGGCAATCGGAGAACGACGAAAGGTCCGTATTTCCCGTCCACTATTGCCTATTGCCTATTGCCTATTGACTGTTAGGCAATAGGCAATAGGCAAGAGGCAATCGGAGACGCCGCGCTGTCTGTCGTCCTGCCGGGCTGGCGCTACAGCTTCCGGCGGCGCGGCGGCCGACCTGCCTGACAGGCGGACAGCTCCGCCTCGACCAGGATAATATCGCTGCCGATCTGACGGATGCAGGGCCAGGGAATGCGGTAGGAGCCGCAGCGGCCGAGCAGCCGGCTCCAGTGGAACGGGCCGGGAACGTAGATCGCGCAGATCTGCCCGCCGGGCAGATCCACCTCGATGTCCCGCACGAACCCGAGCCGACACCCGTCGCAGACGTTGACGACCTCCTTGCATTGGTAATCCGAAAATCTGCATACTGCCATAGGATTCCCTCCTTAGGAAAAGCCTATGCGCCGCACGCGGGAAGTATACGTGCTTCAGGCAACAGGCATTAGGCAATAGGAGAACGACGAAAGGTTCGAATAACCTCCCCTGCAAAGGGGAGGAGGAGCGTCCCGCAGGGACGCGGAGGAGGGGTAAGGTTGGACGAACGCCTTGTTTTCGAACATGCGCTCGTCGGCAGCTTACCCCTCCACCGGCTTCGCCGGTCCCCCTCCCCTTGTCAGGGGAGGTCTTGCGTGATCCCTGTCCCCAGTCAATTCAATTTCTCAATTCTCAATTCAAACGCAAAACCGGCGGCATCCGATCGGATGCCGCCGGTTCAGCGCTTGTTTTAGCCGCCGAAGACGCTCAGCAGGAAGCCTGCGGCGATGGCGGAGCCGATGACGCCGGCCACGTTCGGGCCCATGGCGTGCATCAGCAGGAAGTTTCTGGGATTGGCCTTCTGGCCCTCGATCTGGGAGACGCGGGCGGCCATCGGCACGGCGGAGACGCCGGCGGAGCCGATCAGCGGGTTGATCTTGCCGCCGGAGACCTTATACATGATCTTGGCGACGACCAGACCGCCGATGGTGGAGAAGCAGAAGGCGAGCAGGCCGAGGACCACGATGTAGAGGGTCTGGGCCGTCAGGAAGGAGGTACCGGCCATCGTTGCGCCGACGGAGATGCCGAGGAAGACCGTGATGATGTTCATCAGGGCGTTCTGAACGGTGTCGGACAGGCGCTCGGTGACGCCGCACTCCCGCCAGAGGTTGCCCAGCATCAGGCAGCCGATCAGCGGCGCGGTGGAGGGCAGGAGCAGGACGCAGAAGATCGTGACCACGATGGGGAAGATGATCTTCTCGGTCTTGGAGACCTCTCTGGCCTGGGTCATGACGACGGTGCGTTCCTTTTTGGTCGTCATCAGCTTCATGATCGGCGGCTGGATCATCGGAATCAGCGCCATGTAGGAGTAGGCCGCAATGGCGATGGCGCCGAGGAGCTCCGGGGCGAGCTTGGTGGTCAGGTAGATGGCCGTGGGGCCGTCCGCGCCGCCGATGATGCCGATGGAGGCGGCCTGCGCGCCGGTGAAGCCCAGGAAGTTCGCGCCGAAGAAGGCGAAGAACACGCCGAACTGGGCGGCAGCGCCGAGGATCAGGGAGGAAGGACGGGCGATCAGGGGACCGAAGTCGGTCATCGCGCCGACGCCCATAAAGATCAGGGAGGGGTAGAGACCCAGCTTCACGCCGATATAGAGAATATCGAGGAAGCCGCCCTCCTTGAGGATGGTTCCGTAGCTGTGGTAGGCGGGGTTCGCCGGATCAAGGAAGGCGT
>JAEEGJ010030234.1_pt1 | contig 10603 bp, 11 predicted proteins | sample 8958761 | NCBI WGS metagenome assembly JAEEGJ01 (sample SAMN16246546, study PRJNA631951) | gut metagenome | biome: gut microbiome; feature: rumen; material: RS-attached | host: Bos | place: Iran: Karaj | collected 2018-10
TGGGAGCCCATCCCGCCGTCGGGACCGGCCCCGCCCGCGAGGATGTAGGCAGGGGAGCGCATGTAGCGGCGGAGCTCCTCCGCCTGCCTTTGCCGGAGCTCATCCCGCACCCTGTCCATGACGGGCACGACCCTTCTGTCGAACTGTTCCCTGTCTGTCATCGTTTAACCTGTTTTCGGGTAATCAAAACGCCTTGTTGGATTCTATCATAGAATCCTCATTTTCATGGGTTCAATGGATATCTTTCTCCGTGAGTATGGCCGTCCTCGAGATCTTGTCGATGATCTTTTCCAGATAGGCCGTCTTATTGGGCTTGATGGTCTCCGGAGGTACGCCGTCTATTTCAGGAATTATTTCGCATTCGATCGGCATGAGTCCCCAAGTGCAGATCTGTTCGAGATCCCGTTTGAGCCTTGCGTCGAGTATCTCCTCCTTGATCGTCTCCACCGGCAGCCCGAGGGAGAAGATGCTGACGGGCTTGGAGTCTTTGCTCCCTAATACAGGCTTACTCATGAATGCATTGTTGGAGTACATGAGGAAGACATCCCCTTTGTAATGTGCGATCGGGTCTTCTTCCAAATCCACGGGGTACGGCTCCGGTTTGCCTGCCAGGACCGCCCTATTCTTGAACGGAACACGGACGATGACCTTGATGGGGCTTCCTATGAAGGGCAGCGATTCTGCGAATTGCAACTTGACCATTTTTTCATAGCCGCAGAATTCAATCCTGTCCCTTGTGTTCCTGGTGTCCAGGACGAGGATGTCGAACGGGGATCCGGACGGGTTATAGTCCGTCTTTTTCATAAGCCTTTTGACGGTGTCTTTGAACCGTTTGATGGTTTCTTCCTTAATCATGATTAACCTTTTTTCTGTTTCTAATCCTTACATGTTCACCTGCTGTGCGAGCAGCTGTTCCCGTGTCTGCCTGATCGCGTTGTGGTAGACCTCCATCTGCTTGGGGAAATGCTCCTCCAGCCATTCATCCTTCTCCACCTGGTTGCGGATGAAGAGAAGGGCGTTCTGCCTGGATATCTCCACGCTGGCCTCTCCGTCTTTCCGGTTGTTGAACCATGCCTTCGTCCACCACCGGATTCCGGCCTGGTCGGGATAGACGCTGACGATCCTCGGGATGTCGAAGCTCTGGACAACGATGTCAAATCCCTCCAGCGGGTCGACGATGCCGCTGCCCGCTACGGCTTCGTCATGGGCTTTTTTTTTATTCCGTCATCCCAAGACGAAAGGAAAGTGCCGTGCTCCAGCGCCAGATAGTTCAGGAAATCCCCGATGAGGAGTTCCTGGACCTTTCTTGCAAGCGGGACGCTGCGCTGGCCGAGCCCCATCGGATTGTCCATCGACGGGATCATCTCGAAAAAGTAGTTCCTCGCCGAGGCCATCATCATGAGGTGGCGGAGTTTCTGTTCGGTCCTCTGGGGCAGACTGTATGCGCCGCTGCCGAGATCCCTGAGGTAGACAGGAAGGAAGCGGAGCATCAACTCCTCGATCTCCTCGCTGTCCGCGTCATACCTGGTCCGGAGCCCAGCGTCAGGCTGGAAGGAGGTGTCGTCAAAAGGCTTCTCCTTCCTCTCCAGAGAACGTATGTTCCCGTAAATCATTGTGAGGAATTCGATGGGGTCGATCTCCTCGCCTTTGTATCTGGTCTCCATGTGGAGAAGTTCGCCGCTGACGCTGACCGTCTGCCCGGCACGGACGTTTTCCCCGTAACCGGCGAGGATGTTCGAGAGATGCCCGTATGTAACCTCGTAATCGCCGTAACGGATGACCTGGTAGGTCCCGTGCACAGAGTCGGTGCCGATTCCGCAGACGGCCCCGCTGGCGACTGCGGAAAGCAGATAGAAGGGTGCAGAGAAGTTGACCCCGTGGTGGAAGAACTCCACGCCTGTGTCGGAATTGATCTGCTTTCCGTAGCCCAGCGTCATCTCCACTTCCTTGTCGCGCTCCTCAAAGGGCATGCAGTAGCCCGAGGGCGACTTCAGAATCATTTCCTGAGTGTATTCCATGATCGTTTCGTTGTTATCGTCTTCTGTGAATCTGTTCCGTCTCCTGAGTCCCTTCAGGTCTCATTCCGACCTCGTCCTGCCGGACATCGCCAGCCATGCTGGGCTGGACGGCGGCGGGGGAGAGCGCCCTCGCAGAATTGTTGCCGATGGTCATCATGGCCAGCATCGCACCGGCGAGCTTGGCCAACCATCCGAAACGCCCGAAGACCAGGAACGCCGAAAGGACGAGACCCATGATTCCCATGCCGGAGACGTTGCCATGCGTGAGGTTCCCGAGGAACCCGCCCAGCATCTCCCCGCCGTTACCGGATGATACGTCGGACAGGAAACTGGAGATTCCGTTCAGCTTGCCGTCGACATTCTCCGCTGCGCTGGAGACCCGGTCCGACATGCCGCTGACGGATTCCTTGAGGTCGCGGATGCCGTCCACGGCCCCGTGGACCGTGTCGCTCACTTTCTTCGTGCCCTTCTCGCCGATGATGGCGTCGCTCACGATGCCCACCACGCTCTCGTCGGTCGTGAGTTTCTTCCAACCGACGTAACCCAATCCGGCCCCAACGGCAGCGGTCTTGACGGCCGTTCCGGCCGCCTTGATGGTGCTGGCCGGATGGAGCGCCGCTTTTCCGGTGGCCTCAATGGTCCCGATGGCGCCTTTACCGAGCCACTTGGCGGCCTTGCCGCCAGCTTTCAGCAGTGATGCCCAACTCATATCCTTCCTTCTTTTATGGTCTTACAGTTTTCCCGATGGACCTCCAGCGCTGGAAAGCCTTTTCGGTGATGTCAGGGACGTCAGCCTTGGAGGGCTGACGCTCCGTTATCTCATTCCATACGTCCGTGAGGGACGTGTACTTCACGGCCTTGATGAGCCGCTGAAGCGTCTTGTTCATCTCCTTGAGCTTGGGACGGACACCGAAGAACACCTCGGTCCGTTCCTTCTCCGTCATCTTCACATCGGACAGGCATACCATCCGGATATCGTTCACGATCTCCACGCTCTGGAGGATCACCTGCCGGTAAACCTTGTTCCTGTTCGCCGAAAGGGCCACGGCGACCGCATTCCCGGGGCTCTTCGCGATTTGGTCGTTGAGCTTCCCCATGTTCCCCACCATTTTGTCGATCTCATGGTAGAAGCCGTATATCTGCGCCGCATAGACGATGATGCCGCGGAACGTGTCCAGATAGTCGTTGAACTCCTTCTGGATCTGCCAGGTCCCGTCGACCTCCTCCTTGATCCACACGTGTCCGGTGGATTCCAACAACATGGCTTCCTCCTGGGACTTCAGCGTATTCTCCGCCTTCTCGGTGTACAGGGCGATCATCGCAGCCAGCGTGGGGTCGATGGACTGCGCGCCCAGCTTCCCGCTCAGGAGCAGGAAGAGGAGCAAGGGGAGTATGGCAAACAAGGCTTTTCTCATGATTCATTCCGGTCAATAGGTCCTGGAGGCCCGTGTCCATCTCGACTGCGCCTGACGGGCGATCTCCCCGTTTGTACGCTCGACGATCCCTTCGGTCGCGTTGTACCATACATCGGAAACGGTATAGTAACGGAGGGAAAGGGAAAGAAGGGACAGCTTGCGGTTGAAGGCCTTCAGGCTGTCTTCGATCATCCAGAGGGTACGGGAACGTTCGGCGCCCGTGAGCATGTTGCCTTCACCTCCCGCCGCTATCGCGTCCCGGAGCGTCGTGTAGACAGTGACGAGCTCCGTCGCCGTCTCCGCGTACAGGTTGTTCATGCTCAGCGTGGCGGCGATCCCCTGGGGATTGGCGGCCACCGCCTTCCGGATGTCGCAGAGGTTGATGAAGAGCCGGACCCCGTCATTGTACAGATGGGAGGCGGCCTTCAGCGAAGATGCATATCCGTCCACCGTCTTGAGGTAGGCGTTGTATTTCTGCTCCCATTTCTTGATCTGGGTGAACTCGGCCGAGATGGTGCCCTGGAGGACAGCCGTCTGCGTCTGCCCCTCGATCTCGTTCTTGATCTGGCCGTCGATGAGTTCGTTCCCCTCGACGAGCACAGCCCATTCGAGAGGATTGGCCACGACGATCTGGGCACGGGCTTCGCCGGACCCCATCATCATGAGGACCGGCAGCACGAGCGCGAGGACCGACCGGCGCACCTTATCTGTAGTTCGCGAATTCATGGATGTTCATCCGTTTTCTGTTGTATGAGACCCTCTCCCGGAGAGGCGTGACGATATCATTCTGCTCCCTGATCCCGATGATGAGGAGCTTGGGCATGGTCCGGTCGCCGGAATGGACGACCACGGTCTTGAGACCCAGGATGAGCTGGAGGAAGCTTCTCTTCTCGTCGAAATCGACGATGCGGTACAGCTCGATGTAATCCCGGCTGCGGCTGAAGACGCCGTGCTCATAGACCAGCTGCTCCCCGGTAATGGTGTAGAGCATCGTCCGGAGATAGACGATGCGGTAATATACCTTGAAACCCAGGGCCAGGGCCACGCAGAAGAACACGGAGTGGTACGGAACGCCGTCCAGCCCTCCGACGATGAGAAGGACGACTGCCGCCAGAATCGACAACAGTTCGTCGATCAGCAGCTGCCGCCAGTCCGGACGGATACTGACATCCTCATATGGAACTCCCGTCTGCATGCCTTCTACCTGTGCATCCTGTGTTTCTCCTCATTCGACTCCTCGGTCTCGACCGCTCCGTCACCGTCCAGGTCGCAGCCCACGGCCCGCTTCGCGCTTTCCTCCTTGGCGATGAGCTCGTCATTGAAGTCCTTGAAACCGTCCGCCGGGAGGATGCGCTCCATATGGAAGACGCAATCGTCCACCATGGAATTGAAGGTCCTGAATCCCTCCTTGATCCTGGCGCTTAGATCATCCTTGTCCTCCTGACAGAAGTAGCCGGTCCTGAGGTCCTCCACAAGTTCCTCCGTCTCGAAGTATTGCTTCTTCACCTCTTCCGGCAGCTTGAACAGGGCGCTCTCCTTCTCGTGGTCGAGCCCGATCCTGCCCGGAGTGTTCTTGAACGCCGTGGCCGCCTCGCTGTACGGTTTGACGGCCCTGGCGGCATCACTGAAGTTCTCGACGAACTTCTTCCCGGCCTCGTCATTGTCGAACCCGACCTGGAACAACGCACCGGGAGCCGTCCGGACTAGACCTTCCATCTGTCCGCGGGTAGGGTTCCCTCCCGTCGAGACGTAGACGGATTTCCACAGTCCCGGATCCTCTTTCCTGTGCAGCTGGAAATAAGCCATCGCATCGTAGGCGCTCTCGAAGAGGAGGACCCTCTTCGCGTCCTGGAGCCGGACGCCGTCCGGAGAGGCGATCCAAAGACCGACGCTGGCATTGCTGCCTGCCGCCTTTCCCTTGTAGGGCGAGCCGCCAAGACGGCTGGCGCGCCCACGCTCCTCGAACCCCACGACTGACCCGTCCCCACCAGGGACGGTCAGCGGGAAGGAGAGGTTCCTGAAAACGACTCCCTTATGGTCCGGGGATTCCTTCGAGGCGAGGACAAAGCTGGCGCTGAAAGCCATCTGGGTAGAGAGGTTGATGCCCCGGTGCCTGAAGTACGGCCAGAAAGGAAGCGCGCTCTCGCGGTTCCCTTTCTCCATGCTCCTGATCTCATAGGCGCCGATGTCAAAGGGGCGGAGTTCCTTGTCCGGCGCCTTGATATGGGCCTCTTTCTCCTCGTAGGGGGTGTTGAGCAGACGGCAGCATACCTTGTTGACCAGTACGTCTGGATTCATCCCTACGGTATACTCGGGGAAGAAATCCGGATGCTCCTTGATGAAGGAGATGACATTGAAGGTCTTCTGCACCGGCGGCTGGAAACAGCGCCGGCCGCCCTGGGTGACGATGAACTTGTCCCCGCGCACCCGCTGCCCGTGCTCGTCGAGACGGACATAGGACGGATAGCGCAGACCGTCCCTGCGGTTGCGCACATACCCGGCATCTTTCAGGAGGTCCTGAACCGTGAGCCGCTGGAGGTAATCGTCATAAGAGTATCCCGCCATTTCGTTATCCTTTATCGTCCAAGGCCGACACCGTGTTCGGCCGCATTGATCCCCGCATCGAAAGCGCGGCTGGCGATGTCCTGCGGGGAATCCACTCCCGGTTTCATGTAGACCCGTCCTCCGGCGTGCCGCTCCATATAGAGGTCCGGAGCCATGCGCGGGCCCCTGGCCAGCTCGCCTGCGGCAGTGAGCGCCGCTAGGATGGCTGCACCGACATTGATCCCGTCGCGTTCCCTGGGGAGATCCTTCATGTCCACCTCCCTGAATACCTTCGAGAAGAGGGCCATCCGGTGGTAATCATCCACGGCCATGAACTTGTCATACTGTCGGCGCGTAATCTCATGGGAGATCGCTTCTCCGTTGATGACGGCCGTCATGCGGTATTTCATGTCGCGGCCCTGCTCCTCATTCTCATCCCTGACAGGCTCTACCCGGATCTCGCCGACGCTGACCTCGCGGCCGTGCGCCCCTTCACGGAACCATCCCTGGCGGGATTCCATTCCGTAAAGGTCCTCTCCGTAGACGCGGCCGATGCCGCGCCGTTCGTCTTCCTGCTCCTGCAGGATGACCTGCTGCATGAGGAGGTCCGCTTCCTCTGCGGACATGTGAGGCTCCGGATGAAGGCTCCTCTCCTGCGCGCGGATGTCCTCGATGGCCGAAGACGTCAGCTGGAGGCTGACAGCCGCCCGGCTTTCGAGCGTATCCTTGGTGACCCTGCCGTCGTAGTCGTCCGCAATGATGCCGTTGATGATGTCGAGCCGGTCCTGGACCGTGACATCCTTGACGGATCCGGCGGTGAGTACCGCCAGCTCGTCCTCCCGGAGGTCATACACGAGGTCCCGGTTGATGGCCGAGGACTTGACCGTGAGGGTCTTCGCCTGTTCGTCGATGACGATCCCGTGAGAAGAGAGGACCGCCTTCCACTTGTCGGCGGAGAAATAGACGTCGGAGGTGATCGCCTCCGAATAGGGCGTGGCCTTCTCTTCGGTTCGCGGACGCGCCTGGATCTCCGGAACGACATTCCCGAGTTCCTTCAGCACATCCTCCCCGGCAGTGCGCCCGCCCTGTACGTTGACGGGTGCGGCAGACTGCGCACCCTTGTAGTAGAAGCCGTAACCGCCGCCAGTAAGTTCACCCGGCTTGATCCTCCCGTCCGGCCTGGCGGCGACCATCGGAGCCCCTTCGAAGCGGCTCAGATGGAAGCCCGGCTGATTGCGGGGCGTCCAGCCCAGCATGCCCCGGCGCGCCCACAGGTCCATGAAAGGGCTGGCGGTACGGCCGTATTCACCTTCACCGATCCTGTAGCCATGGAGTCCCATGACGACACGGCCGTTGGCGTTCCTGGCATGGATGTAGTCCTTCGGCAGGTGGAAATCCCCGCCGACGACGGCGGCGAAGGCCTCATACGCCTTCCTGTTGGAAGAGTTCGTGCCTCCGTCGGTCATGGCGGACAACTGGCCCTGCGAGAGGGGATAGGTGAGGAGAGGGGAGTCGTGCCCCTGGACGGCAAGAAGCACGCCGTCGCCCTGACGGACGAGACGTGCCTGCATGCCGTTGCGCCGGAGCGTGTCCTGCAGCTCCGGCGCCAGGGTGGCGTAGTGTCCGATGGAATTCACTCTTGTCGGCATTGGTCAAAGGTTTTGGGTTGCCTATGCCATGAGCTCCTCCATCGCCTTCTCCAGTTCCGCATCCTTGCGTTCCAGGAAGGCGAGAGCATCCTCCTCTTCGGCGGAACGTCCGGTATCGGCGCAGAAGGAGATGAACTCATCCTCCCACCGCTCAGGATGCATGCAGATGAAATCGACGAGCGTGATGACGCCGTCCTGGTACATCTGGACCAGTTCGTCTTCAGTATAGGATCTTTGCTTTTCCATGATTGTCTGTTGTATTATCGTTTGAGACTGCCTTTGCGCTGGACTTCCTGCTCCATCGCGTCAAGGATTTCTTCGGTATAGTCGGACTCGTGGACATAATCGAGCGTGCCGTCATCCCCCTTGACCCAGCATCCGTAGATGCCGAAATTGAAACGCTCCAGCGGGCCGGACTGCACCTCGGCCTTCCAGTCCCGGACCGTGCCGGAGACGAGCCTCAGGCCCGTCCGGTTCCTGAGGTCGATGCCCGCAGTGACCGGTTCATCACCGACCATGAAGGTGACGACCTCTCCCTGCTGGATGAGCCGGATGTCGTCAGTGGATAGACGGAAATGGTTGACCATCGAGGCGAGGTTCCTCCCGATGACCGGGGTCGGAACGTAGATCACCTGGTTGGTGTCCGGGTCGATCTGGACGAAACACTTGAGGTCCGCGTCGTCCGGGGCATGGCTGATGATGACCTTACCCTCATGCAGCAGGGCCTGCTCCTCTTCGGTATAGTCGCCCAGCTCACAGCGGAGCATGCGCGGATAGAAAAGGATGTCAAGGTCATCGTCGTCATTGCGGAAGAGAAGGAAACGGGCCCTCGCCTTGACGGTGTTCCCCCGGTCATCCTTCATGACGACAGGGAGAAGGGGAGAACGGAACCCGTTCAAGATTTCCTGCAGGATATCCTCCGGAAGATCCTCGACCATCTCCTGCGTGAGTCCGAACTGTTCGAGCGTCCCGTACGGGACTTCATTCACCTTGTATAAACAATCTAACATAGTCTGTCCTTTTGTTATTTCAATTGCAAATTAATGATTGAGACTCTTTGTTCAAAGCAGCTTATGTGTTTTGAGACCAAATCATTACATTTTTAGATACATTTTATACGAATGGTACTCTGATGTGGTACTCTAAATTCTATTTCTTGACAAATTGGGTGATGTCCTTGCACATCTGGTCGACCTCCCTGTTGACGTTTACGAAGTTCTCATAGAGGATGTGTTCCTTGGCTTCTTTCGAAGGGAACGTGTAGAACTTCGGCAGGTCCGTATAGTGCTTCTCCTCCTCCTCGATTTCCTTCATGTCGAAGTCCGTCTTGCAATAGAACTTCGACGTCTGGAACTCCTCGCTCTCCTGGATGTTCATGGATCCGCCCTTGCCGGTCTTGGTCTTCACGAAGTCCCTCGCTGTCTGTCCGCAGATCCAGCCCGTCGGCAGATCCGAGATCTTCGATGCCGGGACCATGCTGTCCATGTTCTCGTTGAGATTGATGGATGTCCGGTCACGGTCGATGGTGACGCCCTTCTTCAGCTGCACGACCTTGCCGAAGATGTCGTTCGAGAGCCACTCCAGCGTCTCCTTGGCACGGGCCGATCCGCTCACAACGTTGCCCACGGTCGTGATGACCTTCTGCATGCCTACCTTGCCGTAGTCGCTCTCCAGCTGCGGAAGCTCCTGGAAGCCGAGGGTCACGCTGACCTTGTTGCTTCGTGCAGTACCGATGAGACGGTCTATCTTATGGAAATACAGAGTGGGGAGCTCATCCACGATGATGCTCACCGGGACGTTCCTGCCCTGACCGGTATTCACGCGGGTGACGAGACGGTTCAGGATAAGCGCGTTCAGGGCGCCGATGATGCTCTCCATCTCCGGGTCGTTGGCGATCAGCAGGTAGCTCGGATTCTTAGGGTCGCTGACCTTCAGGTCGAAGTCGTCGCCGTCCTTGTGGAAGATCCAGTAGGACTCCTTCGTGGCCAGACGGCTGGTGTAGACCCTGAGCGTACCGATCATACCTTCGAGCTGCTCCATCGCCTTGTTCTTCAAGGCGGTCTGGAACGGCCCAAGCAGCGGCAGCACCTCCGGGTCAGTCTGGAGGACATCGAAAATGGTCTGGTAGTCCTGGTTCAGGAACGACAGGATATGCGGCATGTCCGAATACTGGCCCAGCCAGTAGGCGGGCTCCACATACAGGCCCCTCGAATCCTTCGCCCTTCCCGTGAGCCGCTTCTGGCCGGTCTGGCGATCCGTGTCGTACTCCGCCTCCAGGACTTTGCCGGAAGAATCATAGGGAAGACGGTTCCAGTTGCAGAAAAAGAAGATGCAGGCAGCGAGGAAGTTCACGGCCGAGGTCTGGAAGAACTGGTCCGATCCGCCGCCGCCCTCCTTCTTTCCCTTCTGGAGGGAATCCAGCAGGGTCTCGGCGGTCTCGCTGGCCGCCGCGAGGTTGTTGATGTACTTGAGCTGGATCGGGTTGACCCTCTTGGAGTACTCGACATCCACGAAGTTGATGACGTTGAACTGGCAGCCCTCCGGAAGCGTACCCCTCTGACGGTTGAGCAGGTAATGGTAATACAGCTTCCGGGCGAGGGTGGGAAACTTGTAGTCGTAGACCACCATCGCGAAGCCCTTGGCGCTGTGCTGCCGGATGAACGGCTCGATGATCGAGAAGGTCTTACCTGAGCCAGGCGTGCCGACGAACCAGGTCCCGCGGAACGGGTTCACGATGTTCACCCAGCCGTGGCGGAACTTGCCCTTGTAGTAGTAGCGCATCGGGACGTTGACGCTGTACTTGTTCTCGATCTTTTCCTCACACTGGACGAAGGACTCGTTCTCGAAGTTGAACCGGTCCTTCATGAGGCCCTCCTTGAGGAACTTGGAGATGTTGTCCAGCGCAACATGCACCAGGACGGTCCCGACCACCGAGGCAGCCATGTAGAGCCACAGGTTCAGGGGGATCGTATAGATG
>JAEEGJ010030235.1_pt1 | contig 10602 bp, 7 predicted proteins | sample 8958761 | NCBI WGS metagenome assembly JAEEGJ01 (sample SAMN16246546, study PRJNA631951) | gut metagenome | biome: gut microbiome; feature: rumen; material: RS-attached | host: Bos | place: Iran: Karaj | collected 2018-10
GCGTGGATTTTGTGACGCTGCACTGCGGCATCACCCGGAAAACCATCGAGCAGATCCGGGCCGGCAAACGCAAAATGAATCTGGTGAGCCGGGGCGGTAGTCTGGTTTTTGCCTGGATGAGCATGACGGGGGAAGAGAATCCTTTTTACGAATTTTATGATGAAATTCTGGAGATCTGCCGGGAACATGATGTGACCATCAGCCTGGGGGACGCCTGCCGTCCGGGGTGCCTGGCTGATGCCACCGACCAGTGCCAGATCGAGGAACTGGTACGTCTGGGCGAACTGACCCAGCGGGCCTGGGAAAAAGACGTGCAGGTGATGGTGGAAGGTCCGGGCCATGTGCCTCTGGACCAGATCGCAGCCAACATGAAAGTGCAGCAGACCATCTGTAAAGGCGCGCCTTTTTATGTACTGGGGCCGCTGGTTACGGATATCGCGCCGGGGTATGACCATATCACGGCAGCCATCGGCGGCGCAGTGGCAGCTATGTCGGGGGCGGCGTTTTTATGCTATGTGACTCCGGCAGAGCATCTTGCGCTGCCCAATGTGGAAGACGTAAAACAGGGGATCATCGCCAGTAAAATTGCAGCCCATGCGGCGGATATTGCCAAAGGCATCCCACATGCCAGGGAACAGGACGACCGGATGGCAGACGCCCGCCGTAAATTAGACTGGGAAGCCCAGTGGAAAGAAGCTATTGACCCTGAGACGGCCAAAGCTGTCCGGGCCAGCCGCGCCCCGGAAGACGACCACAGCGATACCTGCAGCATGTGCGGAAAATTCTGTGCGGTCCGCAGTATTAACAAGGCGCTGGCAGGGGAATTGATCGATATATTGTAGAGGCAAGTTTGCAAAGTTTTTATACACCTTATAATGACATAGGTTGGTTTTCATGTTTTTTGTGATATAATTTATATAATTAAAAAATTATATTTGCATAATTATAGAGGAGGGCATCATGGATCCTAAACTGGTCAAAGCATTTGAGATTCGCTGCAAAGTCGGGAAACCAATTTTTATCGGGCAGGATGGAAAAGCCGGACGCCGTCAGCTTATTGCTATCACCGGAGGCGAGGTAATAGGATTTGCCTTGCCTTTTAACGGTACAGTGCTTGATGGCGGGGTTGACAGCCAGGTTGTACGACCTGACGGCAGGGCAGAGCTTTCTGCGCGTTACGGTGTAAAACTTGACGACGGACGCAGTTTTTATATCCAGAACGACGGTATCCGAACCGTCGAGCCGGAGCATGTAAAAACGGTCCTTTCCGGTGGTATCGCCCCAGCCGATAGTTATTATTGTGTGACGAAACCGGAATTTGAAATTTTCGATGAAACATTACGCGTATTAAGAGATCGGCTTTTTATCACCTATGCCACAAGACTGCCTGATCTTGTGATTATCGAGTTCTATATGGTTGAAGCAGGAAAATAAGTTGCGGCGCGAGAAGCAAAGTAAGTTTAAAAATATCAGTAAATGCAAAACCCGGAGCCAAAGGCTCCGGGTTTTATTTATTCATTTTCCAGCTCAGGCGTGTACAGCTTCCAATAGGCACGGCCATGGTTTTTTGCATAGTACAGAGCCTTTTCCGCTGAGTGATACAGTTTCTCAAAGGTTCTTCCGTGTTCCGGGAACATGGAGATGCCGACGGAAACAGAGACGTAGGTACGGATATCATCGTTCAGTATCAGGCGTTTCGTGTTCTTTTCAATGTCTTCTGCTAAATGCATCGCGTTTTCCGGTTTCTCGATGTCCCGCAAAAACACCATGAATTCGTCTCCGCTGATGCGCCCGGCTACGTCCATACCTTTGAAGGTGATCTTGATGATGCCGATGATAGCGCTAAGCACCTTGTCATCTTTGGCATGGTACAGCGTGTCATTGATAGTTTTGAATTTGTCCACGTCGATCATCATCAGCGCGCATTTGCTGCTTTCTTTATTATCTTTATAATAATTGAGCAGAGTCTTTGGCGCGGACAGCATTGTTGATACGCTTTTCCAAAAACTCTCATTCATTGGGAGGCGTGAGCAATTCCGAAAAACCGTGTTTTAAGCATTCGATGTCTTTCTAATTCGGAAGATTAGGAGAAAGGGCAATCACCGGGATGGAAGAAAACAGCTTATCCATGTTTACCTTTTCCACGAGGGAATAGTTGCTTTGCCGCGCAAGATTCAGGTCAAGCAGTAGGGCCGTAATATCCGCGGTGCTCTGAATCAGCATCTGGAAGCCTTCTTCTTCGCTGCCCGCAGTCAAAACCGTGAATGCGTTAGAAAGCTTTTCGATAAATTCAGAGGCCAGGGCACCCGGTGGAACAACCATAAGGATCAGCTTTTTTCTTTCATTTCAGGTTGCTTTCCTCCTTTCTTCAGTAATTATATATGATAGTATAGCACTCGGTGACACGAAATGAATCCTCTTTTTTCTGTTTTTTGCTGCGAAATAATCCTGATTTTCCTGTGAGAATCATTGGAATTTAGATTCCGGCCAGTATGTTAATTATTACATATTTAAAACAATGTCTTCACATTAATTATATAATGATGCTGTAAATATATAAACTGCCTGACCTTCACGTAGCGATAAACAGAAAAATATTTGTGAAATCGCCATTGACTTTTTGACTTTTCTTTGCAGGCGTGGTATTATATGTATGCTGGCTGGCACTCTGAACAAAAGAGTGCCAACATCAATCTGTTTTTAATTTAAATCATATAAAAGGAGTGTTAACATCATGGAAAAAGAAAAGTTTGAGTTTCAGGCAGAGACCAAACAACTGCTGAACTTAATGATTAATTCCATTTACACCAACCACGAGATTTTTCTGCGCGAGCTGATCTCCAACGCCAGTGACGCCATTGACAAGCTGCGTTTCGCTTCCCTCACCCACAGTGACCTGCTGGAAGGGGACAGCGAGTTTGTGATCCGCCTGACCCCGGATGAAAAGGCAAAGACCCTTACCATTACGGATAACGGCATCGGCATGACCAAAGAAGAAGTGATCAAAAACATCGGCACCATCGCCCAGTCCGGTACCAAGGAATTCCTGGCCAAGCTGGAAGAAGCCAATAAGATTGCAAAAAAGGCAGAGGAAGAAGCCGGCAAAGAAGCGAAAACCGACGCAACCACCAAAGACCTGATCGGTCAGTTCGGCGTAGGTTTCTATTCCGCGTTCATGGTTTCGGATAAAGTGACTTTGATAACCCGCAAGGCCGGGGAAAAAGAAGGCTGGAAGTGGGAGTCCGCTGCTGACGGAACCTATACCATCGAGCCCTGCGAGGTGGAAAAACACGGCACCAGCATCACCCTGCAGCTGGGCGAAGCCTATGCAGGCGAAGGGGCGGAACAGGATATGACCAGCTACTGGACGCTGGAAAGCCTGGTGAAAAAATATTCCGATTACATCCGCTATCCTATTAAAATGGAAGAAACCACGGAAGAACCGGCCCGCAACGACAAGGGCGACATCGACGACAAACTGCCGCCCATTAAAAAAACAGAAGACAAGACCCTGAATTCCCAGACCCCGCTGTGGAAACGGAACAAGAGTTCCATCAAGGCGGAAGAATACAACGAATTCTTCAAGCACCAGTTCCACGAATGGGAAGACCCCATGTGGTATTACCACACCCGGGCAGAGGGCACTGTGGAATACACAGCGTTGCTCTACATTCCGGGCAAGGCGCCTGCCAACCTGTATTTCCAGGAATATGAACCGGGCCTGCAGCTCTTCTCCCGTTCCGTATTTATTATGGAAAAATGCAAAGACCTGCTGCCGGACTATCTGCGTTTCGTCAAAGGCCTGGTGGATTCCCCGGACCTGTCCCTGAATATTTCCCGGGAACTGCTGCAACAGAACCACACCATCAAAGTGATTGGCCGCAACCTGGAGAAAAATATCCTGAAGCAGCTGGCGGATATGCTGGCCAAAGAACGGGAAAAATATGAAAAATTCTGGAACGAGTATGGCCGTTCCTTAAAGGCCGGCGTGTATAACAGCGTGTACGATCCGGACAGCAAAAAGGACAAACTGGCAGATCTGCTGCTGTTCATGACCAGCAAGGAAGGCAAACTCTGCACCCTGAAGGAATATACCGACCGCATGCCGGAAAGCCAGAAGGCCATTTACTATGCAACCGGCAAAGACAAAGAGGCCATTGAACATCTGCCCCAGATGGAAGCGGTGAAGGATAAAGGTTTTGAAGTGATGTTCCTGCTGGATCCGGTGGACGAGTTCTGCCTGGAAGCGCTGCAGGAATACGCAGGCAAAAAGTTCCAGTCCCTGAGCCGTGGCGATCTGGATCTGGGCGACGTGGAAAGCGAAACCAGCAAGAAAGAAACGGAAGATATCGCCAAAGACAATGAGACCCTGTTGAAAGATTTCAAGGAAGTGCTGGGAGAAAAAGTCAACGAAGTGAAGCTGACCAACCGGCTGAAGGACAGCGCCGTCTGCCTGGTGGCCGGGGAATACGGCCCCAGCTTCGCCATGGAGCAGGCCTTCGCCATGGCTAACGCCCCCATGTTTAAGGCCCAGCGTATTTTGGAACTGAACCCGAAACACAAGCTGTTTGCCAAATTGCAGGAAGCCCACGATCAGGGCAAGGACAGCCAGGACTTTAAAGATTTCTGCGCCCTGCTCTTTGACCAGGCCCTGCTGCTGGACGGCATGATCCCGGACGACCCGGCTGCGTTAGCTCAGCAGATTGCCCGGATGATGGCAAAATAAAAAATTGTAAAACAGAACGACAGCGTTTTCTGCGGAAGGCGCTGTCGTTTTTGTTTAACTTTGTTTATCCGGAGTATGATATAATAAAAAAAGCGATATCAAAGCGTTTCGGAACACAGGAGTTTTTCAATGCGTTACCGCTTATTAGACACACTCCGGGGTATCTCCGTGGTGAGTATGGTTTTATTTCACGCCTGCTGGGATTTGGTGAATCTTTACCATTTTGACTGGCCCTGGTTTCAGGGAACGGCCGGGCATGTCTGGCAGCAGAGCATCTGCTGGGCATTTATCCTGATCAGTGGGTTCTGCATGGGACTGAAAAAAGAAGATTCGTCTGGGTTTGCATCCTGTAAACGGGGGCTGATACTGGTGGCGGCCGGTATTCTTGTCACTGTTTCCACCTTTCTGTTTACCCCGGAAAGCCCGATTATTTTCGGTGTGCTGTTTTTCCTGGGTTGTGCCATGCTGTTGACGACAGCGCTCACGCCGTTACTGCGTAACTGTTCCGGCAAGACCGGACTGTTGCTGACGAGCCTGCTCTTTTTCCTGCTGCGCAACATTAATGAAGAAACGCTGGGATTTGAGGGGATTGTTCTGTTCAGATTGCCGGAAGCCTGGTATGAGCAGGGGATGCTTGCGACTTTTCTGGGCTTTCAGGATAAAAATTTTTTCTCGACAGATTATTTTTCGCTGCTGCCCTGGTATTTTCTGTTTCTGGCAGGATATTTTTTATGCAGGCTTATGTTAGAAAGAACGCAAACTCTGCCTGACGGTTTTGCAAACGGCATTCCCTTGTTTGAAATTCCGGGACGGCATTCCCTTCTGATTTACCTGCTGCACCAGCCTGTTATTTTATTGCTGCTTTCGGTCGTTCTGAAACCGGTAATACGCGCTATGTAAAAACCGGTACGAGCGGGAAACATAGTAAGCACTATCACCGGAACGCACAGATTTAAAAGCAGGAGAACGAAGAAAAATTAAAAAGAATCTGAAATTCCTCTTGCTTTTTTTGACAAGTTGGCGTAATATAGTAAAGTAATCTTTTAGTGGGGATGTAGCTCAGCTGGGAGAGCGTACGGTTCGCATCCGTAAGGTCGAGAGTTCGATCCTCTTCATCTCCACCATCGAAAAGCACACTTTTTACCAGGTTGTAAAAAGTTGAAAAGCGCGTGGTTATCACATGTATTGTGAAAACGGCGCGCCTTTTTTATTGCTTCTTTGTCTGTATCCGTGATGATCCTGTCCCCGGTTGTTTCTTTGCGGCGTGTTGTTAATGTGTTATTAATGAATGATAAAAATCATGCTATAATGTAAAAAACGGAATTTCAAACAGTACAGTGTCATTTTTGACAGACATGAGAATGAATATAAAAACAGAAATGTCTCTTAAACAAAAATTATTCGGGAACGATGCCCGGGCAAAGTTCCGCCACTTTTTCAGCGTCATGATACCGATTCTCATAACCCAGATGGCGATCATGGGAATGAATTTTGTTGATACGGTTATGAGCGGGCGCGCCGGAGCGGAACAGCTGGCAGGCACTTCCATCGGGACAAACCTGTGGATGCCTGTATTTACAACGGTAAACGGAATTTTAATCGCTGCCACGCCGCTTACGGCTCATCTCCTGGGAGCAGGGAAAAAGCAGGAGACGGGGCGGGTGATCCGGCACGGGCTTTTACTGGCCCTGCTCTTTTCCTGTTTATGTTTTGCGGCAGGTTTCTGCTTTTTGGATCCGTTTATCCGGAGCCTGGGCCTGGAACCGCAGGTGGTTTATATTGCCAAATATTATCTGGCAGGTATCGGCATCGGTATCATCCCCTTTTTCATGGGAACCGTGCTGCGTTCCTTCATCGATACCCTGGGCGGCACGCGCCTTACCATGCAGGTCTATCTGGCAACCCTGCCCCTCAATATCATCCTGAATTATATTCTGATTTTCGGGAAACTGGGACTGCCGCCATTGGGCGGTATCGGCGCCGGCATCGGAACCGGTATTACCTGCTGGCTTCTGTTCGGGATGTTCACGCTGATCATCCGCTATCATCCATTGTACCGTAACGTAAAAATACTCAGGGAACCTTCCGGCAGCACGGAAGCTTCCGACACGCCGGTGAAAAACGCGGAATCTTCTTTCAACGGCTCCGGCGGTAATAACCAAATCCGTTTTAGTAAATCTCTTTTGCTGGAGTATCTGCGTATCGGTATGCCGATCGGGTTGTCTATTTTCATGGAAACCAGCATCTTCGGCGTGGTGGCGTTCCTGGTCGCGCGGTTCGGCACGGCTGCCATTGCCGCCAGTCAGGCATCCATGAGCTTCGCCGGTTTTGTTTATATGCTTCCGCTGAGCGTTTCCATGAGCATGACCATCCTCATCGGCATCGAAGCCGGCGCCCGGCGCTGGATCAGTGCCGAACAATATGCGAATGCGGGGCTGGCTTTTAACTGGACCTGTGCCCTGGCTCTTCCGTTTCTCTGCTATCTGCTGCGTTATCCTATTGCCAGTATGTACGTAACCGAGCCGGAGGTGATTGAGGTTTGTGTCCGGTTTATTGTCTACGGCTGCTTTTTTATCATGGGCGACGCCGTGGCTGCCCCCATCCAGGGAATCCTGCGGGGATATAAGGATGTCAACGCACCGTTCTATTCCAGTCTTATCGCTTACTGGGTCATCTGCATGCCGTTAGGTCTTTTCCTGGATTACAGGTTGGGCCACGGTCCGTATTCCTACTGGCAGAGCCTGGACATCGGTTTGTTTGCCTCTGCGCTGATTTTGTTTCTGCGCCTTCTGTTCATCCGGAAAACCATACGCCGTAATAATACATTTCCCGCTTAATTTTATCTGATGAAGTGAAATGCTGTAAGACAAATTAAAAAATCAAAACAAAAAAGTACCGGTCTGCAAATACTCGCAGCCGGTACTTTCTAATTTAAATATCCAATTTTTAAATGTCCAATCATAATATTTTTGAATCAGTCTTCTTCCAGCACGCCTTTCAGGTCCTTGTTGGTCATGGCGCAGACGCAGGAGTCGGACCACACGTTTTCCGCGGTTTCGATCATGTCAATGATCGTGTAAATCGGAAGGATAACGCCCATGATGCCGATGGACGCGCCCACCGAACTCATCAGGGAAAGGGTCAGGAAGTAGCAGCCCATGGGGACGCCGGCGTTGCCGATGGCGGCCAGCACCGCTACGAACAGCCAGGAGATCATGGCGCCCATGGTCAGGTTCATGCCGGAGTTTTGCATCACAAATAAGGAAGTGACCAGGATGAAAGCGGCACAGCCATTCATGTTGATGGTGGTGCAGATGGGCAGCACGAAGCGGGATACCCGGGGGTTGACTTTCACATTCTGTTCGGCGGAAGCCAGGGTTACCGGCAGGGTAGCGGCAGAACTTTTGGTGAACAGCGCAACCGCCAGGGCCGGGGACATCTTTTTCATGATATCCAGCGGGTTCAGGCCCCGGGCCAGCAGGAACAGCGGCAGCACGATGAAGAACTGGAGCAGGTTGCCGCCGATGACAACGGCCGTGTATTTGCCCAGGGCGCCTACGATGACGCCGGCTTCAATCTGGGCGGCCAGCTGGCCGGCAAACGCTAAAATGCCAACAGGCAATACGTACAGAATGGCGCGGATCAGGGTGAACAAAACTTCCTGCAGGCCGTTGATGCCTTTCAGCAGCACTTCCCGGTTTTCCGTTTTCGGCATAAAGGCCAGGGCCAGGCCCACGGCGGCAGCGATGAACAGTACGGACAGCACGTTGCCGGACAGGAAGGGATATAAAATATTATTGGGAACCACAGAAAGGAAATGATCATAGTAAGAAAGCTTGCCCAGATTCTGGGGTACCTGCGCCGCGCCTGCGCCTACCACGTCGGCGGGCAGGTTGCCCGGGGCGATCCAGAGATATAAAGCCAGACCTACGGCAGCGGAGCAGATGGTGGTCAGTAATGTATAAACCAGCGTGTGGGCGAAGATACGCTTCGTATCCTTTTTGGCGCCCAATGCCGACAGGGTGGTGATGACCGCCAGCGCAATGGTGGGCACGGCGATGAACTGGAACATGCGGGTGAAGATCGTGGCAATAAAGTTGAACAGCTCGTTCAGGGAGGGATTGTTCATCCAGCCCAGCGCGCCGCCGATTACCAGCGCGGCCATCCAAAGGATAAACTGTTTGCCGTTGCTTTGCTTACGGCTTTCTTCAATTATTTCTCTTGCCGTGTCATTAACCTGGGAGGGGTTCTTTTTGTCAGCCATGATAAACTCCTTATATATACTTTAAAAACTTCTTATAGTATAGTACCGGACTTTTTCTTATGTCAATACAATTCAACAAAAATCTTGGACGTTTTCCTATAATATGGTAAAATAAAGAGTACTGTCAAAGTATGAAAATTTGCGATTTTATCCGGGAGGAAGTTGTGAAACAACCGTTAGTGGAGGCAATGGAACGCTATCTGCAGGAGCAGGTGTATCCGCTGCATACGCCGGGCCATAAAGGCGGCCGGGGTATGGCGGATCCGCTGCGTTCGTTGCTGGGTTCCACTGCGTTGCGGCTGGACGTTTCCCTTATGAGCGAGCTGGACGATATACACGCGCCTTCCGGTTGCATCAAGGCTGCGCAGGAAGAGGCGGCAACGTTATACGGCAGTGATGCCTGCTTCTATTCTGTGAACGGGACAACGGGCGCTATCCATGCCATGCTGATGACGGCGCTGCAGCCGGGCGATAAAGTACTGGTTCCCCGGAATGCCCACCGCAGTGTAATGGGCGGGCTGATTCTGGCAGACGCGGTGCCGGTATATGTGCAGCCTGCGTACATAAAAGAGTTTGGCATGCAGGGCCAGGTCACGCCGGAACAGGTGAAAGAAGCGTTTGCGGCGCACCCGGATATCAGAGCGGTGCTGCTGACGTCTCCCAATTATTTCGGCATGGCGGCAGAAGTAAAACAGATTGCCGGGATTACCCACGCTCATAACGCGGTGTTGCTGGTGGATGAAGCGCACGGTCCCCATTTGGGGTTTCATGACAAATTTCCGCTTTCTGCCATGCAGTGCGGAGCGGATATGGCAGCCCAGAGTACCCATAAAATCTTAGGGGCGCTGACCCAGAGTTCTTTATTACAGGTGAAAGGGACACGAATCGATCTGCGTCATGCGGCAGATGTAATGAGCCTTCTTACAACCACAAGCCCCAACTATCTGCTGATGGGTTCCCTGGATGCGGCCCGGGCCCAGCTTGCGGAGCGGGGATCTGCCATGCTGGAGGATGCGCTGCGGGCGGCGGGGCTTTTACGCCTTGGATTGGAGAAGATTCCGGGCCTGCGGGTAATCCGTCCGGAAGATGTGGCAGGCAGGTACGGAATTTCCGCTTTGGATATAACAAAGGTAACCATAAATCTGAAAGAATGGGGCGTCAGCGGTGTTGCCGCCGGGGAAGCCCTTCGCAAAGAGAAAGTAGCCGTGGAACTGGTGGATCCGCAGAACGTTTTGTTCCTTGTGACATATGCGGACTGGGTGCCGGTACAGTGGCAGGAAACGGTGAACCGGATCTGCAGAACTTTGCAGAAGCTGCGTCCGGCGCTGAACCCGCTGGAAGCAAGATCCGTGGAACGGGTCAGGGCGTTGGAGAATGAAGCGGCGGAAAGAGAAAAGGCGCAGCAGGCAGAAATACCGGTAACAGAAGCTGCCCTGCCGATGCGTACCGTATTTTACGGGAAAAAGAAAGCGGTTCCGCTTTCCGGGGCGGCCGGCCTGATCTGTGCCGAGCCGGTCAGTTTTTACCCGCCGGGCATTCCCGTGATTCTGCCCGGGGAACGGTTAACAGATAAAATTATTGAATGGTGTTGTCTGATGAAACTGCAGGGACT
>JAEEGJ010030239.1_pt1 | contig 10602 bp, 8 predicted proteins | sample 8958761 | NCBI WGS metagenome assembly JAEEGJ01 (sample SAMN16246546, study PRJNA631951) | gut metagenome | biome: gut microbiome; feature: rumen; material: RS-attached | host: Bos | place: Iran: Karaj | collected 2018-10
GTTGCCTTTACCGGTGTTGATGCCTTCGCCTCGTCCTATATTGAACGGCAAGAAATACGTTTCGCGATTGTTCAACTCCGTGGTCATGTGCACTTCTTCCAAGTCCATAGCAAAGTGCACAAAGCAGCCGGCTTTCTTTAGGAAAAGTCGCGTCTTGGGGTCACGGTCTTCTCTATATTGATGTATGGCGTGCGTGTAGTTCTGACCGGCTTGGTTGCACTTGAGTTCCATAGAGATGATAGCCAAACCATTGAGGAATATAACTATATCTACGCGCTCCTTATCTGATGCCCAAACCTCTTCCATTACGGAGAAGATGTTCTCATTGTATAGTGCTAACAGATCCGGGTTCTTGGAGGTAGCAGGCTTTGTGTATAGCAGTTTCAGTTTCTCATGCGCTATCTCAAAGCCGTTTTTGAGTACATCAATAAGTGACCGTGAGGATTTATTGATTTCGAGATTCAGATAGTTCAGGAAACTCTCACGGTAGTTATCTTTTAGCGAACTCTTAATCTTTGCCATTTTCTTTGGCTGTGTCTTTTCGAGAAATTCGAAAAGCATATCCGGATCCATAGCAAAGCGGCGGTCGTAGTTTGCGGCATTACGAGGTCTATAGCCGTTTTCTATTAGCCGCTGAATGATAAATGCTTGGTATTCTTTTTCGGTTAAGATGGTATTCATATCACTTGTTTTTTGCCTGTTACATATTCATATATCAATGAAGCCTTGTAGGCTTTGAGTTGTTCTATTTGGTCATTCTTATCCTTAATAGTTTCGTCAATGACCTTGCACTTTTCGTCAAGGAATTTGGCGATGGCTTTCTGTTCTTCTAATGGCGGAATCGGTATATACATATTGCCAAAATCATCAAATGCAATATTTTTACCGTCCCTTAAACTCATAGAGAATGTATTTATCTTCGATATAAAGCCATCGCTTTTGAAGAGATATTTGAAGTAGCCATCACAAACATTTATAGTCGGGTAGAAAACCTGATATGCAGGTGAAACAACTCCTTCATATGTTGAGTATTCAAAACCACCTTGGAAACTTCGCAGACTTATGCAAAAATCTCCTTTGTGTATAGTTCTGAAGGTTTCTAAGTTCGTTTTTTCATTAACAAGGACAACTCCTTCCAATTGAGATTGTGGGATAACTCCATACTTTTGAGTAGGCGAAAGCAACTCTAAATTATAAAGGTTTCCTTTCGTTCTTCTCAAAGTAAAAGCATATTTTCCTTTCTCTAACATCCAATGATCTGGCAATGCATCTATCCAACCAAATGAAACTTCTTTCATTGGAGCATTCGGATTCAGTCCATGCGTAACGGTTTCAGCGATGAGGGATTTTTTATATTCAGTAAGTGTCTTGATCTCTGCATCCAAATCTTCTAATAATCCATCTATCTCGCCGCATTTTTTATCCAAGAAATCAGCAATGTCTTGCTGCTCATAGAGAGGAGGAAGAGGTACTTTAATACCTCCTAATTGTTCTTCTGTGATAGAATGACGCAAATTCTTAGCTAAATGCACAAGTTCTTTGGTATTATCTAACATCAAATAATAGTAGAAGAAGTAGTCTCTATCGGCTAAGTCATGAACTACGAATTGACTATATGCAGGACTTGACAAACCATTATTATAAATCCTTCCTATACAGCAGGGGGTGACATCTATATCAAATAAACACATCAATAAATTACCCTTGTAACATTTCTGATAACCATTGAACGATGTCGGCATTTTTCCTCCAGCATTCAAATCTCTGATATTTACACCTTTCACCGATAGAGATAATATATCTTCTCCACTGTATATGGGATGTATTTCTTTTATTTTATGCATTATATATTTGTTTGGCATTACGCTCCAATGCCGTGGTATTATACCGACCCAACTAATACCGCTATTTTTCATTTCTCGTGCCATAATCAATCGAATATTTTAGCGATACGACTTGCAACGGACTTCTCTAAGTCCTCAAATTTCTTGCGTAGTTCGGCACTATCCGTAGGCTTCTGGTACTTATAGAAGTAGCGCGTGAACGGAATCTCTGCGCCTGTCTTAATGACAGGTTTCTTCTTGCTCAAGTCTTCTTCAAAGAATGCCTTGGCATCCGGTATATGTGGCAAAACTTCACGCGCCATATAGGTATCTATATCCTCATCATAGCGGACAATCTCTATGTCTTTGGTCTCCTTGTCATAGATTATCTCTCCGTTCTTGTCACGCTGGATCTCGGCATTCTTATCCATTACGGACAAGCCTTCCATAATGCGCTCGAAGAGTTTGTCTTTTTTACCAACGAGTCCATCCAAAGCATATTCCAATTCAGGTTCAAACTCTTCGGGAGAATGATAGACAATGCTGCATGCAGCTTTTCGCAAGGCTTCAAGTATTTTGCTATACCTTGGCTCATTGGCTTTGTACTCCTCAAGTTTCGCTAATTCTTTGCCCGTGGGCTCTTCCTTCTCATCAATCTCTGCAATCTTGGCAGCGTCGTACAAGGTATTGAGCGAACCGGATAATAGCATCTGTTCTATGCGTTCCTCATTGATGGCATAGGAGCGTTGCAACGGTTGCATAACTGCATACTCACGATAGATAAACTCCGTATTCGGGTAAATCTTGCATAAGTCATTCTCTTCGAAATTGAGATAAAGATCCACTATCTGTTTACGTTCCGCAGGGCTTATCTCGTTTTTCTTCATGCCCAGTGGCTTGCGGAGTTTGTGGCAAATACCTGTTGCGTCAATGAGCTGTATCTTGCCTTTGCGCTTCTCGCTTTTATTCATGGATAGAATCCATATATAGGTAGCAATGCCTGTGTTGTAGAACAGATCCGCAGGCAGAGCAATGATGGCTTCTATATAATCTTGCTTTTCCTCTAAGAACCATCGACGTATCTGGCTTTCGCCGGATGCTGTTCCGCCTACAAACAAAGGCGAGCCATCTTCAATAATAGCTGCTCTACCGTTATCCGGATTGAGTTTGTCTATCGCTGACTGCAAGAACAGCATCTGCATATCGCCCGAACCCGGTAATCCTGCTCCCCAACGCCCGTTGAAACCTTTTGCGTATTCAGTAAGCACGGCATCTTCTACTCCCTCACCGGCATCTTTGCCGCCCCATGCTTGACCAAAAGGCGGGTTCTCTATCACAAATCGCATCTTCTGATTAGGGAACGCATCCGCTTTCATGGTGTCTTGCAGACGAATGTTCGATATATCTTGTCCCTTAATAAGCATTTCTGCGAGACACATTGCGTACGACTCCTGTACAACCTCGTGCCCGAACAAACGGATATGAGCATCGGGATTAAAGCGCTTAATGAAATTGTATGAGGTTGATAACATTCCTCCCGTTCCGCATGCTTGGTCAAGAATCGCTATTTCTCGTCCCGGCTGCAACACATCCTCACTGCCTTCGGACAACAAGATAGCCACCATAGTTTTAATTATGTCTCGTCCCGTATAGTGGTCACCGGCTTCGGCATTTTCTGAAAACTTACGGATTAGTTCCTCAAAGATGTACCCCATTTTCATGCTATCAATCGTCTTGGGGTCAAGGTCAAGTTCTGAAAATGCCTTGACAACGGAATATAGGCGATTGTGGGTATTCATCTTATCTATCTGACGGTCAAACTCCAAGTTGCGCAGTATGCCTTGTACGTTATCAGAGAATCCTTCTATATAGGCAGTAAGGTTCTCAGCCAGATGTGCCGCATCGTTGCACAATTCAGCAAGGTCATAACGAGAGGTGTTATAGAATTGATAGCCCGATACACTTTGGAATTTCTTCACAGGGTAGTCTGGATGTTTCTCATGTAACTCAATGACAGCCTTTTTTGTTGGCGCAAGCGCACACTCAAAACGGCGAAGAATAGTCATCGGGATAATCACATCCTTATACTTTTCCGACTGATATGGTCCACGGAGCTTGTTTGCAATAGACCATATAAAGTTAACTTCTGAAGATACATCAATGGGGTTATCATCCCACATCGGATCTATTGTTTGTGCCATGATATTATTCGTTATCTAAGGTTTCACAATGTAGCACGGCACAGACAACTTGCCCGTTTTCGAGGTCGCAAATGAGGGCGGCGGGGTGTTCGTCGGACAGGAGATAACCACTAATATACGCCTTAGTCGTTGTGACGAGATCGACGCATTGCGGCACAAAAGTGCCGTCGCCGTTGTCATGAATCGACGCGGCGAATTGCCACGGCGAGCCCTGAACAGGCACACCGCAGACGGTCGGGCGACTGCTCGACGCACAACTAATCAGCAATAAAGCGAATGCAATCAGACATGCATGCGCAAGGCGAATGCTCCAATTAAAGGGACGGTTATTTGGTATATCTGTTAATGCTAACATATTGTAATTCCGAAATAGACCGCAAAGTTACAAAAAAAATCTCGAATATGCAAGTAATTCGATGATTTTTTTTATTTGCCCCTTTCCCCGTGGCGGTTTTCCCCGTTTGTCGGGGACAACCTAGTGTACCATGTAGCCGCATTTATAAAGGCACAGAAAATGGAAAAGCATGGTTCAATTAACCGTCCCTTTTTTTGAAGCAGGGTGATTCTTTCGGTTTAGGCACAAAAAAAGCAGCCCGTGTGGGCTGCGGTTAAGTTAACAAGCCTTCCTTATCCGAACAGTGTCCGGAAGAAACTCTTCTTGTCGGTTTTGTCGGTGGGACCGACGTTGTTGTTCTGGCGGAGTTTTTCGACGAGTTCCTTGTCTTCCTTGCTCAGGTATTCAGGGATATACACGCCGACATTGATCAGCAGGTCACCGACACCATATTGCCGTCCGTACTGGTCGATCATCGGCAGACCTTTGCCGCGCATGCGGAGCACCTTGCCGGGCTGCGTACCCGGGGTGATGGTGATCTTCGCGTCGCCGGTGAGGGTAGGTATCTGCACTTGTCCGCCGAGGATAGCCGTAGGCACATCGAGCAGCAGGTTGTAGATCAGATCGCCGCCGTCGCGGGCAAAATCCTTGTGCTCCTCTTCCTCGATGATCACGAGCAGGTCACCGGCTATGCCTCCGTGCGGAGCGGCATTGCCCTTGCCTTGCATCGGCAGCACCATTCCGTCGGCTACGCCGGCAGGGATATGTACCTCAACGATCTGTTCGTCGCGTACAACGCCCTCGCCCTGGCAGTGCGAGCACTTGTTCTTGATGACCTTACCTTCGCCATGGCAGGTCGGGCACTCCTGTTGCACCTGCATCATGCCGAAGATGCCGCGCTGCGTACGAACGACGCGTCCGCTGCCCTTACAGGTAGGACATGTCTCGCCGCCCTTGCCGTCCGCCGAGCCTGTGCCGTCGCAATGCGTACAAGGCACGAGTTTGCGGATCTTGAGTTTCTTATCCACACCGGTGGCAATCTCCTCAAGCGTCAGGCGCACACGTACGCGCAGGTCTGTACCGCGGCGTACACGTTGACCGCCGCGACGACCACCGCCTCCGCCGCCGAAGAAGTCACTCATGTCGAATCCCGCGCCCTCGAACAGGTCGCCGAACCGCATGAAGATATCCTCCATCGACATGCCTCCGCCGCTGAATCCGCTTGCTCCGCCCATTCCGGCAAAGCCGAATTGGTCATAACGCTGACGTTTCTGCGGGTCGCTAAGTACCTCGTACGCCTCAGCCGCCTCCTTGAACTTCTCCTCGGCTTCCTTATCGCCCGGGTTCTTGTCAGGGTGGTACTTGATGGCACACTTGCGGTACGCCTTCTTTATGTCTTCAGCGCTGGCGGATTTGTCAACGCCCAGCACCTCATAGTAGTCTCTCTTCTCTGCCATAATATTACTCTCCTACAACGACTTTGGCGAAGCGGATAACGCGGTCGCCATGTTTGTAACCACGCTGCGTGCAGTCGATGATCTTGCCTCGCTTGTCCTCACCGGCGGCGAAGGTAGTGATTGCCTCGTGCTCATCGGTATTGAAGTCGGCATCGGTGGTGTCGATTGCATGAACGTCTTGCTTGTCGAGCCAAGCGATGAACTTGTTGTATATGAGGTCAATACCCTCACGCAGTGAGGCTATATCCTCGGTCTTAGCCATCGCGTCACGTGCACGCTCAAAGTCATCCACGAGCGGCAGGATATCCACCAGCAACTTCTCGCCGGCTGTATCCATGAGCTCGAGTTTCTCCTTGTTCGTGCGGCGGCGGTAGTTGTCGAACTCCGCCATCTGACGCAGACGGATATCCTCGAGTTCGGCTACGCGTTTCTCAAGGGCTTCGATGCGCTGCTCGGGAGTCTCGGGCTGCTCCTGTTCAGGCTCAGTCGCTTCGGCATCTTCCGGCGATTCGGCAGATTCCTCAGTCTCCGGCTCGTTGTTCAACAGCTCATCAACCTTCTGCAGGTCGTCGTTCTCAATGTTTTGCTTATCTTGTTTCATTATATTTAGTAATCAGTATTCAGTAATCAGTATTCAATTTTCATGCCACCCACTTTCCGTCTGCCAAAATGTCAGTAATCTGTCGGTAGGAGTTCACAATATAGGTAGCCGTCTGCCCCTCTGTCAGTGTGACGAGTTTGCCATGGTTGGGATCATCATCGCCTTCCGCCACGCGTCGGAACCACATTTGGTCGATGCCTGCGGCACGTGCACCCTCGACGTCGGAAGTATAGGAATCGCCGATCATCAGCGCTTCGTCAGCCGTTATGCCATTGATACGCAATGCTTCCTCGTAGATGCGCGGGTTGGGTTTCTGTGCACCGACCTCTTCGCTCAGTACCACGTGGGTGAAGTACGGTTCCAAGCCGCTCTTACGGAACTTGAGGTATTGCGACTCCACAAACCCGTTGCTCACGATAGTCAGCGGATAGCGCGAGGCAAGCGTCTTGACCATCTTGTCGGCATCGGGGATGATCGAAAAGAAGTGGTTGGTCATGCGGAGGAAATCCTCGCACATGCGTCGCGCCAGCACACGCGTCTCCGAGGTCTCTTCCATGCCGCAGGCGTGCATAAGGGGATAGAGGAAACGATCGATCTTCAGCACCTCTTTCGTTACCTCGTCACGCCCGTATTGCTCCCAGAGCAGGGTGTTGTGCTCGCTGTACTTCTGCACAAACGTGTCGTAATCGGTATATTGATACAACTGATGAATCTCGAACATCGTTGTCAATGCACACTTCGCTGAACGCGAGAAATCACCGATCGTATCATCCCAATCCAGGAATATGGCTTTGTAGGGCTTACTCATAATTAAGAATTAAAAAATAATTACTCACTCGTTACTCTTTCCACCGCACGCAGAATCGGTTCGATAGACGGCGCACTGCCGACAGCCTGAATCATCCACTCTTTCGGTGTAAGACGACCAAGGCGATAGATGCGCATATACTCCTGTGCAAAATCCTTTTGCTCCTTGTACTGCGCAAGATGTTCCTCCAACTGGTATTGTACTATATGTCCCAGCGGATAGTTCGGCAGGTACATCGGTGCATTGACCATGTGGCTATATACAGCCAGCAACACGCAATCATGTTCGCCGAGTACCGGCTCGTAATAAGCGTTCCAGACATCCTTGGCAATCTGCTGCGTAGCCTGGCACAGTTGCTCAGGCGTAGCCTCGGGGTTGGCATAGATCCAACGCCACATAGCCATATCGACGAGGCTGACACCCATGATCTCGTACATTGACCAGAATTGATCGAGAATAGCTTCGCCTGTTTGAGCGGCTTCGCCTGTTTGAGCGCTGACGCTGTTAGATGGTAAGAGTTGCAGGTCACGTTGCTGCCAGAGGAAGGCTGAGGCTTCGGTGTAGGCGGTGTTGGGCACGCCGGAGAGCATATAATGGTCGATAAAGTACATATCCAGCACCTGCTCGACGCAATGTCCGAACTCGTGTACAGCAATATTGTAGCCCTTATAGTCCATTCCGGCGGCAGGGATACGTGTGCGGAGACGTGAATCTTCCTTTCTGCCCAGACTCGGCCATGCGTGTCCCGAACCGCGAGCCGGTTCAACGACTATATGGTGCGCAATACGGCGTGCATCCTCGCTGTAGAATCCCATCTTCGTCAGCAACCGTGGCATATCTGCGGCAAAGGCATTGGCGTCGGGATAGAGTTTGCGGGTTAGTGCCGTCAGTTCGTCCTCATTGAGCGAAGCGCGTGCCTTGAATCCGTCGTACCATATATCGTACGGACGCAGATCGCGACCCAGACGCTCACGAATAATAGCAGCCACCTGTTGCACTTGCTCCGAACCCACAAGCGCCCGGAAGAGGCTATCGAGTTCGGCTGCGGTAATCTCTACGCCTACCTCGAAGTTACGCTGAATACCCGTAGGTGCAGCCGGGCAGAACTTATCTTCCTCAAACAGGGCATGAGCAATCGCCAAAATGCGTTCATAGCGCTTGTAGTTCTCCGGCGAATCCTGTGTGCTGTAAGGTTTCCACACATAGTCCGCACCGTTTACCGCCTTGGCAGGAATGTCCTGACGGACAATACGTTGCATGACCTGGAAGATCATCTCTTGCTTCTCATTGCCCGCTTCTTTGTCGGCGTAGAGTGCTTTGAGCTCGTCACGCAGATTCCAATGGCTGAGCAAGATCTTATCCTCCGGCCAGAGTTTGCGACCGTCCTCGGTGCGCAGGTTACCCATATAGATATTGTAGTCGGCGATATAGTTCTCGGCATCGGCGTTGGCTTGTGCCAAAGAGGCATTCACAGAAGCCGGTACGCGCGTGGTGAACACATCGCCCAAACGCGCCATAGCCCACTGCTGACGTGACCAATGACGCCCCATTGTGTTCTTTTCGTCCAACGAGAAGTGCGGGAAGTTCAGTATCGTCACAAACGCCAACTTATTGGCAAACATATCGTCCGAGAAATGCGCCAAGGGGCTATATGCCGACATGATCCAATCAGGGAGTTGCGGTTCGCCGGCGTTGGTCAGTTGGGTAGGTTTGAGCAGATCCACCGTCAACATATCCGCTGACTGATAGCAGTTCTCAAGGATGCGGCTGAGCGACTCAAACAATGCAACCCGCTCTGCCGGTGTGGCGCAGTAGTTCTCGCGCACAAACGCACTGAACTCCTCCTCACTGCCGTCCTCTGCCGTCCATAAGGCAGCAGCCTGGCTCACGCCACGCTCCATGAGCATGGCATCGGCGTCAGGGAAACGTTGTTTTAACTCTTTCTGCAAACCCGCTACCACTTTCGGGCGAATAGCATTCTTAGAACGGTTACATGAAGTGAACATAAACACACCAAGCACTATCAGGCTTGTTAACAATAGCGAAAAATGTTTCATATCTAATACTTATTTGGAGCTTTCTGCTCGTGTCTTGTACCTCGCCAGCAGAGCCTCTGCGTCCGCTTCCATCTGCGCTGCAAGACTAAGCGGCGCCAACACACGCAACTCTGCACCAAAGGTACGCAGCTGCTGAATGAAGTCGAAGGTGGGAGCAACGAAATATTCGAACAGTACACTATCCGGCATCGTTGCAAAAACCATTGCTTCCTGTTGCGGCAATTCGCGCTGCGAGTGATGAAGCGGTAGGGTGCGCAAGAACAATGCAGCCCGCTCTGTCGTTTCGATTCGCAGCAGACAAGGCTCCGCGTTGCGGAACACACCGTAGTAGTTGGCAAAGAACGATCGCGGAGTAAAGCCTTTGGGGATAACGTAGTCGTTGTCCAGAACATGCAGATCAACCACTCTGTCGAGCGCATAGATTCGCGTCTCGTCAGGATGCGTGGAGGCATTGCCCACTACGTACCAACGCTGCTTGAACACGCGCAAGCAGTAGGGCGAAAAGAACATGTCGTAGTCGCTGTTACGGTCAAAGGAGTGGTACGTGATCAGCAGTTGCTTACGCGCACGTATAGCGCGCATAATAGTAGTAAGGTATTGCGTGCCGGAAGGAATAGGCTCAAACAGCATGCTTTCTTGCATGTCTTCCGCCTCGTCGAGTGTCGCCTTGAATGAGAACGCCGTAACGATATACCGGCGCATATCTCCCCAACGCTGCGAATCATCCTCGCTGTCAATATAATAATAGTTCTTATGGCGGTTGCACTTGATATTGATACCGAACAGCAGCAGTATATCCTCTTTGTAGCGGTGAAACTTGCGTAAGGGAAACGAGGTCTCACCAAAATCGTTGATAGCCGAGTGTGCCCAACGGCGGTCGATATCCTCTTTGCTGAGGTGACCGGAGGCTATCGTGTCAACGAGCCAAATGTATATTTTGAAGATTTGAGCGGGACTCATTATTTGGTGTAAAGTGTAATGTGTAAAGTGTAAAGTTATGCTTTGGCGGAGAGAGCCAGGGCATAGAGTTTCATCTGGTGCAGCATGGCAGCCAGACCGTTGCTGCGGGTAGGGGAGAGGTGCTCTTGCAGACCGATCTCTTTGATAAAATACAGGTCGGCGTTGGCAATGTCTTTTGCCGGCTGGTTATTCAGCACGCGCAGCAGCAATGATACTATGCCCTTGACAAGTATTGCATCGCTGTCTGCCTGATAAACGACTCGTCCGTCTTTCAGTTCTGCCGTAAACCACACCTGTGACTGACAGCCTTCTATCAGATTCGGCTTCGTGCGTTGCTCCTGAGGAAACCCTGTCATCCCTC
>JAEEGJ010030241.1_pt1 | contig 10601 bp, 9 predicted proteins | sample 8958761 | NCBI WGS metagenome assembly JAEEGJ01 (sample SAMN16246546, study PRJNA631951) | gut metagenome | biome: gut microbiome; feature: rumen; material: RS-attached | host: Bos | place: Iran: Karaj | collected 2018-10
ATATTTTCTGCAAATGGGGTAATATTAATATACAGTTGTCAAAAAGAAAGGAATCGGGGATATGGATATCAACTATTTGTTACAGATGGCGCGTAAACAGGACTGTTCAGATCTGCACATCACAGCGGGTACGGCTCTTGCTGTAAGAAGATACGGCATACTTAAGATATTGGAGGGAACAGAGGACTACATACCTACTCTTACAGAGTCAGAAGCTCTCATCCTTTCTCTTCTCGATGAAGATCAGAAGGAGATGGTATTAAAGGGAAGAGACCTTGACGTAGGTTCCATGATGGATGACGGTACACGTATAAGAATAAATGTCTACCATCAGCGTAATCACCTCGCTGCAAGTATAAGACTCTTAAACAGCAAGATACCTTCTATAGAAGAGCTCGGTCTTCCTGATACGATCTTGGAGCTTGCCGATGAGTACAACGGACTCGTACTCGTAACAGGACCTACAGGAAGCGGTAAGTCAACGACTCTTGCTTCCATGGTTGAGCATATCAATGCTACGGCGGCCAAGCACGTAATAACTGTTGAAGATCCTATCGAATATATATATGAACATAAAAAGGCTATGATCCACCAGAGAGAGGTCGGAAAGGACGTAGATGACTTTGCTGTAGCTCTTAGAAGCGCGCTTCGAGAAGATCCCGATATCATCCTTGTTGGTGAGATGAGAGACTTTGAGACGATCAACGCAGCTATAACCGCAGCTGAGACTGGCCACCTGGTTCTTGCAACGCTTCATACATCAAGTGCAGCTCAGACGGTTGAGCGTATCATCGACGGATGTCCTGTCGATGCACAGAACAGGATAAGGATCCAGCTTGCTAATGTACTCAGAGGTATCGTTACACAACATCTGCTCCCGAGACCTGACGGAATGGGACGAGTTCCGGCTACAGAGATCATGATAAACAATGCGGCTGTTTCAAACATGATCCGTGAGAACAAGGCATTTATGATCAACAATGCCATCCAGTCCGGATTCCAGCAGGGCATGCATACAATGCAGAGCGATGTTCAGAGACTTGTTCAGTTCGGCGAGGCTGATCCTGTATTTGCAAAGAGGTTTCTTGTGTAATTGACAAAATCTGATAATTGCAAACAGAGAATAAAACAGAAACTAATACCTCTTGATATGCAACTGTGTATCAGGAGGTATTTTATTGGACGAAATATCTTATATATACGTAAAGTCAAAAATGAGAGGCAAGAGCTTTGAAGGCTTGGCAATGAGCTACTATCTTATACGAGTTCGTAAGCGTTCGAGACATGGGACGAGAAAAAGACATCTTCTATAATGTGAAATGTCTTTTAATCCGATACATACGTAAATGATGCTACATCTCTGAAAACGAAAATCGGTGGGAAATCTATTGATTTTTGACTCATCCAAGGGTATAATTAAGTTACTTAATAAAGCAATAATCTGTCGGAGCGGAGACGTTAAACCCGGCTCAAGCGGTCGGGACGGAGACCTAAAACCCGTTCCCATTGCAGAGCATAACTGCTAAAAACCTAAGGGGTGGATTATCCACCCCTTTAGTGTTATGGAGATGATCTAATAATGGCAGAACAGATAAGTTTCAAAACCCGTGTAAAAGATATAGCAATCAGTATCGCACGTGATTACTATTCATATTTTGTTTGTAGGGATTACCTGCTTATTTCTGATGCCTTTAAAAGAGCACCCTATTATATTGTCCGGGCAGAAAAAGACAATTATCTTCACCTTGTTGGTGTCTCCACCAAGTTATCAGCCACAGCATTTTTTGATAAATGTCTGGATGGAACATTAGACGAATCTGATTTTGAGATAACCACCCACGGGCATGATGAAAAGCATTCAAAAGGTTCCATAAGACGTAAAATTAAATCCCTACCACTTATTACCGGTCTTTTCACAGACTCTAGTCTTGTTGAGGAAAACTTCAAAAAGAATACCGTTTTATGCACATTTGCATCATCTGACGGTTCTTGCACCTTGGGCTTCATTGCCACCCCTGACGCGCGTCCTAAAACACTTTTGGTTGGCGATGAATTGGATCATACTAAAGCTAAAAGCTTGAAGATTGTACTCTCCAAGGCCAGGGATAATGACAAGTTTTCTACTGTAATTGTTGGAACGGATAACGATCTCGCATCTGTTTATGACTCTATAAAAGATCTGATTAACGAAGATATCTACAAAAGAATTGCATATGATACTACTTCAAAGCACAGTAGTGCCGAAGAACTCATTGCGGAAAAATATGAAGAGAATGTTAAGGGACAAAGCGGTTCTCTTCATGACAGACTCGAAGTTGGAAAGAAAAAATCTGACGAGCTGTATACAAAACATGTATCAGGTTACGATACGAAAGGTCTAAATAGATAAGACAGATTTAACTCTCTTAAAGCAACTGGCAATACGTTTTCGCTGGGAGTTTTATACTCAAAATTATGCTTTGACTATATTATGTAAGAAATACGCTGTATTTCAAAAATAATCATTGACGTACAGTGCATTACTATGTTATATTGATTGAGCAAAAGACGTAGGTCTTTTTTTTGTGTTGCAAAAACAGACGCGTACGGAGGTGAATATATATGCGTACCAAGATCACATTGGCATGCACAGAGTGCAAGCAGCGTAATTACAATACAACTAAGGATAAGAAGACACATCCCGATCGTATGGAGACAAAGAAGTACTGCAGATTCTGCAAGACTCATACTCTTCACAAAGAGACTAAGTAATTCGTTTAAGTCGAAAGGAGCGGCATATGTCTGATAATAATGAACAGAAGATAAGCTTCTGGGAAGGCGTAAAGGCTGAGTTCAAAAAGATCTCTTGGCCTGAGAAGACGGATCTCATAAAACAGTCTGTAGCAGTTTTATGCACTTCTGTGGTTGTCGGTATCATCATAGCGATAATCGATGCCGCAGTTAAGTACGGTGTAAACAATTTCTTGGTTAAATAAGATAGTTTGGTGAGGAGATCGTATGGCAGAGACAGAAGCTAAGTGGTATGTTGTACATACATACTCGGGCTATGAGAATAAGGTTAAAGCTGATATAGAAAAGACTATCGAGAATCGTAATCTTCACGATACGATATTGGAAGTCAAGGTTCCCATGCAGGATGTTGTCGAGGTTAAGAACGGCTCAAAGAAGACTGTCCAGAAGAAGATGTTCCCCGGATACGTTTTAGTCAACATGATCATGAACGATGAGACATGGTATGTTGTACGTAATACCCGTGGCGTAACAGGTTTCGTTGGACCGGGAAGCAAGCCGGTACCGCTTACAGAGGCAGAGATGAAGCCTCTCGGCATCAAGACTGACAATGTTACCATCGATTTCGAAGAAGGAGATACGATCGTTGTTGTTGCAGGTGCCTGGAAGGATACCGTCGGTGCTGTTCAGCGTATCGATTACAACAAGCAGACAGCTACGATCAATGTGGAACTCTTCGGAAGAGAGACTCCTGTCGAGATAGGATTCGAAGAGGTCAGAAGGTTTTATTAAATACCTTAAGCTTGCAAAGCAAGGTTAAGGTGGACCCAATTTAATTATTTTTGGTAACTTTCAGCTTAGGCTGATTGAAACAGTGGAAGGGCACCTATAACCCGTACCACAATATATTATTATAGGAGGAGCCAAAGATGGCAAAGAAAGTAGAAGGTTATATCAAATTACAGATTCCTGCCGGCAAAGCTACACCCGCACCGCCGGTTGGTCCTGCTCTCGGTCAGCATGGTGTAAACATTGTTGACTTCACGAAGCAGTTCAATGCAGTAACAGCAGACAAGGGTGACGTTATCATCCCTGTTGTTATCACAGTTTACTCAGACAGAAGTTTTAGTTTCGTAACTAAGACTCCCCCTGCAGCAGTTCTTCTTAAGAAGGCATGCAACATCAAGTCTGGTTCAGGCGTTCCGAACAAGACAAAGGTAGCTACTATCTCAAAGGACAAGCTTCGCGAGATAGCAGAGACAAAGATGCCCGATCTTAACGCTGCATCAATCGAAGCAGCTATGAGCATGATCGCAGGCACTGCACGTAGCATGGGTATCAAAGTAGAAGAATAATACTGATTTAGGAGGTAGCTTATTATGAAACACGGAAAGAAATATAGCGACGCTGCTAAATTAGTAGATCGCGCAAGTTTATACGAAGCAAACGAAGCTATAGGTCTTGTTAAGAAGACAGCAACAGCTAAGTTTGATGAGACAGTTGAAGCTCATATCCGTACAGGATGTGACGGACGTCACGCTGACCAGCAGGTTCGTGGTGCCGTTGTACTTCCCAACGGAACAGGTAAGACTGTAAGAGTTTTGGTTTTCGCAAAGGGTGACAAGTTAAATGAAGCTGAAGCAGCCGGTGCTGATTATGTTGGCGGCGACGAGCTCATCCCCAGAATCCAGAACGATGGTTGGTTTGATTTCGACGTAGTTGTTGCAACTCCCGACATGATGGGTGTTGTAGGACGTCTCGGTAAGGTGCTCGGTCCTAAGGGACTCATGCCCAACCCCAAGGCCGGAACAGTTACAATGGATGTAACAAAGGCTGTTCAGGATATCAAAGCCGGTAAGATCGAATACAGACTTGACAAGGCTAACATCATCCACGTGCCTGTAGGTAAGGCTTCATTCTCTGAGGAGAAGCTTTCAGAAAACTTCAACGCACTTATGGATGCTATCATCAAGGCTAAGCCCAGCGCACTTAAAGGTCAGTACATCAAGAGCGTAACTCTTGCTTGCACAATGGGCCCCGGCGTAAAGGTTTCAGTTGCTAAGTACTAATATGAATCCGTTAAACCTCCCGAGACATCGGGAGGTTTTTAAAATTATTTCTTGACAGGCACATTTTATCTATGATAATATAGGCAAGGTCGCAAAAGACCGTGCCGAAGACAGCAGGTAGGACAAAGTCCTCTAACGAAATCGCCTGCCGAGGAGAGTAATACTCATATGATGTATGTTACCCTTCTGCTTTGGCAGGAGGGTTTTTTATAACCCTTCTAAAGCGTAAAATCTAACAGGAGGTAAAGAAAATGGCAAAGGTAGAGATCAAACAGCCTATAGTAGAAGAGATTTCTGAAGCTATCAAGGACGCACAGTCAGTCGTACTTGTTGACTACCGCGGACTTACGGTTGCTCAGGATACACAGCTTCGTAAAGAGCTTCGTGAAGCCGGAGTTGTCTACAAGGTTTACAAGAACACCATGATGAACTTTGCATTCAAAGGCACAGACTTTGAAGCGCTGGCTCCTTTCCTTGAGGGCCCCAGCGCAGCAGCTATCTCTAAGACAGATGCAACAGCACCTGCAAGAGTTATAGCAAAGTTCGCAAAGACTGCTAAGGATCTTGAGATCAAGGCAGGCGTTGTTGAGGGACAGTTCTATGATGCCAAGGGTATGGAAACTATCGCAAACATCCCCAGCAGAGAAGAGCTTCTTTCAAAACTGCTCGGATCTATCCAGTCACCTATCACAAACTTCGCTCGCTGCATGAACCAGCTTGCTGAAAAAGGCGGTGCAGCAGGAGCAGCACCCACTGAAGAGGCAAAGGCAGAAGAGCCTGCAGCTGAAGCAGCACCCGCAGAAGAAGCAAAGGTAGAAGAAGCAGCACCCGTTGCAGAAGAGGCACCCGCTACAGAGGAAGCACCTGCAGCAGAGACAGCCGAAGCAAACGCAGAGGCATAAATTACGATCATTAACTATATGTAGATATTCTACAAACATATGAAAGGAGTCATAACAATGGCAAAGTTATCAACAGCAGAAATCATTGATGCTATCAAAGAGTTAACAGTATTAGAGTTAAATGACCTTGTAAAGGCATGTGAAGAAGAGTTCGGCGTATCTGCAGCAGCAGGCGTTGTAGTTGCAGCAGCAGGTGCTGGCGCAGGCGCAGCAGCAGCTGAAGAGAAGGACGAGTTCGATGTAGAGCTTACAGAAGTAGGTCCTAACAAGGTTAAGGTTATCAAGGTTGTACGTGAAGCTACAGGTCTTGGTCTTAAGGAAGCAAAGGATCTCGTTGATGCAGCTCCCAAGGTTATCAAGGAAGCAGCTGCTAAGGCAGAAGCTGAAGATATCAAGACAAAGCTTGAAGCTGAAGGCGCTAAGGTTACACTTAAGTAATTGCATTATTGATATCACACCGGAAGTCATTTTTGGCTTCCGGTTTTTATTTTGCAAGTTGTGTTAAATGTTTCTTAAAAAGGCAAAATAGTTCTTGACATCAATTTTGGGTTTGTAGTATTATGGATGATGCACTATTGTGGAATGATATGCGCCAAAGTAGTGTCTAAAATTATAGAACGGGGTGAATTGTCAATGGAAAAGAACAGAATACGTCCTTCTTTAAATACGAAAAAGATGCGTATGAGTTACTCACGTCAGAAAGAAGTTTTGGAGATGCCAAACCTCATTGAAGTTCAGAAAGACTCTTATCAGTGGTTTCTGAATGAAGGTTTAAAGGAAGTCTTTGACGACATTTCTCCTATTGCAGACTACAGCGGACACCTTAGTCTGGAATTTGTTGACTTTGAACTGTGTGAGGATGATGTTAAGTATTCTATTGAGAAGTGCAAGGAGAGAGATGCGACTTATGCTGCTCCCTTAAAGGTTAAAGTGCGCCTTTTCAATAAGGATAAAGATTTCAGCGAACATGAGATATTCATGGGAGATCTTCCGCTGATGACGAAAACAGGTACCTTTGTCATCAATGGTGCGGAACGTGTTATTGTAAGCCAGTTGGTACGTTCACCCGGCATATATTACGATATAGCACACGATAAACTGGGCAAGAAGCTCTATTCATGCCAGGTTATCCCCAACCGTGGAGCATGGCTTGAGTATGAGACAGACTCAAACGATGTTTTCTACGTACGTGTGGACAGAACCCGTAAGGTTCCGATCACTGTTCTTATCAGAGCACTCGGAATCGGTTCCAACGACGAGATCAGAGAGCTCTTTGGTGACGAGCCCAAGATCGAGGCAAGTTTCGGCAAGGATGTTGCCACAAACTACCAGGAAGGTCTTCTTGAATTATATAAGAAGATCCGTCCCGGCGAGCCTTTAAGTGTTGAAAGTGCAGAAAACCTTCTCACACTTATGTTCTTTGACCCCAGACGTTACGATCTTGCAAAGGTAGGTCGTTACAAGTTCAACAAGAAGCTGATGCTAAGAAACCGCATCAGAAACCATATCCTTGCAGAGGATGTTGTTGATGTAAACACAGGTGAGATAATCGCTGAAAAGGGAACAACCGTGACTGCAGAGCTTGCAGATACCATTCAGTTCTCAGCGGTTCCCTACGTATATATACAGACAGAAGAAAAGAACGTAAAGGTTCTTTCAAACATGATGGTTGATATAACCAGTTTTGTAGAGTGTGATCCCAAGGAACTCGGAGTCACCGAACTGGTTTATTATCCTGTGCTCGAAAAGCTCATTGAGGAATTCGGAAGCGATGCTCACGAGCTTGCGATCGCAATTCAGAAGAACATTCACGAGCTCATTCCGAAGCACATCACAAAAGAGGATATCTTAGCTTCTATAAACTACAACATCCATCTTGAGTACGGCATCGGAAACAAGGATGATATCGATCACCTTGGCAACAGACGTATAAGAGCTGTCGGTGAGCTTTTACAGAACCAGTACAGAATCGGTCTTAGCAGACTTGAGAGAGTTGTAAGAGAGAGAATGACAACCCATGATTCAGAGGATGTTACAGCTCAGCAGCTCATTAACATCAAGCCCGTTCAGGCTGCAGTCAAGGAGTTCTTCGGATCTTCACAGCTGTCACAGTTCATGGATCAGAACAACCCTCTTGGTGAGCTGACTCACAAGCGTCGTCTTTCAGCACTCGGTCCCGGCGGTCTTTCAAGAGATCGTGCAGGTTTCGAGGTTCGAGACGTACATTACTCACATTACGGAAGAATGTGTCCTATCGAGACACCTGAAGGTCCCAATATCGGTCTTATCAACTCGCTTGCTTCATATGCAAGGATTAACGAGTACGGATTCGTTGAGGCTCCTTACAGAAAGATAGATAAGTCTGATCCGGAAAATCCCCGTGTAACAGACGAAGTTGTTTACATGACAGCGGATGAGGAAGATAACTACCATGTAGCTCAGGCTAACGAGCAGCTCGATGCTGACGGTCATTTCGTAAGAAATTCAGTATCAGGCCGTTACAAGGATGAGACACAGGAATATCCCAAGGCTATGTTCGATTACATGGACGTATCGCCCAAGATGGTATTCTCTGTTGCTACAGCACTTATCCCGTTCCTTGAGAACGACGATGCTAACCGTGCCCTGATGGGTTCAAACATGCAGCGTCAGGCAGTTCCGCTTCTTATTACAGAAGCTCCCGTAGTAGGAACAGGTATCGAGAGCAAGGCTGCCGTTGACTCAGGCGTGTGCGTTGTTGCAACAAAGCCCGGAACGGTTACATATGTTTCATCTGACCGCGTTGACGTTGCAGCTGATGACGGCGAGAAGATGACATACAATCTCTCAAAGTTTGCAAGAAGCAACCAGTCAAACTGCTACAATCAGAAGCCCATAGTAGTTAAGGGCGATCATATAGAAGAAGGACAGGTTATAGCTGACGGACCTTCAACAAGCGAAGGCGAGCTGGCACTCGGAAAGAACCCTCTCATCGGATTCATGACATGGGAAGGCTACAACTACGAGGATGCCGTTCTGCTCAGTGAAAGACTTGTTCAGGATGATGTTTATACATCAGTTCATATAGAAGAATATGAAGCAGAAGCAAGAGACACCAAGCTCGGACCCGAAGAGATCACACGTGATGTACCCGGTGTCGGCGAGGATGCTCTTAAAGATCTTGATGACAGAGGTATCATCAGAATAGGTGCCGAGGTTCGTGCCGGAGATATCCTGGTTGGTAAGGTTACTCCCAAGGGAGAGACAGAGCTTACCGCAGAAGAGAGACTTCTTCGTGCGATCTTTGGTGAGAAGGCAAGAGAAGTAAGAGATACATCGCTTAAGGTTCCTCACGGTGAATACGGTATCGTTGTTGATGCAAAGGTATTTACAAGAGAAAACGGCGATGAGCTTTCACCCGGTGTTAACCAGGCAGTCAGAATATATATAGCACAGAAGAGAAAGATATCAGTCGGTGACAAGATGGCCGGCCGTCACGGTAACAAGGGTGTTGTTTCCCGTGTACTTCCCGTTGAGGATATGCCTTATCTTCCCAACGGACGTCCTCTTGACATAGTACTTAATCCTCTGGGCGTTCCCAGCCGTATGAATATCGGTCAGGTACTTGAGATCCACTTAAGCCTTGCAGCAAAGGCACTGGGATTCAATGTTGCGACACCTGTATTTGACGGTGCAAACGAGAACGACATCATGGATACACTCGATCTTGCAAACGATTACGTAAATCTTCCGTTTGACAATGATGAAGCAAAGGCATGGAAGAGTGCGGGCAAGAATCAGACAGCTGACGGAAAAGACTGGAAGGGCGAGACATTCGTAAGCCTTCACGGCGAAGAGCTTCTCCCCGAGGTAGTTGATTACCTTTCAGAAAACAGAGATCACAGAAACGTATGGAAGGGCATACCGATAGCAAGAGACGGTAAGGTAAGACTTCGCGACGGACGTACGGGCGAGTATTTCGACAGCCCTGTTACGATAGGTCACATGCATTACCTCAAGCTTCACCATCTGGTAGATGACAAGATCCATGCACGTTCAACCGGTCCTTACTCACTAGTTACACAGCAGCCGCTCGGCGGTAAGGCACAGTTCGGCGGACAGCGTTTCGGTGAAATGGAAGTTTGGGCCCTTGAGGCATACGGTGCATCCTATACACTTCAGGAGATACTTACCGTTAAATCCGATGATGTTATAGGACGTGTTAAGACATACGAAGCGATCATCAAAGGCGAGAACATTCCCAAGCCCGGTATCCCCGAATCATTCAAGGTACTGCTTAAGGAATTACAGTCACTCGGACTTGATATCAAGGTATTACGCGATGACATGACAGAAGTTGAGATCGCCGAATCCGCTGATTACGGTGAGACCGATATCCGCCGCGTTATCGAAGAAGAAGACAGAAGAAACGACTACAGTCGCGAATCTCTGTCAAGAATGGGTTATCAGACACAGGAATTCGATTCTGACACAGGTGAACTTGTGGAAGCTGAAGAAGACATGTATGACGATGACTACGATGTTGATTACAGCGACGATTTTGCTGAAGACACAGAGTCATAATTATCGATGACCCACAACAAATTGATATGAGAGGAGCTTTTGTAAATGTCGGAATATAAAAATGACACATATCAACCGATGACATTCGATGCCATCAAGATCGGTCTTGCTTCACCCGAGAAGATAAGATCCTGGTCAAGAAGAGGCGATGATCCCGATTTTGGTATAGTTACCAAGCCCGAGACCATCAACTACAGGACATTAAAGCCCGAAAAAGACGGTCTTTTCTGTGAGCGTATATTCGGACCCAGCAAGGACTGGGAATGTCATTGCGGTAAATACAAGAAGATCCGCTACAAGGGCGTTATCTGCGACCGTTGCGGTGTTGAAGTTACCA
>JAEEGJ010030243.1_pt1 | contig 10601 bp, 9 predicted proteins | sample 8958761 | NCBI WGS metagenome assembly JAEEGJ01 (sample SAMN16246546, study PRJNA631951) | gut metagenome | biome: gut microbiome; feature: rumen; material: RS-attached | host: Bos | place: Iran: Karaj | collected 2018-10
ACTTCGTTGCTGATTCCTACGTAACTTACGTTATCCTTGTCGGATTTGCGCACCCTTGTAAGAGTTATGAGGCTGTCTTTGACAGAGCCGCCTGTTACATAGACTCCGTCTTCTTTGTACTGCTTAAGGTTTTCGCCGAATTTGCTCTGAATCTTGACGGTGTACATGGGGAAGGTGATTCTGCCGGTATTGTCCTCGTAAACGTCTTCTTTGTACGCAAGTCCGTATACAAAATCCTCGCCGGAAAAAGCAATGGGCTTAATGTACTGACCGTTCGGAGCTTTAATGGTGGATATTTGTTTGGTGTTGAGGTTCATAAGCTTAAGGCTTTCGGAAGCGTTAACATCGGTCCCTTCCTGCCAGACCATCATGGATGAGTTGGAGCAAACGGTGTATTTGTCCTCCTCGAGATTCTCCACCAGAATCTCAGTAGTCTTATTTTCTACATCTATTGCGTAAATTGATTTGTCAAGCATCAGGTAAAAAATACCCTCGCGGCTTAAATAGCACAATTCCTGCAGGTCGCGCATTACTATGTCAGCGGATTTGTCCGAAGAAATAAAGAATTCTTCTTCCACTTCATTGGTAACACCGTTGAACTGATAAAGTGTGACTCCCACATGTCCCTCGTAAGTGCCGCGATTCATGTAGCCGTACACAGCGAAAACAACATTACCCGCTTCATCAACACTTAAGGCTTTGATAGCGTGATTGTTATTGTACGTCCTCTCATCGAAATTATTTTCATCATAAAAAGAAAACAGTTTTACCAGTTTGTTGCCGTTCGCATTGTATGAATAAAGAACGTTCTCGTTGCAAAAAGCTATTACATTTCCGTCGTCGCTTTCAATAAGACCGTTGTCCTCGCTCGTGATTCCGAGGAGAATGTCCTCGGTTCTTATAATAGGCGTATCTATATATATAACTCTGCCCATGTTTCTTTCAAAATCAAGAAGGTACATTACTTCGCCGGTGTATCTTATGCGGAAGTTCTCTTCCACAAAATACTCGGTTTCTTCGCCCGCTGTATTGGCCTTAATCAGGTATCTGGCGGAGAGCACCGCAGTTTCTTTGGCTATTTCCTTGATGGTAATAACCGGCGGGTCCACACGTCTTGCATTAAGCTCCGCAAAAGAAAGCTGCTCGAGAGAGCTGTGAATGTTGACCCTTGCCAATGTTGTGTTATCACCGCTTGAATTGGACTCCATATAGGTTTTGAGGGAGCCTGCGGTTTCAAGAGTCATTTCGTTTTCGCAGAATTCCTTAACGAATGCTATTTTTTCTTTGACGCAATAGCTGGGAGCTTTTATGATCCGTGTGTGGTAGTAAGCCTCTGAATTGTCGCTGAAAGTAAGATAAATCTGAAGGCTGTATTCGGTATAGTCCTTAAGAAGATCTTTGAAAGTTACCGAAGCCTGAATGGTGTAATCGTCTTCTTTGTAATCCGTCACATCTACGGATTCAATCAGTCGGCTCCCGTCAACGGTACGTACCTTGGCTGTAACCTTATTGACCACGCGGCCGTATTTTGAAACACGAAAAGTAACCCCTCTCTGATCGTCAAGGGGGGTTATGCTGTCCCGCAAAAGGCCTAAGTCCATTTCGGAAGTGTATCCGTAAAGTTCATTGACCGTCTCGCCTCCTATGCTCATGGTTATTACCGGCAAAGAAGCACGTTCCATGTCGCGGGTCGTATTCACATTACCTCGATTCATTAAAAATCCTGCGAGAAACAGGGTTCCCACAAAAGAAAGAATCGAAGCGATAATTTTAAGTATCGTTTTCTTCATAAAGTGTATCTCTTAAAAGCTTCTCAAGCGTAATCCCGCCTCCCGCAAGTTCGGTTAAAGCTCTGAGACTTTGGGTAAGGTTCCTGCCCGCCATCTTTTTGCCTTTTTTAACCGCACGAATAAGGAGGTTCTTGGGAGTATGCTCCATATCTATAAATTCTAGTATCTGCGTATCATACCCCGATTGTGTCAGGAGATTGGCTCTCATGGCATCGGTAAAAATCGCAGACATTCTTTCTTTTAATATTCCATACTGAGAAACTGCGCTTAAAACAGGTGAGTTTTTAAAGCGGTTCAGTTCATGCTGACAGCAGGGAACCGCCATTATCACATCCGCATCCCAGGTGACAGCCTTGTGCAGAGCGTAGTCTGTGGCTGTGTCGCAGGCATGAAGCGTTATAACCATGTCAACCTTGTCAACGCCCTCAAACTTGCCGATATCTCCCTCAATAAATCTGAGGGATTCGTACTTGTATTTGTTCTTAAGTCTGTTACATTCGGCTATGACATCGCTCTTTAAATCAAGACCGATTATATCAGCCTTGATACCCTTAAGCTTCACAAGATAATAGTAAAGCGCAAAGGTAAGATATGACTTGCCGCAGCCAAAATCTATAATAGTAAGTGTTCTCTTGGTATCGAGGCTCGGAATAATGTCCTCAACTATTTCAAGATACCTGTTGATCTGCCTGAATTTGTCGTACTTGGAGCGGACTATCTTACCGTCCTGAGTCATTACTCCCAGGTCAACCATGAAGGGAACCTTTGTGCCTTCTTCTATAATGTATTTCTTGGCACGGTTGTGGTCCAAAGAAGCTTTCCGGGCTGTTACGGTTTTATTCTTAACGACCGTTATCGTACCTTTTTTATTGGCAAGAACGGTATAGCCGCCTTCGTCGGTCTCAATGAGTCCCTGATAGAACCGGGCAGGTATGGCTTGAGTCAGGTAGGCTTCAAGTTCTGAAGGCTTAAGATTCTCATGTACCTCTTTACAGGTGTTGGAATCTTTGGAACCTATACTGCTCGTAACCTGAAAAAGAATGCTGTCCTTAACCTTCACGGGTCTGATTTTGACACCGGAGGCTTCGGAATCTTTGGATGGCTTCGAAAGAACGATTCTTATTAAATTTTCCCCCGTGATAGTCTTAATCAGCTTTAGATAATCCATGTTATTTTATTTTGGCCTTAAATTGTCTGAATCTTTAATTAACGGTTAATAACTTTTTATTTCAATGCAAGATTAATTTCGCTTTTCTCTTGCATTGCAAGTGAATATTCACTAGTAGAATATGTGGTTACCGATCTGTATGCCGGTCAATCCTTCGATCGGTGTTCTGAAATGGAGGCAGTCACCTACGTTTGTGACACCGCTCATGGCGGCATCGGCTGCATTGTAACAGTCCTGGTTGGTCTTGCCTATGGCACAGTAGTAATCAAATCGTCCGCTTCCTACCGGAGAGAACTGCTTTCTTTGTCTGATAACCTCCACAACAGTGGAAGGATATACGGAGCTTCGTACACGGTTAATAACTACGGCTCCAACGGCCACCTTACCTTCATAAGGTTCTCCGCCGGCTTCACAATAGATTAAAACCGCCAGTAAATATCTGTCGCCGGCATCAAAAGTAATGTCGGAAATGTCACGCCACACGGATCTTGCTGCCAAAGCGGAAAGTCTCAATTCCTCTTCCAGCTGTTTCTTGATGGCAGCCAGGTCGGCTTCTTTGGCTTTCAAATCGGCTTCATAAGCCAGAAGTTCAGCTTCGGCTTCATCGATAAGGTCGTTGTATTCGGAAACCTTGGATTTGGTTCTGTCCACAACTTCCATGACCTTGGCTTTTTCTTCTTCTGCTTCGGCCTTAAGAACGTCCAAATCAGCTTTCTCGCCCTGAAGTTTGGCTTCAAGGGCTTCTATGGTCTTACGGGTCTCCTGATATTCTTCAAACTTACCTTTGTCATAGGTCGCCAGAGCTTCCATGTAAGTGCTGAGAGTTATAAGGTCCGTAAAGGATTTGGCCTGAAAGAGTATGTCAAGATAGAGGTTTCTGCTGTCCTTGTACATGAACTGAATACGCTTTTTCATGGCTTCGTACTGATCGTGCTCAATAGTACGGGCCTCGTCGAGAGCCGCCTGAGTCTCCGCAATTTCCTGTTCTTTTGCGGAAATCTTGTTGTCCAAATCGGTTATTCTTTCGACTATGCTGTCCAGTTCCGAATTCAGTTTGCTTAACTCGCGCTTGAGTTCTTTCTTGCGGGCGTTTAAGCCGTCCACTTCGTCTTGCTGTTCTTTGACTTTATTCTTGGCATCGTCCCTGTTCTTGGTTGCCTCGTTGTATTTGTCCCTTGTGGACTGGGAGGCATAAGTACGCCCAGGAGGTGCTCCCAAAGAAACTGCAATTATCAAAAGAACTGCCAGCGCTCTTTTTAAATGCTTTTTCACCATATCATTATCCTACATTTCGAGTTCGACCTTGCGTCCCGTTCTCTGATACTGGTAGTACTTCACTCCCGCAGCATCAAGCATTCTTTTGGAAGCTTTGGTGGAAGGGGTGTCAGCGTATTTGTCACTGTCGTAAACTATGGTTTTGATGCCTGCCTGGATAATGGCCTTGGCACATTCATTGCAGGGAAAAAGAGAAACATATATCTTGGAGCCGTCAAGACTGCCGCCGCGATAATTAAGAATCGCATTTAATTCACTGTGGGTTACGAATGCGTACTTGGTATCAAGTGTATCGCCTTCCCTTTCCCAGGGGAATTCATCGTCGGAACAATTCTTGGGGAATCCGTTGTATCCCATAGAAAGAATCTTGTTGTCACTGCTCACAATACAGGCACCTACCTGTGTGTTGGGATCTTTGGAACGCATGCCGGAAAGAGCGGCTACGCCCATAAAATACTCATCCCAGGAAATGTAATCTGTACGCTTCATATGCTTCTCCTCCATAAGGAATCATGAGTGTGTATTATACAATTTAGGAAAAAGAAAGGCCGAGGCGATACCGCTTCGGCCTGAATTAATTACTTGGTTCCGAAAATACGGTCGCCTGCATCGCCGAGTCCGGGAACGATGTAAGCATGCTCGTTTAAATGATCGTCCAAAGCACCGATATATAAGTCAATGTCGGGATGTGCTTCCTGCATTCTCTTAACACCTTCGGGAGCTGCAATAATGCACATGAAGTGAATCTTCTTGCATCCTTTGTCCTTAAGCATCTGGATGGCAGCTACGGAAGAACCGCCTGTAGCAAGCATGGGGTCAACTACAAACACTTCTCTTTCCGCACAATCAGCGGGAAGCTTGCAGTAATATTCAACAGGTTCATGTGTCTCGGGATCTCTGTAAAGACCTATGTGACCAACCTTGGCAACAGGGATGAGTTCAAGCATACCGTCTACCATTCCGAGACCTGCTCTGAGGATTGGAACGATGGCAAGTTTCTTACCTTTTAACTCCTTAACCGTAGTCTTGCAGATAGGTGTTTCAATCTCAACTTCGGAAAGTTCCAGATCTCTGGTAGCCTCGTAGCAGATAAGCTGAGCTATCTCCGAAATAGTCTGTCTGAAATCCTTGGTACCCGTATCCTTTCTTCTGATATAACCGATTTTGTGCTGGATAAGGGGGTGATCCATAATAACTGTTTTTCCCATTTTCATTCTCCTCTTTTATTATTTTTCTATAAGTGAAATTCTTCTGGAATGTCTCTCCTCGTCGGAAAACTCCGTATCAAGGAAAGTATCCGTGATTTTAATGGCAAGATTGGGTCCGATCATTCCCGCTCCGAGAGCAAGCATATTGGCATCGTTGTGCTGTCTGGTAAGTTCGGCACTTAATACGTCCGAGCAAAGTGCACATCTGATGCCTGAAATTTTATTGGCTGTAATGGAAATGCCTATTCCTGTGGTACAAATAACAATACCCTTCTCACATTCGCCGCTTGCCACTGCTTTGGCTACGGCTCTTCCGTATACGGGGTAATCGCAGGAAGTTTTGTCGGGGCAACCGAAATCCTTGTACTCAAGGCCCCTTTCTTTAAGGTGTTTCATAATAAGCTGGCGAAGTTCGTATCCGCCGTGATCGCTTCCGATGGCAATCATAGTGTTTCCTCCCAATGACTTCTAATATTATAGTTAACGCTTTACAGCTTAATAACCTTATGTCCCGCCGCTTTCAAAAGTCTGTTCATGACTGCTGCCCCGAGGCCGCTGTCTGCAAAGGACTCTGAAAAAATCTTCTCTATCCCTTCATCATCAAACTCTCTCAATATTCTGAAAAGATGATGTGCAACCTCATCCTCTCTGCCTGCGTGACCCACGCTTTTAACCGAATCCGCACGGTAGAGAGACTTGGTCTCTTCTGTGGCAATAACTCCTGTCTTGAAGCCTTCCGAAGAAGCTTCGGAAACATATCTGTTAACTGCCTCGGTAACCGCTTCCGAAGAACCTTCCACAATGGTAAGTTCACCCTTGGGGGCATAATGTCTGTACTTCATACCGGGAGCTTTGGGGGCAACCTTGGAGTTACTGTCTATAATGGCCTTGTCCACGTAAACATTTGTGGAAAGAGCCTCCTCAAGCATTTCTTTGGTAATATAGCCCGGTCGCAAAATCATGGGTTCGCCTGACGTAAAGTCCACAATTGTGGATTCAAGTCCCACATCGGAGTCACCGCCGTCAATAATCATGTCGATACGACCGTTCATGTCCTCGATGACATATTTGGCAACTGTAGGGCTGGGGCGTCCCGAGAGATTCGCACTGGGAGCCGCAACATAACCGCCCGCAGCATCAATCATGGCTGCAGCAATCTTATTGGAAGGCATCCTCACCGCTACGGTATCAAGACCGCCTGTAGTCTCCCTCGGCACTATATCATTCTTTTTAAATATCATGGTAAGAGGGCCCGGCCAGAAACGCTTCGAAAGAATGCGGGCACCCTCGGGAATTTCCGTAACTATTTTTTCAAGAGCTTCCATATTGGTAATGTGCACTATAAGGGGATTGTCACTGGGACGGCCCTTGGCGGCATATATCTTTCTGGAAGACTCGGGATTAAGGGCATCTCCGCCGAGACCGTATACAGTCTCCGTGGGAAAAGCAACAAGTCCGCCCGCGCGAAGGATGTCGCCCGCCCTTTCTATTACTTTTTTATCTATATTATCTTCTGTAAGAACTGCTATTTCCGTATTCATATTATTTGTTATTATAACACATACACAAGGCGGATGACACCATCCGCCTTAAATTGATTCATATTAATATTGCATATAAGCTTCAATGTAGTCCCAGGCTTCGGGAATTTCCTGACCGAGTTTCCACTCGGCAACGCCGGCGATACCGCTTTCTTTGATAACGTTGAGGCGGACCTTAAGGGATTCCATATCTTCCATCCATACCTGATATAAGGTGCTTCCGGAAGTCATTTCGGCATAATTCTGATTGGTGGCATCGTCCCACTTGGCTGTGAGATTGTTGCGGGTCAAAAAGTCTGCCGCAACAGCCATGGTAACGGCTTCGCTGCTGACTTCTCCGCCGGTGGTCTTCCAGACTCTGGTATAGAAGGGGATTGCGTTGATTACTTTTTCTTTGGGCACTACGGCCACGGTATCCTGAATGCCCTTAACCATCCAGGGCATGCTGGAAACGGAACCTGCGTCACTTCCCGCATAGTGCTCGTCATATCCCATGATAATCACATAGTCGGCAAAAATACCCTGCTCTTTTCTGTTGTAAAAAGCAGTATATTCGGTAGGAACGTAATTGTCCACGGAAAGCACAAGATTGTTCTCGTGACAGGCCAAAGAAAGTTCCCTGATAAACTGTATATATGCATCTCCGGTTGATGGAGGAACACTTTCAAAGTCAACATTGATACCGTCGAGTTTGTACTGAAGTGCCGCTTCAACAAGACCGCTTACAAGATGTTCTCTCTTGGAGGTATATGTAAGAACGGCTTCCGTATTCACATCGGTATAAGAATGGAAATTGGCCACAAGCCCCCACACATCCATACCCATTGCGTGAGCCGCATCCACATATTCGGCACTGGCAACATTGTCAAAATTGCCTTCATTGTCCGAAAGCCAGAACCATGTGGGAGAAATAACGTTTACGCTCTTAACCTTGGCACATGCGGCGTAGAGTTCAGAAGCTCCCTGCACGTATTCCATGTTGTGCCATACGAGATTGATTTTTTTGTTAAGGTTAAGGCTCTTATAGTTCTCGGGAGCAACTTCCGTAACAGGGGTCTCAGCCTCCGTGGTTTCGTCTTTAAGGAATTTCTGCTCAAGATAACCGATAAAGCCGTCTTTCGTCTTAACCTTCATCCAGTCGTCAAGGGGCTCTAAAAGTTCAACAATATCACCCTCCTCAACCTCTGTAAGTATCTCGCTCTTAACTCCGGCGCGCCATCTTACGGCAGTAGGTTTTTTAATCGCAGCCACGTCCTTGGTGCCCCACTCTGTATAAAGCTGCATATGATAAGGGTCTTCAAAAAGTTCGTAAGAGAAATTCACAAACTTCTTAATATAATCAATGGAAATAAAAAGACTGCCGCCTTCTTCGTAACTGATAACGTGTCCGAAATCAACATTCGCTCCGCTCTCCGTATAGGAAGAACTTCCCACCTCACTTCTGACAGTGGTAACGGCATTTGTATATAAAAGAAGATTTTCGTTGTAATCGTAATAGAATCTGTCGGTGAATAATTTTTTGACCGTGCTCAAAGGAAAATATACATGCCCGTCTTTCATGGTACCCTTTTCCTCTATTCTGGCATCCTGCAAAATAACGGGAACTTCACTGGCAGAGTAAATATCAAAATATGCGTTTAAATCTGCGCGTTCATGACCGTAGGAATATCTCTCCAAAAGTGTCTTGCCGAAACTTACGCCTATAACGACGCAAATCAGGACGATCGCAATAATAACCGGTATTGCTTTCTTCATTAATAATGTACCTCCTGTTGTGACCGCCCTAATTATATCAGACAATCTTTCTGCAGTCATTTAAAATTTCATTAAGATTGCCGCGCGTCTAAGTTCATGGCATGTAAAGCTTTCTAGTATCTAATTTCATCAAGATTTCCCAACTCGTCAAAAACAAAGTCGGGCTTTAAACTCTTTTTATTTTGCAAAATGAAATCATCAACCATCCCGGGTGTAGCCGGACAGCCGCCGATGTATAGCTTTGCACCCCATTCATAAAGTTCGCTTAATTTGGATACTTGCATAAATGAATCACCTTTCAACCAAAAGTTTTGTGATAAACAATAAGTGCGGACGGTATGTCCCATTTTATTGTGCCCCTTGCCGTGTTCAAAAAATTTTTCCGTATGCTTTTGCTGTCTGCATGTTTTTTTGAATTATTTGTTAATGGGTAAATTTAGGAAATGTTTTTCCCTGTACGGCTCGATTAACGCGCCGAAAGACTTCTCCGTTATTCGGAGATAAGACTTTATTAAATTCCTCCTGTGAGGACTCTCACTGCCCCCTTTCCGAACACATATTGGCTCGGAGCACAATTAGGCATTATACATGAATCAAAAGAAAAAGTGTGAACAAATTGTAAACTCTTTCGAAACAAATTATGTACGACATTCTTTTTTCTTGAAGTTAAATGTTTTTCTTGCACGACGTCAACAGAATGCTTTTTCTATACCTACCTATTTGGGTCAATAACATATGTATCGGCTCAAATAGAACATTCGTGAAAAAAGCAACTGTCACCTTCACACCACATTCATATTACAATTGGAAGGTCCTTTATAGGCTCCGCTCCTATAAGATATTAGGATTAGAATAATGAACAGTACTGAAAAAGGAGTAATTCCGCCAACGACCTTAAACGCTTTAATCAGCAAACTCTGACAATAGATTGCTCCTACTCACTTGAATATACTTCATTTAAAGAAACAATCAGTTTTCACTGTATTGTTTTTCTTCTTAATTTCAGTATCTGGATATTTATACTTGAACATAAACCTATCGGCTTAGGATTGGTTCCACTACCTCATTCCGCAAAAGACAACATTCTTGCAACCTCTTTCGTGGATTATATCTCTGCCCATGACCTATTACAGACATCATTAAGTGGTCCAAAATCATATGTATATCTTCAGATATCTGCATATTATCAATATTCACATGAATACAATAATCTGCTATCTGTTTCATCTTTCCACCATCATAACCCACAAGAGCAATTGTACTTGCCCCAACCTTTTTAGCATGCTCCATTGCATTTATCACATTAATACTATTTCCTGAACCGGATATTCCTAATAAAATATCCCCGGCTTCAATCCTCCCCTTAATCTGATATCGAAAAACTTCATCATAGCCAATATCATTAGAGATAGCCATCATTATCGGAACATTATCTGACAAGCATTGGAACTTAAACTGCGATGCCTCGTCATTTAATCCTTTATTAAAATCACACACAAAATGACTAGCAGTAGCGGCACTACCACCGTTTCCGCAAACGTATGTTGTTTTGTGTCGAGCCTTAGCGTCTTCTAAAACGTTCATAACAGCATTTACGCTGTCTAAATCTAATGACCTAATCACTTCAATTTCTCTATCAAGATACTCCTTAAGATTAGCCTTGTAATTCATATCACATTTCGCATCCTCTTACTATAAAATACCTAACTAGTACTATTACATGTCGGCGTTTATTACATCCTTTACCGTCTTTCTTACAGCTTCATCAGAAGAGTATTTAGGACGCCAACCAGTACTAAGCACTTTAGGAATATCATGACTAAATCATGGAACATCCCCCTTCAAACCACGGTTACTACCCTTA
>JAEEGJ010030247.1_pt1 | contig 10600 bp, 8 predicted proteins | sample 8958761 | NCBI WGS metagenome assembly JAEEGJ01 (sample SAMN16246546, study PRJNA631951) | gut metagenome | biome: gut microbiome; feature: rumen; material: RS-attached | host: Bos | place: Iran: Karaj | collected 2018-10
GGGCATTCCATGCAGTCGGGCACCCAACGGTCCGCGCATGCAATGTATAAGTCACGCTTGCCAGGCACTTTGAAGACGGATGAAATCTGCGAATGGAACGATGTGTTCGAGGCGTCGCCCGGATGCGGATTGCCAAGAAGACGATAGGGGCCATGCCAGCTGTCGGCGACGGCGATTTCCGATGGATTCGGCCAATATCCAGTCGTGCCGGACGTGATGAGATAGTGCTTTCCATTGCGCATGAAATGGGCGGGCGCCTCCCGCACAAACGGCGGATACGGACGCGGAAAATGCGTGGAATAGTAGCCTGTGACGTCCGTGTAGTCGCTCGTCAGATCCGCGCAGATCAGTTCGCTGTGGACGCGTTCGAAATAATAGTAGGCCTTGCCGTCCGGAGCGACGACCAGATCAAAATCGCCGCCGCTCATGTCAAGCGGACGCAACCCGCTGCGCACCATGGTGTAAGGGCCGAGAAGGGAGTCCGCCGTCAGAATCGTTTCCGTCTGCGTTCCGTCCTTTTCCATGATTTTCAGCCATGCGACGAATTTCTTCGTGCGGTGGTTGAAGATGATATGCGGACGATCCATGCAACTGTATGGATGCAAGGGAGATGCGGGATTGTCTGGTTCCGGGGGGATGATGATGCCTTCGTCCTTCCAGTTGCAGAGATCACGGGAACTGTAGCAACGGACGCCCCAATGCCAGATTTTCGGATCGCCTTCCAGGCCGGACTTGCCGACGGTGCGCTCCTTGTTCTCGCCAATCCAATAATAGGTTCCGTCCAGAAACATGACGGAACCGCCATGTGCCTGAATGCGTTTGCCTTCCGTATCCAACCAGACTTGTCCGGGCCGAATGGTCTTGTTCATGATGCGCCTTTGGGGATGAGGGTGAAAAACTACAATGACTGTGAATGAATTTACCACGGATAATTGTCTTGGCAACTCATGGCGGCGGTGTGTTATATAATAGGCAAATCAAATGTGGCTTATACAGTAGAAATGTGTCAGTCAAGAAGAACGGTTGATGGTTTTCTGCTCATGGAAATCTGGAAAATAGTGGCATTTTTATGAAAATAGGGCGTAAATCCAAGATTCAATTTGAAATTTACGCCCAGAATTATAAGGTAAAGGAAGGGTTGATGTAATGATTAAGATGTTCTTTTGTAACAAGATAAGATCAGATTTTTAAAAAATGGCATTTAAAAATATCGAATTACGCAGATTGCAGGATGATGAGCGGGAGGCGTTCATCAAAATGAACCAGCTCGCATTTCGGATCGGGGCCGTTGGAGAGTCCTGGCCGCAGGATGGAGAAAATGTCCCGCAGGATGAAGAAATCATCTCGCGGGAGGATATCCTGCAATCGTTGGATGCGCCGACGGCGGAGGCCTTCAACATCGTGGCGGACGGAAAGGTGGTCGGCGGTGTGGTCGTGCAGATCGACCACGAGACGCAGCATAATTCACTGGATCTGCTGTTCGTCGATCCGGAATGCCATAGTGCGGGCATCGGCGGAGCCGTATGGAAAATGATTGAGGCGAAGTATCCTCAGACCGTTGTCTGGGAGACACATACGCCGTATTTCGAGACGCGCAACATCCATTTCTACGTCAACAAATGCGGCTTCCACATCGTGGAGTTCTTCAATCCGAAACATCCGGATCCGCATGAGGCGGATACGCCCGGAGGGGAACTGTTCCTACGCTTCGAAAAGGAGATGAAGCGTGGCAATCATCCGTCGCCGTCAGGCTTTCGGCCGGCTGTTGCGGAGGATCGCGGCGCCATACAGGCATTGTACGCATCTGTCAAAAGAACGGCGTTCTGCGTATGGAATGACGAATATCCGGGGGATGACGACATCGACATGGATTTGGCGAACGGCAATCTGCTCGTGCTGACGAACGGCGCGGAAATCGTCGGGGCGCTGTCCGTCTCCGATGAAAACGAACTGGATGCATTAACTATATGGAATGCAAGGGATGACGTTGCCGAAATCACCCGCGTCTGCATCTTGCCGGCATGGCAGGGAAATGGTCTGGCGGGCCTTTTGCTCAAAAGGACGGAGGCGTGGCTGGCGGCGAAAGGCTTCAAGACAGTCCATCTGCTGGTGGAGCGGCGGCATCTTCCCGCCATCAAGACATATCTCAACGCCGGTTATGAAATCATGGGGCGCTGCAGCATGTACGGTCATGAATACTATGCCTGTGAAAAAATACTGCCTGTCAGTACTGAAACTTGATGCATGAACGAATTCATGGAGGGAATATTATCATGGCATTTTGTATGCATTATTTGAAGAAGTTCACTTTGGTAAATGGATTTCAAAAAAATCATTTATTTGTGTAAGGCTATCTGATTTAATGTTTTTTCCGAGTTCATTAATTGAAAGTTTATAATCATATGTTAATATATACATTTTTTTGACGTGGTTTTTGCAGAGACATTGGGTAAAAAATAAAAACTAATGGTTAGGTATGCCGTTGGCGTTTTGTGATAAAAGCGTTTTATCAGGAAATATCAGCCGACGGCATGCTGAATACCCGAACCCGTAACTAAAAGAACATTGACATAATGGATGACAAGAATCTAAAGCGTTATCTGTCCCCGCTTGGGGTCTGGTCGCTGGCGTTGGGATGCGCCGTCGGCTGGGGGGCGTTTATCATGCCGGGGACGACTTTCCTGCCGATCGCGGGGCCGTTGGGCACGGCCATCGGCATGGCGGTGGGGGCTGTCATCATGCTAGTCATCGGCATGAACTACCACTACATGATGAACCGCCATCCAGACGCAGGCGGCACGTATTCATACGCCAAGCATGAGGTTGGGTTTGACCACGGCGTGCTCAGCGCGTGGTTTTTGATTCTTGTCTATTTCGCGATCATCTGGGCGAACGCCACGGCCATCCCGCTGGTCGCCAGAAATCTTCTGAACGGCATATTTGAAAAAGGCCATCTCTATCAAATAGCCAAATACGATGTTTATTTTGGGGAAGTGGTGTTGGTCATCGTTGCGTTTCTGCTGGCGGGAGCGGCGTGCAGGCATGGAGGACGTCTGGCGATCGGCATCCAGATCGCCGCGGCGTTGATTCTCGTATTGGGAGTGGCGACGGCATTCGTCTTCGCGTTGTCGCGGCAAGATTTGGATCTTTTCCGTCTCGCACCGGCGTTCCCGCCGGGGAAGGCGGCGTTCGGCGCGACGGTGAACATCGTCGTTCTGGCGCCATGGGCGTTCGCCGGATTTGAATCCATTTCGCAATCGACGGAGGAATTTCGGTTCTCCCCGCGCAAGGCGTTCATGATCATGCTCATAGCCGTCATCACAGGCGGATTCGCCTATATCGCGCTGGCGTTGCTGGCGGCATCCACCGTTCCGGAAGGATACCATGACTGGTATGCGTATATCCATGATTTGAAGAATCTTTCGGGAATCGAAGGACTGCCGGTATTCCATGCCGCCATCGTGTACATGGGCAAGCCCGGCGTGACGATTCTCGTGGTGACCATTCTGGCCGGCATCATCACGGGGCTTGTCGGCAACATCATCGCCGCCAGCCGATTGATCTATTCCATGGCGAAGGACGAACTGCTTCCGTCATGGTTCAGCCAGCTCGGCCATGGGGGCGTGCCGCGGAACGCCATCCTGTTCATCGTGCTTCTGTCATTGCCGATTCCGTTTTTCGGACGGACGGCCATCAGCTGGATTGTCGATGTCAACACGATCGGCGCGACCATCGCCTACTTCTATACATCCGCCGTGGCGCTCAAGGTGGCCATTGGCGAGAAGAGAATCATGATGATCGTCACCGGCGTCGTGGGCGCGATCATTTCCCTGTTGTTTTTCCTGTATTTCATGGTTCCGAACTTCTGGACGATTGGCGGCATGTCCGCCGAATCCTATTTGATATTGATCGCGTGGAGCATTCTTGGCTTCGTTTTTTTCCGGTACATTTTCCAGCAGGACAAAAGCCGTCGCGTCGGCAAATCAACGGTCTTGTGGATGACGATGCTGTTTTTGATCTTCTTCACGTCGATGCTATGGCTTCGTCTGGCCACCCATGAGGCGACGGAACGGGTGCTGACCAGGCTGGAACAATACAATACCAAAGAACTTGCCGATCATGGCGTGACGTTGACGGAGGCGGACAAGAAGGAGGCGGATAGATTCATGCGGAACCAGATGGGCTGGCTGAGCGGCACGTTGACGCTGAACAGCCTGAAGCAGATGGCGCTGCAGATGCTGACGCTTCTCATCATGTTCAAGATCTACCAGTCTTCGATGGGCCGTGAGAAACAGATGGAGAAGCAGAAAGTCCAGGCGGAGCAGAGCAGCAAGGCGAAGAGCACGTTCCTTTCCAACATGAGCCATGACATCCGCACGCCGATGAACGCCATCGTGGGCTATGTCGGACTGATGAAGAAGGAGCCCGGGCTTTCATCGAAAGCGACGGAATATCTGCAGAAGATCGAGATGTCCAGCCAGCATCTCCTGACGCTTATCAACGATGTTCTGGACATGAGCCGCATCGAGAGCGGCAAGATGGAACTGGAACCCGTGCCGACGAATCTAGGGAAGTTGCTGGACGAAGCGCGTGATCTTTTCTCGATGCAGATGGATATGAAGCAGATCAAATATGTCGTTGAGACTGAGAAACTTGAGAACAGGATGGTGCTTTGCGACGCGAACCGCCTGAACCGCATTCTGCTGAATCTGATCAGCAACGCCTACAAATTCACGCCGGAAGGCGGCGAAGTCAGCGTGAGGCTGAAGCAAACCGGAGCGGCCGACGGAAAAGGCTCGTACGAAATTTCCGTGAAGGACAGCGGCATGGGCATGAGCCCCGAGTTCGCCGCGAAGGTGTTCGAAGCGTATGAACGCGAACGCACGGCCAGCAAGATCCAGGGGACCGGCCTGGGCATGGCGATCACGAAGGGCATCGTCGATTTGATGGGCGGCACGATCGATGTCAAGACGGAGCTGGGCAAGGGGACGGAATTCATCATCCATGTGGATTTCGCCCTTTCCGACGAGCCGGAAGAAACGGAGGAAGCGCAGGACGGCGCGGTTAAACAGGCTCTTGACTTCTCGAAAATCCGCGTGCTGCTGGTGGAGGACAACGAAATCAACCGCGAAATCGCGTCGCTCATGCTGGAAGATGCCGGTTTCATGCTGGAAGTGGCTGAAAACGGGAAGATTGCGTTGGACAAAGTGGCCGCTTCGCAGCCCGGCTATTATCAATTGGTTTTGATGGACGTGCAGATGCCTGTCATGAACGGCTATGAGGCCACGCAGGCCATCCGCACACTGCCGGAGCCGAAGCTGGCGTCCATTCCGATCATCGCGATGACGGCGAACGCGTTCGCGGAGGATGTCCAGACGGCGAAGGAGGCGGGCATGAACGGCCATCTTGCGAAGCCGATCAGCCTGGAGAAGATGAAGACGACGCTGACGGAAATCCTTTCCGCGAAAGGGAATAGATGATATCTTGAACGCATGGGCCGATGTGAACAAGGCCATGTTTTCAGGGGAAAACCTGTCCGAAAAAGGGCGTAAATCCACGATTCAATTTGTGATTTACGCCCGAAATGCTATAATAGAGATGAAAAAATGAGAGGATTTATAAACATACCATCAAGCAGGCTTGAAAGACGATGATTGCTAGAAAACTTGAAAAGTCATTCCGTGAGGCGTTGAAGGAATACCCAGTTGTCACAGTGTTCGGACCAAGACAATCGGGCAAGACAACATTGGTCAAAGCATGCTGTCCTGATTATACATATGTGAATTTAGAGGAGGCTGAAGCGCGTGAACTGGCTAGGAATGACTACAAGGCATTTTTTCTGCGTTATCCCCCGCCAGTCATTATTGATGAAATCCAACGTGTTCCAGAATTGACGTCGGCAGTGCAGATATTGGTGGATGCGAATCGCGAGCTCTCAGGGCAGTTTGTCTTGACGGGAAGTCATCAGACGGAATTAGCTGAGGCAGTTGATCAATCTTTGGCTGGAAGGACAAGCATTTTGGAATTATTTCCGCTTTCGATGGAAGAGCTAGACAATACACAAGATATTTCCACCGATAGGCTTATACTTTGTGGTTTCATGCCGGAGCTCCATGTTTTCCATAAGAATCCGACCCGCTATTATCGTAATTATTTTCGAACGTATGTGGAACGTGATGTCCGAAAGCTTGTGAATGTGCGTGATTTGATTTTATTTGAACGCTTTGTCATGCTTCTGGCGGGAAGAGTCGGTCAAGTTGTCAACTTTTCTTCCTTGGCAGGAGAGACTGGCGTGTCATCTTCTACTATAACATCTTGGTTGTCGATTCTACAAGCATCTTTTTTGATTTATCGTCTTCCTCCGTATTTTTCCAACATATCGAAAAGGGTGGTGAAATCCCCGAAAGTGTATTTTACTGAGCCAGGGCTTGCCGCTTACCTTCTTGGCATAGAGACAGAAAAGCAGATGTCCACTCATCCATTACGCGGGGAACTTTTTGAGAATATGGTGGTCATGGAAGCTCTCAAGGCTTTTGCCAATGACGGACGGGAACCGCGGATGGCTTTTTTGAGAACGGAAAAAGGATTTGAAATCGATCTGATGCTTTCGCATAGTGTTAATGTCCAACCGATAGAAATAAAATCCGCCATGACGTTCAGTCGCAAATTAATCCATAATCTAGATGTATATATGGAAGAAGACGGATCTGCTGTAAAACCGACCCTTGTCTTCGATGGGGAGGACATCCCTTCATTTGGAAAACATGGCATCAAAATCAACAATATCCGTAAATGGCATCCTGATGAAATCTGGAAATAGGAATATGTAACAAAAGTTTTTTATGGGATTATGAAGATATATCATAGATAACAACAAACAGATTGAGAATCTATATGTCTATCAGTTTTATGATACTGAAGAAATTACTCATAGGAATGGTTTTTCTGATTTGGCTATGGGCTGGATGGCTTGGCTATGAATACCATCGGCTGAAAGCATCTTCGGGAAACTCTAAAGTGGCTGATGAAAAGTCAGAATATATTGCGCAAACGAAAGATGAAACGCCTTCCAATGCAAACGGAAGTTCTGCTGAAAGAATCCGCGAATTACAGGAGAGATTGAGAGACAGCGAAGAGGCTGCACGGAAGGCGACGGAGGAATGGCGGCGGTTCCATGCCGCGAACGCCTATGTTCACTGGATGGAGAATATTCCAACGCAGGATATTACGTTGGATGACCTTAAGAGTCTGGCTCCTGATGAATATCATAAGGTTTTGAAATTGATCCATGACAGAAATGAAAGATACGCGCAAAGAAAACAAGAACGGCAGTCATTTGTGGAAGCCATACGAGCGGAATGGCTTACGTCAGAGGAACATCGACAGTTGAGGACATATTTTCAACTGATTGATGCTTTTGAAGACGATAATTTGAATAAAGGAAAATTGGATGTTGATGAACGGAAGAGACTGAAAGAGAAGGCACCTTCATATTGGAAAATACAGGAGATTGAGAAAAAATGCTGCCACAGGATGGTTGGTGATGACGATGGCGCGGAAGAGCGTTTGGAAAAAGAAGTAGAGGAAATACGCAGTGTCTTCAAAGCTCCGTATTATGAGTTTATCCTGCCAGAGCCGACGATCATGAAAACGTCCCGTTGACGGATGGCGTAGCAGGAAACGACGAAGGGTGAAATTTCATGGAAAAATCGTCAAAAAATAAAAGAGAAACGACGGAAATACTTGTGCTTCTGCTGCTTTTGCTTTGCGGTTGTCTACTGGTATGGAATTTGAACAGGGCATGCAGTCGTTTGCGTTTGAAGACGAAAGATGGAATCATGGCCGTTGAAGGCGACGACGATGAGTTCATGTCCGAAACGGATGTAGAAGAAACGGCAGATGATCATCATGCGGACGATGGACGGCGGCAGATTGCAAGACTGAAATTGGCCATCAGAAAAAACAGGACGCGTGAAAGGGAGATGAAGAGTGCGTTACAGGAAGAGGCGTTTTTGGATGCGTGGCATGAGCAAGGCTTGGGATATCGATGCCAGCGGTATATTTTGAGCGGGGAGAAAATTGATGTGCAAGGTTTGATGGAGCTGATCGGGGCGAGCAGGGAGGAGTGTGAAGAAGCATTGGAAGTAATTCATAAAAGGAGACTTAAATCACTACTTGAGCTGCGCCAACAGGAGCTCGACCAGACGTTTGAGAAATTGGAGGCGTATTTGAAACGCACGGATTTGTCCCATCTGTCATTGGCCGAGCAGGAGTCGTTGCAGACGTACAAGGAAGCATGGAAGGCGTGGGTTTCGGGAGCATATCAAGACGGAAAAAGCCTTGATGAGAAAATGGAATTGTTTCAGGCGTTGAAGAAACAGGATGATGCGATTCAGGCCATGATGATTCGCAATCTGGCCCATGTCCGTCAATATCCTGTGGCGGCTTATATTGAGAAAATGGAAAAGGCACGGGACGCTTTCCATCCGTTGTCTTCGACCAGAGGAAGCACCCATTCCGTTGTCATTGAAGATCCGGAAAAGCCTGGCTGTTTCCGTCGGTTGAACATCAAGTTCTGATGGAAAAATCTTGAAAACGTGTATTCAGGACTGTGAAAAAAATCTTGAATATGTGTATTTTATCTTGTGAAAAAATCTTGAAACTGTGTATTTTTAGCTGTTGAAAAATTTTGCAAACGTGGTAAATTCATGTTGAAAAAATCTTGAAAATGTGGTTTCAGCCTCTGGATTTGCCATGAAACGAAAAATCTATGAACAGCTTCTGAAGTGGAAAAAGGAAGACGCACATCGTACCGCACTGCTGATTGACGGGGCACGTCGTGTAGGTAAAAGCTACATTGCTGCGGAATTCGCCCGACAGGAGTATGAACGCTACATTCAGATTGATTTCAACAAGGTCGGAAAAGAAATCAAGGAGCTTTTTGAAAATCATCTGAACGATCTTGACACGTTGTTCGCGTATTTGGGTGCGTACTTCAATGTACAGCTTGTTCCTGGCAAATCATTAATTGTTTTCGATGAAGTGCAGCTTTGCCCAAGGGCGCGGGCGGCCATCAAATATCTGGTGGCGGATGGGCGGTACCATTATTTGGAGACGGGATCGCTGATGACGATCAAGGCCAATGTTTCCGATATCGTCATTCCATCGGAAGAACGGCATCTCAAAATGTATCCATTTGATTTCGAAGAATTTCTATGGGCTCTCGGAAACGAGTCTCTCATGCCGTTCATTGCGGATTGCCTGCATGGACGCAGACCTTTAGGGGAGGCTATGCATCGCAAGGCGATGGACAGCTTCAGGCAGTATCTGCTTATAGGCGGAATGCCGCAGGTCGTACAGGAATATGTTGACAATAGGGATTTTATCAAAGCTGATACTGTCAAACGGGACATTCTGGAATTGTACCGTGCCGACATCATAAAACACGCCAAAGGCTATGAACGGAAGGTGGAGGCCATTTTCGATGACATTCCAGCGCAGCTGCAACGTCATGAAAAGAGCTTTAAATTGTCTTCTTTTGAGAAAGACGCGCGTTTCCGTGACTATGAAGACGCATTATTCTGGCTGGATGACGCCATGATCGTCAACAACTGTTATTTATCGACGGAACCGAGCATTGGTTTGCGGATGAATCGTGAACGGACAAATCTGAAATGCTATATGGGGGATACGGGATTGCTGATCAGCCATGCTTTTGATGAAAAGGCGATGGTCAGCGAGGAGATTTACAAGAAACTGCTTTTCGGTTCGTTGGAGTTCAATGAAGGCATGATAATGGAAAATGTTGTCGCCCAAATGCTGACGGCGGCAGGTCACAAATTATATTTCTATTCCAATTCAAGCAGGGAAAAGGCCGCAGACCGGATGGAAATAGACTTTCTTATTGAAAAGCCTGCCATTACGAGCCGTCATAACATCTCGCCGATCGAAGTGAAGTCAGGCAAGAATTATACCTTCAATTCACTGGAAAAATTCTGCAAGAAATTCGCACAGCAGCTTGATAAGCCATTGTTACTACACAATGGCGACATCACAGAAAAGAACGGTTTCCAATGCCTTCCGTTGTATATGGCGCCGCTTTTGTGAAATGACGTTTTATAGCCAGAAATGTTATGGAAAAACGCAATACCACCTTATATAGTATAGGTTGTTATGAACCAATTATATCTATCCATACGAAAAAAACATTTTGACGGGCCGGGCGGCATTCTTGAGTTGCTACCCATCGCCATTCCGATGTTCCTCTCAACCATGTTCGACATGTTGATGATGTTCATCGACAGGCTGTTTTTGTCGCATGTCGGCGTCGTCCACCAGGCGGCTGCGATGACGGGCGGCATCACGAGCTGGATGGTCGTGTCGTTTTTCGTTGGCATCGTGGGATATTCTTCCACGCTGACGGCGCAGTATTATGGCGCGGGGCAGAAATATAACTGCTTGCGTATGGTGAAGCAGTCGTTATGGTGCGCCATTGCCAGCTATCCATTGATTTTGCTGATTGATTGCATTGTCAGCATAAGTCCCGTGTTCAGCGGTCATTCGGAATTGGAACAAGTTTTGGAGCGCCGCTATTTCTGGT
>JAEEGJ010030248.1_pt1 | contig 10600 bp, 9 predicted proteins | sample 8958761 | NCBI WGS metagenome assembly JAEEGJ01 (sample SAMN16246546, study PRJNA631951) | gut metagenome | biome: gut microbiome; feature: rumen; material: RS-attached | host: Bos | place: Iran: Karaj | collected 2018-10
GAAAGTGGAAAAAGAAATATTTTATCATGCTAATTCTAATATCAAATATAATGTTGGAGATACAATTATATTTGATGAAAATACAACTAATAAAATGTATGATTTAGTATATAACACTTCTTTCATGTTAAATAATATTGATGCTAATGAATTAATGATTAATAAAAAAAGAAATAAAGATATGAATTTTAGCATTGAAGAATTACAATTACTTGCAAATACAGTAAATCATAGTGCTTTTGTTTTAAGAGAACTAGCATTAGAAGAAATAAGATTAAAATACTGTCCAGATTTACCATCAAGACTTGGATGTTTATATGTCTGTGAAAAAGAAAGTGATGCAATAAACTGGAGTGAAGTATTAAAAAGAAATGGTAAACAAGCAAAACAAATATTAACATTAGAATTAACTGGTACTATATTTAAAGGTGATGGTTCTATGATGTTTAGAGTTAATAAACCATATATAGAACATTTAAAAACAGCTAAAGAATATTGGTCTAATAGTACTAATAAACAAGATGAAATATTATTTATGGGAACAGCTAAAGTTATAGGAGTTAAAAACATAGATTAAGGGAGGTTTAAAATGACTAAACAAAGTGAAATATATGATTTAGAAAAGAATGAAGAAATAGATGTTGATCAAAGTATTAGACCTGCGATGCTTGATGAATATGTTGGACAAGAAGAAATAAAAGAAAACATAAGAGTATTCATTGAAGCTGCTAAAATGCGTGGAGAAGTTTTAGATCATGTATTATTATATGGTCCTCCAGGATTAGGTAAAACAACACTAGCTCATATTATTGCAAATGAATTAGGTGTTAATATTAAAACTGCATCTGGTCCATCAATTGAAAAGAGTGGTGATTTAGCAGCAATTCTTTCAACACTTGAACCAAATGACGTATTATTTATTGATGAAATACATCGTATGCCTAGATTTATTGAAGAAATATTATATCCAGCAATGGAAGATTTTGAATTTGATATAGTAATTGGACAAGAAGGTAATTCAAGAAACATAAAAATTGATTTACCACCATTTACTTTAGTAGGGGCAACAACAAGAGCTGGTGATATATCTTCACCATTAAGAGATAGATTTGGTATAGTATCAAAATTAAACTATTATACTGATGAAGAACTAAAACAAATCATTGAAAGAACATCACGTGTTTTAAATATGCCAATTGAAAGTGAAGCAGCAATGGAACTAGCAAAGCGTTCAAGAAAAACTCCAAGAATAGCAAATAGATTATTTAAAAGAGTTAGAGATTTCGCATTAGTACTAGGTGATGGAAGAATTACTCTAGATATTGCTAAAAAAGCATTAGATAAAATGAATGTTGATGCCTTTGGATTAGATAGTATTGATATTGAATATTTAAGTAGCCTAATAAATAAATTTAATGGTGGCCCAGTAGGTGTTGAAACAATAGCAACATCAATCGGGGAGGAAGTAACCACAATCGAGGATGTTATAGAGCCTTTCTTGCTTCAAGAAGGATTTATAAAAAGAACTAGATCTGGACGTGTAGCTACTCAAAAAGCCTATAAACATATTGGTTCAGAATATGTAGGTAATTTATTTGATATGTAGAGGTGATTACATGACTATATTAGATGGAAAGAAATTAAAGCAAGAGATACTTGATGAAGTTAAATCTAAAATAGAGAAAAATAATGCTAAAATGAAACTTGCCATTATCCAAGTTGGTAATAACGAAGCAAGTAATATCTATGTGGGTCAAAAGTTAAAAGCTTGTGAATATGTAGGTATTGAAGGCAATCTTTATAAATTAGATGAAAATGTTTCTCAAGAAGAATTACTTACTTTAATAGATAAATTAAATAAAGATGATGAAGTATATGGAATTATATTGCAAAGTCCAATTAGACATGATTTAGATTTTGATTACTGTAGTAATAAAATATTAGCATCTAAAGATATTGATGGTTTTACAAGAGATTCTGTATATGGAAATTATATTAATGATACTGATATATTACCTTGTACTGTAAAAGGAATTATTACTTTACTAGATAAATATGAAATAAATTTAGATGGTACAAATGTAGTAATTGTAGGACGTGGTAATATTGTTGGTAAACCATTAATGCTTGCTATGCTAAATAAGAATGCAACAGTTACTGTTGCACATTCACATACTAAGAATTTAGTAGATGTATGCAAAACTGCAGATGTTCTAATAAGTGCAGTAGGTAAAAAAGGATTAATTACAGCTGATCATGTTAAAGATGGTGCAGTTGTTATTGATGTGGGAATCACTAGAGTGGATGGTAAAATATATGGAGATGTAGACTTTGATAATGTTAAAGATAAAGTCTCTTATATAACCCCAGTTCCAGGTGGTGTAGGCCCATTAACGGTGGCATCAATAATATTACAATTATATGAAATGTATGAAAGGAGAAATATAAATGGATAAAATTTTACAAAGTGCATTAAGAAAAGAGAAAAAACGTCAACAAGAGAATATTGAACTTATAGCAAGTGAGAACTATCCTTCAAAAGATGTCTTAAAATTGCAAGGAAGTATCCTAACCAATAAGTATGCAGAAGGATATCCTGGAAAAAGATATTATGGTGGATGTGAATATGTAGATATTTTTGAAAATCAAGCAAGAGAATATTTAAAACAACTATTTGGTTGTAAATTTGCTAACGTTCAACCACATTCTGGTTCAAGTGCAAATATGGCAGTATATCGTTCTTTACTTGAAAAAGGAGATAAAGTTCTAGGAATGAACTTATCAAACGGAGGACACTTAACGCATGGACATCCAATGAGTTTCTCTGGACAAGATTACGAAATATATCAATATGATGTTGATAAAGAAACTGAAAGAATTGATTATGAAGAACTAGAAAAACTGGCTCTAGAGATTAAACCAAAAATGATAATCGCAGGAGCAAGTGCTTATTCAAGAATAATTGATTTTAAGAAATTTAGAGAGATTGCAGATAAAGTTGGTGCATATCTAATGGTAGATATGGCCCACATTGCAGGTTTAGTTGCAGCAGGCTTACATCCAAATCCAATGGAATATGCTGATGTTGTAACATCTACTACTCATAAGACTCTAAGAGGTCCTAGAGGTGGTATTATTATGACTAATGATGAAGAACTTGCTAAGAAAATTGATAAAACCGTTTTCCCAGGTATTCAAGGTGGCCCATTAATGCATGTAATTGGAGCTAAAGCTCAATGCTTTTATGAAGCATTACAACCAGAGTTTAAAGAATATCAAAAACAAGTTATCAAAAATACTCAAACTTTATCAGATACTCTAATTAAAAATGGATTTAGAATTGTATCAAACGGAACGGATAACCATTTAATACTAGTAGATGTTAAATCTGCATCAGGTATAACTGGAAAACTTGCAGAACAAGTTCTAGATAGTATTCATATTACAGTTAATAAAAATACTATTCCAAATGATACTGAAAAACCATTTATAACAAGTGGTATTAGATTAGGAAGCCCAGCAATGACAACAAGAGGATTTAAAGAAAAGGAATTCGTTCAAGTTGGTAATATCATTAGCAAAGCTTTAATGAATTATGATAATAAAAAGATATTAAAAGAATTGAGTAAAGAAGTTTTAGAGTTAACTCGTAAATTTCCACTTAATTACTAGGAGGGGTAAAAATGATAAGTATAATTGCTTCAGTAGGAAAAAATAATGAATTAGGTAAGGATGGAAAACTAATCTGGAATTTACCAGGAGATTTAAAATTTTTCAAAAAACTAACTATTAACCATGTAATAGTGATGGGAAGAAAAACATTTGAATCTATGGGTAAAGCCTTACCAAACAGATATAACATTGTTATTAGTAAAGAATTAGATAATACAATGGGTGTTGAAGTTACAGATAATTTTGAAGATATACTAGATAGATTTGAAAAAACTGAAGAAGACGTATATATTATCGGGGGAGAATCATTATACAATTACTTCTTACCATACGCATCAAAGATATATTTAACAGAAATCAATGACTCTAAAGAAGCAGATGTATATTTTCCAACATTTAACAAAGAAGAATTTAATAGGGAAGAACTAGATGAGCCAGTTGAGGAAAATGGTGTTGAATATAGACACGTGTTGTATGAGAGGAAGAAACAAAATGGAGAAGGGTAAATTAATTGTTATTGAAGGAACTGATTGCAGTGGTAAGCAAACCCAAAGTGATTTATTAATCGAAAGATTAACAAGTGATGGATTAAAAGTGGGTAAGATGCAATTTCCAGCATATGATACTCCAACAGGTAAAATAATTGGCGGCTGTTATCTAGGAAAAAAACATATATGTGAAGGTTGGTTTCCAGAAGGAGCACCAAATGTTGATCCACTAGTAGCTAGCGCATATTATGCAGCAGATAGAAGATATAACTTACCAGAATTAAATAATAGACTACTAGAAAATGATGTTGTAGTTTTAGATAGATATGCTGAATCAAACATGGCTCATCAAGGTGGTAAAATAACTGATGAACAAGCAAGAAAGCAGATGTATAAAGCTTTAGATTGGCTAGATTTTGAATATATGCAAATGCCTAGACCAGATCAGGTATATTTACTATATATGCCTTATGAGCAAGCTCTAGAATTGAAAAAACATCGAGAGGAATCTCCTGATCAACATGAAGCTGATCCAGAGCATTTAAAGAATGCTGAAAGAGCATATTTAGAACTTGCTGAAATATATGGTTTTGATGTAATCCGTTGTGTTCAAGATGGAATAATTAGACCTATTCCGGAAATAAACAATGAACTGTACGGAAAAGTTCGTAGTTTGGTGAGAAAATAATGAATATAAATGATTTTGATTATGAATTACCTCAAGAACTAATTGCTCAAACTCCTTTAAAAGTAAGAAGTGATTCTAGACTATTAGTCATGGATCGTAAAACTGGTGAATTAAAAGATGAAGTATTTCGTAACATAATCAATTATTTAAATAAAGGAGACTGCTTAGTATTAAATAATACAAGAGTAATTCCAGCTAGATTAATTGGTACTAAAGAAGTAACTAATGCCAGTATTGAATTATTACTTTTAAAGAATACAGAAGGCGATAATTGGGAATGTTTAGCTAAGCCTCAAAAGAGACTAAAAGAAGGAACAATTATTGATTTTGGAGGAATATTAAAAGCAAAAGTTCTTGAAATAAGAGATGCTGGTGTAACAGAAGTTGAATTTATCTATGATGGTATATTCATGGAAGTATTGGATAAGTTAGGTACTATGCCACTTCCTCCATATATTCATGAAAAACTTAATGATAAAGAACGTTATCAAACAGTATATGCCAAGATAAATGGTTCAGCAGCAGCACCGACAGCAGGTCTTCATTTCACAAATGAGTTACTTGAAGAAATAAAAAATAAAGGTATAGAAATAATAAATATTACACTTCACGTTGGCCTAGGTACATTTAGACCAGTTGAAGAAGACGATGTAACAAAACATGTTATGCATACTGAATTTTATATGATGGATAAACATGCTGCAGAAAGATTAAATCTTGCTAAAAAAGAAGGAAGAAGAATCATTGCGGTAGGTACAACATCAACGAGAACGCTAGAAACAGTAATGCATAAATATGGTGAATTTAAAGAATGTTCAGGAGATACAAATATCTTTATTTATCCTGGATTTGAATTTAAAGCAATAGATGGTCAAATAACAAATTTCCATCTACCAAAGAGCACCTTATTAATGTTAGTTAGTGCATTTTCAAGTAGAGATAATATTATGAATGCATATAAGCATGCAGTAGATAGTAAATATCGTTTCTTCTCATTTGGAGATGCAATGTTTATTAAGTAAGAGGGTTTTAAAATGAACGATAATTTAATTAAGAAATATAAAAAGAAAGAAAAAATATCAAAGAAATTTGAAAGATTTTTTGATAAAACATTTAAAGTAGCTGGTATAGTTCTAATGGGAAGTATACTTCTAAGATTTGCTCCAGGACTACCATTAACTGGACTTGCTACAACCGGAATAGTAGCTAGTAGTGCTGTTATATTGGCATCCGTAATTGGTGAATTTGCAAGTAGTGAGTTTAAAAATCACTTTGAAAATAAAGCATACAACCTAGAAAGTGCAAAGCCAAAAGAAGAAATCTCAAGAGAAAAAATAACAAGAAAAAATGAATTAACTAGAACTGAATCTTATGATAATTATCGTACAAGCGAAAGAGACTATGGCGAATATGAAATGTTCACCCGCAATAGGCCTGCAGTAAGGCAAAGAATGAGAAAAAAATAGATGATTTATTCATCTTTTTTTGTTGTATTTTATTTGTAATAATACTGGTAATAAGGTATAATTTAATATGGTGAAAGAATATGTATGATGTAGTAATAATTGGCGCTGGTCCAGGTGGACTTTTCGCTGCTTATGAATTAAAAGAAAAGAATAAAAAGCTAAAAATTGCTTTATTAGATAAAGGGTTTACTGCAGAAAAAAGAGTATGCCCAATGGTAAAAACAGGATGTGAATGCATGAACTGTAAGCCATGTGCGATACTTTCAGGCTTTGGTGGCGCTGGAACATTCTCAGATGGTAAACTTAATTTTATTCCTAAGTTAGGTAAATCTGACCTTTTCAAATATATGAGTAAAACAGCAGCTTACAAGCTTATTGATGATACTGAAGAAATATTTAATAAGTTTAATATGGATGCTAAAACATACCCAACTAATATGGAAGAAGCAGAAAGTATTAAAAAGAATATTGCTAAATTGGGTGCTGAACTATTAATTATCAAACAAAAACACTTGGGTTCAGACATGTTACCACAATATATTAGTGATATGACTAACTATTTAAAAAATGAAGGAATAGATATACTAGAAAGACATGATGTAACTGATATTGTTAAGAATGGTAAACACTATTCAGTTAAATTTATAAATAACGGTAAAGAAGGATCAATTGATGCAAAATATGTAATTGCATCTCCAGGTAGAACCGGAGCAAAATGGGTTCAAGAATATGCTGATGGAAATAATATTGAATATACATCTCAAAGTATTGAAATTGGTGTTAGAGTAGAATGTCGTAAAGAAATACTTGAAGATATGACAAATATTATTTATGATCCAACGATATTTATTAAAACCGATACATATGGAGATGAAATTAGAACATTCTGTACTAATCCAGGAGGCTTTGTAGCAAAGGAAAACTATGAAGGATTCATTTGTGTAAATGGTCACGCTTTAAAAGATACTAAATCAAACAATAGCAACTTTGCATTCATTACAAAGATAAACCTTACACATCCAACTACTAATACAAGAGACTATGGTGAATCAATTGCCCATATAGCATTAGTACTTGGAGCAGGTAAACCAATAGTTCAAACATTTAAGGATTTAAGAACAGGTAGACGTAGTGATTGGCATAGAATTGAAAAAGGCTTTATTGAGCCTACTCTAAAAGATTGTTGTGCTGGAGACTTAGCATTAGCATTACCACACAGAATTATTACAGATGTAATCGAAGGCTTAATTAAATTAGATAAAATAATTCCGGGTGTTGCTAACGATGAAACATTACTTTATGGCCCAGAAATAAAGTTCTTCAGTAACGAAATAAAAACTGATAAGAAATTTAAATTAGAAAACGAAAATATCTACTTTATTGGTGATGGATCAGGTAAAGCTGGTAACATTGTTACTGCTGCTGCAACAGGAATAGTTGCTGCAAGAGATATTGTTGAAAAAATATAAAACAAAATAGGGAGGTATATATGAAAAGACTTGTTCTAGTTGATGGTAATAACTTAATGTTTAGAAGTTATTATGCTACTGCATACTCAGGACCAATATTAAGAAACAGTAAAGGATTTCCAACAAATGCTTTATACGGTTTTGTATCAATGATGAATAAAATAATTCAAGAAGAAAAGCCAGAATATATTGCTGTTGCTTTTGATATGCCAAAGAACTTTCGTAAAGAAGAGTATTCATTTTATAAGGAAGGAAGAAACGCAACTCCCGAAGAATTAAAACAACAAATGCCTGTTGCAAGGCAAATACTTACATCAATGGGTATTAAGTATTTAGAACTAGAGCCTTATGAAGCAGATGATATAATTGGTACTCTTGTAGAAAGAGCCGCATCTGATAGTGAATTTGATGCAATAATTATTTCTAGCGATAAAGATTTATTACAATTAATTAATTTTGAGACAGATATCAAACTTCTTAAAAAAGAAGGCTTTGTAAGATATAATGAGAAATCATTTAAAGAGGAATGGGGAATAGACCCAATAAAAATAACTGACCTTAAAGGTCTAATGGGAGACCCATCAGATAATATTCCTGGTGTAAAAGGAATTGGTGAAAAAACCGCTCTTAAATTATTACAAGAATATGGATCTTTAGAGGGCGTATATGATAATCTTGATAAAATTAAGGGGGCAACTCACAATAAACTTGTCGAAGATAAAGAAAGTGCATTCATGAGTAAAAAGATTGCAACTATTTATAAAGAAGTTCCTCTAACAGAAAGTTTTGAAGATTTAAAATATCTGGGTAATCAAGATACTTTAAATGATCTATTCATGGATTTGGAATTTAGTTCATTCCTAAAGAAGATGGATGCTCCACTTGCATCAGAATATAAGAAATGTAGTGTTAGTGATTTAAATCTAGATGAAGATGTATCAATGTATGTTTATTTAGATTCTGAAAACTATCATTATTCTGATGTTGTTAGAGTTGCTCTAACAGATAAAAACGGGACTTATATTCTAGATTCATTTGATGGTCTAGAAGATGTTCTAAAAAACAAAAACATAATAGTATATGATTATAAAAAAGTATTAAGTAAGTTTAATGTTGAAAGTAAAATAGACTTTAGCTTGATTCTATATTTATTAAATTATCGTAAATTAGATGATATATCAGATGTTATGTCACTTGATAATATTTATGCAGTAAGTGATGAAGAATTAAGAAAAGGCAAGAATGATATTGATGCTACAATAGCATTAAAAAGCAAATATTTGTTCGATAATTATAAAATGCAATTAAATAAGCTTACTGGTACCGATTTAGAAAAATTATACTATGATATTGAACTGCCATTAGTTAATGTATTATTGGATATTGAAAACAATGGTATGAGATGTGATAGCAATATCTTAGATGAAATGGCTACAATAGTATATTCTAAAATAGATGATATATCTAAAGAAATATACAACTTAGTTGGTGAAGAATTTAATATAGCTAGTCCTGCACAATTAGGGGTAATTCTATTTGAAAAATTAGGATTACCAGGTGGTAAGAAAAACAAGATTGGTTATAAAACTGATTCCAGCACTTTAGAAAAACTAGTCGGTAAACATCCTGTTATTGAATATATCATGGAATACCGTAATATGAGTAAGCTATATAGTACTTATCTATTAGGATTAAAAGATTATATTGGCCCAGATGGAGTAATTCATCCAATATTTAAGCAAACTTTAACTAGAACAGGAAGATTATCATGTACAGAGCCAAACTTACAAAATATTCCAACTAGAGATGAATTTGGTAAATTAATAAGAAAAGCTTTCTTACCCCAAAATGATTGTTTCTTATCATGTGACTACTCGCAAATAGAACTTAGATTACTTGCTCATATAGCTAACGCTAAAGAACTAATTGATGCTTTTAACAACGATGAAGACATTCACGTTCACGTTGCTGCAGACATCTATGGCATAAAGGAAAGTGAAGTAACTAAGACTCAAAGAAAGACAGCCAAAGCTGTAATATTTGGTATTGTTTATGGTATAAGTGGATTTGGTCTTGGAGAAAACTTACACATTAGCAATTATGAAGCAAGAGAATTCATAAATAAGTATTATGAATTATATCCAAATGTAAAAAAATATATGGATGATATAATTGCTAAGACTAGAGAACTTGGATATGTAACAACATTATTTGGAAGAGTAAGAAATATTGAAGAAATAAATGAAAAGAATTTCATGGTAAGACAAATGGGTGAGAGAATGGCACTTAACACTCCAATTCAAGGAACAAGTGCTGATATCATTAAAAAAGCCATGGTAAATATTTATAAAAAGTTAAAAGAAAGTAATTTAAAGAGTAAGATGGTTTTACAAATCCACGATGAATTAATTTTCAAAGTATATAAAGAAGAAAAAGATGCTATATATAAAGTCGTTAAAGATGTTATGGAAAACGATATGTCTTTAGCGGTCCCACTAGAGGTTGATGGAGGATTTGGCAAGACTTGGTATGATGCCAAATAGAAGATATGCCAGAATTACCAGAAGTAGAAACAGTTAAAAATGTTCTCACTCATGTCTTTATTAATAGGACTATTGAGAAAATAGAAGTCTTAAGGTCATCATCAGTGCATGGTGATGCCACCACTTTTGTTCGTACCTTAGAAGGACAGAAGTATTTATCTATTTCTCGTATTGGTAAATTCTTAATCTTCCACCTCACAAATGATTTGGTGATCATCTCCCACTTAAGAATGGAAGGAAAATATTACGAAGTTAATAAATCTGAACCAAATAG
>JAEEGJ010030251.1_pt1 | contig 10599 bp, 7 predicted proteins | sample 8958761 | NCBI WGS metagenome assembly JAEEGJ01 (sample SAMN16246546, study PRJNA631951) | gut metagenome | biome: gut microbiome; feature: rumen; material: RS-attached | host: Bos | place: Iran: Karaj | collected 2018-10
ATCCGAGCAAGTTTTGCCTACTCCGTCTCCTTTACCACGATCCTGTCATATGTGAGATCCAGAACGCTTAATTGCGTGCCGGTGCGGTCGGATGCCGTAGTTCTTATTACGTCGCCGTGGATATCGTACTCGAATTTCGTCGTAGCCCCGTGCAGGTCGGAGATGGACTCCAAAAGCCCGTCGCCGTAGTATTTGAACGAGAAGATCAGATAATCGACGAGGCCCTGATCCGGCATGTTGGCCACAATCTTCTCAAGGCGCCCATTCGTGTCAAATACGAAGTCAATCGGATAGATGCTTTCATCAAACGTCTGATCGAGGCCGACTGACATTACCCGGACTTCCTTGTAGCTTTCCGGCATCGGAATGATCCAGTATTTCACCATCTGGACTTTGTCACCGTCATAGGATTTCTGAATGTGCATCGTGCCATTTGCCTCGTAAATCCATTCCTCCGACAGCAGCGTCTGCCCCCATCTCGTCTTCGTTATCTTCTTCGAGTTATCCGTGTATTCGAACCGATAGATATCCGACGTAGCCACGCCGTTCTGGTTGTTGCTGTCCAAAAGATTGATGATGGAATACTCCTTTAAGCGTCCCTCGCCGTCATAGGCATAGTTTGCCCCGATAATCAGCATCAGACCGTCTTCCGTCCCGTCAGGCCCGGCCCAAGTCTTGGTCTGGTAGAGCATTCCTTCTTCGTTGTAATCATACTCCTGCTTGATGTATATGCCGTTATTATTCACGTAGCCGACCGAATCCCAATATCCCCGCTCATCAAGCTTCAGCACATAATCGTCCCCCGGAACGTCAAAGACCTCTCCCGGAAGGGGCTCGTCCTTATCCCGATAGAACCTGGTCGTCTTCATGCCGTTTTGCGTCTCAACTTCCCGGACGCCGCCTAATTCATAATAGGTATTCCTGGTCAGGCCGTCGCTGCGGTCAAAATACGTCAGCTGACCGTATTCGTTATGACTGTAGTGTTCGACGACGGTTCCGGTTTGATCCTTGATCTCATAAACAGACAGAAAAGACTTCGTGCCGGCCGGCTCCGTGGGCGTCGGCATAGCGGTTCCGGTCATCGGAGTCGTGACCTTCGGCTCCTCTGTAGCACCGGCGTCGGTGTTCTTCTTCGCATTCTTTTTGGACGACAGGACCCCGAGGACCGTCGTCACCACTCCCGCAATAATCAATACCGCCGCAACAACAGCAATCACGCGGCTCCGCGTAAGGCCTTTTCGGGGCTTCGCTTCAGCAGGAACAGCCTCCGGCGCCGCAGTTTCCGGCACGCTTTCGGTTTCGGTCTCAACGACCTCGGTCGCCGTATCAGCGGCATTGTCGATTTCGTTTTCAATCGTCTCAGATTCGTTTCGGTTGTTCTCGTCCATGTGTTCCTCCCTCATGATTTCCGGAAGCTTTAGCCCCAAATCGTGACTTCAGCCCGTTCGCCTCGTATGTTTCATTTCCTCCACCAGAATCAGGTCCGCCGGCAGCCAGCTCACCTCATCAAGCTCCGCCTCGGAAAGCCAGCGCGCCTCCGCGGCCTCCTTAAGCTTAAGCTGCCCCGCCGTCACCTCGGCATAAAAACAGTCCATTGACAAGTGGAACCGTTCATAATCATACTCTACTGTCTTAATCAGCTCGCCGACCTTAACCGTCGCGGTCAGCTCCTCCCTGATCTCACGCTTCAGAGCCTCCTTAGGAGTCTCTCCGGCCTCAATCTTGCCGCCCGGAAACTCCCACCAGCCCTTATACTCACCATACCCGCGCGCCGTCGCAAATACCCTTCCCGGGTGCTCCTTCGGGTCGCGGATGACTGCTGCCACGACTCTGACATACTTCCGAATCGTCCCGTCCGTGGCAAATGTGACCTTCTTCCCTTCCTTAAGCCCCTGCTCCGCAAGAACCCTCTCGGGAACCTCCACATACCGCACGTCGTCGCTCGGCTCCTCCCGCAACTTCAACAAGGCCGTGGGTTCCGCACGATGCGTCTCCTCGCAGCCAAAGTCAGGTTCGGTGATTTGTAGGATGGTGTAGGTAGACATGAAGTTCTTCTACTCCTTCGGCGTCTTACTTCCCTAGTTATTATTCACTCTTTTATTGTATCCTAACACTTCCTCAAGATCGTTAAGAATGAGTTTTTCAACTTTATTGGGCCTTGGACATTGGTTGACAAGCTTACTTTTTGCAACACGGATAGCATCCACCTGTGTGTCTCTATCTGCCGATTTACTAAGGATGTAGTTATTTCTCCAAAAGATAGCATCATACAAGTAACCAAGACTATTTCTTGGAAACATAGCAATAGCAGTAGACGCTATGTCCCCAAGTTTCTCGTTTGCACCTTCAATATGCCAATACTCTTCGTTACCCATCTTAACAATCATATTAATGAGATCATCTATATTTTTAGTTCGGAAATGGTTATTCGTTTCATCAACTTCGAGGTCCACTTTACTGGACAGCCCCATTAAACAATTCATATGCTTGTCGAGTAACGATGCCCTCACTTGAACATTTTTTTCCTTCAGAAGAACTCCGGCGGCATTTTCATAGTGAGACATGATTTCGTTAAAAACACCCTCCTCATTTAGCCTAGATGCATTCTTCATTTCTAAAGCGGCCCCAAGATTTCTCTCATAAGTCTCCATTGCATCAATATCTTGGTCACTTAGGGATACCGCCATCTCACAATAGCGAACAGCTTCTTCAAAATTTTTTATTTCTTTATGTGCGTCCCCAATTGTATTGCAAAAATACGCGGCAAGGTTTGCTTTGTCACTTTTATGGTTTTTGAGTGAATTAATAAGCAAATCAAAATCATTGCAATCGCTTTCCCAAAAAGCCATTACTATGGTATTATCCTTATACTTGTCTATTGCATTACGGAAAAATCCGATACTATGCGCCTTTTTCCCTTTATAATAAAACAAATCTCCCAACCTAACTGTCGCATAAGCTTTCAAAAAAAGATCAGAATTGATCTTTTTAAATTTTTCGAATCGGTCTATGCAGCCATTTACAATACCAATAAATAATTCGTCATCCTTCATCCTTTCTTCTCTATATGAGATATCAACAAGACGGAACTCCCTTTCCAGTGCTACAAGGTCTGCCCATGAACAAGGTGATGGATCAATTACTTCTCGCTGTTGAAATTGCTTAAATAGCCATTTTGATAACTCGTCATAGGACATTTTTTCCAGTTCAATCAAAAACTCTGTTTTTCTCGCCGTCTCGATTCTCGTATTCCAGTCATTGATACTCTCAAGTTTGGGTTTTGCTCCTTCAGCAATATCCTTTGCTTCGTTTGCTTTTTCCTCCGCCGCATTTGCTTTTTCAATTGCTTCAGATAATTCCTTTCGCTGTACAGCAATAGAGATATTGAGCCCTGCCCATACCGCTACCGCTATACCAACAAATGAAACAATATTTGACATAGTCATGGATAAGGTGGCATCCCAAAATGCATTTCCGGAAACAACTCCCAACAACACCAAAATGTAAATAACAACAAGAAACAATACTTCCAGAAAACACATGCAAAAAATGCAAATTTTTAACCACAAAGGGAAACTGCTATTCTCGCTTTTTCCTTGCTCTACCATATATATTTTCTCCTTTAGACAACGTCTTTTTATGTACATTTTTAGAAACTGTCTTTAAGCATCACATTTCACCTTATAAAACAATGGCCTTATACTTTCTTCAGTTCGGGAAAGAAAGCTGCGACGCCCATTGCAAAACATCTTTTCTCATCTCTTTCGCAAAAACATAGCCGTTGCATTCGAGTTTTTCTCCACCCTCCCCAAAAATAACAGAGTAGATTTCCTCAACAAATCTAACTGCGGACTTGGTTGCTGTTTCCATAGGGCTAATGATTGATTTAAGTCTTCTGTCTAAAACAATACGTCTCATTGGCTCCCAATTCTCGCCTGAAACAAACTGATTGTACAAATCCAAACTATACAATTTGAGTCCAAAAACAATGGGCACCAAAACTGTTTTCACAAAAGAAACGCCCTTATCGTAGTCTTCCTCACCCTTTTGAATTAGCGCTTGACCAATGCTTTCCATATTCTGCTGCATTCTCAACATGTCTCGCATACTAAGCTCATAGTGCTTGCAAAAACAATACCAACTTACCTCGAACCATGTCTTTGCGTTCCCAAACTCCCATTCAAGGAAACGCTCCCGATCCACTTTAGGCAAAGAGACCGAAATCGAAAAAAAGCGAGACAAATATTTTGTGGCATCAAATTGCTCACCATAGAACCTTTTTATCGTATGCTGTAATTCTTTAACATTAACAGAAAAAACAAATACAACATTTTCTATATCAAAGAAATGCTTTACACGCTCCAGAAGTTGTATTGCAAAGCTAGGGCTACAACGATCCAGTTCGTCTACAAAAACAACCATTCGTTCCCCTCGCTCCGGTAGAACCCAATGAAAAAACTCTTTTATAGTATCTTCACGTTTCCTTGCCTGCTTCAACTCGTCAAGCGCGGAAGAACCATGGCTAGAAGTCGCAAATTTACTAAGGTCTTTTTTCACAAACGCTCCGGCAATTTTCTCAATAATCCCTTTAAAATCAGGATCATCTTCCAATAAGTTTTCACTATGTGTTGCAGACGCCACCTCATAAACCAAAGAAAGTGCTGGATCCACGTCCCCGTCATGCAACCAAGCATCATAATATACTGTTAGTACTGGAAAATTCAAAAAGGCATTCTCTGCCCCCTGCCAAATGAAGAGTCGCTTTACTATTCTTCGTTCCTCTTCCGTCAGTTCATTATTCGACGGATTATAAGCATCCAAGAACATCTGTGCTTGCTTGACCAAAAAAGTTTTCCCTTCCCCCCATGGCGCATCAAGAGAAATAGCGCCACGATCAATTGAGTAACACCTGCGCGCCAACTGCAACACATGTTCATTCCTTCCTAGCGCGTTAGAAACCAACGTCTGGTATATGTTTTCCTTAGTTGGAGGCAATTCTCTCCCCCGCAAAACTTCATCATCCATTTTTTTCCCTCTTACAATCCCAACCACTGTTTCCTTTTCATTTCATACTCTTCAGGCATTCTTCGGTTAAACTCTCTTGCCATTTATAATCACTTCGCAATTGCGATGTTTCAAACATGCAACAATTGAATCAAGAATCTTATTATTATAATCCTTGTATGTGTTCCCCACTATAGAGTAGAGTGCTGCCCCATCTTTTGTATATGATGCATTTCCCACAGGGATCCCACCTTCTTTATTGCTGTCGTCCCATACTTCCAAATAATGATTCCCATAGCGGAGAACTTTTTTTGTTCTTCCTCCATGCTCACTACGAAAACACATTCCTTTATCAAAATCGCAATCTATTAACCCCAGCCGTTCAAATTTTTTTAGATCTTTAATGTCTATTCCGGCTCTTTTGTATTCTAACCGATTGCTTGTTACATATAAGAATAAGTGATGAAAACCACGTGTGTCATCAATAGTAAAACGTGACATCATGCCAAAACGTCGAGCTGTCTCCCCGTCCATAATTGAAACTGTAAACAGTAATGACCTTGATATTGACTTTGGGTTGCAGTACTCTTCTGCCAAAATCGCTGACCAGAGCCTTTGCAAGTCATCCTCTCCCACTCTGCTGGCATAGTCGAAAAACAACGAAGCCCAGTTAAAATCGATTGATTTTTCAGAAGTTCCATACGAAGTGCTGTCGCTTTTATCTGCCTCTTCCTTCTGTTTCTTTTCTTGAACAATCTGATCTGCAAGTTGCACAATTTCATCAAACTTTTTGATTCGTGCCCACTCTTCATATGTCAGAGCATTTCCCTCGAACAAAAGGTCTGCAGTCTCACTAAGCTTCTTCTGTTTGTACTTTTCGAACTCTTCCACTTTCGTGTTTCCCCTCAGATACTTCGCCGCAAAAAACACCCCAAAGAAACTGCTCAAAGTCGGGGCTGCAACAGTAACTACATTTTTTACAATTTCAAGTGCGTCCATATGTTTTTCCTCCGAAAATGTTTTTTGGATTAAAAGGAACTCTTTCCTATTTCCGAATATCCCAACAGTTTATTCACCATCTGCGTTGGTTTCTTCGCAAAGTCCTTAAGTGATATACCTTCCGTCCTGGTAGTTTTAATCACATCGTTCTCTATAAAAAGATCAATGCCGCCGCACGAAAAACATATAATCCCATTGCTCTCTATTATCTCTGGGTCCAAAAGTTTTCGTTTCAGTTCATGATATAACCTATATGCGTTCTCAGACTTAAACTGCAGTTCCGAGGTCAGCTCGCTGTGTTTCAGAAGGAACATGTTTGTATAACTGACTTCTGCGCCAAATTCCTTCGGCCTGATGGTCTGCTTCGACTCGTTCTCTTCGGAAATGTCACACCATTTTTTGACTACGATACGATAGTAAGGTTCCTCTCCATTACCGGCCTTTAACGGGATATCAGAGATATCCTTGCGCTTCACGCTGGAGAACTCGATTACTTCACCATACCATCTAATCTCACCATTTCCATTAAACTTCTCGTTCGACTGATAGAGCGCAATATAATGAATTGGCAATCTCTCCCTGCCGACAAACCCTTTTGGAACATAGAACACCTCATTCTTCAGACAGACACTTAATTGTTCGTCCGAATCAACGGATGCGACCAACACGTCGCGTTTGTCCCAATCGATTACAGCCAGTCGTTCCTCTATTCCAAGCGGAAGCGTAGCTCTCTCAAAAGCTGTATCCTTAGAATCATCTATAAGTTCATCAATAAGTTTTTTCACCATATCGGTTGTTCCCGGAAGGAACGGAAGGCCCCCGATATTTACCTTTTCTATGCTCTTATAAAATTGATGATTCTTGTATTCTTTCTCGTTATCATACGGGAATAAAACATATGCCCCGAACATTGTTTTCTCAAAAGTAAACCGTGTTTTTTCGGTGTCATATACAATGGAGTCGCGATAGCGGTGCATTGTATTAATGTCTTCAACTTTCGGCCCGGGTTTATCGTCAGGATATTTATCCCTCTTTGGTTTACTTTCAATTCTGTACTTTGCGTCGAAGATGTACTTGTAAGGAATCTCTGACCCCAGTTTTTCCAATTCAAGTATGTTATCCGGCTTCTGGGGCGAAGTCTGCGTTTTGGTTTTGTCAAAACTCTGATTATACGTAAGGAGTATTCTCTCTTTTGTCTTGGGATTGGAAAATACAACTTGAGATTCCTTTCCCTCCGTCAAGTTCACGGAAATTCCAGTATTACTAATCTGAATCAAATCAGCCGACTCCAGCGTATACTCTTTTTTCAGTATGGAATACAGCTTAATGAAGCACCAGTACTCATACAACTTTGCAGTATCTCTAACGGACATCCTGAATACATCGCCGTTGAAGGTTAAACTACGGCGAAGCATCAGATAATGCTTGTACAATTCCCGGTATCCCGGAGCCATTCCAAAAACAAGGGACATGCTTTGCATGGCTGTATAATCCGACACGTCACGCAGAAACGTGTTATTCAGAACACGTCTAATCTGCTGGATCATATTCTTCGCTTTTTCAACGATATGCTCCTCTACTACCGGCTTTTCCTCTTCGTCTTTCCTTTTTGTTGTGTATCGTCGTATAAATTCCTGTATCTTCTTAATTGTTGAAAGCAACACAAACTTAACAAATCGATTCTCGGCAGTATCGTAAGTGACCTGCTTTCTAACTACCAAAATCTTATCCGCGGATATTGTATTATTCTTCAGATCAACATGATTACCGTGGTTAAGAATCCACTTCTCCGTCATCCGATCCGTTCTCTTAACCTTGTGTGCCGGAAGCACAACATGCTCGGTAATAAGCTTGTGGTGAGGAACTGCTACAACGCGGTTAATCGCCTTCATGTATTCATCAAAAATAGTGGAAAGAATGCTGAAATAGACCGAAAGGGATTTGTTCTCTTCGCTCTCCGCTAAAGACCATGTCTGGTACGTCTTCTTCAAAAAAGCGACCGTAGCCTCACATACCATCTCCGTGATATCGTCAATCATTTGCCGATAATCATCTTTATAGGAAAGTTTTGATGGATACACCTCTATCTGGAATCTCAAATAGGAGACCCCGTCAAGTCGGATCTCAAAATCAGTGAAGCCGACATAACTCTCAAAGTTAATTATGCCGGATACAGTGTTCCCTTCTCTGTTCGGCGTGATACTGTCCCGGATCAAATGGTTTTCATTCCAAACCTCTACTTTTCGCTTATCCTCGCCTCTACTTTCAACTACTAGTTCATAATCAGTATACTCAAAGAAAAGCGGCGGAATGGCGCAACCCTCCAACTCGGTGTCATCAATGAAAACCTTTGTATCTTCTCCACAGTATACAGAAATCAAAGAAGACCTTTTTGCTCCCTCAAGCGAAACCTTCCCCTTTGACTTGATCGAAATTGATACCTCAGTTGTATTAATCGATAATACCATATTAAATCCAGTAAGAAGTGAATCCGTCTTCCTCAATTTTTCTCATCATGTAGCAAATCTTTTGAACTGATTTCGGATACTTTTTCGGTTTGTCTGAGCCAATATATGACTGCATCTGTTTCCAGATCAAATCTGAACTTCCCGTCGTGAAATCTCCGCCGAATTCCTTGAACAGATCTATAAGAAGGTCTTTTACCGCTGTAGTGCTTCCTTGGATTCTGGGCAGAATCTTCTGCATTATTTCGAAGTCAAATGCTTCGTCACGTTTCAGCAATTCAGCTTCCAAGTTATTCAGCATGTAAAATACAATTTCATCTCGTACACGATAACCAACATGTGCATTGGCCTTCTCAAGAATCTTATTGACTTTCTGTAATTCCACGCATAATTCGGTAACAAAATCCTGCTGCTCACTCTTTATATCAATTTTAAGAACAAGATATTTCGATTTTAGAAAATCATTGTTTTGTTTGATCGGCTTTGCATCCAAGGCCTTTCCATTTTCAGTAAAATTCGGAATCAAATCCACATCCGAGAACTCGATAGTATTTGCACGATCAAGCACCTTTTTACTGAAAGGGAAAGTGGTCTCATCCATATTTACTGTGCCGACGATATATAAATTCTCTGGGATGCATAGCCCTGAGTATTCTTTACCTGCTGTTTCATCCATCTTAAGTGGAATTGTGACTATTTTTTCCCCCTTCCGCTCTCTGGTTTCGATCAAAGATAGAAAATCACTAAGGTAGTATTCTACACGTGCCATATTCATCTCATCTAAACAGACGAAGTGAGGTTTTTGAGGATTATCTGCCGCTCTCCTAATCGCTTTAAGAAGATCTCCGGTAATATAGTTTCCCTGAAGGTCTGTATGCCCAATCAAATCGGATGAATCCGACCAATCCGGTCGAACCGGGATCAAACTATAATCCGCTCCTATTGCTTCTGCGAATAGTTTTACCAGTTTTGATTTTCCTGTGCCGGAGGTCCCTGCAAGGATAACGAAGGGTTTGCTTTTCAGACACAGATAGTAATTCTTAATTATATGCGAATCAAAGCTAAACCCTGATCTTTTTATATATTCAACAATGCTATCAATTGCGTTCTGATAATTCATGGCCTCGTCATCTTTCTTATCAATCTCTATTTCTTCAGTTTTAGACATGGCCTTAATATACTTTGTGAACAATCCCAGCGCAGCATTTATGATACCATTCTGATAATGCCTATTAAAGTTTACGTAGTCCGGCATTCCTTTAATGCGGGCTACCACTTCAGCCAATTTAACCTCGTCACCAACTTCAAAAACGGGACATCCGATCTCAACTTTAGTAATTTCTTCTATTCTCTCTAGCACCCGTGCATAATCTTTGATCGCATCAAGAGTCCTTGGGCCAACCTGCGTGGTGTACGCCCAATTAATAAAGGTATCTTTATTCTTGTTTATGTCCATTTTTGTTACCTCGCAAATCATCTCAATACTATATGGGGCCCTATTCAATTCCATTTTCTTTTAGCTTGGCGACTACAGCAGCAATACCTTTTAGCTCTTTTTTCGAAAGCTGGGTGTACTGCAAATTGCAAAACTTTATAGCATAAGAAAGAGCATAAGCATCAGCATTATTAAGAACAGCCTGCTTTTTCCCTTTTTCGATGATGGCTTCCCAGTACGCTGCTCCCTTATTAAATATATCCATCTCACCCATAAGACTATTGTCATACTTTTGCTGTTTACGTGCTGCTGTAGCTTCCACAGCTTTTTCCCCTGGTGTAATTAATATTTCCATTAGATCTTCAGAGATAAGGTAAGGAACTTTAGATATAATCTCCCAGCACTCAGGTTTTTTACAATATGTTTCAACATTTGTTGATGAACGATTGGGATCATTTATTTTTTCGAATACTATCCTCCCGATATCTGCAATGTCTCTTTCAAACACATCCGGAACAGATTGCATGTTCCATATCTGAAGATAGTTAATTTCTCTATGCTCCGCTTTTGCCGACTGGACAAGTTTAGAAAAAGTATAGGCAACTATTTGTGGCCTATATGCCCGGTTTTCCTGATACCATCGCTGATCCGATATACAGTTTTCTATTTTTGAGAAAAGAATCTTCTTACCAATCA
>JAEEGJ010030257.1_pt1 | contig 10598 bp, 9 predicted proteins | sample 8958761 | NCBI WGS metagenome assembly JAEEGJ01 (sample SAMN16246546, study PRJNA631951) | gut metagenome | biome: gut microbiome; feature: rumen; material: RS-attached | host: Bos | place: Iran: Karaj | collected 2018-10
AAAACAAAAAAAATCCACAAGATTTACAAGATCTCGCGAGTGAAACGAGCAGGAGAATAAAAAAGATTTACTGAGATCTCGTGAGCTGAAGGCGAACAGGAGAGAAATGAATAGATTTACCTGAGGAGAATTTTTCGGTCGAACTTTCAAAAAAAAATTCGTAATTTTGCAAATTGTTTCAACACAAAAAATCCAATGCAGAAACTGAAGGAAATCTTTGAAAACCGCCGCATTCTCATAGCTGGTTTCGGTCGCGAAGGCCGCTCGAGCTACCGCACCATACGCCATCTGCTGCCCACGCAGCACCTTGGCATCGCCGACAAAAACAGTGCCCTCGCCGACGACGACACCCTGAAAAACGACAGCAACATCACCCTACATCTCGGCAACGACTACCTGCAAAACGCCTCGCAGTACGACCTTATCCTGAAATCGCCGGGCATACCCACTTTCGATTTCGAAGGCATCGTTGACGACCTCGGCGCCATCTCGTCGCAGACCGACATTTTTTTACAGCTGTTCGGCAAACAGACCGTCGGCATTACCGGCACCAAAGGCAAAAGCACCACCACCAACCTGATTTACAGCATCTTGAAAAGCACCTCCGACAATGTGCTGATGGCCGGCAACATGGGCATACCGCTGTTCGACATCCTCGACCAGATTGGCGACAGCACCACCGTGGTAATCGAACTCTCGTCGCACCAGCTGGAGAACGCCCACACCTCGCCGCATATCGCCATACTGCTCAACCTTTTCCAAGAGCACCTCGACCACTACCACTCTTTCGAGGACTACCAGCTGGCCAAGATGAACATCGCCAAGTTCCAGACAGCGAAAGACGTATTTATCTATTGTCACGACAACGAGCTGATACTCCGCAATATAGAAAAAGTTTCGCCCAAAGGCATACTTCTGCCCTACTCCGCAGGCATGTTGCCAAACGGCTGCTGTCCCGACGGCGGGTGGCTCACTCTACAACCCTCGGGCACAAGAATTTACGACACCTCGTCGGAACGTCACCTGCAAGGCTCGCACAACCTGCTCAACATAATGGCGGCCTTCCTCACAGCCCATTGCTTCGGCATCGCCGACGAGCAGACAGCCTCGGTGGTGAACAGTTTCAAAGGGCTGGAGCACCGATTGGAGTTCGTGTGCCAAAAAAACGGCATCACTTTCTACAACGACAGCATCTCCACCATACCCGAAGCCTGCATTTCAGCCGTCAACGCCTTGAAAAACGTCGATACGCTGATACTCGGCGGCTTCGACCGCGGCATCGACTACGCGGGACTGGCACGATTCTTGGAACAATCCAATATAAATAATATAGTGTTTGTAGGCAAAGCCGGCGAGCGTATTGCCAGCCTGATGGACAAAGACACGCTGCAAAGCCGCAACACACTGTTTTCCAACGACTACCCGGCCATTGTGGACTGGTGTTTCGCCCACACCCCCGCCGGAAAGACCTGTCTGCTCTCCCCCGCCGCCTCCAGCTACGACCAGTTCAAGAATTTCGAAGAACGCGGAAAAACGTTTAAAAAATTGATAATTGAAAATTGAAAAATAGTTTTGAGTTTGTAGTTTTGAGTTTGCAGTTAAACAAATCAACAATTAAACAATTAAACAGTTAAACACTCCACAACCCCTTTCTTCATCACAGATCACTGTTCACAGTTCACTAACCAATCACTAATCACCAATCACTAATCACTCACAAAAATGAAAGACCTTTTCCGAAATATGGGACCCGTAGGGCGGTTGGCCTTTTTCCTGCTTTTCGTAGGTGCGGGACTTTTGGTGGCGGGCATCGTCACCTCCGTAGTTTTACTTGGCACCGGCGGAGTAAAAGCCTCGCCGAACTACGAGCAGCTCATCTGGATTCAGGGCATCTCGCAACTGCTGATGTTCCTTCTTCCCGCCCTCCTTTTCGCATGGATTTTCGAGGGGCGGGCCACGACTTATTTCCAGACAAAGATTAAACAATGGCAGGCGCTCCCCGTACTGCTCGCCATTTTGCTGATAATCATCGCCATACCGATGATCGACTTCCTCACCACATGGAACGAGAGTCTGCACCTGCCCGAAAGCCTCAGCCAATGGGAGGCCTCGATGCGCGCCAAGCAAGTGCAGTCGCAGGAACTGATGAGCGGATTTCTGTCGCTGCCCGGCGTTGGCTATATCCTGCTCAACCTGCTTATGCTTGCGGCCATACCGGCCATCTGCGAGGAATTCGTGTTCCGCGGCGTGATACAGAAAACCCTTGTGGGGTGGTTCCGCAACCCGCACGTGGCCATCGTGGTGACGGCAGCGGTGTTCAGCCTCACACATTTCGAGATGTTCTACTTCGTGCCGAGGTTCGTGCTGGGAATTTGCTTGGGATACATATATTATTATACGCGCACCATCTGGGCCTCGGTGCTGGCACATTTCACCAACAACGCCCTTATCGTGGTGCTCACCTACGCCCACAACGCCGGAATCTTCGCCGCCGACCCGCAGAGCCTGCAACTACCATGCCCGGCGGCTTTCGCAATCGGCAGTCTGATACTCACAACTTTATTGTTGATTTTAACAATCAAAATTGGTAAAAAAAAGGTCCAAAAATCAGAAATTGCCACCGAATTTGAAAATGACCAAACCATCGAAAACAATATATAAAATACTGAATTACAGAATATTATCCCAAAACATCACATTTTCACACAATCCAAAATTTTGTATTATATAACTTTTTGATTGATAATATGTTACAATCATAAATCCAAAAAAAAACAAAAAAATTTGGCACAAAATATCTGTAATTGAAAAAAAAAATATATCTTTGCAAATCAAAACGATAGAAAAATAATAATAAAAAATAGTAATAATTTAAAAACTCAAAGAAAAATGACAAAGGCAGAAATTGTAGCAGAAATTGCTCAAGAAACCGGAATCGAAAAAGTTGCCATCCAAGCAACCGTTGAAAAATTCATGGAAAGCATAAAGAAATCCCTCACCAAAGGCGAACCCGTTTACCTGAGAGGTTTTGGTAGCTTCATCAACAAGAAAAGAGCTGAGAAAACTGGTAGAAATATTTCCAAAAACACCACAATATTGATACCTGCTCACCATATCCCCGCTTTCAAACCTTCGAAAACTTTCGTTAACGACGTAAAAAAGAACGTAAAATAACTTAGTAAGCTAAAGAATTATGCCAAGCGGAAAAAAGAGAAAAGGCCACAAGATGGCTACGCACAAACGCAAAAAACGTTTGCGCAAGAACAGACATAAAAAGAAATAGTCTTTCATAGACTTTAGAAACACAGATTACACAACAAACTCGTTGTGTAATCTGTTGTTTTTGGAAAAGATGGCAACGCCATCATCTACACCGTTTCCCGCCACGGTAAACAACAATCGGTCGGAGCGACAGATTTCGGGCAGGAAGTGTTTTGTTTTTATTTGTTGCACTTCAAGACATTAAGCGCACCCAAAGGTGTGCCGATTGTCGTTTTTTAGTACATACAAATTAGCACTTCTGAACAACGTGGAGAAAGAACTGATAATAAAATCGACAGACAGTGAAGTGGAGATTGCCTTGCTGGAGGACAAGAGGCTTGTCGAATACCATACCGAACAAAAGAACCACCAGTATTCTGTGGGGGACGTGTTCCTCGGCAGGGTACACAAGATAATGCCCGGACTTAACGCCTCGTTCATCGACCTCGGAGGCGAAAAAGACGCGTTCCTTCATTACCTCGACCTCGGACCGCAGTTTGCCACACAGACAAAATTTATGCACCGCGCAATGAACGGCGACCCCGCCATGCGCAACCTTTCCAATTTCAAATTCGAGAGCATCACCGACAAGACTGGCAAAATCAGCGACGTGTTGAAAAGCGGCCAATTCGTTTTGGTTCAGGTAGATAAGGAACCCATCTCGACAAAAGGCCCCAAAGTGGGCGGCGAAGTATCTTTCGCAGGACATTACCTCGTACTTGTCCCCTTCTCGAACAAGATTTCCATCTCGCAGAAAATCAAGAACATGAACGAGCGAAACCGTCTGCGCCGTCTCATACAGAGCATACGTCCCGAAAATTTCGGCATCATTGTACGTACCAACGCCGAAGGCAAGAGCGTGGCCGACCTCGACGCCGACCTGCGTTCGCTGCAAAACCGTTGGGCCACCCTTGTGGACAACCTTAAAAACGCCACATCGGCACGCAAGTTGGTCTCCGAAGAAAACAAGACCTCCGTCATCCTTCGCGACCTGCTCACTGACGACTTCGCATCGGTATATACCGACAGCCCAGAGCTTTACGAGACCGCACACAACTACATACAAGCCCTTGCTCCCGACAAAACGGACATCGTGAAACTATACAAGATGTCCACCCCAATTTTCGAGCAGTTCGGCGTGCAAAAACAGATACGCTCGTCGTTCGGACGCATCGTAACCATACGCTCGGGCGTTTATCTGGTAATAGAACACACTGAGGCAATGCACGTTATCGACGTAAACAGCGGCAACCACACCAAAGCCGGCGAAAGTCAGGAGGACACCGCCCTGCGCGTGAACACCGACGCCGCCGTGGAAATTGCCCGTCAGCTGCGACTGCGCGATATGGGCGGCATCGTCATCATCGACTTTATCGACATGCAGAAACAGGAGCACCGCAAGCAGCTGTACCAGACCATGGTTGACGAGATGGCAAAGGACAAAGCCCAGCACACCATACTGCCCGTGAACAAGTTCGGACTGATACAGATAACCCGTCAGCGCGTGCGTCCCGTTATCGACGTGGACGTGCAGGAACGCTGCCCCATGTGCGACGGCAAAGGCACCATAAAATCGAGCCTCGCCATTGTGGAGGAAATCGAAGCCAACATTGAATACCTGTTAACCGCACAGAACGAGAAATACCTGCGAATCATAACACACCCCTACATCCACGCCTACCTCACACAAGGACTCAAGTCGATACGTCTGCGCTGGTGCCATAAGTACCACAGAATCATCAAGATAAAACCCGACACCAGCCTGAGTCTCGGCGAATACAAGTTTTTCAACAAAAACGGCGACGAGATAGAGATGTAACGCATTGAAAATTATCGCAATAAGATAAAATTTTCATTTTAAAGAAAAAAAACGTATATTTGCAACTTCGAAAATAAATCACATATAATATATATAGTATGGATTTCAAAGATATTAAGGAACTGCTTTTGGAAGGCAAAACCTTGAAACTTACCGACGAACAACGCCGCAAAATAGAGGAGTGCCACGCTTTTCTGGCCGATTTCGCCAAGGACAAAGTCATCTACGGCATCAACACCGGTTTCGGTCCCATGGCCCAGTACCGCGTCTCCGACAACGAGCTTAACGACCTGCAGTACAACATAGTACGCTCCCACTCCACCGGCGCGGGCAACCCCCTAAGCCCCATCGAGGTGAAAAGCGCCATGATAGCACGATACTGCACCTTTATCGAAGGTCATTCCGGAATCCATATCGACGTGGTGGAGCAGCTGCTCAACTTCATCAACCGTGGCATCTACCCCTATATCCCCGAACACGGCAGCGTTGGCGCCAGCGGCGACCTCGTGCAGCTGTCGCACATAGCCCTCTGCCTTATCGGCGAAGGCAAAGTGTTCTACAAAAACGAATGGCATCCCACCGCCGAGGTGCTTGCCAAAGAGGGACTTAAGCCTCTGAAACTGCACCTCCGCGACGGTCTTTCCGTGGTCAACGGCACCGCAGTGATGACGGGCATCGGCATGGTGAACCTGATAAACGCATGGCAACTGTTCGACCACGCCGTGCTGCAGTCGTGCATGATAAACGAGATTTTCTCGTCGTACGACGATTTCTTCTCGCCCGTGCTGAACAATATGAAACACCATGAAGGTCAGAGCGTTGTGGCCGAGATGATGGGCAAGATGACCAAAGGCACCCAGATGCTCCTCGACCGTCAGAAAGAGCTGTACGAACAGAAACACGGCGAAGAGTATTTCGGCAACGCAAAAAAACTGCAGCCCTACTACTCGCTGCGCTGCGTGCCGCAGATCCTCGGACCCATCTACGACACCCTGAAAAACTGCGAGAAAGTGCTGGTGGAAGAGCTCAACTCGGTGGACGACAACCCCGTGGTTGACGTGGAGACACGCAACGTATATCACGGCGGCAACTTCCACGGCGACTACGTTTCGTTCGAGATGGACAAGCTGAAAATAGCCATCACCAAGCTCACAATGCTTATCGAACGTCAAATGAACTACATCTTCCACGACCGCATCAACGGCATACTGCCGCCTTTCGTGAACCTCGGCAAACTCGGCCTCAACTACGGATTGCAGGCAAGCCAGTTCACCGCCACCTCCACCACCGCCGAGAGCCAGACGCTGAGCAACCCCATGTACGTGCACAGCATCCCCAACAACAACGACAATCAGGACGTGGTTTCGATGGGCACCAACTCGGCACTGCTGGCACGCCACGTGATAGACAACGCCTATCAGGTGCTGGCCATCAACAGCATGGCGTTGGCACAGGCCGTCGATTGTCTGAAAATAGACAAGAAACTCTCGCCCCTCGCTCATAAATTCTACAGCGAGGTACGCCTGATTGTCCCCGTTTTCATCGAGGACACTCCCAAATACCAAGAAATCGAAGACCTTATCAAATATCTGAAAGACCCCCACTTACAATACTAAACAATTACTTTAGAACACGGATTTCACGGATCTAACGGATTGTTTTTTAGATATTACGCAAGCATAATTTATAATAGAATTATTTGAAATCAATATGAGATACGCATTAGTTACCGGAGGCTCCCGTGGCATTGGTCGCGCTGTGTGCGTGGCTTTGGCAAAAGACGGTTACCCCGTGATTATCAACTATTTGAGCAACCACCAAGCCGCCGAGGAGACAAAAGCTCTTGTCGAGGCCGCAGGCGGAAAAGCCGAGCTGCTGCCTTTCGACGTGTCGGACCGCGAAAAGACCGACGCCGCCCTCGATGCATGGCAGGACGCACATCCCGACGACTATATCGCCGTGTTGGTGAACAACGCCGGCATCCGCAACGACAACGCCATGATTTTTATGGACGACGACGCCTGGCACAACGTTCTGCACACCAACCTCGACTCCTTTTTCTACGTAACCCGCCGTGTGCTCAAGCTGATGCTCACCAAACGCTGGGGACGCATTGTGAACATGGCCTCCCTTTCGGGACTGAAAGGATTGGCGGGACAGGCCAACTACTCGGCCGCCAAAGGCGGTATGATAGCCGCCACCAAAGCACTGGCACAGGAAGTGGCTCAACGCAAGGTAACTGTAAATGCCGTGGCTCCCGGTTTTATCGAAACCGACATGACTGCCGAACTACCCAAGGACGAGCTTGTCAAGCTGGTGCCCATGCGCCGTTTCGGCACCCCCGAAGAGGTGGCCGACGCAGTGGCCTTCCTCGCTTCCGACAAAGCATCGTACATCACCGGCAACGTAATCTCAATAAACGGAGGACTTTACACATGAGAAAAGTAGTTATAACTGGCATGGGCATCTGGTCGTGCCTCGGCAAAAACCTCGACGAGGTGGCCGAATCATTATACAAAGGAAAATCGGGCATAGGCATCGAAGAGAAACGTATCGAATACGGCTACCGCTCGCCGTTGACAGGCATTGTGGCCCGTCCCGAGCTGAAACCCCTGCTCGACCGCCGCTCGCGTGTGTGTCTGCCCGAACAGGGCGAATTTGCCTTTATGGCAACGCGCGAAGCACTGGCAAACGCCGGCATCGACATGGACTACCTCGAGAAAAACGAGGTGGGAGTGCTCTACGGCAACGACTCGTCGGCCGAAGCCGTGATACAGAGCCACACAACGGCTATGGAAAAACACGACACCACCCTGATAGGCTCCGGCGGCATCTTCCGCTCGATGAACAGCACCGTGACGATGAACCTCAGCACCATTTTCAAGCTGCGCGGCATCAATATGACAATCAGCGCGGCCTGCGCCAGCGGCTCGCACGCCATAGGCCTGGGACTGATGTTTATCCGCGACGGACTGCAGGATATCGTTATCTGTGGCGGAGCGCAGGAGGTGAACTACCTCTCGATGGGCAGTTTCGACGGCATCAGCACCTTCTCGATGCGTACCGACGACCCCACAAAAGCCTCGCGTCCCTTCGACAAGTCGCGCGACGGACTGGTGCCCAGCGGCGGCGCTGCAACGGTGATTCTCGAAGACTACGACCACGCCGTGAGACGCGGTGCACCCATCATCGCCGAAGTGGCAGGCTACGGATTCTCCAGCAACGGATCCAACATATCGCAGCCCAGCGACATAGGCTGCATGACGGCCATGGAGCGCGCCATGAAAGACGCCGGAGTGGCAGTGAAAGACATCGACTACGTGAACGCCCACGCCACCTCCACACCTCAAGGCGACGCCTTCGAGGCAATGGCCCTCGACCAGCTTTTCGGCAGCGTGAGACCTCCCATCAGCTCCACAAAATCGATGACCGGACACGAGTGCTGGATGGCTGGAGCCAGCGAGATAGTGTATTCCACACTGATGATGCAGAAATCCTTTGTGGCACCCAACATCAATTTCGAAGAACCCGACGAATACTCTAAGAACCTCAACATTGTAAACAAAACCCTCGAAAAGAACATCGACATCTACCTCTCCAACTCCTTCGGTTTCGGCGGCACCAACAGCGCACTGGTAATCAAGAAAATGTAAAACTAACCATTTAAACCACAATAGATATGAAAAAAACAATAATTATTGCAGCGTTATTGACGGCATTTGTCGGCGCAAAGGCACAGAACTACACTTTGAACGGTGTGGAGCACACAACAACGATTTCACCCGTAAAGGTGGAAAATTTCAACGGCCAGACTTTGGTCAATTCCACCGCCAACAAAAAGAAAACCGTAACACTTACCAAAACCAAGTTCTCGAAAAGTTTGGACGACTACAACGCCCTTGCCCTGCCCGAACTGAAACTCGGCAACATCATAGGCCACCCGACCCTCGGCTGGGACGACAAGGACTACAGCATTCCCGACATAGTGCCGGAAACCTATAGCGAACAATGGATTTTGAACGACGTTTTTTACGACGGCGACTATCCCGTGGCCACCTACGGACGCGCTCCCAGTTTGGAACCATTGCCTTGGGGAGAGTCGGAAAAAGACATCTCGCGCCGCGGCAGGGACCCGCACCTGATAATGCTCGTCGATCCGACAAAAGACGTGAAAAAGGTTTACAACACATCGAATATGACCTTCCCACCCAAGAACCGCAAAGCCGAAATCGACAGGCAGTCGGTGGGCTGGGCTGTTGTTAAAGACGGCATATTGTACTTCAGCATCGGCGGCCTCGACGGTTTCGACGGCGGCCAAAACTGCTACATAGTGGCCATCGACACCCGCACCGATGAGACAGTGTGGGTAAGCAAGCCCAACACATGCAACTCGAACAATTTCCTGATAATAGACAACTCCATCGTCTGCGGCTACGGCGGCACCGGCAAACCCGACTTTGTGAATGTCCTCAACCGTTTCACAGGCGTACAGAAACAGCATATCAGAGTAGCCACCGCCCCGAGCTGGTTCGCCCTCGGCAACGACGGGAAGCTGTATGTGTCTCTGTACGACACACATATCTCTTTCACGGTAACCCGCTGATTGTTTTCTTGCAGCAGAGGATTTTTATAGAGAATGATTAATGCTTAATAAGTATTTATTTTATTATATCTCATGGTTTAACAAAAAAGTTGATTTATTCGGCGGAGGCACCGATGAATACTGCTATTATGGCCCAAGTATACTTGTGGGTATGACCTTAGCAGTAATTCTTTATACGGTGATTAATGTTTTCAGCATTTTTTTTATTCGAAACTATGATGTGTATGAAATTGTATCTAACATCATGTTTATTTTTTGTTGTATGATGGGTCTGATATCATTTCTATATTTTAAACGCAACAACAGATGGGAAATAACTTACAAAGAAATACAAAATAAATCCATCTCTCTTAAGTGCAGATATGGTATTTATTGTTTATTATATGTTTTCTCTGTATACGGATTATTTTTCTTTTCAAATGACGTAATAAGAGTATTAAATACAGGAGAAGGTCTATCATTAGCCAAATCTATAGTTAATACGTTAAACATAGCTTATTGGTAAATGTGAGATTATATGTAATCTTTCATAAAGTGTAAAAGTTCACAATGTTGTTGAAGGCAATTGCCTACCGCTGCAACTCAGAAACAATTTTTAAACAATTTCACCATACAGCCTCGAAAATTCACTTTTTTTTCGTATCTTTGCAGTTTTGAAACTGAGTTAAAACTTATAATAAAAACTACAGATGACAAGAGAGGAAATAATAGAAATTGTGAACACATTTCTTGTTGAAGAAATTGAAATTGAGAAAGATGCGATAAAGGACGACGCCCGATTGATAGAGGATTTGGGCATCGACAGCCTCGATTTTGTGGATATCGTGGTGATTGTGGAGCAGCATTTCGGCTTCAAAATCAAGCCCGAAGAGATGAAAGAGGTGCGCACTCTGTCGCAATTCTACGACTACATAG
>JAEEGJ010030258.1_pt1 | contig 10598 bp, 10 predicted proteins | sample 8958761 | NCBI WGS metagenome assembly JAEEGJ01 (sample SAMN16246546, study PRJNA631951) | gut metagenome | biome: gut microbiome; feature: rumen; material: RS-attached | host: Bos | place: Iran: Karaj | collected 2018-10
GAAACCGCCGGGAAGTCTGGCAGGCGGACCGTACGACGCCTCGCAGAAGACCGCGTCCTGCGGGAAGATCAGCACGCCGTCCTTCTCCGTGTGAAGGACCATCCCCAGCAGGCCGTTCGTGTGACCCGGCAGGTTTACGATCTCTATTCCCGGAAACAGTTCGAAATCGTCCCCGATCAGATGGACTTCCCGGTACGGCGCCGTGACTTCCTCTTTCACGTAACCGGTATCCGGGTTCGTATGCACGCTCCACATCGCGTCGAGATATTCCTTCTTCGGCGCATACAGCGCCGCGTGCGGAAACAGCCCTGCGTTTCCGGTGTGGTCTTCGTGCAGATGCGACAGAACCACCGTATCGACGTCCTCCGGCGTCACGCCGCAGAGAGCAAGCTGGGCGGTCAGATCCTGCCCGGGCTCGTGGAAATACCGTTCCATCTTCCACACTCTGTCGGGCCAGTATCCTCTTTTGCCGGCGTCCGGATGACAGCCCAGATCGAAGAGGAGGTTCCCTTTGTCGTGCCGGATCAGCACCGCCATGATGGGACACCGGATCAGTTCGCACTTTTTATCCGGTTCGTCCGCGTTAGCCAGGACCGCATCCTTCAGGAGGATGTTCTTATCCATCAGCAGATAACCGTTGTCTAAAATATAGATCTTCATAACCGTTTCCTTTATTCAGGCTGCGCCCGCACAGACCCCAGCTCCGTATAGATCATGCCATGCCGGCCTCTCGTCGACTGCATCAGGGAGATACGGTCCGCCTGCATGCTGACCGGCGCGGCGTCGATGCGCGGCAAACTGCCGCTTTTCGCGTATGCGGCTCTGCGCAGGATCGTGCAGTGCGCTTTGAATTTCTTTTTATCGAACGGGATCCCGGCGTCCGCCAAAGCGCGACGCAGGTTCCTTACCAGGTTATCCAAAGGCTTGCTGTCCGCAAAACCCGTCCACCACAGGTCGCCGAAACAGCCGGTCTTTTCCATTGTGAGAGAAAACGGAGAAAACCGGACAGTCTCCATCGCGTCCAGGACGCTGTCCGGGTCACCGTATTCTCCGATGAATGCCAGAGTCAGGTGCAGGTTCTCCGCGGGCGTATAATTGCCCCGGACGCCCTGCCTGCGGAACGCGTCCTGCGTTTCCCGGACGCTTTCCCTGACTTCATCGTTCAGTTGTATGGCGATAAACAATCTCATAAGTCCCACCGGGAAGACGTTTCCTTACATTCATTATGAGACCGCCGACTTTATTCTGCAAGAAACTTCTTCCCATGCGCGTCCAGCCACCCGTTAAAGTCCCGGACCGCCTCCAGCAGCGCGCTGTTGTGGTACATCGTATGACGGAACCTCGTGTCCTGCAGGACCTCGCAGGCTTTGCGCTTCAGTTCTTCCGGGATCCCGTAATACGTTTCCGCGATCGCGCCTGCCATCGCGGCGATCGTATCGGAATCGCCGCCGATGGAGATGGCTTTCCGGATGACGTCCTCGAAAGAGTCCCCTTCCAGAAACGCCTCGATCGCCTGCGGACAGGACCCCTGGCAGCTCTCGTCGAAGCCGTAGTGCGGACGGATCTCGTCCAGCGTAAAGTCCAGCGCGTAGAAATTCGCTTCCACGAACTGCCGGATCTCCTCTTTCGACTTTCCTTTTCTCGCCAGGAACATCGCGGCTGCGATGGCCTGCGCCCCCTTGATCCCCTCCGGGTGGTTGTGGGTCACCTCGGCGGTCAGTTTCGCCGCGTGCAGCGTCTCCTCCAGCGTGTCGTACATCCACCCCGCCGGAGAGACCCGCATCCCGGACCCGTTGCCCCAGCTGTTGTACGGGCGCCTGTCGCTGTTCGCGAGCCAGTAGAAAAACCTGCCGCCGTAACCGGCCCGCGGGAACAGGTGTCCGTAATAATGCATCGCGTCCACGAGCGTCTGCCTGATCACGCTGTCGCTGTCGCCCCAGGAATCCATCAGCGCGCGGGCGACCGCAACCGTCATCACGGAATCGTCCGTCGGGAAGCACCCTTTTTTGAACAGTTCCAGCCTGCTCCGATCTTTCTGGTTGTGGAATTCGTAAACAGAACCGCAAATATCTCCGATGATCGCTCCTAACATAGTTATCCCTCCATTCGTACGTACCGATAAAATACCGCAGGACCAGCCTGCGGTATCATCATACGATATGGCGCGCGCGAAAACGTCAACCGGCGGTGGACGATTGCCGGCGAGGTCTATTCCCGCACATGGATCTGGCAGGAGCGCATCGTTTCCAGGGCTGCCAGGTGCTTCTCCGGCGTGACCCCGGCGCAGCAGGACGCATCCACGGAGATCCGGGCTTCCGGCATGGCCGCCTTCAGCAGCAGCGCGTTCGAAACGACGCAGATATCCGTGCACAGACCCACCAGTTCCAGTTCGACGTCCTTTCCCTCTTCGCAATACCCCTGCAGATCCCTCGCCAGGTCCATGCATCCGAACGTGGGTTTTTCGTAGATGTTTTCCGGAAGGATCAGCTCTGCCAGTTCCGGACGGATCTGCCAGCCGTCCGTTCCCTTGACGCAATGCATTACGGGAAGATTCTTCCCCTCCTGCGTTTCCATATAGTCCGGGAAGTGGGTGTCCATCGTCGCCAGGACGTCCTCCTTCGGATAGGAACGGATCTTTTCCTTCACGGCAGGAACGATGGCCTGCGCCTCTTTCGTCCCCAGGGACCCGTCGATAAAATCGTTCTGCATATCGATCACGATCAATATTCTTGTCATCTTTATTCCTCCGCTCCGATCAGTTTTTTGAATCCGTATTTCAATATCTGTTCGTTGAACTCCCAGATGTCATACTTGCGGTTCTTCAGAAAATACGTGACGATGATGTCGTATTTGCTGGCATTGTTGAGCGCGATGCCGGCAGCGTTGAAGAACGGCACCGCTTCCTCGTAGGTCAGCCGCAGCGCGAACGCGAGACCGACGACCGTTTCCATCGACGGCCTTGTAACGCCCCCGCTGATCAGCTTGCTGAACGCCTGTTTGCTGACGCAGGCAGCTTTATAGAGCTGGGAATTCTTTTGGATCCCCCGTCCGTCCATATAGCGGTAGAGGATCTCCACGAAACTCTCGCTCTGCTTTGCGAGCAGGTCCTCCAGCGACGGCGTTTCCTCCGGCTTCGCCGGTTTGAAAAGCGCCGCGACGTACGCGTCGAGGCCTCCGAACATGGACTTCTCGATCTGTTCTGCCGCTGCGCCGTAAAGGACGAGGAAAACGCTCATGTCCCCGTAGCACTGCAGGTATTCGCTGATGGTCACGACCGCGATCTCCAGCGCTTTCGGGATGGGAAAGCCCATGCTGCCCGCGGCGATCAGCGGGAACGCGACAGACTTGCAGCCCAGTTCGTCCGCCAGTTCCAGACAGCTGCGGTAACAGCTGCGCAGGATGGCCGCTTCGCCGAACTGTCCTCCCTCGAACGCGGGGATATGCGTGTGGATCACGTACTTTGCCGGAATGTTGTATGCGTTCGTGTACACAGCTTCTCCGGGGAGCAATTTCCCGGCTTTTTCCCGGCATTCCGCCTCGAACGCCTCGCCCCCCAGCCGGTGCAGGATCTCGTCTACGCCGGAAAAACCTATCATCCACGGATTCGACGAATTGACGACCGCGTCCGCTTCGACTGTCGTAATATCGTTGGTAAGAACGTTCAGACTCATAAAGCATCCATCCCCTTCTTCAGCCTGCGCAGCGCTTCTTCCAGCGTAGCTCTGGTGCAGGCGCAGTTCAGACGCATATGGTCGTCCCGGGACGGATCGAACTCGCGGCCGTCACAGAGATCCAGTCCGCAGCGCTTTACGAGGTATTCGCACAGCTCGCCGCCGCGCAGCGGCGTCTGCGAAAAGTCCAGCCAGAGCAGATACGTACCCTGCGGAACGTAAGTGCTGATGCCGGGAATACTGTTATCGATATAGTCCGCGGCATATGCCAGATTGGCGCTCAGATACGCGTTCACCTGGTCCAGCCATTCTTCGCAGGCGGGGTCCGAATACAGTTCTTCCACGGCAAGCGTTCCGAAGACCGTGTCCAGGGTCATAGCCCAGGCGGACAGCTTTTTCCGGAATGCTGCCATCACCTCCCGGTTCGGGATCAGCACGCTGGCGGTCATCAGACCGGCTACGTTGAAACTCTTGTTCGGGCTCATCAGCGTAGCGCTCCGCTCTTCCATGCCGGGCACGCTGCCCATCGGGATATGGCGGACGCCCTCCCGCACGATATCGCAGTGGACTTCGTCGGAGATGACGAACACATCGTGACGAAGGCAAACGTCTGCGAACGCAGCCAGTTCTTCCTCTGTCCAGACCCTGCCGACCGGATTGTGCGGAGAACAGAACAGAGCCAGATGGATCTCCTGCTCGACGACTGCATTCTCGAAGGTCTGCAGATCCATCTTCCAATCCGCGCACAGCAGGGGCCCCTGCTGTTTGCAGAGCAGCGGCGCGGTCACGAGACGCCTGCCCATGGACTCCGCGGCGCCGTACAGAGAATCGTAATTCGGCATAAAGGCAAATACTGCGTCGCCGGGTTTCGTCAGCACCTCGATCAGCATGCACACCGCCGGAATGACCCCGGGAGGACAGAAGTGGATCGCCTCTTTTTCCAGCGTCCAGCCGTAGCGGCGCCGCAGCCAGTCCTGAATGATCCCGTAGTACTTCTGCCCGCGTATCGTATAGCCCAGCACGCCGTGATCCAGCCTTTTCCGCAAAACGTCGAGCATGGGCGCAGGGCTTTGGAAGTCCATGTCCGCCGTCCACATGCCCAGAACGTCCCCGCAGCCCATGTGCCTTTCGGGGATGTCCCATTTAAAGGAGTTTGTGTTCCGTCTGTCGACAGGTTTATCGAAATCGTATCTCAAGTTGCTCTCCTTTTTCCATTTCAGCAAAAAAGCCCGCAGATGCGGGCTTTTCGTTTATATTGCATCCTTTCCGTCCAGTTTTTCCAACAGGCCGGAGAATACCATCAGCAGCGCGTAGCTCAGGAAGATGCCGCCGAGGATGTCGGTAAACCAATGCACGCCGGAGATCAGGCGGCCGATGACCGCAACGAGCAGCAGCACGATGCAGATATTCTGCAGCAGGGCTGCTGTTTTTTTATCTTTCACGTAGTCCTTCAGCATCATGGCGATGGCGCCGAAGATGACGATGGCCAGTACCGTATGCGACGACGGAAATGACGCCTCCGGCACGGTCTCCCCCTCCATCAGCACGGGACGGCAGTTCACGACCACTTTTTCGAACAGCACGTAGATGACCCCGAGCAGCACGAACAGACCGCCGAGCGCCAGGATCTCATGATCCACGTCTTTCAGGCTCCTGCGCTCAATCAGCTGTTTTAATCCGATTACGGCGAACACGCCCCCCGCCGCCAGTGCCAGATAGCCCAGATAATTAGTGAGTTTATACCAGATCATATGCACGCCGATCAGATCGTGCACGCCCTTGTTCAGGTGCGACAGGCCGACCGTCGTGCCTGCCGGGCCGACCGCCGCGACGTCCACGCAGGTGACCAGCGCGATCACCAGGATGAACAGCGCGAAGCTGATAGCGGCTTTTCCGTATTTACGGTTCAGTTTTCTCATACTCTTTTCCCCCTGTTTTTCTTTAATTATACGCTTCTATTTCATTCTTTTCAATCAACGCACAAATCGTGCGTTATAACGGTTGACTTTCCTGAACGCCTATAGTATCCTGAACTTACTACCAACATTAGATAATCCGTTTTTCATCGCATATGGAGGGCTCATCATGGCAATCACCGAACGTGTAGAAAAGATCCGTCAGAACTACGTCAACACCAAACCGCACATCTCGTACGAGCGCGCATGGGCCTGGACGAAATCGTTCCAGCGCACCGAAGGCCAGGCTCACATCATCCGCACGGCGCAGGCTTTCAAGGATACCTGCGAAGAACTGTCCGTCAACATCTGGGAAGGCGAACTGATCGTCGGCACGAGCGGCGAATTCCGCAAGTGCGCCATCCTGACGCCCGAATTCGGCTGGCTTTGGATCAACGAGGAAATGGACACGTTCCCCGAACGCGGCCAGGATCCCTACGACGTGACCCCGGAACAGGCTAAGTTCATCCGCGAGAACATCTTCCCCTACTGGAAAGGCAGATCCGTGGAAGAAGCCTTCCTGGCCCGCATCTCCGACGATACGAAGAAGATCGGCGTGGATACCGGTTTCCTGGACACCGACTCCAAGTGGAGAAACGGCATCGGCGAGATCTCCGCGGACTACATCGACGTGCTGCTGCCCAAGGGCTACGGCGGGCTGAAGAAAGAAGCGCAGGAGTACATGGCGCAGCTGAATGAAGCCAAGCCCGAAGATAAGAAAAAGATCGATTTCTATAAGTCCATGGTGCTCATCGCCGACGGCATGATCACCCTTGGCCGCCGCTACAGCGAAAAGGCGGCTGATATGGCGAAGACCGAAGCGGATCCGAAGAGAAAAGCGGAACTCGAAGAGATCGCAGCGGTATGCGCCCGCATCCCCGAATGTCCGCCCACATCGTTCCGCGAAGCGGTGCAGTTCGTCTGGTTCGTGCAGCTGGGCGGCATCATCGCCGAGAACCCGCTGGCCTGGAACCCCGGCCGTTTCGATCAGTACATGTACCCGTACTACAAGGCGGATGAGGAAGCCGGAAAGATCGACTACGACACGGCCCTCGAACTCGTCGAATGCCTGTGGCTGAAGTATTCCGAATGGGCTTGGACGATCTCCAAGAACACCGCAAGCTTCTTCGCCGGCTATACGAATTTCGAGAACCTCACCGTCGGCGGCACGAAGGTCGACGGCACGGACGCTACGAACACCATGTCCTACATGGCCATTCAGGCGACCCGCGAATGCATGACCCACCAGCCGACCCTGTCCTGCCGTATCCATCCCGACTGCCCGCCAGAATTCATGGAAGCGGTCACAGAGCTGGTCTCCACCGGCTGCGGTTTCCCCGCCATCCACGGCGACAGAACGGGATATCAGATGCTGTCAAACCTCGGCTATGCGCCGAAAGACGCCCGCGACTGGAATAATTGCGGCTGCGTCGTGCCCCACTCCAGAAAGACGTTCGAATGGACGTCCGCGGCGAGCATCAGCTTTGCGGCAGCCCTGGAATTCGCGCTGAACGAAGGAAAGAGCAGACTGTCCGGCGAGCAGGTCTCCATCCCTGAAAAGGATCCGAAGACGTTCGCGTCCCTCGACGAGATCATCGAAGCCTGGAAGAAGCAGTTCTCTTATCTTGTGAAACAAGGCGTCATCTCCCTGGTCACTGCGCAGGAGATCCACAAGGAGATCGGCCACAGACCCTTTATGAGCGCCTGCAACGAATACTGCATGAAGAACGGCGCCGACCTCGTCGACGGCGGCGCGAAATACAGCATCGGCCCGGTGTTTACAGGAGTCGGACTTTCGGTGACCGCCAATTCCCTGGCCGTCATCAAGAAGCTCGTGTACGAGGACAAAGTCTGCACGCTCGCGGACATCATCGACGCGATCAACGCGAACTGGGAAGGCTGGGAAGAGTTGAGAGCCAAGGCTCTCGCCTGCCCGAAATACGGCAATGACGACGATTACGTCGATTCCATCGCCAGAAACCTGGCCGACTACTTCTACGACGAAGTCACCGGTTACGACGACCTGTACGGCAATCACTTCGTGACCGCCTTCATGGGCATCTCCAATTACCTGCCGACCGGCAAGGTGCTCGGCGCGACGCCCGAAGGCCGCCACGCCTGTGACCCGATCAACGAAGGCGTCTCCCCCTATACCGGCACCGATACGTCCACCTGCCTCGCGGCCCTGCGCAGCGCGGCAAAGATGGAGCACGAAAAGCACAGCGGCGGCACGCTGCTCAACCTGCGCCTGAACCACGACCTCGTGGCGACGAAGCGCGGCAGAGCGAACCTCGGCGCCATGCTGCAGAGCTACTTCGCGCTCGGCGGCTTCCACGTGCAGTTCAACACGATCTCCAACGAAGTGCTGAAGGACGCACAGGCTCACCCCGACAAGTACAGGAGCCTGCTCGTGCGCGTCGCGGGGTACTCCGCGCAGTTCACGAACCTGTCGAAGGAGATGCAGGATTCCATCATGGCAAGAAATGCCCACGAGGCGTTCTAAATGGCGCCCAAAGGCTACGTGATGCAGCTGCAGCCGTTCTCCGTCAACGACGGCGACGGCATCCGCACCGCGGTCTTTCTGGCCGGCTGTCCGCTGCAATGCGCCTGGTGCGCCAACCCGGAGGGCTGCACGCACCAGTTCAAGACGGGGTGGTACGTGCGCAAGTGCATCGGCTGCGGTGAATGCGCAAAGGTGTGCCCTCAGGGCATCGGTATCGATCTGAACGCGGAGCGCGAAAAATGTACTGCCTGCGGCAAATGCGCTGATGCCTGCACGCAGAAGGCGCGCGTACGCATGGTGCTGGAGATGGACGCGGACGAAGTGCTGCAGCAGATCCAAAAGCACCGGTTGTTCTACGCCTACAGCGGAGGCGGCATCACGTTCTCCGGTGGCGAGGCCTGCATGCAGCCGGAGTTCCTGAACTATCTGACGGAAAACATCTACGACATGGGCTATTCCATGGCGATCGAGACCTGCGGCTGCTACGACTTCGAGACCGTGCGGCCGTCGCTCGAACGCATGGATATGATCTTCATGGACTTGAAGCACATGGACAGCGAGGTCCACAGATGCTGGACCGGTGCGGGCAACGAACAGATCCTGGAGAATATAAAAAAGTTGGCAGATCTGTCCGCCGAGATCGTCATCCGCATTCCCTGCATCGGCGGGGTCAATACAGATGAAGACAACATCCGCGCCTCTGCCGCTTTTGTGCATCAGCATCTGCCCAAAGCCAAAATGGAACTTCTGCCCTACCACAGCTTCGGCAAGATCAAGTACGAAGCGCTGGGCATCCCTTATGAACATCCGGAGTTTTCCCGGCCGTCTCCCGACGAGATGGACCGCCTGCGGAACGTCGTCCGCGAAGAAGGCGTAGAAACAGCCGATTTCCGGTGATATAATCTTCCATGAATAAACTCGACAATCCATCCGACATGAACCGGGTCATCCCGGAAAACTTAAAGAATCTGCGCGCGGAGCGCAAACTCAGCCTCGGCGAAGTATCCGAACTGACCGGAGTCTCCAAATCCATGCTCGGCCAGATCGAACGCGGCGAATCCAGCCCCACCATCGCGACGCTGTGGAAGATCGCGACGGGCCTTGGTGTATCTTTTACTGCCCTGCTGGAAAGTTCCGACAAGGAGATCGAGATCATCAAAGAAGCAGATATGACGCCTTTATTGTCCGATTTCGGGCATTTTAAGCTGTTTCCCGTCGTTCCCTCCCATAAAGACCGCAGTTTCGAAGTCCTGGATCTGGAATTGGACGAAGACGCCATCTCCGATTCCAAACCGCACGCACCTGGCACGGAAGAATTCACGTTCGTATACGAAGGCGCGCTGGAGATCGTGCTGGGCGGCGAAGAGAAGCAGAGCTATACGGTCGAACGTGGTTGCCTGATGCACTACCGCGCAGACCAGCATCACACGTACAAGAACGCCTTCGCGGGAACGACGAAGGCAATGATGGTCATCCACTATCCGCAGGGAGATGCCTGATATGAGTACAGCCAATAAAAATAAAGGAGCCCTGAAGAAGCGCGTCTTCGAGGTCATCCAGATCGGCAATACCAAGGATACGCCCAGCCGCATGTTCGACGACGTGCTCATCCTGATGGTGCTGCTGAACATCGTCCTGATGTTCCTGCAGACCTTCGAGCGCTTCGAGCCTTACATGGGGATCATCCGCGTGCTGGAAGGCATCACGGGTCTGTTCTTCGTCGTGGAATACGTCCTGCGCCTGTGGACGGCGGACCAGCTGTACCCGGAAGAACAGAACCATGTGAAGGCGGCCTGGCGCTTTGCAAAGTCCTTCGACGGCATCATCCTGCTGCTGACGATCCTGCCCTATCAGTTTCGTTACACTCTGTTTACCGACTGGTTTTGATTCCGCACGAAGCCTCAGATAGGATCTCACCGCAGTCACAATACTGCGAGCTGTCAATTTTGTCGTACTGATCGCAAGATTTACAGTCTTGCTTTCCACTTCTTCCTGCATGATGCATCACCTTGCCTCTTCTCTGTGCTGTTTCTGAACCGCTTTATCGTGAAACGGTTCCTTGCTTCCCGTAATCTCGTCTGGGACAGGGATCGCAGCGATACCTCGACCCATCCGAACAAAGATCTCGGGGTTGTGAAACTTTTCTTCATATGCGGTCATTTGTTCTGGCGTAAGGGAACTGAAATCGTCTTCCGTCAGGCCGACTACAAGGAAAGATCCGGCCACGATATCGTAGATCTCTCCTGAGTCATCTCGCAAAGCTCTGTTGAGGGGGAGCCCGTTCAGCTTACCCTCTTCGTTCATGATCAAAGCGACCTCATCCTCAAAGGGATAGGTTGCCTCGATAAAACCTCCTACTGCCGACTGCAGATCTTCAAGGCTAGTTCCAATCTCAATCTGTCTGGGATGTTTATCCGGTTCTACAAGCAAAACATGCATCATGTCTTTCACTGCTTCTGTGTGATAGAT
>JAEEGJ010030260.1_pt1 | contig 10598 bp, 5 predicted proteins | sample 8958761 | NCBI WGS metagenome assembly JAEEGJ01 (sample SAMN16246546, study PRJNA631951) | gut metagenome | biome: gut microbiome; feature: rumen; material: RS-attached | host: Bos | place: Iran: Karaj | collected 2018-10
AAACTGGAAAACTTATTTTATCAATCTTCTTAGTAATTTTTAGTCTAACGGGATGCCCGTCTCCAAACACAACAAAAGAACCGGAAAATCAACCTGAACAAAATAATCAGGAAGAAAATGAACAGATTGAAAATACTCAAAAGATGGAAATTAAGATAAATGAGTTTTCCATCTGGCCAAGTGAAAAAGGTTCTTACAATAAAGAAACAGGACTCCTTGAAATGCAAGGCGAATGGCAGGGAGCAAAACTTCTTACAGATAATCTTGAAACAAAAGGAAAATATCTCTGCTTTGAATATACAGTGTTAGAAGGCAGATTGCGTTTTGGCGCAAAATATGATGATGACACAGACGACAGCATCTCATGTCAGTTGACTTCAAAAGTTCAACTGCCTCTATCTGGAACAAAAAAAGTCAAAGAAATCTGGCTTTACTGCACAAGTGAAAAAGTAAAAGTTAAAATCAACAAAATATATTTTTCAGATGAAAGAAGTATAGATTCACCAGTAGTTGATGCAACAGCGACACCAGTTTCCTTTAATAACAGCATATCATCAAAAGATTTCGTAAAAAAAATGGCATACGGCGTAAACCTGGGTAATTATTTTGACTCCTGGGGGTCCCTTACAGATGGTCTTGGAGTCTGTCTTGACTGGGGACAGCCGCTTACTACTCAAGATATGATAAAATCTTTGGAAACAAGCGGTGTAAAAACAATCCGTATTCCTGTTACCTGGTTCAATCACATAATTGATGATAAATACACTATAGATCCCCAATGGATGAAAATGGTAAAAGAGGTTGTAGACTGGGCTTATAGCGAAGGATACTACGTAATTCTAAACACACACCATGACGTGCATGACAAAATGACAAGCCCGATTAAATATCACGAAGGATATATTTTAAGGAATAACCAGGCTGATATTGAAGAATCTGAACGTTTCTTAAAGGCTGTCTGGGAACAGATTTGTACAGCCTTCAACAACAGCTATAATGAACATTTGATTTTTGAAACATTGAATGAACCTCGAAATACTGACCATACATCAACTCACTGGGACTGTCTAAAAGGTTGTCCTGAATGTGAAAATCAAATAGAACTGGCAAACCGCTTTAATCAGCTATGTCTGGACACAATCCGTGAAAGTGGCGGAAACAATGCAAAACGTTTCGTACTGATTCCAAATGCCGCAGACAGCCACCGTTCTGCACTGGATGATAACGATTTTAAAATGCCAGCCGACATCAGCTCTGCAAATGATAAACTGATTTTAACACTCCATCATTATCCTTTGAACGACCATTTATGGAAAAGCCAAAGCTGGGATTTATCTCTTATGGAAGAAGAATTCTCAAAATTAAATGAAAAATTTATAGAAAAAGGAATTCCTATTGTCATGGGAGAAATCGGTCCATGCGGAACAGACAGTATTGAAAAAGCCCTTGGACGTCCCCTTACAGAAGAAGAAGCTTATGCCCCATGCTCCGACCTTACAAAAATTGCCGCAAAGTACGGTATGTCTGTGATTATGTTTCCCCGTGAATACGGACTTGGAAATCTGGACTTTACAAAACGCCTGGTAAATGAATATTTAGAAACAGCCAAAACAAATGAAGATGAAAATGAAATCATAATTGGTAATAATTTCTGGATTGCAGAAGGACAGGGCTCTTATGATACAGACACGCAGACTTTACAGCTTACACAACAGTATGCAGATTTTGCATTGACTCCAGAATATGAAGCAAAGGGAAATTATATTTGTATTGAATATGAAAATCTGGAAGGAATGCTTATTTTGTGCGCAATATACGATGAAGGAGACAACAACTTTTACAATGAAGGAAATCCCGACTCCACACTTACCCTGAAAGCTGCTGATACAAAGGCTTACCTTAGATTAGAAGAATCAAATCTGAAAATATCAAAGAAAATTAAAATTAAACTGCACCGCAGGAACAAGGATGGGGAAGCAAAAATAAAAATCAAAAAAATCTATTTTACAAATAAAACATATATTGCTGACGAAGAAAGAAAGCAGCCCGTAGTTGATACCGCTTCTCCAGTCAGTTTTGATAATTCAATTTCTGCAATCAATCTGGTAAAAGATATGGGTGTAGGCTTTAATCTTGGAAACTGTTACGAAGCCTATAACAGCATGGAAGATGATGCCGATGCCTATCTTTACTGGAATGGAGCAGGGTATTGGAAGAGTTTTACAATGTCAAAAGATGTTATAGAAGATCTGGCAGCAAAGTTCGGAAAAGATTCAAATGGAAAATCAAATGCAAAATCAATCCGCATTCCCGTAACCTGGTTCAATCATATTATTGACGATAAATACACTATTGACCCTAATTGGATGGAAACTGTAAAACAAGCCGTTGATTGTGCTTACGAGCTGGGCTTTTATGTAATTTTGAATTCACACCATGATATAAGACCAAATATGAACTCACCATTAAAATATCATGAAGGTTATATTGCAAGAAACACTGCTGCCGACATTGCTGAATCAGAACGTTTCTTAAAAGCAATCTGGGAACAAATCACAAAAGCCTTTAACAATTCCTACGATGAGCACCTTATTTTTGAAACAATGAACGAGCCGGGAAACAGACACGAGCATTGGGGAGTTCAAAAGGGATGTTCAATTTGCCAGGATTCAGCAAGACTTGTAAATCAATACAATCAGCTTGTTCTTGATACAATCCGTGCAAGCGGTGGAAACAATGCAAAACGGTTTGTCTTAATTCCAAATGTTTGCTGCCAGTTTGATAGCGGATTATATAATGATGTAAGTCTGGAAGCTGATGTATTTAAAATGCCGGCTGACACAGCCCAGGACAAGCTTATTCTAACTGTACATAAATATCCAATGTGGAATCATCTATGGAAAGAAGGAGAAAATGACTATCCAGACCTGGATGAGGCTTTTGAAAATCTTAATAAAAACTTTGTAGAAAAAGGAATACCTGTTGTAATAGGAGAAATCGGGCCTACTTCAAATGCAGATATCAACAATAAAGACAGTCTTCCATACAAACTGGGACACGTCCTTACTGCCGAAGAAGTTCTTCCTCCTTTATCTGATCTGGCAAAACTTGCAGGAAAATACGGAATGTGTATTCTTGATTTTCACTTGTCAGACTTATTCCTGCAAATCAACGGAAAATATATACCGGAGATTCTTGCTGATGACTGGACTAATGCTGCGCAATATCAATAAAATATCATTATGAACTTCAAGAATTTTTTGTTTTGCTTTATAAGTTTATTTTTTTTCTCTACTTTAAATGTTTATGCTCAGGAAAACTCTTTTTATGAAGAATTTCCTGAATACTCTGTAAACAAAATCATACATATTGATAAACACTGTGACTTTATTGAGTTAAAATCTACACTTAAAAAGCAAAACATTCTGCTTTATGTAAATAATAAAAGGTCTGAATACAATGTAATTTTTGAAAGCAAACCAGATTATACTTATTATAATTCAGAAATGTATTACAGTAAAAAATCTGAAACCTTATATTATAATATTAATGCAAGTCCACAGTATGTAAACAATCATAATATTTATTATGATGCAGGACTTTATTCTTTTTCTAAAGTAAAGGGCAAATTCTGCAAAGAAGGGATGAAAAGATATTTTCTTCCTGCAGACTGGATGTTTTTTTCCCTTTGGGATGCCTTTGAAAAGTATGATGACTACAACTTATTTCTGGATTATGTTTATTCAATTTCAGATTCCTGTGAAAAATCTTTCTGCGTAAAAACAGAAAATGGACAGCTTCTTACAGACAAAGAGGCACTATCATACATACGTGAAAACAATCTGTATTTTTTTTCAACAGACATATACCTTTTTCTGCACAATTATTTAAAACGAATTGAAAATGGCAACATCACAGAAAAATCAGCTTATACACTAAACGGAAATCCTTTTTTAAAAGATACCCTTTGTAAAAAAGCCCTTTATGATTGTGTCTTTATTGAATCAGACGATGGAATATGGCTTATAAAAGAAAACTCACATCCCCAAACTGCAACAGATGGAGCAGGAAATCAATATGAAAAATGGGTTATAGATTATTTGACGCCTTATTTACTGGAAGATAAAGACGGAAAAATTGCAGCAGAAGAAAATAAGGTCTTGAAAACTGTAAAAATCTGTCCTGTAAAAACAATGGATGATATTGAACAAAGCGTAATCAGTTATAAAGGTTATCTTTTATTGCGTGATATAAATGGAGAAAGCTGGTGGGCCTATAAGGAAGAAAATCTTTTTAAGCAGGATGGCTATCAAGAGATGATTTCTTATTTAAACAAATTAAACAAAGCATACAAACCTGCTGATAAAATACAAACTCTGTCTGCATCATCTTCAAGTAACATATGTTTTCTCATCTCTATCATCTTATTCATTCTTCTTACACTGGCAATCATCCTCATCATCACCCTACAATCTAAAAAATATCAGCAGCACCTGAACAAAAAAGACAAACGCTTTATATTCACAATTCAAAATAAGGAACGCACAAAAATCTCGCGAGACCTTCACGATTCTGTAGTTCAGACAGTCAGGGCAATCCGTACAGATGTAGAAATGCTGAAAGTCCAGCCAGAAGATTTGGAAAAACAAAAACAGATAGTAAAAGAGATTACAAACACCGTAATCCTTCTGCGCAATATCTGCTACAATCTGAGTCCTGCCGAAATCAGCCTTGCAGAAAATAAAGACGGACAGGGGGCTGGAACAAATCATCTGGAACTTCTTTCTGTAATAGATACTCTCTGCAAGCAGTTTTCTCAAAAAACAAATATACCATGTTCCATTAACACCGACACAGCCTTTTATGTACCTGTATTTTCGCTGGAAGTTTCAAAATATGTTATCCGCGTATTCCAGGAGATTCTTACAAACATAGAAAAACATTCCTTTGCAACTTCGGTTAATATTCTGATAAGCAATGAAGAACTGGAAGATAAAGAAATGCTTAAAATCGTTGTAATTGATGACGGAATCGGCTGCGAGCAAAAGGAAATGACAAAAAACAAGCACCACTTTGGTGTAAGGAATATCATAGAAAGCATGAACCTTATTGACGGAAAGGTTGAATTTTACACAAAACCGAACGAGGGCATGAATATTGTTTTGAAGGTTCCCTGCAGCAGACTGGCAACCGAAAAGTCAGAAGGAAGCACAAAATGAAACACAATCTTTTTCTGATAGACGACCATTCAATGTTACGCAAGGGCATTTCTGCATATCTTGAAGAAAAAACATACTGGCAGATCACAGGTTCTTTTACGGATTCAAAAGCCTGCATTGAAGAATTGCAGAGACTCAAAAAGAGCAATCCCCCGGAGCCTTTTCCAGAAATTGCAATCATAGACATTCAGCTAGGTAAAGAATCAGGCTTTGACCTTGTAAGTCATATAAAATCTGAATTTCCCCAAATCAAAATCGTAATCTATTCTATGTTTGATACTCTGGGCTTTAAGCTGCAGGCAAAAGATTTAGGAGCTCAAGGTTTTATTTCAAAGGCCAGCAGTGATGAAAAGCTTGTGACCTGTCTAAATACCGTTAAAAATGGCGGTACATATTTTGAAGAAAACGAACCTTCCATTCAAAAGGAGCTGGATTCTATAGTTCCATTTCTAAAATTAAATGAAAGGCGGGTATTTGAGCTTGTTTTACAGGGAAAATCAAATGACCAGATAAAAGATGAACTTTTCCTTGGGCTTCACACTATAGAAAACTATGTAAGCTATATTTTAAATATTTCAAACTGCAAAAGTCGCAAAGCATTGATAAATAAATTCTGTTAAACTCGCTCAGAATAACAAACTTTAATAATACTAAATATATTTAATATATTTTAATTTTTCTCTTGAAATTTTACATGATTTTCTATATTATATAATTAATTAGAAAAGCACGTGGAGGTGCATTATGAACGAGGAGATAAAGGCTGTAGCAGACCGTTTAATCGGTCTGCGTGAAATTATGGACGTGTCAGTTGAAGAAGCTGCAGGTGTTTGCGGCATTTCGATTGAGCAGTACAAGAAGTATGAGACTGGCACTGTTGATATTCCTGTTGGTATTTTACAGTCTATGTCTAAGAAGTATGGAATCGACCTCGGAACTCTTATTTCGGGCAAGGAACCTCACATGCATTCTTACTGTCTCACAAAAAAGGACAAGGGACTTTCGGTAGACAGACGTAGTGATTATAAATATCAGGCTCTGGCTGCAGGTTTTCAGAACCGCAAGGCAGATCCGTTTATCGTTACAATTACTCCGGAAGAAACCCGCGAGATTCATTTCAATTCACATCCAGGCCATGAGTTTGAATATATGATTGAAGGTTCAATGAAGCTGGTTATAGATGGAAAAGAAATGACTTTAGAAGAAGGTGATAGCGTGTATTTCGATGCTACAAAACAGCATGGTATGCAGGCGCTGAATAATGCTAAGGCTAAATTCTTAGCAATCATTATCTAAGAACACCGTCACCCCGAACTTGTTTCGGGGTCTAAATTAAGATCCTGAAACAAGTTCAGGATGACGATTTTAAGGAACATATATGCTTGAAGATTTTCTAGAACGAACAGAGTTTAAAGATTATAAAGACTTTTTTGAGAACTACAAAATAAAGGTACCGGCAAACTTCAACTTCGGTTATGATGTTGTTGATGTTTTGGCAGAACGTACACCGGATGCAAAAGCCTTTGTATGGTGCAACGATAACGGCGAAGAACTTGTTATGACTTTTGGCGAGCTTAAGGAACGCACCGATAAGGCAGCCGCTTATTTCCGCAGCATTGGAATTAAACGCGGAGACTTCGTTATGCTTATTTTACAGCGCCGTTATGAGTTCTGGCTTTCCATTGTAGCCCTGCACAAAATTGGTGCGTCTGTTATTCCTGCAACTCACATGCTTACAAAGGAAGATATTGTTTTCCGTTGTAACGCCGCTTATATTAAGTCTGTTGTAGCAGTTGACCATCGCGAACTCTTTACATACATCGAAGAAGCACAGAAGGAATGTCCTTCTCTTACAACTCTTGTTGCTGTTCCTCCTTTTGGAATTGACCAGGGAATGAGTGCAGAGTTTAAGACAAAGCACCCAAGCTGGCTGGACTTTACAGAAGGTTATCTCAACGTAAGTGAAGATGCTCTCAAAGATTTCCACGCCCTCAAGCGAGAAGAAATCAGCAAAAATGACGACATTCTTCTTGCATACTTTACATCCGGAACTACAAGTCATCCAAAGTTAGTTTCACATAACTTCCTTTATCCTCTTGGACACATTGTTACTGCAAGTTACTGGCAGCAGGTTCAGAAGGGTGGTCTCCATCTTACTGTAGCTGATACAGGCTGGGGTAAGGCAGTGTGGGGTAAGCTTTATGGTCAGTGGATTGCTGAATGCTGTGTATTTATCTATGACTATCATGATAAGTTCAAGCCAATTGATTTGATCAAGCAGATTGAAAAACATCACATTACTTCATTCTGTGCGCCACCAACAATCTACCGCTTCCTTATTCAGGAAGATTTGAGTCAGTATGATTTCTCATCTTGTCTACATTGGTCGACAGCCGGTGAGCCTTTGAGTGAAGAAGTTTTCAATAAGTGGAAGGAAATCACCGGAAAAGAGATTCGAGAAGGCTTCGGTCAGACTGAAACAACCCTGTCGCTTTTCAACTACGGCAACGAACGCATTAAGCCGGGCAGCCTTGGAAAGCCGGCACCTTACTACAATGTTACCTTGATTGATGAAGAGGGAAACGAAGTAGAAGACGGTGAAGTAGGCGAAATCGTAGTTGATATGTCTCAGGGCAACTTCCCGGGCCTCTTTATGGAATACTTCGGTGATCCTGCAAAAACCAAGTCTGTTATGCACGACGGCTACTATCACACATCTGATAATGCCTGGCGTGATGAAGACGGCTACTTCTGGTTTACAGGACGCAACGACGACGTAATCAAGTGTTCTGGTTACCGTATTGGTACTTTTGAAGTTGAATCAGTTCTTATGCAGCATCCTGCAGTTGTTGAATGTGCAGTTACAGCAGCCCCAGACCCTGTACGTGGTCAGGTTGTAAAAGCAACAATCGTTCTTGCAAAGGGCTATGAGCCTGGCGACGAGCTTGTAAAAGACATTCAGAACTTTGTAAAGAAAACAACTGCGCCTTACAAATACCCAAGAATTGTAGAGTTCAGAGACAGTCTGCCAAAGACTATTTCGGGTAAGATTATGCGTAAAGACATTAAGTAGTGTCACACCGAACTTGTTTCGGGGTCTCTTTTCAGAGATGCTGAAACAAGTTCAGCATGACTTACTTTATGTATTCATAGATGTATCTAAATGGATCATCGACCATTCCGCATGTATCACCAAACTCCATAAGCAGGCCACCGCTTTCTGTGGTTGTCTGCCACTGTGGCAGTTCTTTGCCTTTAGTATCCTTTCCATTCGGATTTCCATACTTTACAAAGTTGAGCCAGTATGAACTCATAATCTCTTCAAGCTGGTAATCGCGTTCTTCGTAATTCTTTGTTTTCGGAACATTGCGGTAAGCATAAATCAATTCACCAGAATGATTGGTACCGATTTCACCATTTTCGCGGCTGAAGTAATATTCATAAACCGGCTTTCCCTGGGCTTGCAGAGTTTTTGTCCACTGGTCATGAGGGAAGGTAAAGCAAACTGCAGAAAAGACATCATTATACAAAGACTTTAACTGTTTTTTATTCTGGCTGCCATACTTTTCAAGAAAGGCAGAAGTATTTTCTTTCATGCTTGGCTCGAGAAGTGGGGCAATAGTCTTTTTGTCTACTTTAGTAAAGAAGGTAAAACCAAAGGCTTCGCGTTTATTAAAACCGTTCATCAAAGCTTCTTCATGATTTTCTCCCTTTCGATAAATCTCATAAGGAGTTTCCGGAAGGGCATATCCATCTACAGTCATAGATGAATTTTTATATTTTGTCTTGATAAGCTTTGAAGCTGGTAAAGCACGGAGTTCTTCAATAGTCTTGCAATTAAATTCCTTTTTAATATCAGCTCCCATTTTGAGTGCTGCTTCCATAGAGCGGAAAGTATGAGGTGGAGTCTGCTGAACGACAGAAGAACTTTCGCCAATTGCACGACGGAAAAATCCATTAGTAAGAGGTGAAGCGCAAAGGGCATTTACAGAAGAAGAGCCGGCAGATTCACCGGCGATTGTAACATTTGCCGCATCTCCGCCAAAGGCCTGGATATTGTTGTGAACCCATTCAAGAGCCTTAATCTGATCTAACAAGCCGTAGTTTCCGGTTGTGCCATTTTCTGATTCTGCAGCCAGCTCTGAATCTGCAAAGTAGCCGAATACGCCTACACGATAAGCAATATTTACAACTACAATACCATTTGCCGCAAGATTTTCACCATCGTATTTTTCATACCAGCTCTGACCTGTAAGCAGGGTACCGCCATGAATATAAACAAGTACAGGCCATCCACCCTCTGGTACCTTTCCTCTTGGTCGCCATACATTAAGATAAAGACAATCCTCGCTCATAGGACCACGGTAAGTTCTGCTTGTTTTTGAATGGATATATGCATTAAAAAGAAAATTATATACAGGGCCATTTTGAATCTGCATTGCCATTGGAGCAAAATGATCTGCTTCAAGAACGCCATTCCAGGGCAGGACATCCTGAGGCTCCTTCCAGCGGAGCTGACCTACAGGAGGAGCAGCAAAAGGAATGCCCGCAAAGATTTCTACGTTACCATCTTTGTTTACGATACCACGGACATCGCCACCGGTAACAGAAATAACTTCTGTTTTTGTCTGTTCTTTGAGTCCTGTCGGATTAGTTTTCTTTGCCTGAGTTGTTGCACAGGAAATTAAAAGAGTTGAAATTAAAAACGCGCCAAATATAGCTTTTAGAGTCTGTTTCATATTTATAATATAATGATTTATCTTATAAGTGTGAAATAAAAATGTGTTATTGTCCCCTCAAGGAAACTACCGATTTATAGTTTTATATAAAATTATAACTTGCATTTAATTGAATAATTAAACGATAAATGTTAATATTTCTCATCCCGCAGTGATGAACTCCACATCACTTTCCCTGCCTCACGACGGCAACGCGATTCTAGCTCCGGGTCACCCCCGAGTATGTTAATTTTTCCGCAATACGCGGATTCAGGAGTATTTCATGAAAAAAATCATCACAATCTTAGTTTCAATGGTATTGGCTTCAAGCATGATTTTTGCAGCCGGAAAAAAGTCTAAAGACAAAAAAGTTACTGTTGAAATCTGGCACACTTACAATGGTAAGCAGGCAGCTGCCCTCAACGACGCAGCAGATCGTTTTAACGCTTCACAAACAAAATACCTTGTAGAAGTAAAGAATCAGGATTATGCAGGTTTTACAGACACTGTATATAATGCAGTAGCAAACGGAATTGGACCTAGCATCATCTTTAACTATGGTACAACAGCTGTAGATTATGCTAACGAAGGTCTTGCAATCGATATTCGTAAATATATCAAGAAAGATAATAAGAAGGGCGACAAGACAATGCAGAACATC
>JAEEGJ010030262.1_pt1 | contig 10597 bp, 9 predicted proteins | sample 8958761 | NCBI WGS metagenome assembly JAEEGJ01 (sample SAMN16246546, study PRJNA631951) | gut metagenome | biome: gut microbiome; feature: rumen; material: RS-attached | host: Bos | place: Iran: Karaj | collected 2018-10
ATACTCTTTCAAAGACTGATCAAGTGCCTTATAATCAAAAGCAGAATCCGCCTCGAATTTCGCACCTAGATAAACCGTCCCGTTCAAGCCCTCGGCAGCAGTCCTGTGCCACGATGCGTAAAACGCAAACGACATCGGTCCCGATGTTCGGTAAAACGCCCACGCCACTGTACCTATGCGCTGTTTTTCGAATCGGTACCAATCCTTTTCAAACCAAAGCAAAAAATCGGACGAAAGTTCCTCGCCCTCAATATTGAAATCGTACCCCACATCTAGGAGCATTCCACGTCCTATAAGTGTGTATTCCAATCCAAGGACTAGGTTCCAGTCATTCGTATCGAGCAACGGCATGTTATCGTTATTCAAAAAGTAATCGGCCTGTACAGATGCGGCGAACGTATGCGACCATTTCCTGCTCACGTAATCCAGATATGGATTCACATTCAGAAAAAGGTCTCCGCCTTTTTCCCCTTCGTCCATGCCGGTCTCTTTGTAGTGCAGTCCATAGAGTCCAAGTTCGCCCGCCACATGGAACTTCCACGACGATTCAGCATTGTCCAAGCCCGCAGAATCGCTGCTTGTATCGCCTAAAGCCGCCTTGTATTCGCGGATAATCTCTTGAATTTCCTCGGTATATTCGCCCGGCAAGGCCGCAGCTTCTTCAAAAGCTTGAATGGCCGCAGGAATATCGCCCGATTCCTCGAATTTCATCGCACGGTAATACGCTTCTTCTTGCGTCTCGGCAAAGAGCGCAGTCACAAGCATCACCACCATCAAAAAGAACAAACGCAACATTACTTTCTCAGGAAATCTCCCTTATTTCCAGCCAAACGGCTTAATAGGTTCAACCTTCGGTTTTTTGCCACGTTCATACGGATTGAACGGACAAACTTGTTTGCCATCAGGGCGTCCCATCGGGAGCTTAGGAGTACCAAACGGGGGAAATCCATGTGGGCCTTTTATTTGTTCGATCTCGTTCATTTTCTGTTCACGAACAAGTTCTTCCTTTGGTTTCTCTGCCTTCTTATCGATAGGAGGCAGAGACATTTCCAAGGCAGATGACTTCACAGACGCTTCGCGCATCTCGTTCTTTTCGAGAGCCGTCTTGTTTCTCAAATCCTTGAGAATCTGTTCGCGGGCGGCACGGCGTTCTTCACGCATTTTTTGCCAATCCACGTTTTCCTTTTCCGTCATCTTCGGAACGTTGTTCAAAGCCTCACGAGCTTCGACAGGTGTCGAAACGCTGGCCTCTGGGCGAGAATCTAAATCGCCTGCCATGGCGGTCGCCGCCACCACAGCAGATGCCACTACGATTTTTTTCATGACCACACTCCTTAATTTAAGCATTTTCATGTTCAGAGACCCCCTACCCTTTAAAATCTTCCTTTTTCAGATTCAAACGTTCCATGATTTCGCGAAGCACCTTGCGGTCAATGCCAAGGATTGTCGCCGCCAAAGTGAGGTTCGCGTTGGCATCCCTGAGTGCATGGGAAATCACTTCGCGTTCGACCGCTTCGCGGGCTTCCTTGAGCGTGCGCGGCGAAGCCTTCGCCTGAACCTGCACATCGTCCAGACCCAAATCCTTAGGCTGAATCACGCCATGTACCGCCTGGACCAAACCTTTCTGGATGCGGTTTTCAAGTTCGCGGACGTTACCCGGCCAGTGGTAACCGAGCAGCGCCTTTTCGGCATTGCGGCTCAGGTGGAATTTACCGCGACCGTATTCTGCGCCGTAACGTTGTATAAAATTTTCTGCCAAAAGCACCACGTCCTGACCGCGGTCCCGGAGCGGAGGAAGTTCCAGCGGCAACACCTGAATGCGGAAGTACAAATCTTCGCGGAAACGCTTTTCGCGAACAGCATCTTCCAAATCGACATGAGTAGCACTGATAACGCGCACGTTCACCGGAATTTCACGGTTGTCGCCCACACGCGTAATGTGCTTTTCTTGCAGCACACGCAAGAGTTTCACTTGCATATTGAGCGGGAGTTCGCCGATTTCGTCAAGGAAAATCGTACCGCCGTCGGCTTCTTCAAAAAATCCTTTCTTATTTTCAATCGCACCCGTAAACGAACCTTTCGCATGCCCGAACATCAGCGATTCCATCAAGTGTTCGGGAATCGCGCCGCAGTTCACCGCAATAAACGGCTTTTCGGCGCGAGGGCTATGCTTATGGATGTAACGCGCCATCACTTCCTTGCCAGTCCCCGTCTCGCCACGGATAATCACCGGGAGCGGAAGTGGCGAGAGCTTATCCGCCATCGCAATCACATCGACCATGGACTTGGAGGAATAAACAATACCGTCTTTACGGACAACATTTTTCAAGGTATCCAGCGATTCCTTGTCGCGCAAACGGTCGTATGCGGCAAAAGCGAACTTTTCGCAGACAGCGACAAAGGAATCAAAAAGTTCGCTATCTTCTTCGGTAAAAGGCTCCTTGCGGGCCGCACGCTGCAAATAAAGATACCCGGCCTCGGATTCCGGCGTACGGAACGGAGAAACCATGATACTCGTCAGCTGGTTCTGCACAATCGACTTGGACAAATCCGCCGATTCATCATCGAGCTGGTTCCATACGACGGCGCTTTTTTCGCTTTTAGCCAGCTTGACGGCCGAAATCGAAATGGAAACTTTTTCTGGATTTGAAAAATGGAGCGGATTCTCGCCACCGATGTCCAAGACAGCGGCATCCGCATGCAAAACACCCTTCGCTACTTCAAGGATTTTCGGAAAAAGCGCCTCTGGCTGTTCTTCGTCCAAAAGCGTCTTGACCACATCAAGCATCTGTTCCGTGGCAAGCATTGATTCCGATTTCATAACTAAGCCCTTTAAGCGATTACACCGTTATTCAGCAGAAGGCACTGGGAGTTCCGAAAGCAAGCTATCGACCTTCAAATTCGGGGCGTTCTCGCTTTCCACAGAAGACTCAATATTCCTCGACCGTTTTAACAGTTGGTCCCCCGTCGCATCGATACTGAAACTCATTGTTCCACTCGAAAGCAACAGCATTATCAAAGCTAATATAAGAATGAAAACGCCCAAAACGGCCCATTTTAGCCCATTTTTTTTCTTACAGACCATAAAGGGAAGGTCTTTTTCAAGGGCGTTTGGAACTTTTCGTGCCACATTTGAAATATTTTCCGGGCATTTCAAATAGGACTCTACAAACTGCGCCTCGGAAGACGAAAGCGCTATTTCGCCGTGCCCTACCTTGTCGAGCGCAATTTCCAAAAGTTCGTCCAATTCGTCAAAATCTTCAACACGTTCAGCAGCATCCGAACGGAGCAACCCCGCCCATAGCGGCTCGAGAGCCGAAAGCAGCAACGCCCCCTCGGGAGTATTGAACGCGCCTGTCGAATAGAGCTTTTCCGTGACATCCACGTTCTCTACATTCGCCATCTGCTCGGCAAAACGCTCATATCCATCTGCCTGAACCAAGTCTTCGCCTGCAATCCAGCGGTACAGCAAAAGTCCAAGGCTGAACAAGTCACTTTTTTCGTCCGCCTTTTTGCCCTGGAATCGCTCCGGAGCTGCATACGCAAGCGCCCCAGGGCCAACAATCCCGCAGTCGATGACAACCGTCCGCAAGCCACTCGCCGTTTTTGCAACTTTTGCACGTTCAACATTCGATCCGTCAGCCGAAAATATCACGTTCGCCGGATTCAAGTCCCCATGCGACACGCCCTGCTTGCGCAATGATGCAAGCGTACTTGTCACCTGGCGTAAAGCCAAAAGGGCAACAGCCACCGGGATTTGCCCCAATTTATCCGAAACGACACCTTCGACAAATTCATAAATCAGGTAAGGAGTCCCATCACGGCGCCCCCATTCCTCAATACGGTACAAGCCGGACTCATGTACTTTATATACATTCTCAACAACATTTTCGTCAAACGAGAAACCGTCGTTGTACCACTTCAGCACATACGGAGCACCGCCAATATTCAAAAGGTAAATCGATGATTCGCCGCCCACATGCAACAAGGCGCCACCGGCCACAGAATCTAACATTGAATTTCCGGACGTTTTCATTGCTTACCCGCTCACAGCTTACCCGAATAGACCATAGCCTTCAGTGAATCTTCCGCCACATGCGTCCACTTGGCAAGCACAGGATCTTGCGGTAAAGCCTCATGCCCCATCGACCAGATGTCCCACGCCGATTCGTAATCGTGCGCATTCCAGTAGAGGTTTCCGAGATTCACGTAAGCTGATGCAAATTTCGGTTCGCGGGTCACGATGTACGCATAAATTTTCTTTGCGCCGTCGATATCGCCTTGACCGCCGAGAATCAGGGCCTTCAAGTTATAGCTAAAGTAATTTAGAGGATCCAACTGGATAGACTCGTCCAACAGCCGCATGACCTTGGCTTGTTCGTTTTCGGCAAGCATCGCACGGGCAAGGTAGAATAGCGATGTCGAATACAAGGGTTTCACCTTTTCGCTGCTATCGACTGCGGACAAAATTCTGAATTCACGGACAGTACGTTCCCACAGTGCAAGCGTATTCCCCCTCACGCGTTCCTTGTCTTCGGCGATGGCATAATAGGCAATCGCAAGACCGTAGCGGGCATCCCGGTTCGCGGGTTCGCAATCCAGGACTTTTGAAAAATTCGCAATAGCACGGTCGTAATCGCCAATGCGGAGAGCCGCGTCGCCACGATTCATGTCGTTTCCGTTGCATGCACAAAGAAGTAACACGAAAAAAATTGCGACAACCGCCCCAACAGCGCTACGCAAACGATTATAAAGAACCCGTCCTAACATGGTAGTAAGTATATATAAAATTTGAGACGAAAGATGTGGAAAAGTAGGAAGTAGGCAGTGGTTAGTGGCTAGTAAGCAGTGGTCAGGGGGCATCAGCATTCGTTCCGAACTCCGACTTTCCCCCTAGTAACTAGGAACTCAGAACTAGTAACTTCAAGCACCTAACTCCTAATTAAAAAAACTCTCCGGATATCCAGAGAGCGTTCTAAAAACAAAATTTATTTTCGATTACTTTTCGATTTCGTACTGAGCAACGACTTCGCCGTTAGCGTCAAGAGCACGGACGACGTTTTCATCGCGCTGGAGAGTGAGATTCGTGGTTTCACCCTTGGATGTCGTGTACTGCACAGAGAGGGAGCCGTCTTCGTTCTTCACAGCAGCAACGGAGTTGCCCTGAGCATCCTTTTCGAAGTAAGAGTCTCCAGAAGCCATCGGATTAGAACCCGACCAGAATTCAATGGAGTTAAAAAGGAGGGCGTCGCCAAGCAAGCTAAGTTCGTAGACCGGCACGATCCAGAGCAACACGTGCATGCAGAAATTTGCCCACTTATTGCCGAAGGTTCCATTCCACTTATGGACCTTGTTGAATACGGCGTAGCTACCATAGCAGCCGGTCAGCGCAATTGCACCAGCACAGAGAAGGGCCAGGATTCCTTTTTTCATGTTTACATACTCCTTATAATTAAGTGTTTTTTTGTTTCGTAAAAAATATAAGAAAGAATATTTGGATTTGCTAGTAGTGTTCAATTATTATCCAATTATTTTTTCGAACCGTTTTGTTCCGTGAGTATCGTCACATGTGGTTTTAACATTCTAAAGCGTTTCAAGTCCTGCAATTTCACCCAGCGAAAGTCGTCATATCCATATATACGGATAAAATTACGTTGTAATTCGACTTCACAAGCAAAGAGCCGACCTCCTTCGCCATAAGCAAAATCTACAGCTCCCAAATGATGGATTTTTTGCGGAATTGCCGTTAATCGCTCAAAAATCGCCTTTTCCAAGGAATCTTCGAGAGTTTCACCTTCGTCTATCACTTCTGTTGGAGGTTCCCAAAAACCTGGAAAATTCATGCCAACAGGTCTTTTGCACAACAAGACTCGCCCCTTTTTCAGAACAATTCCACAAACAGCCAGCATTTTACCCCTCCTCAGATTTTCATCATAGATTTTCAACAGATTTTGTTTTATCTTATTTAGCAAATTTACAAAAAACATATATATTAGTTATAGTTTTTAAAGGTTTGGAAAAAGGAGAAGGTTCTATGAAAGGTTTTCTTCAACTCATATGCATCATCTCGTCAATCGCAGTATCCGCCACCTTTGCAGCAAAGGCGCCAGCAAAGCCCGCACCTACGCAAGACGCTCTCACCGTCTGGATCATGCCTAACGGGGCATCTCCCCAAGAAAAACTTGAACAGAGACTGAACCTTTTCACTAAAAAAACAGGCATCAAGACTAGAGTCGCCGTCTTGGACTGGGGTGAAGCCTGGAACCGCATTTCGACAACGCTGGCCACGGGCAACGGCGCCCCGGACATTCTCCAGCTCGGCACGACATGGATTCCGTATTTTGCCTCCCGCGGCGAAATCAAGGCTTTAAACCCCTGGCTTTCATCAATCGACTCCAGCAGGTTCGTCCCCGTAAGCTGGAAAACGACCCGCATCGATTCCGACACGATCATTTACTCCGTGCCATGGTTCATCGACATCCGCCCAATTCTTGCAAACAAGCGCATCCTCAAGAAGCACAATATCCAGCCTGAAGATGTCGCCACATTCGACGGATTCGTGAATGCAGTCCGCAAAGTGAACAACGCCCACGAAGTGCTCGATGACGGCACCAAGGTCCGTGCATTCGCATTCCCGGGCAAAAGCGACTGGAATATTCCGCACAACTTCGCCCCCTGGATTTGGAGCAACGGCGGCAACTTCATCGAAAAAGACAACAACGGCAAATGGAAAGCCGCAATCCTTACCCCCAAGACCATTTACGGTATCGCCAAGTATCTGAGCTTTGTACTTGATACGCTTGTGAGCACGGACGCCTTGCAAATGAACACGGCCCAAATCGTGCAGCACTTTAACGCAGGCGAACTCGCCTTTATCGTGAACACGTCCGAAGTCATCATGCAGACCCGTTTCGAAGGTGCAAAGGGCGGCCTTATCAATACGAGAATCGGCAAGGATAGCGTAATGGCACTCCCCATCCCGACAGGCACAGATGGATCCATAAGCTTTATCGGAGGCAGCAACCTCGCCATCCCGGCGGGCAACAGCAGGCCCGAAGCTCTTGAACTTTTGCTGTTCCTTACGAATGACGAAAACCTGAATTCCTATACAAAGCAGATAGGCATGCTTCCCGCCTCGAAGAAGGTGCTCAAGAACTGGTCCAAGGACGATGACTACAAGACGCTCGTGACCATGCTCGAATCCGGGAAAACGTATACAGCCATCCCGGAATGGGGCGATATCGAACAAATTCTCGTTTCCATGTTCAGCGCCATCTGGGATCACCTTGAAATTCCTGCACTTTATTCCGAAGAAAAAATTTACGAAATCCTCACAAACTATTCAAACGAAATCAACAGACGGTTGAATTACAGAAGCGCAAACAACCTCACATTTGCCGAATTCCGTTCAACATGGCACAAGGCCCTGGGCATCAAGGACAGCAACGGCAATTCCCGCCACATCACCGAACAGCCTAAGCCAAACCCAGAAATGGATTCCGGATTTAGCCGTACCCCCTGGATTTTTGCCATTGCGGTTCTCATAGGCTTCATTTTCGCCTTCACTCGCAGAAAGAAGCGCTAACGGAATGTTAATCCATTAGTTATATTTCTTATAAAAGATACGTATGAGTTTAAAGATTTCCAGTCTCACGAACAGCATCATTATCAAGAGCCTGTTGCTCCTGATAGTTTCAATGCTTGTCATCGTGATGATAGGAACATACATCTTTACTCAGAGGCAAATGAAGACGACCTTGAAACTGAGCTACGACACAAACGAAACTCAGCTTCAGCAACTAGCAAACACCGCAAACAACGAAATGGAACAGTTTGCAAGCCGCCTTTCACTTTTAGCCAAGACATCCGAAATACAGAGCATGGACAAGCTCACAGCGGCAGGGTACCTCAAGAGCTACAATATCTCATCGCTGTTCATCTCTGGCGAAACCATCTCCCTTTTCGACAGAAATTACAATCTCATCTGCAACAACTCCATGATGGGTTCTGCAAAGATCAGCTACCCCATCGAGTTCAACCGAATTTCACCCCACCGGCCGACCATTTCACCATGGTACCGCGATGCAGACGGCACACCCAAGCGCGCGTTTGGCGTTGTCGTATCGGACCGAGCCATAGGAGACGGTCGACTGATTTCGAGCTTTTCAATCCGTCGCCTCTGGAAATACTTCACAGACTATAAAGTCGGGCAGAACGGCATCCTCATCGCCTGCAACAGTCAAGGCGAAATTCTATACCACCCGGACATGAGAACGTGGCTCGACGGAGTACACAAGATTTCGGAGCTTGGACTTGGGGACATGAACCTCAAGCAGGACGACGATGGAAACATTCAATTCCTTACTCTTGATAACGGGACCTCCTACCTCATCAACAGGACATTCAATCCGACTTACGACCTTGGTCTTATCGCACTGCAACCCAAGAAAGAAATCGACACGATGGTATCGTCGGTTCAGCACGTCAGCCGAATCATTCTATACAGCTCCATCATCGCCATTTTGCTTGTGTCCCTCTGGCAGATCCTGATTGTCTGCAAGCCGCTAAACAACCTAATCGACCACATTTCGCAAATTACAGAAGGAAACCTCAACATCGAGGAGTTCAAGGCGAAGAGCAGTCAGGACGAAATTGGCAGACTGGCTAAAGTATTTAACCAGATGCACGCAACCATCAAACGACAGATTCAAGAACTGAACGCACACAGGGAATTGCTCGAAAAAGAAGTCAAGGAACGCACCTACGAGCTTGAACAAGCTAACAAAAAACTGGACTTGATTTCGAGAACCGATGAACTCACGCAATTGCCGAACCGTCGCGATATGCACAGGACGATCGAAAAGGAAGTTGACCGTGCAAACCGCTTTAGGAAGGCTTTCAGCATCATCTTTATCGACATCGACCATTTCAAGGATGTGAACGACACGTATGGACACGCCGCAGGCGATGCCGTGCTCAAGTCTGTCGCGAGCACGATACGCAGTCTACTCCGCAAGTACGATGTGCTCGCCCGCTACGGCGGTGAGGAATTCTTGACGCTCCTGCCAGAAACAGAACTGAAGGATGCTGCGCACGTTGCCGAACGTTTCCGCAAGCAGATTGAAAATCAGACCATATTCTTTGGCGGATACGAAATCAAGGTCACCATTACGCTTGGCGTAGCCCAGTTCGATAGCAGTCAAGGCGCAGAAAAGTGCATTCAGCTCGCTGACAAGGCGCTTTACGAAGGCAAGGAACACGGTCGAAACAAGGTCATCCTCTGGACAGACGACAAGGCTGTTGAAAGCACCGACAAGCCTATTGCATAAATAAGATTCGCAAAATTTCTATTTTTGCGTTCATGAACATCGACTTCAACCGTAGACTTTCCATCGCGCCGATGCTTGACTGCACGGACCGCCACGAACGTTATTTTTTGCGTTTGCTTTCCAAGCATATTCTGCTGTACAGCGAGATGGTCGTTTCTACGGGACTTCTGCACTGCGAAAACAAGGACTTGTTTCTCGGGCACGAGCCGTTTGAACACCCGGCAGTATTGCAGCTTGGCGGTAGCAATCCGGCGGATCTCGCCGCCGCATCAAAGCTTGTAGAAGCGGCAGGCTTTAGCGAAGTCAACTTGAATTGCGGTTGCCCTTCGGACCGTGTGCAGAACGGGAACTTCGGCGCATGCCTCATGAAAGAGAAGAACGTCGTCGCCGATTGCTTCAAGGCAATGCAAGACGCCGTCTCGATTCCGGTTTCTATCAAGTGCCGCATTGGTGTCGATGACCTGGACAGCTGGGAATTTTTCACGGACTTTATCCAGACCGTGCGTGATGCAGGCTGCAAGATTTTCATCGTGCATGCGCGCAAGGCTTGGCTCAAGGGGCTCTCGCCCAAAGAGAACCGCGAAGTGCCGCCGCTCCATTACGAGTTCGTCCACCGCCTCAAGGCGGAAATGCCGGAGCTGAACCTGAGCATCAACGGCGGCATCAAGACACTCGACCAGGTCGAAGAACAGCTGAAGGATTTGGACGGCGTGATGGTCGGTCGTGAAGCCTACGAGAATCCGTGGTTCCTGCACGATGCCGACGCAAGAATCTTCGGGGATATCCGCGCCGAAAGCAACGACCCGGCAGAGATCATCGCCGGAAACGCTCGCCCCGCCACGCGAAAGGCGCTTTTGGAAGCCTATCTCCCCTACGTCGAGAAGCAGACTGCCGAAGGATGCCCCGCAACGATTCTCGTGAAGCACCTCTACGGGCTTTTCGCAGGACTCCCAGGCGCCCGCAAATTCCGCGCCACGCTCAGTAACGAAAGCCCCCGCGCCCACCTCAACGGAGGCGCCGCCGCCCTCATCCGAAAAGCGATGGAACTCGTCGGTGAGACAAGAGACTAGAGACGAGAGAAGAGAGAAAACAAGCAATCTCTCGTCTTTCGTCTGCAGCCCCCAAAGCGGGCGTTCTTTCGTCTAAAATTCTTCCCTACCCCTTGACAACCAAATAAAATTTTTCTCTATTTGGTGGCGTATTTTTAAGTTTAACCTTTAACGGAGATACAACATGCCTTGCGGAAAGAAAAGAAAGCGCAGGAAGAT
>JAEEGJ010030263.1_pt1 | contig 10597 bp, 9 predicted proteins | sample 8958761 | NCBI WGS metagenome assembly JAEEGJ01 (sample SAMN16246546, study PRJNA631951) | gut metagenome | biome: gut microbiome; feature: rumen; material: RS-attached | host: Bos | place: Iran: Karaj | collected 2018-10
GTGGTAGGGCTTTTGCAAAAGTGGTACGGCTTTTCAGAAAGTCGTACCACTTTTTCGTGTATTAGCTGTTCCCGCGCGTAGGAACAGCTGTCCCGTTGCTGGGACAAGCTAATACAGCGCTGGGATGAGCTGATACGGAGATGAGACAGGCTGATATAGAGGCGTGGTGCGCCGTCTCGCGCCCGTGCGCCCGCCTGCGCCGCGCGTGAGAAGTTTTCGGAAAAATGCTTTCACGTTTCACAGCAGCCTATGTACAGGGCTTCTCAGCGCTTCTGCACCAACAGAGGTTTCACATACGTTTCACCGATTTTGTGAAAGCAATGTGAAACGTCCGCAGCACTTCGCGCATGCATGAAACACGCGCGAACCGCCTATATACAGGGCCTTCGTATATAGGCGGTGAAGGTGAAAGGAATTTTTTTAAAAATGAAAAAGCGGACAACACAAAACAGTGCAGTCCGCTAATATTATTCGTTTGTTATTCTTTTAGTTGAACTTCAAGATCTGGCCTGGCTTCAGCTTGGAAGACTTCTTCAGGTGGTTCAGCTTCATGAGGGCATTGATTGTCGTGCCACGCTTGCGGGCGATAGAGTAAAGCGTCTCACCCTTGCGAACCTTGTGGAAACGAGACTCATGCTGATAGCTTGCTGCGGGGGCTGCTGAGGCCAACTCAACCACTTCGTCACCCTCCCTAAAGCTGCCGCCACCAACACCACGCAGACGGGTAGCAACGACTGACTCACGCTGGTAGGTATCCTTATGGAACATGTAAGAGTCGTCAATGACATCTTGATTACGGAAGTCGAACATCAATGCAGGGTTCAGAGCCACACCACAGAGGCGAGTCTCAAAGTGTAGATGCGAACCTGTGCTACGACCGGTGTTACCACCTAATCCGATAACATCACCTGCACGTACCTCCTGATTCTCCTCTACCAACTGAGCTGACAGGTGACCATAGATGGTCTCCAAACCGTTATAGTGGCGGATGACGACATATTTACCATAGCCACGACGCTCATAGCGCACGATGCGCACCTTACCAGAGAAGGCAGCACGGATGGTGTCGCCAATATAAACCTTGATGTCCAGTCCCTTGTGCTGGCGTCCCCAACGGGCTCCGAAGTTGCTGGTCAGCACACGACTGGTGGTAGGCATGCAGAAGTCTTTCAGTGAGATACGGAAAGAGTCGGGCAACGCCGTTTCCTGATGTGCGTATTTGTTGCTCCAGTCCTCATAGAGGTCTTCGGCAGGAGAATCGTAATTTTCGGTGAATATCAGGCGCTGTAGTGCTACACTGTCTACAGTTTTCATTTTACGGTCTATGGGTGCTTGGCGTGCCAATAGGTCTTGTCCCATCATCGGGAGAGTACATATTGTCGTTATCGTCAGTATTGCAATTTTCTTGATTTTCTGTATCATAAATTTTTAGTTGTTGTTGATTTTCATCCTGTTACGGAAATAAAACACTGCAAAGTTAGTAATTATTATTTAATAATGTGTTTTTTACAGCATTGGTTTAAGGTTATTTTGTGTGTTTTAACACTTTTAACTGTTAAACACGACAAAGAATGATGGTAAATGTCTGATAATTAACATAAAATGACAGATAATGCAAGAAACACTAGATGGGCAATAAATAATTGTCTTATCATATATATAATATTTCCTCTTTACATGGGTTACGATATGACGCCCCAGTTGATGTTGGTCTTGCGTAGTTCCTTGAGGCGGCGCCAGAGCAGGGCATAGCGGTTGGAACAGCATAGCGGGTCTTCATCGATAATCTGTTGGGCCTCGTCGCGGGCCATCTGTACCAGCTGACCATCGCGGGCGATGTCGGCAATCTTCAAGTCGAAGGCCATACCGCTCTGTTGGGTACCCTCTAGATCACCAGGACCACGCAGCTTCAGGTCGGCTTCAGCAATGCGAAAACCGTCGTTGGTCTCACACATGATATCGATGCGCTTGCGGGTGTCGGCACTGAGCTCATAACAGGTGACGAGGATGCAGTATGACTGGTCGGCACCACGACCGACACGGCCACGGAGCTGGTGTAGCTGTGAGAGTCCGAAGCGCTGGGCTTCGAGGATGACCATCACGGAGGCGTTGGGCACATTGACACCTACCTCAATGACGGTGGTGGCCACGAGTATCTGTGTCTCGCCACTGACAAACTTCTGCATCTCGGCCTCCTTGTCGGCAGGTTTCATCTTGCCATGAACCTTGCTTAATCTAAACTCAGGGAAAACCTGAGTTAATGTGGCAAAACCGTCTTCGAGGTTTTTCAGGTCTATCTTCTCGCTCTCCTCAATGAGGGGGAAGACGATATACACCTGACGCCCTTGGTGTATCTGTTTCCGTATGCCGTCGTAGAGTGATGGCAGCGAACGGTCGAAGACATGCTGGGTAACTACGGGTTTGCGACCTGGTGGCAGCTCGTCGATGACGCTGACGTCAAGGTCGCCATAGAGTGTCATGGCCAACGTACGGGGAATGGGTGTTGCCGTCATGACAAGGACATGCGGTGGATTGACGCTCTTGCTCCACAGCTTGGCACGCTGGGCCACACCGAAGCGGTGCTGTTCGTCAACAACGACCATGCCCAGTCGGGCAAACTGTACGGTATCCTCAATGACGGCATGAGTGCCGACGAGAATCTGTACGGTACCGTCGAGTAGTCCGTCGAGAATCTCCTGACGGCGTTTACCCTTAACGATGCCTGTCAGCATGGCCACGCGGATGGGCAGTCCCTCCAGGAAGTCCATAATGGTCTGCAGGTGCTGCTCGGCAAGAATCTCCGTGGGTGCCATGATGCAGGCCTGATAGCCGTTGTCCAGTGCGATGAGCATGGACATCAGTGCTACAAGGGTCTTGCCAGAACCTACATCGCCCTGCAGCAGACGGTTCATCTGTCGTCCACTGCCCATGTCCTTACGGATCTCACGGATGACGCGCTTCTGGGCCTCGGTGAGTGGGAAGGGTAGGTTCTCCTTATAGAAGTTGTTGAAGTGGTCACCGACCTTGCTGAAGACATAGCCGCGATATTTGCGACGCTGGTCGTTCGCATACCTTAATATATTTAGCTGGACAAAGAACAACTCTTCGAACTTCAGACGCAGGCGGGCCTGTTCCAGCTGCTTGGCATTCTGCGGATAGTGGATGCGGCGCAGGGCTTCGTCGCGGCTCATCAGGTGCAGCTTCTGGATGATGAAGTCTGGAATCGTCTCAGGGATAGGCTCCTTTAGTGTGTCGAGAAGCGTCTTGGTGAGTTTCTCAATGGCACGACTGTTGAGACTCGACTTTTTCATCTTCTCCGACGTATTATAGTAAGGCTGCATGCCCATGGCAGACAACTCTAATTTGTCGGCTTCCTCCATGTCGGGGTGTACCAGTTGGATGCGACCGTTGAAGACCTGCGGACGCCCGAATACCACGTACTCTGTACCGATCTTATATTTCTTCAGGGCACTGTCGGCATAGTTGAACCAGGTGAGGTCCATCACCTTGCCATAGCCGTCGGTGAAGTGGGCGACGACACGCTTCTTGCGGGCACTCATCTTAAAGGTCTCGAAGCTGAGGATGTGACCCTTCACCTGTACAAAGGGCATGTCGCCCGTGAGTTCACGGATGGTATAGAGTCTGCTGCGGTCGACATGCTTGTAGGGATAGTATTCCAACAAGTCGCCAAAGGACTGGATGCCCAACTCGTCGCTAAGCATCTTGCGGCGGTTAGGACCTACGCCTGCCAGATATTGGATGTCTTGTTGTAGGATAGTCATCAGATAAGCACTTCTGCTATTTTGAGGTCGTAGGGGGTCGTAATCTTGATGTTCTCACGATTGCCCTCGACGAGTGTGACGTCGAAGCCAAAAGCTTCGACCACGCTGGCGTCATCGGTAAAGCCATCGTTGTAGGGCTGGCGGTTGGCAGCCTTTAACAACTGAATGTCAAAAGTTTGTGGCGTCTGCACCAGGCGGTAGTCACCACGGGGTACGGTGACAGATGTCTCGTCTTGCAGATGGCGCACCGTCTCTACGATGGGGATGACGGGGATAACGGCCTTCTTCTTGCGGGCTGTTTCGTAGCAGTTGCGAATGACGTCGATACTGGGGAAGGGACGCACGCCGTCATGGACACCCACCACACCCTCTGCATCGTCGGGAATGAGTGCCAGTCCATGCTGTACAGAGTGGAAACGGGTCTCGCCACCGTCAGTCATCTGGTACTCCACCTTGAAGTCGTATTCTTGGCACAATTCCTGCCAATAGTCTTGTTGAGCTTTGGGCAGTACCAGAATAATCTGCAGGTCTGCCGAGTATTCGCGGAACCGCTCCAGCGTCCGCATCAGTACTGGCTTGCCGCCAATAGGCAGAAACTGCTTAGGAATATCTGTTCCCATGCGCAGTCCCTTACCGCCTGCTACGATAATGATATAATCCATTAGGCCATGAGGTGTTTGAAGCGCATGCCTTCGGCGATCTGGTCTGAAGTCTTCTTGTCTACCAGCTGGGCTAGGAGCTCATAGGCAAAGGGGAAAGCTGCGGCAGGACCTTCGGCAGTAGTGACGTTGCCATCGACAGTGACAAGGTCGGCAGTATAGGTGGCACCGTCAAGCATCTGCTCGAAACCAGGATAGCAAGTCGCTTTCTTGCCTTCAAGGATTCCCAGTTGTCCCAAGACAACGCCAGGGGCGGCGCAGATGGCAGCCACTTTCTTACCTGCGGCAAACTGGTCGACAACAACCTTGCAGACACCTTTGTGGTCGAAGAGATTGCTGGCACCAGGCATGCCACCAGGCAGGAAGATCAGGTCGGCATCAGAGAAGTCGCCCTGCTCAAACATGATGTCTGCCTCGATGTTCACTCCATGTGCTGAAGTTACCAAAGGAAAGTCGCTGATACTCACCGTTGTGACGTCAACACCTCCGCGACGCAGCACGTCAACGGGAATGAGGGCCTCGACATCCTCGAAGCCGTCAGCTAAGAATACATAAACCTTCTTCATTTACTATTTGACAATTTACGATTTTACAATTTATTTCAGCGCATTCAAATACTGGCGGATAGTTTCCTGTAGTACGAGGTAGAGGGCATCACAGATGAGGGCGTGGCCGATGCTGACCTCGTCAGTCCAGGGAATCTGCTGATGGTAATAGGCCAGATTCTCCAGCGACAGGTCGTGACCTGCGTTGAGACCCAGTCCCACTTCCTGAGCTGTCTTCGCTGCAGCAATGAAGGGTGCAATGGCTACCTCACGGTTGGCGGCATAGCCGGAGGCATAAGGTTCTGTGTAGAGTTCTACACGGTCGGCACCACAAACCTTGGCACCTTCCACCATCTTGGGGTCGGCATCGACAAAGATGCTGGTGCGGATACCTGCTTCCTTGAAGGTCTTACAGATATCCGTGAGGAATGCCTTGTTCTCCAAGGTGTCCCATCCGTGATTACTGGTTATCTGATCTTGACCGTCGGGAACCAGCGTCACCTGTGTAGGTACAACCTCCAGCACCAGCTGGGTGAACGAATCGATAGGATTGCCCTCGATATTGAACTCGGTGGTAATTTGTGGACGTAGGTCGCGGACATCCTGATAGCGGATGTGGCGCTCGTCGGGACGTGGATGTACGGTAATACCCTGTCCACCAAATAGTTCTACATCACGAGCAACGGTCAGAACGTTGGGGTTATTGCCTCCTCTCGCATTGCGCAGTGTGGCAATCTTATTGATATTTACGCTTAGTTTTGTCATATTTTTCTCTTTTCACTATTCGTTTTTCACTTTTATTTGTAACTTTGCACGTGCAAAGATACAAATTCTTTGCGAATAAACAGCTAAAAGAGCCAAAAAATATGACGTCACGCAAATTAAGGTTCGCTATTTTCGGCAATACCTACCAACCGAAGAAGTCGGTTTCCATCCAGAAACTGCTGGCTTGTCTGGCTGCCAGACAGGCAGAAGTATATATAGAACGTGAGTTCTATACGTTCCTGACTAATGGTCAGCGTTTGCCGGTAGAAGGTGTTTCAATCTTTGACCAGTCCGACTTCTCAGCCGACTTCGTTGTATCAATGGGTGGTGATGGTACTTTCCTGCGTGCAGCCAGTTTGGTGGGTGCTAAGCAGATTCCCATCTTGGGTGTCAATACAGGTCGTTTGGGATTCCTTGCCGACGTGAAGGCGCAGGAGATAGAACGCACCATCGACGCCCTCTATGAGGGTGACTATGCCATAGATACGCGTGCGGTCATCAAAGTGGAGACGGATGGACAGCCGTTAAAGGGGTATTGCTGTGCCCTGAACGATGTGGCTATTCTGAAACGTGACAACGCTTCGATGATTACTATCCATGCAACGGTGAATGGTGACTATCTGACAACTTATCAGGCTGACGGACTGATTATGTCTACGCCGACAGGTTCTACGGCCTATTCGCTCTCCAATGGCGGTCCGATTATCGTCCCTGGAACGCATGTATTCTCGCTGACTGCTGTTGCTCCCCATTCGTTGAACGTACGTCCTATTGTTTTTTCGGAAGATTGTGAAATAAAGCTTACCGTAGAGAGTAGAACACAAAACTATTTGGTAGCACTGGACGGTCGTTCGGAGAAATTACCAGATACGACCCGTCTGACGCTACGTAAGGCTCCCTATCGTGTAAAAGTCATCAAGCGTGCAGGTACAAAGTACTTCCATACCCTGCGTGAGAAAATGATGTGGGGCGCCGACCAGCGCGGATAATACTACTCTTTAGGCAGTTGCAGGATAAAGCGGCTGCCTTCTTTGTAGCGGGTGTCGAGGATGACATCACCACCTAATTGGCGGGCTACGCGTCGAGCGACGGACAGTCCGAGGCCAACCCCTTCTTTATAGATATTAGACTTATAGAAGTGTTCGAAAATCTTCTCTTCGTCACCCTCTTTGATGCCACAGCCAGTATCGGTAACGCTGAGACATACCATGTTATGGTTGAGTTTATGCTGGTAGCTGCGTAGTGTGATGGTACCACCCTCAGGTGTGAACTTGATGGCGTTGTCCATCAGGTGGTTGAGAATCTTCTGCACTTCCTTGCGGTTAATGATGATCTTACAGCTGTCCTTGAGTAATAGCTCCAGGCGCAGGTTGAATGGAGTCTCATTGTCCTGGTAAGGCTCTGCCAAGTGTCGAAGCAAGTCGTTACATGCCACCAAGTCGGACTTGTCGATGTAGTGGATGCTCTCCTTGCTGGAGAAATCAAGAATCTCGTCGACGATACGCACAATGGTATTCGTGCTGTGGCCAATACGTTTGGCAATGTCAGCACGTTCTGCATCACTGGTCAATGTGCGTGGGTCACTGATGATTTGTGCATAACCACTGATAATGTTCAGTGGGGTACGTATCTCATGACTCATATTCTTCAGGAAGTTTATCTTCATGCGGTTAGCCTCCTGAGCCTTGTCGCGTGCAATAAGCAAGTCGTGGTTCTGACGCTGCAGTTTGCGCAGATAGCGGTTCTTGTTCATACGGTAGATGACCATGCCTATCAACAGGAAGGTGAAGATGACAATGGTAATAGCGTATTGGAGCAACGTGTTGTGCCTTTCCATCGTCAGACTGCGTGCCTCCGCACTTTCCAGATCACTGGCGGTACCCATTATTTCTTCGCTCATGATGACGTTGTTGACAGAGTCTTTGATAGCCATGTAGTGCTTCTGTGTGTCGAAGGCACGTTGTGTGTCGCCCGACAACTCGTAGATTTCTGTCTGGAACTTGTATATATCGGTGGTATTAGTCAGGTTGTAGGTCAGCTGGATAGCGTCATCATAGTGTTTGTCTGCTACAGCCTTACAGATGAGTGCGTAATAATAATAGGTAGTACTGAAACCTTCTCCCAACTCTTCTCTCATGGTGATATACTCATTGAAAGCCTTGTTGACAGCAGTCCAGTCACGCATGGCATAGGCCACGATAACCTTAAAACCGATGGCATCGCTGTAATCGTATTTCGAACCATTGCCCTTGATAATCTCAATGGCACAGTCGAGATGTTTCATCGCCTCCTCTGGCTGGGTATCCATTTCGATGTTCGACAAATCCATATAGATGGATGCCAGATTGCTGAGCTGGCTGTGGTCGACTTCATTGAGGGCCTTCTCAAAATACTGATGAGCTAAGGGTATATTGCCGCGAAGTGAGTAGATGATGCCTCGCAGTTGGGTAGCCTTGTAGAGTTCGTGGAGATCTCCGCGACGCTCCATCTCGGCTTGCATCTTCATCGTTTTGCGTAGTGCACGATAGAAGTGGTTATGGTTGACATCATAGAGTACTTCGTTCTTCCAACAGAGATAGTAACCGCTGATATTGTCTTCTCCCAAAAGGTAATTACGATATTGGGCATTGGCCTCATAGAACTTTTGTTCGTCATTTTGGTTAAAGGTGGTACGCACTTGTTGCAGCAGTTTTGCTGCAGTGGTGTCTTCCTGGCTTTTTGACTGTCCTGAGGTGTTGATGGTATAGAAGCATAAAGCCAATAATATGATGATGCCGTTAAGGCAACGATTGATTCTTTTCATGTTCACTGGTCCTTATTAGGGTTATGTGTATGCAAAGGTAGCAAGAATACACTTAAATAGCAAATGTTCTGTCTATTAATCTACGAACACCCGTCCTTTAACACTTGTTGATTATTCTTTAATTCCTAACGAAGGTTAAATATTTCATTTTTCAGCGAAAATATTTGGAAGTTACATCCTTTTTGCATTACCTTTGCAGTGTACTATTAAAGTGGTACACTAATACAGTGCAATTATCAACTAATAATACCTATTATGATAGAAGTAAAGAACATCAGTTTCAAGTATGCCGGATCCAAGCATCTGGTATTCGATGATTTCAGTCTCAGACTGGAGGAAGACCGCATCTATGGTCTGTTAGGAAAGAATGGTACAGGTAAGAGCACGCTGCTCTACCTGCTTTCAGGACTGCTGCGCCCCTCGCTGGGCACAGTTTGTTGCGATGCCATCGCAACAAACAAGCGCCAGCCCGAAATTCTGCGTGACATCTTCCTCGTCACGGAGGAGTTCGAGATGCCTGCCATCCGTCTCTCTGAATATGTGAAGCTCTACAAGCCCTTCTATCCCAACTTCTCGGATGAAATCCTACAGAGCTGTCTGGCTGATTTTGAACTTCCTGCTGATGTGCGTCTGGGTGAGCTCTCGATGGGTCAGCGTAAGAAGGCCTATATTGCCTTCGCTATGGCTACTAACACCAAGTACCTGCTGATGGATGAGCCCACCAATGGCTTGGACATTCCCTCGAAGTCGCAGTTCCGCAAGGTCATTGCCCAGCACATGACGGAGAAGCGCACTGTGATAATCTCTACCCATCAGGTACACGACGTAGAGCAGATGCTTGACCATATCTTGATTCTTGACCAGCACTCAGTATTGCTGAATGCCTCTATGCAGGAGATTCAGGATGCCTACACCTTCGAATACCGCATCCCACAGCAGATGGACGATACCGTTCTCTATGCTGAACCCACCCTGCAGGGCAATGCTGTTGTCACCAAGCGTCAGAAAGACGAACCAGAGACGCAGGTGAATCTCGAACTCCTGTTTAACTACAAGACCACAAAAAAGGAAGGTTCAGTGCTGTGATTTAATGTTTAATCTTTAATTTTAATGAAACTATGAGTACCTTTAATATAAATAGATTTGGTCAGGCACTGAAGTGCCAGTTTGTTTTAGGTCGCAAGACATGGATACGTCTCTTTGGCATCTTTACGTTCGTCTTGTTTATGGCAGGCCTGTTCTGGACTCGTGTACAAGGAACAAGCTATGATTATATACTAGAGAACTGGTCAGCAGAAGCTCTCTATAGAAATTATAACCATCATGTGGAGCAGACTGTTTTCTTTGGAGGCATCTTCTTCTGTTTTTCTATGCTCTTCGGTGCCAGCTATCTGTTCTCCAGCATGAAGGACACTCGCAAACGTTCGGCCTTCCTGCTTTGGCCAGTGTCCAATCTGGAGAAATATGTCGTCAACCTGCTACTCTCCATCTTCTGGTTGGCCATCATTACAGTAGGTGCCTATCTGTTGGCAGATACCCTGCGTGTCTTCGTGGACTGGGCAACGGGACGTATTGTGATATGGGGATTCCCTAAGCTTGCTGAACCTTTTGCCCAGAATGCCGAACATTGGCAGAGCGCATGGATGTTCTTTACCTGGGTATTCTATATCCATTCGCTCTTTATCGTGGGAGGTACCTTGTTCCGCCGCCAGCAGTTCCTGTTTACTAGCATGTCTATCATCGTTGTTGGCATCCTGCTGGTGTCATTTCTCAGTCATCTGGACCTTCATATTGACTGTATAAGACACAGTTGGGATGAGAAGACATATACATACTCGACGACCTACTATCCTTTCTTCTATATTCTTCACACGACGTTGTGTGCCCTCATCGTGTTCCACTACTGGGCTTCGTATAAGCTCTTTACCCGTATGCAGGTCATCAACAATAAGTGGCTGAACGTATAACAAAACAAATTAAAGTGGAAAACATATGATATTCACGAATGATAAAGCGATTTACATCCAGATGGCAGATCGTCTG